>Ga0335083_10004401_pt1 | contig 17947 bp, 15 predicted proteins | sample Lox_Sample_42_FD_206716 | JGI IMG/M metagenome (GOLD analysis project Ga0335083, IMG submission 206716) | Soil microbial communities from Loxahatchee National Wildlife Refuge, Florida, United States - Lox_Sample_4.2 | ecosystem: Environmental > Terrestrial > Soil > Wetlands | place: USA...
CGCGCCGCGCGCGATCGCGGGCGGCGCGCTCGCCTGGTTCGCGGCCTTCCTCGCCATCGTCGCGGCGCTCGCCGGCGTGGAGATCTACGCGCTCATCGCGCACAATCGCGAGCGCGTTTCGGCGGCCCCCGCGGCGGCCGCGCCCGCGAAAACGCAAGCGCCCGGCCCCATCGGCGACATCGACACGCCCGCCGCGGAGGCGGTCGTCGGCCCGCGCATCGCCCTCAGCGGATGGGCGCTCGATCCGGCGGGCGTACGCGCCGTCGAGATCCGTGTTGCAGGGCGCTCGTTCCCCGCGCGCATCGCCATCGCGCGGCCCGACGTGGCCAAGGCGAAGCCCCAGATCCCGAACAACGCGAACGGCGGCTACGAGTTCACCGGCGACTTCTCGGCGTATCCCGCGCCGCCCGGGGTCGACCGGCGAACGCTGTCGGTGGTTGCCGTGGCGAACGACGGCCGCGAGACGGTCCTCGGCACCCGGAGCCTGATCGAGCCCGCCGCGCTCCGGCGCTGGGCGGCGTTCGCGCGGCGCGACGCGACGCCGTTCTATCTGCTGCCGGCGCTCTCGGGGCTCGACTTGGGCGGCGCGGTCGAGCTCGACGCCATCTACGCGCCGTATCTCTCGTCGACGCTGCGCGTGGGCTTTCGCGTGCCGATCCTCTACCTGCGCATGACCAAGGGCGCCGCGGGCGACTACGCCTTCGATCCCGAGTGGGACCCGAAACGCAAGTGCGGCGAGCGGCGCATCGGCGACGATTCCCTCGACGCGGTGCTCGCGCACTCGGCTGCTGCGCGGCTGCCCGTGCTCGTGACGCTCAACGGCGGCATCTGGGCCGACGCCTATTGCGACGTGCCGCAGTGGGACGTCAACGACAAGCTCGAGCAGGACACGCGCAACACCCAGTGGAACGAGAAGAACGAGGTGATGCCCGACGATTACCTCAAGGACCTGCCGGGGTCGCAGGAGGCGCCGCAGCTCGCGCGCTCGCTCACGTTCAACGTGTATGCGGCCGAGGTGCGCCACTACAAGAAGCGCAACCTGCAGCAGGCGGGCGCGCTGCTCGCCGCGTTCGCGCGCGAGCACCCGGAGCTGTTCGTCGGCGTCAACCTCGATCCCGACACCTACATGAATCCGTTCTTCGCGGAGAAGCAGTGGTACGACTACAACCCCGGGACGCTGCGCCAGTTCCGCGAGTGGCTCGCGGGCAGCGGGCCGTATGCCGGCAATCCCGCGCCGGGCGTGCCCGACCTTCGCGCTTATCGGCGCGCGCAGCCGCTCACGCTCGCGGACGTCAACCGCATCGCGGGGCAGCATTGGCGGTCCTGGCACGAAGTCGATCCGCCGCGCCACTTTCCGCGCGGCGGGCCGCGGCCGTTCTGGGAGGACCCGTGGGTGCGCGAGTGGGAGCACTTTCGCCGCCATCTCGTGCATCTTCACTACGACGAGCTCGCGCAATGGCTCGTCGAAGTCGGCATCTCGAAAGAACGCATCTGGTCGTCGCAGGGACTGATGGCGCCGCGCGGCGACTCGATGCCGTTCGCGATCGAGCTCACGAGTCCCGTGCGCAACTACGACTCGGGGGGCATGTCGATCGCCGGCGCCAAGCCGACGCTGGGCCACTTGGGCGTCATCCTCTACGGCGAAGCGGCGGTGAACGACGTGCCGATGGACAACGGCAAGTCGCTGTTCGCGACCCTGGCCGCCATCGATCCGCAATGGGCGATCGTCGAGTACAACACCGCCGACCTGCGCAACACGAAAGTTCTGCCGACGTACGCCGCCGCCTACCGCGGGCTGCGCGACATGTGGAATTTCGGCGCGCGCTTCATGTCGCCCATGGCGTGGAACGGCAGCAACGGCGCGTTCGCCGGACAGCCGGGCTACTCGACGTTCACCGCTTTCCGAAACACGCCGCTCGAGGCGGCCACGCGCGACTTCATGCTCGCGCGCGCCGGCCTGCCGCTCGGATCGCTCCTGTGGACCTTCGGGACGCCCGCGCATGCCGACGGCGACGGCTGGACGGCGGAGCTCGGCAGCATCGCGCTCGGCCGCGGCTTCCTCGACCTCGGTCCGGATGCCAACGATCGCATCGCCCTCGTCTCGCCGAAGGGTCTGCCGCCGGCGGCGCAGCGCGCGGAGGAGTTCGTGCTCGGCCTCGACTCGCACGCGGGGCTGCATCGCGTGCGCATCCAGGGGCGGCGCAGCGCGGACAGCGGATGGGAGACGCTCGCCGATGCGGCCGGCTCGGCCCTTCGCGCGACGGACGCCGGGGTGGCGGTCAGGCGAATCGCCGGCGCGCGCACGACGTCGATCGACCAGCTGCGCATCGAGCTCACGTTCACGGCCAATACGTCGAGAATATTGACGCATGTTGCGGTGCTGGGAGGCTAGCCCCGGCACTTGCGGTGGAAGTGCGGCGGGGGTAGCGTATCGCGGCATCGGCGAAGCGTTCGCACCGAAGCCCCCAATGCCAATGAACGCGCCTCGCGAAGTGAAGCTTGCCATCTGCCTGTCGTCGGCGGTGCTCCTCATCGAGGCCGTCGATAGGCTGTGGCGGATCTCGACCAGCCCCGATGCGAATACGTTCGCGCGGTTGCGCGTGGTGTGGACCGGGGCGACGCTGGCCTGCGCTGCGCTCGTCGCGCTGTTCATCTTCCTTGCCGCGCGGCGCAGCCGCTGGGGCCGCACCGGACTGCTCGTCTCCACCCTGGGCGGCTGGTGCACGTGGTACTTCTGGACGCGCGGCGTCACCGACTACGAAGGGTGGCATTGGATCGTGCTGGGAGGCGCCACGACGATGGAGCTGGCGGCGCTCATCCTGCTGCTCATCGGCAACGGCGCGGCGTGGTATCGCCCCGAGCAACCCCTGTTGTCCGGCCGATGACGACGCGACCGCGCGCTTACCCCGCGACGGCGACCGGCGCCCGCGCCGTCGGCGCCACCGCACTCGGCGCGCTGGCGCTCGGGGCGCTCGCCATCGGCGCGATCGCGATCGGGCGTCTCATGATCGGGCGCGCGCGAGTCCGCCGCCTGGAAATCGACGAGCTGGTGGTGCGCCGCCTGCGCATCATCGAAGCGATCGACACGCCCCCAAGAGCGGAGGCACAGAGCTCACCGGTCGACGCGGCATCGGCGCGTGCGGTATCCGGTAGCACGCGGCCGCTGCCCTGAACGGAGACCACAGCCTTGTTCGATCACATCGGGATCGGCGTCAGCAACCTTACGGCTAGCAAGGCCTTCTTCCTCGACGCGCTCGCGCCGCTGGGCGTGGGAGTGGTCATGGAATTCCCCGACACCGTGGGATTGGGGCGTGACCGCAAGCCGTACTTCTGGCTTGCTGCGGCCGAAGCCGAGCCCGCGCCGCTTCACATCGCCTTTGCGGCCGAGGATCGCAGCCAGGTCGATGCCTTCTACCGCGCCGCGCTCGCGGCAGGCGGCAAGGACAACGGCCCTCCCGGTCTGCGGCCTCACTATCATGCCAACTATTACGCGGCGTTCGTCATCGGACCCGACGGTCACAACGTCGAAGCGGTCTGCCATCGCCCCGCGGGCTAGGCTGTCGGTCGCCGTGCATGAGCTTCCCGCCCGCCTGGCCGCCGCGGCGTCCGTCCTGATGCTCGCAAGCGCGTGCGCAAACGCGCCTGCGCGGCCTGCGCCGGACGCCGCCGATCGCGATCGCCTCGCCGGCGCATGGCGCTCGCAGGTCCGTTTCACGGGCGGCGCGCTGTCCGGGATGAAGGACCTCGAGTTCATGTACGTGTTCAACGCCGGCGGCACGATGACCGAATCATCGAACTACGACGGCGCCCCGCCCGTTCCGCCGGCGTACGGCGTGTGGAAGAGCACCGGTCCCCGCAAGTACGAGGCGAAGTACGTGTTCTACGTCACGAAGCCGCCGGCGAGCTTCGAAGACGTCGCCAAGGGCGGCGGATGGCTGCCCGTGGGCCACGGCGTGCTCAGCGAGAGGATCACGCTCTCCGCCGACGGCAACTCGTACCGCTCGACGATCTCCTACGCCGCGTTCGACCGGAACGGAAACCCGGTCGAAGGCAGCGGCGAAGGCGACGGTACGGCGACGAGGATCGGCCTGTGACTGCGCAAGCGTCGCGGGAGCCGCGCTGCCCGCTGTGCGCCCGACCCAACGAATGCGGCCCGGCGTGCACGGGAAGCCTCGACACGCCCTGCTGGTGCACGGCTGTGGCGATCGACGCCGCGATCCTCCACGCCATTCCGGAGGTGCTGCGCGACCGTGCCTGCCTCTGCGTCCGTTGTGCTACGGCGGGGACGCGGCGAGGATCGAGCACGACCTAAGCCCCACGCCCCGGCCGCACCGCTCGCGGCGCGCGTCGTGCCGCGAGATCCGCGGCCTGTCGCATCGCCATCCCCACCGGGCGCGGCGCGCGGTATCGTGCCGGCGTCGCTAAGACCGCGGAGCGGAGCATGCGTTTCCTCCTTCTCGTCCTCGCCTGGCTCATCCTGCTGGCCGTGAGCTGGCCGCTCGCGCTTGCCGTGTTGTTCCTCGGCCCGCTGCTGCTGTTGCTCGCGCTGCCGCTGGCGCTGGCCGGGCTCGTGTTCTGCGCGCTCATCGCTCTGGTGAAGGCGCTGCTGTTCCTGCCGGCCCGCATGCTCGGCTATCGCGGATAGGCGTCGTTGCGCATCGCCGCCGGTCGGTGCAGCATCCGATCCTCATGGCGAACCGCGTCCTTGCAGGCGTGCTGTGCGGCGGCCTCCTGGCCGGCGCGCTCGACATCGTCTACGCCTTCGTCCTCACGGCGATGCGAAGCGGCTCGCCGCTGCGGATGCTGCAATCGATCGCGAGCGGTGTCCTCGGCCCGGAGGCCTACCAGGGTGGGCTGCCCACAGCTTTGCTGGGCCTCGCGCTCCACCTCGCGATCCTGGTCGTTGCCGCGTGGATCTATCTGCTGGCGGCGCAGCGCGCGCCGACAATGCAGCGCCACTACGTGGCGTGCGGCGCACTGTTCGGCGTGCTCGTGTACCTGTTCATGAACTTCGTCGTGCTGCCGCTGTCGGCCGTGCCGTTCAAGCTCGGGTACACGCCGCGGGTGATCGTCCAGGGCTTCGTGTCGCACGCGATTCTGGTCGGCCTACCGATCGCGTGGTGCCTGCGCCGCTTCGCCCTGCGCCCCGCGAAGGCCGTCGCGGCGGTTTGAAGCGGCCCGGCGCCGCTACTTGTCGTCGAGCTTGTACTCGACGTAGGCCTTGTCGCGCACCTGGCGCTGGAAGTCGGAGAACCCCTCGTCGGACTTGCGCGCGCGGATCGCGGCGCGCGCGAGGTCGCGCTTGCGCTCGAGGGTGACGTCCTGCGTGCGCCGCCCTTCGACGAGGATCAGGTGCCAGCCGAACGGCGAGCGCACGGGCGCGGAGATCTCGTTGATCTTGAGCTTGTTCATCGCCTGCTCGAACTCGGGCACGGTGTCGCCCGGATTCACCCAGCCGAGATCGCCTCCCTTGGTCGAGGAGGCGTCCTCCGAGTTGAGCTTGGCCTGATCCGCGAACGACGCACCGGTATCGATGCGGTCCTTGATCCGCTCCGCCTTGGACTTGGCCTCGGACTCCGAGGTCACCTCGTTGACGCGAATCAGGATGTGCCGCACGTGCGTCTGCTCGACGACGGTGGGCGCGTTGCGGCTGCGCACGTCGTTGAGCTTGACGATGTGGAAGCCGCCGGGACTTCGCAGCACCGGCGACACGTCGCCCTTCTTCATGTCCTTCAGCGCGGAGACGAACACGGGCGGCAGCCGCGCCGGCGTGCGCCATCCGAGGTCGCCGCCGGAGACGCCGTCCTGCGCGTCGGAGTACTGCGCCGCGATCTGGCTGAATTCCTTGCCGCCCTTGACCTCGGCGAGCGCCTGCTCCGCGCGCCGCCGGCGCGCCTCGATCTGGTCGGGGGTCGCCTGCTCCGGCACGCCGACCATGATGTGCGCAACCTGGTACTCGCTCTCGCCGCCGCCCTGCGCCGCGACGGTCGCGAGATAGTTGTCGACCTCCGCCTCCGAGACCTGCACCTTGCTGTCGACCTCGCGCTCGCGCAGGCGCTGGATCGTCACCTCGCGGCGGATGTCCTCGCGGTACTTGGCGTACGACACCTTCTCGCGGTCGAGGGCGCGGCGCAGCTCCTCCGGCGTGATCTTGTTCTCCTGCGCGATGCGCAGGATGGTCCGCTCGACCGTCTGGTCGTCGATGCGCACGCCGTTCTCCTTGGCGTATTGCAGGAGCGCGCGATCGATGATCAGGCGCTCGAGGATCTGCGCGTCGAACACGTCGGACGGCGGCGGCTTCACGTTGTTCGCGCGCATCTGCGCAAGCACGATGCGCTTCATCTCGTCGAGCTCGTATTGCGTGAGCGCCTCGTCGTTCACGACCGCGATCACGCGGTCGAGCGGCACGCTCTGCGCGGCCGGGCGCGGTGGCGCGGGCCGCGCCGCCGGGCCCGGCGGACGCGTGCCGGCGCCGGGCACCTCGATGCCGCCTCCGGAGGAGACTTGCGCGAGCGCGGGCATCGCGGCGAACGCGACCAAAAGAAAGAATGGACGACAGCGGGCCATCGTGAAGCTCACTAGAATTCCGGCAGGGGGTCGAAGCTGCGGTCGCGCTGATTGACGGTCGGATCGTTCGTGCGCAGATAACCCGGGACAGTGCGCCGAAGCAGCTCGAGGGGACTTGTCCCCAGGCGCGCCAGCCCGTTGAGCTCGACCTGCACAAACACGGAGTTGGTGCGCGTCTCCGTCGTCGTGGTCAGCTGCTGTCCGACTACGCGCAGCACCCAGCACCCCCCATTGTACTCCAGCCCGACCACCGCCTCCAGCGTCTTGCGGTCCACCAGGTCGTAGTTCCACGCGCCGACAAAGGTCCAGTTCGCGGAAAGCGGCCACTCCGCCGACAGATACGTTTGCTTGAGCTGCGATTCCCCGCCCACCTGGTCCACCAGCTCCCGCGAGTAGCGATAGACGAAGCTCACGACGCTGCCCGGCGTGGGGTTGTACCGGGTGCCGATGTTGAACCGCTCCCACTGCGACTGCCCGAAGTTGTACTGCACGAGCCCGATCATCGACCATGCTTCCCCGAGTCGCCCTTCGGCGCCCACGAGGAAATCGGACGATCCCGCCTGCTGCGGGGTCGTGCCCGGCAAGGTCACCTGCTGGTTCTCGAAGTAGAAGCGCTGGCCGACCGCCGCACGGAACCGCTCGGCGCCCGTCGCCGGGTCGAGGATGCGCGAGGTCACCGCCAGCGCGAGCTGGCTCGTGTCGCCGACGCGGTCGCCTCCGATGAAGCGGTTCTCGCTGAAGAGCTGCGTGAAGTTGAAGTCGTCCTGCACGGTGTCGAACACCGGGAGCTGGTTCTGGCTGCGGAACGGGATGTACGTGTACATCGCGCGCGGCTCGAGCGTCTGGATGAAGCTCTTGCCGAACACGTCCCAGTCGCGCTCGAAGACGAGTCCCGCGTCGAGGCTCGATACGGGAACCACGACGCTCGCGCTCCCGCTGTTGGTGCCCGAAATCGGCTGGTTGAGGTCGTACTGCCACGCGGCAACGCCCAGGTGCGCGTTGACGAACCAGGCGTTGCCGTTGCGTATCCAGCGCACCGAAGGGAACAGCGTGCCGCGCTCGCCGGTCGGGTTCTGGGCCGGCTGCTCGAAGCGCGTGTATTCCGCGGTGCCGCTCCACGTCAGCCCGCCCCAGTCGTACTCGTTCATCGTCGCCTTGATCTGAGGCTGCATGTTGTAAGGCGGCGTGACGTAGGCGGCGGGATTGGGATCCTGCAGCGTCTGCCAGTTCTGCACGCGCGCGAGCATCGTGAAGGGCCCGTACGCGAAGTTGAGCCCCGCCTCCTGGTCGAGCGTCTTCTGCGACGTGACGGCGACCCGGTCGGCGTAGTCGGCGAGGTAGGTCGAGTCCGAGACGCGGTTGTAGTTGACGTAGCCCGACAGCCACGGCAGGAACTGCTCGTTGTGCCTGAAAGCGAGGGCCCAGCGCGTGGTTTCCGTCACACGGTCGTACGGAACGATCTCGCCGATGATCTCGCCAGTGATGCCGGGAAAGAGGTAACGGCCGTCCCCGGCGATGAGGATGCCGCGGCGAGTCATGATGCGCGGCGTCACCGTGAGGTCGTAGTTGGGCGCGAGGTTGAAATAGTAGGGCGCGGCGAACTCGAAGCCGCGGATCTGCGTGGACCCGATGGTCGGGACCAGGAAGCCCGACTTGCGCTCGTTCGACAGCGGGAACTCGAGCCATGGCGAGTACAGCACCGGCACGTTCATGAAGTACACGCTCGCGTCGTGCGCCGTGCCGACCTTGCGCAGCTTGTCGACCTCGATCTCGTCGCTGCGCAGGTACCAGTCGTTGTTGGGCGCCACGCAGGTCGTGTACTGCGCCGTGCTCGCTTCGTAGAGGTCGGGGCCCGTGAATCGGATTTCCTTCGCCTCGCCGTTCGAGGCGTTTTCGGAGATGAAGAAGCGCGGGTCGTCGAAGAAGCCGATCTCGCGAGAGCGCTGGAACTTGAGCTCGGGCCCGCTGATCCAGTCGAGGCCCTTGCGCAGCGTGACCTCGCCCTTGGCCCAGATCTCGTCGTTGGGAACGTCGTATTGCAGCCAGTCGGCGAGCACGGTTTCGTTGCGCGTGCGAAGTTCGACGTTGCCCTCGGCGGTGATCGTCTTTTCGGCATTGCCTTCGAGGCGGTCGGCACGCAGGAACACCGCACCGTGCTCCTCGGGGCCCTGCTGGACGCGAATCGGCGCTCGCGACTGCGGCGCAAGCGCGGGAACCGGCGTGCTCATGGCGTCGCTCGTGCTCGTCGCCGTGCTGTCCGTGCCGAGCGGGCCTGCACCCGGGGCCGCGCGCCGATACGGCGTCACGATCTCGCGCGACTCCTTGAGCGTGAGGTCCTGCGCGCACGCTGCCGACGCTGCAACGGCCGTTGCGACGATCGGGACCACCAGCGGCAACCGGAAACGGCGAGGCCTCACGATGACGACGTTTGCTAAAATGCCGCATTCTAGTGCACCGGGAGCGCCCCTTAAGTTCCGCGTGAGCGGAATGCCGCGCGGAGGATTGCCACGCCGATGCAGACGCACTCCGCCGACCCGCGCCGCGAAGCCCTCGCGCAGTGGCTCGACGGCATTCTCGCCCCCGCGAGCTTCACCCTCGCGCCGGCGTCCGAGGACGCGAGCTTCCGCCGCTATTTCCGTGCGACGCTGTCGGCGCCGCATCCGATCGCGCCTTCCGCATCGACGCTGATAGCGATGGATGCGCCGCCGCCCATGGAGAACTGCCGCCCCTTCGTGCACGTCGCGGCGCTCCTGCGCGATGCAAGCGTGCACGCGCCCGCGGTGCACGCGCAGGACCTCGATCGGGGGTTTCTCCTGCTCGAGGACCTGGGCACGACCACGTACCTCGCGAAGCTCGACCGCGGCAACGCGCACGCGCTCTATCTCGACGCACTCGATGCGCTGGTGCGGTTCCAGGCGGCCTCGCGCGAAGGCGAGCTGCCGCCCTACGACCACGCGCTCCTGCGCCGTGAGCTCGATCTTTTTCCGGACTGGTACGTCGCCCGCCATCTCGGCCGCACGCTCGACGCCGGGCAGCGCGCCTCGCTCGAGGACGTCTTCGCGCGCGTGCTCGCGAACAACCTCGCGCAGCCGCGGGTGTTCGTCCATCGCGACTACCACTCGCGCAACCTCATGGCGAGCGCGCCCAACCCGGGCGTGCTTGACTTCCAGGACGCCGTGTACGGTCCGGTCACCTACGACCTCGTCTCGCTGCTGCGCGACGCCTATGTCGAATGGGACGAGGAGTTCCAGCTCGACTGCGCCGTGCGGTACTGGGAGAAGGCGCGCGCCGCGGGCATCGCGTTGGACGCCGACTTCGGCAGCCTCTGGCGCGACTTCGAATGGATGGGCGTGCAGCGCCAGATCAAGGTGCTCGGCATCTTCGCCCGCCTGTGCCACCGCGACGGCAAGGCGGCCTACGTGAAGGACATGCCGCTCGTGATGCGCTACCTGCGCGCTGCGTGCGGGCGCTACCGCGACCTCGCGCCGATGCTCGTGTTGCTCGACGCGCTGGAGGATCGCGCGCCTGCGGTGGGTTGCACGTTTTGAACATGAGCGGCGAAGAACCGCTGCGAGCCGCGAATGGCGCCCACTCCGAGGGCAGCGAAGCGGCCGAGCCGGCAAACAAGGCCGCGAGCGCAGGGGTCGTTCGATGCAGGCCATGATCCTCGCGGCGGGGCGCGGCGAGCGCATGCGGCCGTTGACGGATGCCACGCCGAAGCCGCTGCTCGTCGCGGGCGGCAAGGCGCTCATCGTGTGGCAGATCGAGGCCCTCGCACGCGCGGGCTTCCGCGACTTGATCGTCAACGCCGCGCATCTCGCCTCGACGCTTCGCGGCGCCGTTGGGGACGGCGCCGCTTACGGCGTGCGCATCCGCTGGTCGGTCGAGCCCGAGCCTCTGGAGCCGGCCGGAGGCATCGCCACCGCGATGCCGCTCGTTCCGGAGGGACCGCTGCTCGTCGTCTCCGGGGACGTGTGGACGGCGTACGACTACACGACGCTGCGCCCGCGCGCCGACGCGATGGCGCTCGACCTCGCGTCGCCCCGCGCCCATCTCGTCATGGTGCCGAACCCGCCGTACCATCCCCGAGGCGACTTCGCGCTCGAGGGCAGCCGCATCCACTGGGACGGACCGAACCGCATGACGTTCGGCAACATCGCGCTGTACGACACGGCGCTTTTCCGCGAACTTCCGCGGCTCGCCAAGCTCAAATTGCTTCCGCTCCTGCACGATTGGATCGCGCGCGGCCTCGTCACCGGCGAGTCCTACGCGGGCCCCTGGGCCAACGTAGGCACGCCCGCCGACTTGGCCGAGCTCGATCGGCAGCTCGAGGGGCGCCGCTCATAAGGCGCCGTCCCCGCCCGCACCCCAAGAAGGAAACGCAATGCAATCCAGCGACAATCCCCTCCTCGACTTCTCGGGACTTCCCCGCTTCGACGCGATCCGCGCCGCGCACGTGACGCCCGCCGTCGACGCCCTCCTCGCCGAAGCACGCGCCACGATCGAGTCCGTGGCGGCGACAACCTCGGAGCCCACGTGGTCGGCGCTGGTCGAGCCGATCGCCGACGTGCTGGATCGCTTCGACCGCTCGTGGGGCGCCGTGCGCCATCTCAACGCCGTGGTCAACACGACCGAGCTGCGCGACGCATACAACGAGAACCTGCCGAAGGTCATCGCGTTCTTCACCGACCTCGCGCAGGACTTGCGCCTTTACTCGAAGTACCGGGCGCTGCGCGCATCCAGGCACTACGACACGCTCGACGCCGCGCAGCGCAGGCTCGTCGACAACGAGCTGCGCGACTTCAAGCTGGGCGGCGCCGAGCTCGACGACGCCGACAAGGCCCGCTACAAGGCCGTGCAGGAGGGCCTGGCCGAGCTTTCCACGCGCTTCGAGGAGAACCTGCTCGACGCCACCAATGCATGGGGGCACTACGGCGAGGGCGAGGGCGAGCTGCGCGGCGTGCCGCCGGAGGTCGTTGCCGAGGCGCACGCCGCCGCGAAAGGCGAGGGCCGCCCGGGCTGGAAGCTCACGCTGCGCATGCCGTGCTTCCTGCCGGTGATGCAGTACGCCGAGGACCGCAACCTGCGTCGGCGCATGCACGAGGCTTTCTCCACGCGCGCCTCCGATCTCGGCAGCAACCCCGCGTGGGACAACGGGCCCCTCGTCGGCCGCATCCTCGCGCTGCGCCACGAGGCCGCGCGCCTGCTGGGGTATGCAAGCTACGCCGAGGTCTCGCTCGTCCCGAAGATGGCGCAAGGACCCGCCGAGGTCATCGCGTTCCTGCGCGACCTCGCGCGCCGGGCGAAGCCCTTCGCCGAGCGCGACTTCGCCGAGCTCTCCGCGTTCGCGCGCGACGAGCTCGGTCTGCCCACCGTCGAGCCGTGGGACGTCGCGTACGCGTCGGAGAAGCTCAAGTCGGCGCGCTACGCGTACAGCGAGCAGGACGTCCGGCAGTATTTCCCCGAAGACCAGGTCCTGCCCGGGCTCTTCCGCGTCGTGGAGACGATCTACGGCCTCACGATACGCGAGGCGAGCGCGCCCGTATGGCATCCGTCGGTCCGCTTCTTCGCGATCCGCGACCGCGCCGGTGCGCTCGTCGGCGAGTTCTACTTCGACCTCTACGCGCGCGCGAACAAGCAGGGCGGGGCGTGGATGGACGACGCGATCAACCGCCGGCGCAAGCAGGGTGTCGTGCAGCACCCGGTCGCGTACATGACGTGCAACCTGTCCGCGCCCGTCGGCGGCAAGCCCGCGACGTTCACGCACGACGAGGTCATCACCCTCTTTCACGAATTCGGTCACGGCCTGCACCAGCTCCTCACGAAGGTCGACGTCGCCGGCATCTCCGGCATACAGGGCGTGGAATGGGACGCGATCGAGCTGCCCTCGCAATTCATGGAGAACTTCTGCTGGGAGTGGGAGGTGCTCGCCCACATGACGCGCCACGTCGACAACGGCGAGCGCCTGCCGCGCGAGCTCTTCGACCGCATGATCGCGGCGCGCAACTTCCAAAGCGGAATGACGACCGTGCGCCAGCTCGAGATGGGACTCTTCGACATGCGCCTGCACGCCGAATGCGAAGCGCACGAAGGCGGCTCGTGGCGCACGCCGCAGGCGCTGCTCGACGAAGTGCGTCGCGAGGTCGCCGTCGTGCCCCGCGCTCCGTACGACCGCTTCCTCGAGTCTTTCTCGCACGTCTTCGCCGGCGGCTATGCGGCGGGCTACTACTCCTACAAGTGGGCAGAGGTGCTGTCCGCCGATGCCTTCAGCCTCTTCGAGGAGGAAGGCGTCCTGTCGCCCGACGCGGGGGCACGCTTCCGCGAAGAGGTGCTCGCGCGCGGCGGCAGCCGGCCGGCGCTCGAGTCGTTCGTCGCCTTCCGCGGGCGCCCGCCCCAACTCGACGCGCTCCTGCGGCATAATGGGATGGTCGCAGAAGCTTGAAGGGAGGAGTCATGGGTTCGCTTGCCAGCCGCAACGTGATCGGCGTGGCCGTGCTGCTCGCGGCCGCAAGCGTCTTCGCGCAAGCGCCGCAGGTCTACCGGTATGTCGATCCGAGCGGGCGCGTCGTCTACTCCGACCGGCCGCCTCCGCCCGACGTGAAGAACGTCCAGACCAAGCGCATGGGAGCCAACTTCGTCGAGACGAGCGAGCCCAGCCTCGCGGCGCAGCAGGCATCCGACCGCTTTCCCGCCACGCTGTTCACGTTCGATTGCGGCGATATATGCCAGAACGCGGAAGCGCTGCTCAACAAGCGCGGCGTTCCGTTCGCCGTGGTCAATGTGCAAACCGACGAGCAGGGCTTCATGCGCATGAAGTCGCTCACGGGCGAAGAGCGTGCGCCGGTCCTCACGCTCGGCGACAAGATCATCGTGAAGGGCTTCAACGACGCTCGCTGGCAGGCCGCGCTCGACGAAGCGGGCTATCCGAAGACGCCGCCGCCCAAGCGTGGCGCCGTCGGCGCGCGCGAGCCTTCGCCCCAGGCGTCCGCGCCGGTCGAAGGCGACCGTGCCGTGGCGCCCGGAGTCCGCGGCGGAGACTACCCCAAGTAGGCGATCCTGCCCGCGATCCCCTTGCGCGCGGCCGCGTGACGCGCAGTCGCCGCTGCGACCTGCATGCTGCTCGCCGCCTGGAACGTCAACTCCTTGAGCGTGCGCCTGCCGCGCCTCCTTGCGTGGCTCGCCGCGAACCGTCCCGACGTCGTCTGTCTGCAAGAGACCAAGCTTGCGGATGAGAAGTTTCCGGCGCGCGAGCTCGCGGCCGCCGGCTACGCTGCGCACTTCGCCGGACAGAAGACGTATAACGGCGTGGCCCTGCTCGCCCAAGAAGCGTTGCACGTCGGCGACGTCGCGATCGGCATTCCGGGTTTCCCCGATGAGCAGAAGCGCGTGATCGCGGCCACGGTGGCCGGCATGCGCGTTGTCGGCGTATACGTGCCGAACGGCCAGGCCGTGGGCTCCGAGAAGTACCGCTACAAGCTCGATTGGTACGCGGCGCTCGCCGGCATGCTGCGCGGCGAGCTCGCGCGCCATCCGGCGCTCGCGGTGGGCGGGGACTTCAACGTGGCGCCCGAGGACCGCGACGTGCACGATCCGGCGTTGTGGGCGGGCCAGGTATTGTGCTCGGAGCCCGAGCGCGCCGCGTTCCGTGCGCTCCTCGCGGTCGGGCTTGCGGACAGCTTTCGCCTGTTCGACCAGCCGGAAAAAACGTTCTCGTGGTGGGACTACCGCATGCTCGCGTTCCCGAAGAACCACGGCCTGCGCATCGACCACATCCTCCTGTCGCCGCCACTCGCCGCGCGCTGCACCGCAAGCCGCATCGACCGCAACGCGCGCAAGGGCGAGAAGCCGTCGGACCACGCCCCAGTCCTCGTGGAGCTCCGCGACTAAGTGGTATTTGCGTCGCCAATCTTCCTCTTCCTGTTCCTGCCGCTGACGCTCGCCGCGTACTTCGCGGTGCCGCGCGGCGGGCGCAACGGCGTGCTGCTGGTGGCGAGCCTCGTCTTCTATGCGTGGGGCGAGGCGCCGTACCTCGCGCTCGTCATCGGCTCGGTGCTGTTCAACTACGCGGTCGGCGGCGCGATCGGCCGCAACGAGGACGCGCAGGCGCGCAAGCGGTGGCTCGCGCTCGGGGTCGCCGGGAACCTGACCGCGCTCGGCATCTTCAAGTACGCCAACTTCGCGGCGGCCAACGTCAACGCGATCGCGCCGATTCTCGCCATCACGCCGATCGCCCTCGCCGCCATTCCGCTGCCCCTCGGCATCTCGTTCTTCACTTTCCACGCGATCTCGTACGTCGTGGACGTCTACAAGGGCAACGCGCGCGCCGAGCGCAACCTGCCTCGCTTCGCCTTGTACATCCTCCTGTTTCCCCAGCTCATCGCGGGCCCGATCATCCGCTGGCGCGACATCGCGGCGCAGCTTCCCGAGCGCGAGCAGCGCATCGCCGACTTCGCCTACGGCGTGCGCCGCTTCGTGCTCGGGCTCGGCAAGAAGGTCCTCGTCGCCAACACGCTCGGCCACACCGCGGACCGCATCTTCGCGCTTCCGGTGTCCGATCTCACGGCGCCCGTCGCCTGGCTCGGACTTTGCTGTTACACGCTGCAAATCTACTTCGACTTCTCGGGTTACTCGGACATGGCGATCGGCCTCATGCGCATGTTCGGGTTCCGCATCCTCGAGAACTTCAATTACCCCTACATCTCGCGCAGCATCCGCGAGTTCTGGCGGCGCTGGCACATCTCCCTGTCGAACTGGTTCCGCGACTACCTGTACATCCCACTCGGCGGCAACCAGCGCGGCGAGCGGCGCGCTTACGCGAATCTCGTGATCGTGTTCCTGCTGTGCGGCCTGTGGCACGGCGCGAGCTGGCCGTTCGTGCTGTGGGGCATCTGGCACGGCGTCTTCCTGGTGATCGAGCGTGCGGGCCTCGACCGGGCCGTGCGTGCGATCGGTCCGTTCGCGCACGCGTATGCCCTCCTCGCGGTGATGGGCGGCTGGGTGCTGTTCCGCTGCGACACGCTGACACACGCGATCGGCTATTACGGCGCGCTGGTCGGCAGCGCCGCCGGCGACACGAGCCGCCATCCCCTGCCCGAGTACCTCGATCCGTTCGTGCTCGCCACCTTCGCGGTCGGCGTGATCTTCGCGACGCCGCTCGCGCGCCGCATCGGGCAATGGCGCGACAGGATCGGCTCCCCGCTGGCGCTGGGACTCGATACGGCGTGGCTCGTGGCGGTGTTCCTGCTCGCAAGCGCGTTCCTCGCGGCGGGCACTTACAATCCCTTCATCTATTTCCGCTTCTAGAGCCAGGCCCCGAGATGGTGGACTCGATCGCCCTTCCTCCGGTCCCGCCGCCCGCGCCCGACGGCCACCGCGCACGCGACCGTATCGTCGCGCTGCTGTTCGCCGTCGCCCTCGCGTGGCCGGCCTTCGCGCTCATCTGGACCGGGTCGCGCACGCTCACGCGGTTCGAGAACCGCCCGATGGCGCCGTGGCCCGCCCCCGCGTTGTCGCCCGAATTCGCGCCCGCGTTCGACCGCGCGTTCTCCGACCGCTTCGGCGGCCGCGATGCGCTCGTACGCTTCCATCACGGCGCGCTCCTTCGCCTTTTCGGCGTGTCGAGCCTCGACACGGTGATGGTCGGTCGCGACGGCTGGTACTACTGGCTCGGCGAGGACGGCCATTCGCTCGACCGCCACTTCCGCGGCACGATGCCGTTCCCGCAAAGCGAGGTGGATGGCACGGTGGCCGAGCTCGGCAGGCGCGCCGAGTGGCTGGCCGCGCGCGGCATCGCTTATGTCGTCGTCGCCGTGCCGGACAAGTTCACGATCTATCCCGAGCACCTGCCGGCCTGGGTCGCGCACGCGCCGCCGCCCTCGCCCTACGACCGCATCCGCGACGCGATCGCCCGCGACGGGCGCGTGACCTTCGTCGATTTGCGCGCGCCGCTCGTTGCCGCGAAAGCGCGCGAGCGCGTCTACTACCAGACCGACTCGCACTGGAACTACAACGGCGCGCTCGTGGGCTACGAGGAGATCATGCGCGCGGTGCAGGGCAAGCTCGCGGCGAAGCTGCCTGACATCGCTCCCGCCAGGCGCCCAGCGTACACGCCGGGCGTGGACTTCTACAGCGGCGACCTGCTGCAGATGCTCGGCATGCCGTCGCGCGTGCGCGAGGACGACGTGGCGCCGCTCGGCAAGGTCCTCGCCGACACGAGCCGCTGCGGGCGGCGCATCGACAAGGACGAGTCGCCGGGCTTCGAGATCTACGTCTGCGACAAGCCCGGCCTGCCGCGCGCGGTGGTGCTGCGCGACTCGATGGCGATCTCACTCATCCCGCTCCTGTCGGAGAATTTCAGCCGCGTCGTGTACGTCAGCACGCGCAAGCTCGACCGCGCACTCATCGAGCGCGAGAAGCCCGACATCGTCATCGAGGAGATGGTCGAGCGCTCGCTGCACGCGCCGGGCGCGTTTCCGATGGAATAGAAAAAGGGGTCAGACCCCATTACAAGCCGAAACAACTTGTAATGGGGTCTGACCCCTTTTTCTAACGTGCGCCTTTGCGCAGCTCCGGTTCGAGCCCGAGCTCCTGGATCTTGCGCGTGAGCGTGTTGCGGCCCCAGCCGAGCCAGGCCGCGGCCTCCATGCGATGGCCGCCGGTATGCGCCAGCGCGCGCCGGATGAGCGTCTTCTCGAACTCGTGCTCGAGGCGGTCGCCGACGTTGCGCTCGCCGCGCGCAAGCGCCTGCGAAAGCTCGCGGTCGAGCGCGTTTCGCCAATCGGATTCCGCCAGCTCGGCGCTCGTTGCCGGCGCTTGCCGGACTTCGGGCGGCAAGTCCGCGACCTCGATGCGCTGTCCCGGCGCCATGACAGTCAGCCAGTGGCAGATATTCTCGAGCTGGCGCACGTTGCCCGGGAAGGAGAAGAGCATGAGCGCCTTCTGCGCCTCGTCGGAGAGCGCCTTCGGCTCCACCGCGAGGTCGCGCGCGCTCTTGACGAGGAAGTGGCGGGCGAGCGGACCGATGTCCTCCGGGCGCTCGCGCAGTGGCGGCAGGCGCAGGCGCACGACGTTGAGCCGGTGCAGGAGGTCCTCGCGGAACAGGCCCTGGCGGACGCGCTCCTCGAGGTTCTGGTGCGTGGCCGCGATGATGCGCACATTGGCACGTAGCGGCGCGTGCCCGCCGACGCGGTAGTACTCGCCGTCGGCGAGCACGCGAAGGAGTCGCACCTGGAGGTCGGCCGGCATGTCGCCGATCTCGTCCAAGAAAAGCGTGCCGCCTTCCGCCTGCTCGAAGCGGCCGCGGCGCAGCGCCTGTGCGCCGGTGAAGGAGCCGCGCTCGTGGCCGAAGAGCTCGGATTCGAGGAGGTCCTTCGGGATCGCG
>Ga0335083_10004403_pt1 | contig 17943 bp, 21 predicted proteins | sample Lox_Sample_42_FD_206716 | JGI IMG/M metagenome (GOLD analysis project Ga0335083, IMG submission 206716) | Soil microbial communities from Loxahatchee National Wildlife Refuge, Florida, United States - Lox_Sample_4.2 | ecosystem: Environmental > Terrestrial > Soil > Wetlands | place: USA...
AGCCCATCTCGAGCACGTCGCGAAAGCCCGCGGTGGTGAGCAGGGCGGTTTTTGCGCCTTTGCGTTCGATCAGCGCATTGGTGGCGAGCGTGGTGCCGTGCACCAGCACCCCTACGTCGGCGGGGCGGAGCGCCGCGGCGGCGAGGACGCGCGCCATGCCGTCGAGCATGCCCGCCTCGGGCGCGCGCGGCGTGGTGAGCACCTTCGCCGAATGGCGCTTGCCGGCGTGCTCGAGCACGACGTCCGTGAACGTGCCGCCGATGTCCGCCGCCAAGCGCGCCTGCATGGCGGCGAATATACTTGATGCACCCCGCACTGACCCAGGAGGAAATCATGATCCACGTCATCGCCGTCATCACCGCCAGGCCCGGCCAGCGCGAGAATGTCCTCGCCCACTTCCGCGCCAACGTCCCCGCGGTGCGCGCCGAGAAGGGCTGCATCGAATACGGCGCCGCCGTCGACGCCGACACCGGCTTCGGTTTCCAGGCCAAGTACGGGCCCGACACTTTCCTCGTCGTCGAGAAATGGGAAAGCGCCGAGGCGCTGAAAGCGCACGCCGCCGCGCCCCACATGGCGGCCTACGCGGGCAAGACCAAGGAATTCATCGCCAGCCGCGCGATCCACATCCTGCAGCCGTCCTGAAGCGGCAGCCGGGTGGCGACGCGCCGTGAGGTCGTCGACTAGCCTTCAGGGTGTTGCGCGCGCCTTCTCTTCGAGCAGCCTGACGAGCGCCCACAGCGCACGGTTCGCAGGCGTCGCGATGCCGAGCGCTTCGGCCTTGCGGACCACGAGGCCGTTCAGGTAGTCGATCTCGGTGGGCTTGCCGCGCGCGAGGTCCTGCGCGGTGGAGGAGAACTGCGTCGGCATCGAGTCCGCGAGGCGCAGGGTGCGCTCCAGCATGCCGGGCGCCATGGGCACGCCGCTCGCCTTCGCAACCGCCAGCGTTTCCTCGACCACGTCGCGCATGAGTTCGCGCACGCCCGGGCCCTGGATCATTTTCCCGTAGGGGAGCTGCGCGATGGCGGAAATGGCGTTGTAGGCGCAGTTCAGCACCAGCTTGGCCCAGAGTTCGCCTGCGATGTTGTCGGAGACGGCGACGGGCACGCCCGCGCTTTCGAACCAGGCCTTTATTTTTTCATTTGAAGAACCCATCACCAGATCCCCGCGGCCATGGTGCTTCAGGTGTCCCGGTCCCTTCATCTCGCTGGCGACGTAGACCGCTGCCGGGATCACGGGATTCTTCACTTTGGATCGGATGCGCTCGGCGTTGTCGACGCCGTTCTGCAGATTCACCACCAGCGCGTCCGCATCGAGGTAGGGTGCGATCTCCGCCGCCGCGGTTTCGGTGTCGGTGGATTTCACGCAAAACAGCACCAGCTTCGCCCCGCGCACCGCTTCGGCCGACGTGCTGGTGTCCATACTTATGTTTTCAGAAAAATCCCTGGTTTCAAAACGAAGCCCATCCCTGGCGATCGCGTCCATGTGCCGCGCGCGGCCGATCAGCACGACGCGATGGCCCGCGCGCGCCAGCATGCCGCCGTAGTAGCAGCCCACTGCGCCCGCGCCTAGAACCGCGACGCGAATCGGAATCGGGATTGCATCGTTCATTTGATCCAGTCTAGCGGACGAAAATCGCCGTCTGCTACCTTTCAGCATGCCTGCCTCGGCGCTTGCGCTCGTCATTCTCGCCGGACTCATCCACGCCGTCTGGAATATTGCCGCAAAGAAGGCGGGCGGCGACGCGCGCTTCGCTGCCTTCAGCAGCCTGCTCTGCATACTGATATGGGCGCCGGTCGGCCTCTGGCTCGGCTGGCGCATTCTGCCGAACTGGGGTGCGATGGAGTGGAGCTTCGTCGTCGTGAGCGGCGTCCTCCATGTCCTATATTACGTCGTGCTGCTGCGGGGCTATCGGAGCGCGGACCTCACCGTGGTATATCCGCTCGCACGCGGCACCGGTCCGCTGCTGTCTTCTACCGCAGCAATCCTGTTCCTCGGCGAGCGGCCGACGCTGGCGGGCATCGCCGGCATCGCGGCGGTCGTGGCGGGCGTCTTCCTGATCGCCGGCGGTCCCGGACTGTTTCGCGCGGCATATGAACCGGCAAAGCGCGCCATGGTGCGGCGTGGCGCGGCGTACGGCGCCTTGACGGGCGTGTTCATCGCGGCCTACACGGTGGTGGACGGCTACGCAGTGAAAGTCGCGGCGATGTCGCCGATCCTGCTCGACTACTTCTCCATCTTCGTGCGCATCGGCATCCTGGCGCCGGTGGTGCTGCGCGATCGCCCTGTTCTGGCGGCGCTGTGGCGCCAGCAGTGGAAATACGCCTTCGTGGTCGCGCTCGTCAGCCCCGTCAGCTACGTGCTGGTGCTTTACGCGATGCAATCCGCGCCGCTTTCACACGTGGCGCCGGCACGGGAGGTCTCGATGCTTTTCGCCGCGCTGATTGGCGGCCAGCTGCTGGGCGAGGGTGACCGTGCTCTGCGGCTCGCGGGCGCGGCCTGCATCGCCTGCGGCGTCATGGCGCTCGCGCTGGGATAGCGTCGGCCCGGTCGCGGCCGAATCGCCGTTCCCGCTCTGATACCTTTCGGCATGCTTTTGCGCAGAGACCGCACGGCGGCAATGCCGTTCATCATGCTGGCCACGCTGATCGACATGGTGGCGATCGGCCTGATCATTCCCGTGCTGCCGGCGCTGGTCGGCAGCTTCACCGGCTCGAAGGCGGACCAGGCGATCTGGTACGGCGTGGCGACCTTCACCTTCGGCTTTGCGAATTTCTTCGCTTCGCCGGTGCTGGGCGCGCTGTCGGACGCCTACGGCCGCCGGCCGGTGCTGCTGGTCGGCTTCTGCGGGCTGGCGATCAGCTTTCTCGCCACCGCCATGGTCACCGCGCTCTGGATGCTGATCGCGGTGCGGCTGGTGAGCGGCTCCATGCAGGCCAACATGTCGGTCGCCAACGCCTACGTTGCCGATATCACGCCGCCCGAACAGCGGGCCAGGCGCTTCGGCATGCTGGGCGCGATGTTCGGCATGGGCTTCATCCTCGGCCCGGTGATGGGCGGGCTGCTGGGCGCGGTCGACCTGCGCCTGCCGTTCTTCGCCGCCGGCAGCCTCGCGTTGCTCAACCTGCTGTACGGCTGGTTCGTGCTGCCCGAATCGCTGCCGCAGGAGCGCCGGCACGCGTTCGAATGGCGGGTTGCCGCCAATCCCGTGAAATCGCTGCGCGGACTCGCGCAACTGCAGGGCGTGGGACGGCTGGTGGCCGTCGTTGCCTGCGCCGGACTCGCGCAATTCGTGCTCTACACCAGCTGGGTGCTCTATACGACCTTCAAGTTCGGCTGGGGCCCGCTCGAGAACGGCTGGTCGCTCGCGGCGGTCGGCGTGGTGTCGGTGATCGTGCAGGGCGTCCTGCTCGGGCGCCTGCTCAAGGTCTTCAGCCCGCGGCGGCTGGCGGTGCTCGGGCTGACCTCCTCGATGCTGGCCTTCCTGCTGTGGGGTGCCGCCACCGACGGCTGGATGATGTTCGCGATCATTTTCGTCAACATCCTCGGCGCGACCGTGGCGGCCTCGATCCAGAGCATCATTTCCAGCGCCGCGGACCCGAATAACCAGGGCAAGGCGCTCGGCGCGGTGGGCGGCCTGAACAGCCTGATGGCGGTGATCGCGCCGGTGCTCGGCGCGCCGCTGCTGCAGATGGTGTCGCACCTGCCGAAGGGAGACTGGCGCATCGGCGCGCCGTTCTACTTCTGCGCGCTGCTGCAGGCCACCGCGCTAACGCTGGCGATCGGCCATTTCAGGGCGGAGAAAGCCAAGCAGTAGCCGCACGACCTCAGCGGGCTGTTCCTGCTGTACCCAGTGGCCCGCGCCCTCGATGAAATGGCAGCCGCGGTCCTGCGCGAAGCCGCTCTTGCGCATCCTCGCGAGGTCGCCCGGCCGCTGGTAGGGCCCCCAGTCGCTCTTGCCGGCGATGAAGCAGGCCGGTACTTCGACCGCGCGGCCCGCATGGATCGCCAGGTCGTCGTTGAACCGCCCGGTAGTGCGGCAGCGGTACCACTGCAAGGCGGCCTGGAAGCCGGTGCGCGCGAATTCCTCGCTGTAGACGCGCAATTCATCTTCGTTCAGCCAGCGGCAGGCGGTGATTTCCGCTGCCGTGGGCATGTAGGCCGCCGCGGTCTGCGCCATGTCCTGCGCCAGCTCCATGATGTAGTAGGTCGGCATCGTCGCCAATTCCGGTGCGCTCCACGCGGCGAGCTCGTGCGGCCGGTTCTGCTTCCAGTCGGCGCTCTTCGAGTGGTAATAGGCGCGCAGGAAGGCGTGGATGCCCTGCGGGCAATCGCGCATGTCGGCATCCGCCGCGCGCGTCGAGTAGTACCACTGGTAATGCTTGCGCGGCCGCGGCAGCGCCGCGAGCGCGTCGTGCACCGGGTCGGGCGGCGGCAGCGGCGTCGCCGGCGGCCCTGCGAAAGGGGAGCTCATCAGCGCCAGCGACCGGAAAATCTCCGGATGCAGCAGGGCGCACCAGGCCGCGACCGGCGAGCCGAAGTCGTGGCCGACCACTGCCGCCACTGTCTTGATATCGAGCTTGTCGAGCAGTTCCACCTGGTCTTTCACCAGGTTGGTGAGCCGGTATGACGCAAGATCGCCGTCATAGCGTCCATCCCATCCCGTCGTCCGGCCGTAGCCGCGCTGGTCTGGCGCGATCACGTGGTAGCCCGCGTTGGCGAGCGGCAGCATGACCTTGCGCCAGCTGTAGGCGAGCTCCGGAAAACCGTGCAGCAACAGCAGGCAGGGGCGGGACCTGTCGTCAGGCCCGGCGCCCGCCTCCAGTACGTGCATGTCCAGCCCGTTCACGCCTTCGACCTGGCGCGAACGAATGCCCGCGGGAAGCGGCAGGGGCGTCAGCGGCAGTACTTCCTCGCCAGCGCGGCGCCGGCAGCGAGCGCCTTGAGTTTCGCGACCGCGATTTCGCGCTTCATCGGCGCCATGCCGCAGTTGGTGCAGGGGAAGAGGTGCTTCTTCGGCACATATTTAAGCGCCGTCTTGATGGTCTGGAAGACCTCCTGCGGCGTTTCGATCCGGTCGTTCGCGACGTCGATGACGCCGACCAGCACGTCCTTGCCCTTGAGCAGCTTCATCAGTTCGGCCGGCACCTTGGAATGGATGCACTCGAGCGACACCTGGTCGAGCTTGCTCTTCGCCAGGGCCGGGAAGATCTGCTCGTACTGGCGCCATTCGCTGCCGAGCGTGTCCTTCCAGTCGAGGTTCGCCTTGATGCCGTAGCCGTAGCAGATGTGCACCGCGGTCTTGACCTTCTTCAGGCCCTTGATCGCGCGGTGCAGCGCGGCGATGCCCCACTTGGTGACATCCGACATGTAGACGTTGAAGGCCGGCTCGTCGAACTGGACGGTGTCGACGCCGTCTTTTTCCAGCGCGCGCGCCTCCTGGTTGAGCAGGTCGGCAAAGGCCATCGCCAGCTTTACCTTGTCGCCGTAGTGCCGGTCGGCGATGGTGTCGACGATGGTCATCGGACCGGGCATGGTGATTTTGATCTTGCCCTTTGCATGATTTCTCATCACGAGGGCTTCGGTGCGGTGCACGCGGCCCTTCAGCTTGAGGGGGCCGACCACGACGGGCACCATCGCGTCGTAGCGGTTGTTGCGGATGCCCATCTTCACCTTGTGCTCGAAGTCGATGCCCTCGACGTATTCGAGGAAGCCGTGCACGAAGTGCTGGCGCGACTGCTCGCCATCGGTGACGATGTCGATGCCTGCGTCCTCCTGTTCCTTCAGCCAGAGCAGCGTAGCGTCGCGTTTGGCCGTCGCCAGCGCCTCGCCCTGGGCCTGCCACGCGGGCCACAGCTTGTCGGTTTCCGCCAGCCAGCCGGGCTTCGGCAGGCTGCCTGCGATCGTCGTTTCGAACATGGTTTCTCCGCTCCTGTTCTATGCCTTGCCGCCGCGCGGCCCGAGGAAATACCAGAGGATTGCCCCAAGCAGGGGCAGCAGCAACACCACGAGGATCCAGAGCAGCTTCTTCTCATTGGAAACCGGGCTTTGTGCAACATTCAGAATCGCCCAGACATCCGCCGCCAGCACCAGCAAGCTCCAAAGGCTGTAAACGCCCATACCCCGTTGTTCTCCGATATCGAGTGCCGGCTGCAAGTCTACCCGCCGATTCGATTTAATATGGGCAAGAGGCTACATGACCAAATCGCAAAATTCCCGAATCCTGCGCAACGTCGCTATAGGCGCCGTCCTCATTGCGGCGGGCGCCGGCGCGGCCTATTTCTTCACGCACGACCCCGTTGCCCTGCGGGTGCTGTGGCTCGCCGGGCCGATCGCGCTGACGTCGGTGGGTTTCGTCGTGCTGCAGGCGGTGTTGCCGAAGGACGAGGGCTAGGCTGGGAGGAAAACCCGTGCGACCCAAGGCCACGTCCAAGCTCCTGCAGGAAACAGACCGTGCGATCGTCACGGAGTGGCGCTTCGCGCCCGGGGCGGAAACGGGATGGCACCGGCACGCGCATGACTACATCGTGGTGGTGCTTACGGCCGGGAATTTGACGGCAGAGACGGCGAATGGAGAAGTCGTGACGTCACTCGCGTTCGGCCAGTCGTACGCGCGCCCGGTGGGCGTGGAGCACAACGTGGTCAACCCGAACCCCCACGAATTCGTTTTCGTCGAGGTGGAATTGAAGGGCGGCCATGCTTGAGCTCAGGCCGACCTGCGAGCACTGCAACCGCGCGCTGCCGCCCGAGTCGCCGGAGGCTTGGATCTGCTCGTACGAATGCACGTTCTGCGGCGATTGTGTCGAGCGCGTGCTGCAGAACGTCTGCCCGAATTGCGGCGGCGGCTTCATGCCGCGGCCGGTACGACCGTCGAAGAACTGGAAAGGCAACAACTACCTCGGCAAGGATCCGGCCAGCACGAAAGCGAAGCACCGGCCGGTCGATCCGGTAGCGCATGCGAAGTTCTCGGCGGCGATCAAGTCGATCCCGCCCGAAAGACGCTGACGCTGCTGCTCGCGCTGAAGCTGTCGGTGGTGCCGGCGCTGCTCGCGCTCATTTCGATGGCCGGCAGGCGCTGGGGCCCCGGCGTCGCGGGCTGGCTGGCCGGATTTCCTTCGCTGACCGGGCCGATCCTGCTGTTTCTCGCGCTCGAACGCGGCACGGAATTCACCGCGCACGCGGCGGTCGGGTCGCTCGCCTCGGTGTTCTGCGCCGTCAGCTTCGGCATCACGTATGCATGGGCCTGCAGGCGGCTGCACTGGTTTTGGTCCTGGCTTTGCGCTCTGGCGTCATGGACGGCTGCGGGGGTGCTGCTCAACCAGCTGCCGCTGTCGTCGCTGGGCGCGCTTGCCGCCGCGTTGCTTACCCTGCTTGCCGCCCCGCGCTTGTTTCCCCGCGCGCAGGCGCAGTGGGGCGGGCACGCCCTGCCGGCGCAGGAACTGCTGCTGCGCATGGGAGCGGGTGCGGCAATGGTGCTGACCGTCACCGCGGTTGCGCAAGCCGTGGGGCCCGCCTGGACCGGGCTGATCGCGGCCTTCCCGGTGATGAGTTCCGTACTGGCGACATTCTCGCAGCGCGCGAACGGCCCCGGTTTCGTGGTCGCGCTGCTGCGCTCGATGATCGGCGGCTTCTATTCCTTCATCGTCTACTGCCTAAGCGTCGCGCTGCTGCTGGAGCGCTTGGGTATCGCCGCCACCTTCGTCGTCGCCATTACCGCGGCGGTGGCGGTGCAGGGCGCGGCGAGGGCGGTCATGCTGCGGCTTGCCTGACGCTGGGGCGCGGGCCTTGCATATTTGCGGCAGTCAAGATACTTTAGGCCTAATCTATTCGAGTCTCTAGTATTTAACATGGACCGGGAAACCGCATCCCGCATCGACGACCACCGCGCGCTGCGGCTCTGGCTGCGCCTGTTTACGTGCACCCAGCTGATCGAGCGCCGGGTGCGCGCGAGGCTGCGCGAGCGCTTCGATACCACGCTGCCGCGCTTCGACCTGATGTCGCAGCTCTGGCGCTACCCCGAGGGGCTGAAAATGAACGAGCTGTCGCGCCACCTGATGGTCACCGGCGGCAACGTCACCGGCATCGTCGACCCGCTGGAGAAGGACGGCCTGGTCGAGCGCGCATCCGAACCTGCCGACCGGCGCGCCTACCGCGTGCGCCTGACGCGAGCCGGCCGCAAGGCGTTCGCCGAGATGGCGCGCACCCAGGAGGAATGGATCGTCGAGTTGCTGGCCGGGCTGTCGCGCAAGGAGCATGCGGAGCTCTACAAGCTGCTCGGCCGGGTGAAGCAGGTCACCATGGAGGCAGGCTCATGATCGAGGCGAAGCATTTCCTCTGGAAGGCCGAAGGCGGGGTCGGCGTGATCACGCTGAACCGCCCGGAGCGCAAGAACCCCCTGACGTTCGAATCGTATGCGGAGCTGCGCGATTTGTTCCTGAGGCTCAAATTCGAGGAAAAAATCAAAGCAGTCGTCATTTCCGGCGCAGGGGGCAATTTCTGCTCGGGCGGCGACGTGCACGAAATCATCGGCCCGCTGACGAAGATGAAGATGCCGGCGCTGCTGGAGTTCACGCGCATGACCGGGGACCTGGTGAAGGCAATACGGCACTGCCCGCAGCCGGTGGTCGCCGCGGTCGACGGCGTCTGCGCGGGCGCGGGGGCGATCGTCGCGATGGCCGCGGACCTGCGCTACGGCGCGCCGGACGCCAAGGTGGCGTTCCTGTTCACCCGCGTCGGCCTGGCCGGCTGCGACATGGGCGCCTGCACGATCCTGCCGCGCATCATCGGCCAGGGCCGCGCCTCCGACCTGCTTTACAGCGGGCGCTCGATGTCCGCCGAAGAGGGCCTCGCCTGGGGATTCTTCAATCGCTTGAGCGATCAAGTATTGGAACTTTCAATTCAAACGGCGAAGGAACTCGCCGCCGGACCCAGCTTCGCGCACAGCATGACCAAGAAGATGCTGCACCAGGAATGGAACGCCGGCGTGGACGAAGCCATCGAGATGGAAGCCCAGGCGCAGGCGATCTGCATGCAGACGAACGACTTCCGGCGCGCCTTCGAGGCTTTCGCGGCAAAGAGAAAGCCGCTCTTTGAAGGCAACTGAGATGAAGTCCGCCCACGTCGACAGATTTGCCCGCGACAACCTGCCGCCGCGCGAGCAATGGCCGGAATTCCGCTTCGACCTGCCCGAACTGCAGTACCCGGAGCGGATGAACTGCGCGAGCGTGCTGCTCGACGACATGGTGGCCGCCGGCCACGGCGGGCGCATTGCGATCCGCGCACCCGACGGCAAGTGCACCTATGCACAGCTGCTCGCGCAGGCCAACCGCATCGCCAACGTGCTGGTGCGCGACATGGGCCTCAAGCCCGGCAACCGCGTGCTGCTTCGCGGCCCCAACAATCCCATGATGGCCGCCAGCTGGTTCGCGGTGTTCAAGGCGGGCGGCATCTGCGTCGGCACCATGCCGTTGCTGCGCGCGAAGGAACTGACCGAAATCGTCAACAAGGCGGAAATCACGCACGCGCTCTGCGACAAGCGCCTCGAAGGCGAATTGAAGCTGTCTTTGCCCTCCTGTCCTTCCTTGACGAGGGTTGGTTTCTGGTATTCAGACGAAGAAAATTCTCTGGATAAAAAATGCGAAAAACAACCTGCCACATTCAAGAACGTCGACACCTCGGCGGAAGACGTCGCCGTGATCGCCTTTACTTCCGGCACCACCGGCAAGCCCAAGGGCACGATGCATTTCCACCGCGACGTGATCGCGATGTGCGATTGCTTCCCGCGCTCCTGCCTGAAGCCGACGCGGGACGACATCTTCATCGGCTCGCCGCCGCTTGCCTTCACCTTCGGCCTGGGCGGGCTGTTGTGCTTCCCGCTGCGCTTCGGCGCCAGCACCGCGCTGGTGGAAAAATTTACGCCTGAGTCGCTGCTCGAATCCATCCAGAAGTTCAAGGCGACGATCCTGTTCACCGCGCCGACCATGTACCGCGCGCTCGCGGGTTTGTGGAAGAACTACGATCTCTCGTCCCTGAAGAAATGCGTCTCGGCGGGTGAAGCGCTGCCGGACGCGACGCGCAAGCTGTTCCGCGAGGCGAGCGGCATCGAGATCATCGACGGCATCGGCTCCACCGAGATGATCCACATCTTCATTTCGCATGCGCCGGAACACGTCAAGTACGGCGCCACCGGCCACGCCATTCCCGGCTATACCGCCACGGTGCTGGACGAGAACGGCGCGCGCTGCGCGCCGGGCCAGATCGGCCGCCTGGCGGTGCAGGGGCCGACCGGCTGCCGCTACCTCGCCGACGAGCGCCAGAAAAACTACGTCCGGAACGGCTGGAACCTGACGGGCGATGCCTACGTGATGGACATGGACGGCTACTTCCACTACCAGGCGCGCACCGACGACATGATCATCTCCGCCGGCTACAACATCGCCGGCCCGGAGGTCGAGGGCGCGCTGCTGTCGCACCCGGCGGTGGCCGAATGCGGCGTGATCGGCGCGCCCGACGAGGAGCGCGGCATGATTGTCCAGGCTTTTGTTGTTTTGAAGAAAGATTTTTCTTCAAATGAAGAAATGAAAAAAGAGCTGCAGGAGCACGTGAAGCGCAGCATCGCTCCCTACAAATACCCTCGCAAAATCGAGTTCGTGGCCGCGCTGCCGCGCACCGAGACCGGCAAATTGCAGCGCTTCAAGCTGAGGACGCCGTCATGATGCAGATACTGCAGCCGCCCGGGTGGGCGAAGCCGAGGGGTTTTTCGAACGGAATTTCCGCTACCGGGAAGCTGGTGTTCGTCGCCGGACAAGTCGGCTGGACGGGCGAAGGCAAGTGGCAAGCGCTGGACTTTGCCGGCCAGTTTCGCCAGACCCTGAAAAACACCCTGGCCGTGCTTGCCGAGGCGGGCGCGAAACCCGAACACATCGCGCGCATGACCTGGTACGTGGTCGACAAGCAGGAATACCTCGGCGCCCTCAAGGAAGTTGGCGCCGCCTGGCGAGAGCTGATCGGCCGGCATTACCCGGCGATGGCAGTGGTGCAGGTGGGCGCGCTGATGGAGGACGCGGCCAGGGTCGAGATCGAGACCACTGCGGTCGTGCCGGAAGGAAACCCGGCGTGAAAGTCTCCATCGTCGGCGGCGGCCCCGGGGGACTGTACTTCGCGCTGCTCGCGCAGAAGGCCTGGCCGCGCTGGGACATCACCGTCTACGAGCGCAACCGCCCGGACGACACCTTCGGCTTCGGCGTGGTGTTCTCCGACCAGACGCTGGACAGCTTCAGGGCCTATGACATGCCGTCCTACGAGATGATCCGGCGGCGCTTCGCTTACTGGGGCGACGTGGACGTGGTCTACAAGGGCCGCACCATGCGCTCGGGGGGCAACGGCTTTTGCGGCTGTTCGCGCGTGGCGCTGCTGCACATCCTGCACGACCGCTGCCGGGAGCTGGGCGTGAAACTGCAGTTTCAGCGGGAAATAGCAGGATTGGAAGAGTTTGCCGATTCCGACCTGGTGGTTGTTGCTGACGGAATAAATTCTTCCATAAGGGAAAAAAACAAAGGCCACTTCCAGCCAAGCGTTGACCTGCGGCCGAACAAGTTCACCTGGCTGGGTTCCACAAAACCGCTCGACGCGTTCAAGTATTTCTTCCGCGAGACGCCCGAGGGCATCGTCCTCGCGCACTGCTACCAGTACGAGCAGGACCGCAGCACCTGGATCATCGAGACCGACGAAGCCACCTGGAAGAACTTCGGCTTCGACGCCAAGGACGAGGCCGCGACGCTGGCAACCGTGGAACGCGTGTTCGCCGATGAACTGGATGGGCACAAGCTCATCCCGAACCGTTCCATCTGGCGCAACTTCCCCACCATCACCAACAAGACCTGGGTGAAGGGCAACGCGGTCCTGATCGGCGATGCCAAGGCCACGGCGCACTTCTCGATCGGCTCGGGAACGAAGCTGGCGATGGAGGATGCCATCGCGCTTTTCGAGGCTGTCAGGAAAAATCCTTCCGTAGAAAAGGCGTTGAACGTCTACGACACAGCCCGTCGCGAGGAAGTCGAGAAAACGCAGCATGCCGCCAACGTCTCGCTCGCCTGGTTCGAGCACATGCGGCGCTACTGGGACATGGACCCGCTGCAGTTCGCGTTCGGGGTCATGTCGCGCTCCAAGCAGATCACCTGGGAGAACCTCGAGCTGCGCGATCCCGGCTTCGTGAAGGAAGTGAAGTACTGGTTCGCCAGGAAACTGAAGGATCAGGGCTACGCGATCGACCTTGAAAACCCGCCGGTGCCGATGTTCACGCCGTTCCGGTTGCGCGGCATGACGGTCGAGAACCGCGTCGTAGTGTCTGCGATGGACCAGTATTCTGCGATCGAGGGCGTGCCGACGGACTGGCACCTGGTGCACCTGGGCTCACGCGCCATCGGCGGCGCCGGCATGGTGTTCGTCGAAATGACCTGCGTGTCGCCCGAGGGGCGCATTACGCCGGGCTGCACCGGCCTGTGGAACGAAGCGCAGCGCGACGCCTTCAGGCGCATCACGGACTTCTGCCACGCGAACTCGAAGGCAAAGCTCTGCCTGCAGCTCGGCCATGCGGGCCGCAAGGGCTCGACGCAGCTCGGCTGGCAGCGCATGGACCATCCGCTCGAATCCGGGAACTGGCCGCTGGTCTCCGCATCGCCCATTGCATACGACGAGGGGGTTTCGCAGGTACCGGGGGAGCTTTCTCCTTCGGGCATGGAAAAAATAATTCTTCAGTTCAAAAAATCCACGCATCTGGCAATCGAAGCGGGATTCGACATGCTCGAAATCCACATGGCGCACGGCTACCTGCTGGCGAGTTTCATTTCGCCGCTCACCAACCGGCGCGGCGACGAATACGGCGGTTCGATCGAAAATCGGATGCGTTTCCCGCTGGCGGTGTTCAAGGCCTGCAGGAACGAATGGCCCGGGGACAAGCCCATGTCGGTGCGCATCTCCGCCGCGGACTGGGCGCCGGGCGGGCTGTCGGGCGAAGATCTGCTCGCGCTGACGAGAATGCTGAAGGACGCCGGCTGCGACCTGGTCGACTGTTCCACCGGCCAGACCGTCCCGCAGCAGCGGCCGGTCTACGGGCGCATGTTCCAGGCGCCGTACGCCGACTGGGTGCGCAACGAAACCGGCATCGCCACGTTGACGGTCGGCGCGATCACCAGCGCCGACCAGGTCAATACGCTGCTCGCTTCGGGGAAAGCGGACCTGGTGGCGCTCGGTCGCCCGCACCTGAGCAATCCCTACTTCACGCTGCAAGCCTCGACCTGGTACCAGCACGCAGGCCAGTTCTGGCCGCCGCAGTACCTCGCAGGCAGGGACCAGGCGTTCCGCAACGCGCCGCGCGAACGATCGGAGCTGACCGAACTGCGCCTGCGCGCGCGGCCCGCGAGCCACGAAGTAAAGGATGCGCCGCCGGCCTACTTGGCCACAGGTACCAGGGCGTAGCCCTTGTCGCGCATGCAGACGGTGACCGCCTGGCTCTGCTGCAGCCGGCGGTCCGCGGGCGACGGGCCGGTCGGCCCGAAAACGGGGCTCATATCCGAGCGCGGCGCGGGCGCGGCGCCCCACATCCGGTCCACCTTTTCCTGCGCCAGCTTGTTGCAAGCTCCCAGGTCTTGCGCGAGCTGGGACTCGTCGCCGCCCGGTTTCTGCCAGTGCACGTCCGAGCAGGCAGCCAGTGCAATTGTCATAAGAAGTAAGGCGGCGGGCCGCATGGCGTCGCCGGGATTCTAGCCCGTCGGCATGGGTTAGCATTCCCCTCTCATGCACTCGCACATCGGCAAATACGAGGTCCGCAAGCTGCTCGGCAGGGGCGCGACCGGCTCGGTGTGGCTCGCGAGCGACCCCTTCAACGGCCGCGAAGTGGCGATCAAGGTGCTCGACGAAATGCCGCATGACCCGGAAGAGGCGCGGCGCGCGATCAAGTTCTTCCAGAACGAGGCTTCGCTCGCCGGCAAGCTGCGCCACCCGCATATCGTCAGCATCTTCGACGCCGGCGTGGACAAGAAGGACGGCAAGGACCTGCGCTATCTGGTGATGGAACTGGTGGACGGCACTTCGCTGCAGCCGCACTGCGAACCGTCGGCGCTGCTGCCGACGGCGCGCACCGCGCAGATCGCCTACAAGTGCTGCCGCGCGCTCGAATATGCCAACGCCGCCGGCGTCGTGCACCGCGACATCAAGCCGGCCAACATCATGCTGCGCTCCGATTTCGACATCAAGGTGTCCGACTTCGGCGCCGCGCAGCTCGCGCGTTCGGACACCACGCAGGTCTCGGGTGTCGGTTCGCCCGCCTACATGTCGCCAGAGCAGATCCGCGGCGGCGAGGAAATCGATTTCCGCTCCGACATGTTCTCGCTCGGCGGCGTCATGTACCACATGCTGACCGGCAACCGGCCGTTCATGGGCGGCACCGCCTGGGAACTGATGGAGGAGATCCTGTCCAAGGATCCGCCGGCGCCTTCGACGGTACAGCCGGGGATCCCGGCCGCGCTCGACGACATCGTGATGCGCGCGCTCGGCAAGTCGCGCGACGAGCGCTACGGCAGCTGGGACGATTTCGCGGCCGTGCTGGAGCCGATGCTGTCGGAGGAAGACGCCACCATCTCGCGCCTTTCGGACATCGAGGAGTTCAACGCCATGCGGCGCCTGGGGTTCTTCAAGCGCTTCTCTGACCTGGAGCTCTGGGAGGTGGTGCGCGCCTGCCGCTGCCGCAAAGTGATGGCCGGCGCCGAGCTGATCCGCGAGGGCGTGGAGGACGACCATATCTACGTGCTCGCCGCCGGGCTGCTGAAGGTGACGCAGAAGGGCAAGCTGCTGAACGCGGTGACGCCGGGCGACTGCGTCGGCGAGATGGTCTACGCGCGCCGCAGTTCCGCGCCGCGCAGCGCCACCGTCACCGCGGTCGAGATGAGCTGGGTGCTCCCGCTGCGCATCCAGGACATCGACGGCTTCACCGATCCCTGCCGCGCGCGCTTCTCCGAGGCTTTCCTCTCGGTGATGGCGGAGCGCCTGTCGATGCTCGGCGGGCGCCTGGTGTCGCTGATGCAGGAGCAGAAGGTCGGCCTCGTTTAACGGTGGGAATGGAACCGAAGCGCTGCCGCTGGGCGAAGAACCCGCTGGCGATCAGGTATCACGATCGGGAATGGGGCGTGCCCGTCCGCAGCGACCGCAAGTTTTTCGAGTTCCTGGTGCTGGAGGGCGCCCAGGCGGGCCTGTCCTGGGACACCATCCTCGCCAAGCGCGGGAACTACCGCAAGGCCTTCGACGGCTTCGATCCCGGAAAAATCGCGAAATATACGGCGCGCAGGAAAAAGTCCCTGCTGCAGAACGCCGGCATCGTGCGCAACCGCCTCAAGATCGAGTCGACCGTGACCAACGCGGAGGCGTTCCTCCGGGTGCAGGAGGAGTTCGGCAGTTTTTCCGCGTACGTCTGGGCCTTCGTGGACGGCCGGCCGATCCGCCTGAAGCGCGGGGCGGCGGTGCCGGCGCGAACCAAAGTCTCCGACGCATTGTCCAAGGACCTGAAACGCCGGGGCTTCAAGTTCGTCGGCACGACCATCATGTACGCGTTCATGCAGGCGACCGGCATGGTGAACGACCACGCAGCAGATTGCTTCCGGTACAAAAAGGCTTGCCGATGAAAAAACTCCTGCTCGCTGTCCTGCTTTTTCCGAATCTTGCTGCGGCTGCCTACGAGGTGAACGGCGTGGCGCTCGGCGGCAAGGAGGCCGACGTGCTGAAGGCTTTCCCGAGCGCGCGCTGCAAGCCGCTCGAGTGGAAGACCGACGCCGCCGACCGGCGCTGCGATGACGCGCAGATCTCGCTGGGCGGCACCGCGGGCAAGATCACGGTGTTCTTCAAGGCCGGCGTGATCCAGGCGATGGACCTGCGCTTCGATACCAGGGACGTGGACCGCATCAAGCAGACGCTGCGCTCGCGCTGGGGAGACCCGCTGGGGGAGGCGACCGAGATCTTCACGGCCAAGGACAAGAAGGACCGCAGCGTCTTCAAGATGCGATGGGAAAAAGGCGCCGACCACGCGGTGTTCACCGCGCAGATGGACAAGAAGCGCGCGACGCTCGAAATCTCGCGCGGCAATTTCCTGGTCGAGATCTACAAGGTCAAGTAGCCGGGTAGATCCACGGCCGCCGCGCGCGGTCGGCGGCTTCGAAGGCGGAAATCCTCGGCTCCAGCGCCATCGTCAGGCCGATTTCATCGAGGCCCTCCAGCAGCATTTTCCTGCGGCGCGGCGAGACTTCGAAGCGGATCGCGCCATTGACGGTCTGGCGTTCGAGATCAATCCTGAATGTTTTCCCCTGTTCCGCTTCTCTCATGAGGTCATTTACAACGGGAGAAGAAAGAACAATCGGCAGCAACCCGTTCTGGAAGCAGTTGCCGTAGAAGATCTGGCCGTAGGAGGGCGCGATCAGGCAGCGGATGCCCATGCCGGCGAGTGCCCAGACCGCCATCTCGCGCGAGCTGCCGGTGCCGAAGAATTCGCCGCAAACCAGGATCTGCGCGCCGCGGTAGCGCGGCTGGTTCAGGACGAACCCCGGATTCTCGCTGCCGTCCTTGTGGAAGCGCGCCATCTCAAACGCATACTTCCCGATGTCCTCGCGCGGCGTGCCAGTGCAGCGCTCGATGCGGATGATGGCGTCGGTGTCGACGTTTTTTTGCGGAAAGGGCGCGGCAACCGACGTGAGAAGAGAAAACCGCTCCATCAAAAACCCCTCACGTCCGTGATTTCTCCCGCAATCGCCGCCGCTGCAGCCATCGCGGGGCCGGCGAGGTGCGTGCGCGCCTGCGGGCCCTGGCGGCCGATGAAATTGCGGTTGGATGTCGAGACGCAGCGCGCCAGCGGAGCGACGTAGTCGCCGTTCGCCGCCACGCACATGGAGCAGCCGGCCTCGCGCCACTGGAATCCCGCCTCCCTGAAAACTTCGTGCAGTCCCTCGGCCTCGGCGTCCTGCTTGATGCGCCAGGAGCCTGGCACCACCCAGGCTTCGACGTGCTTCGATACCTTGCGGCCCTTGGCAATTGCCGCCGCCGCGCGCAGGTCGGGCAGGCGCGAATTGGTGCAGGATCCTATGAAAACGCGGTCCACCTTCGTGCCGGCGATGGTGTTGCCGGCGGTGAGGCCCATGTAGGCGAGCGCGTCTGGCTTGCGGTTGGGGATTTTCTCGTGCACGCCGATGACGTCCTCGGGGCTGGTGCCCCAGGTGACCTGCGGGGCGAGCGTGCTGCAGTCGAGCGCGTGCTCTGCGTCGAATGTCGCGCCGGCGTCCGAGGGCAGCGTCCGCCAGTGCGCGACCGCCTGCTCCCATTGCGCGCCCTTCGGCGCATGGCGCCGGCCCTTCAGGAAGGCGGTGGTTTTTTCATCCGGCGCGACCATGCCGACCTTGGCGCCGAGCTCGATCGACAGGTTGCACACCGTCATGCGGCCTTCCATGTCGAGGCCGCGGATCGCCTCGCCCGCGTACTCCACCGCGTAGCCCATGCCGCCCGCGGTGCCGAGCTTGCCGATCAAGGCGAGAATCAAATCTTTCGCGACGACGCCCTTTGCCGGCGTGCCGCGGAAATCGATGCGCATGGTCTTCGGTTTCTGCTGCACGATGGTCTGCGTGGCGAGCACGTGCACCAGTTCCGTGGTGCCGATGCCCCAGGCGAGCGAGCCGAGCGCGCCGTGCGTGCAGGTGTGGCTGTCGCCGCAGACCAGCAGCGTGCCGGGAATCGTGAAGCCGGTCTCCGGGCCGATGACGTGCACGATGCCCTGGCCGTCCTCGCCGATGTCATGGACGCGCATGCCTGCCTTGCGGCTCTCGGCGCGGAAGCCGTCGATGATGCGGTTCGCGTTCGGCGTGTCGCCCCCGCGCATGCCGGGCACGGTCGACACCACGTGGTCGAAGGAACCGA
>Ga0335083_10004404_pt1 | contig 17939 bp, 15 predicted proteins | sample Lox_Sample_42_FD_206716 | JGI IMG/M metagenome (GOLD analysis project Ga0335083, IMG submission 206716) | Soil microbial communities from Loxahatchee National Wildlife Refuge, Florida, United States - Lox_Sample_4.2 | ecosystem: Environmental > Terrestrial > Soil > Wetlands | place: USA...
CGAGTGGTCCGAGCCCTGGCCACGCGGGTTCATCCAGCGATCGTCGCCGAGGGCTGGCACAGCAACGGCGAGCCGCCGGGCATTCGCGACGTCTCGTGGGTGATCGCCGACTTCATCAGACCGGCGACGGCAGTAGGCCTGATCGAGCGACGGGGTGACTTCCCGTTTCACCGCGAACCGCTCGCGATCAGCGCAGCCGGGCGGCGCGCGCTGATCGCAGCGCTCCGCGCCCGGGCGCTGGCGCCGAGACGCGGGCCGTTCTGATCTCGCAAGGACTCGGCCCTCGACGACGACGCTGGGGCGCCACCGCTCGTCCCGCCGTGCAAGCTCGGTCGGCGCGCCCCGCTGGACAGCTCCGCTTGACACGCGTTTGACACGGCCCCTCGCGGCGAGCTTGTGCCCCAACGACGAAGGCCACCTTGCGGTGGCCCTCGGGGTCTCAGTCGGCCGGTTTGCAGGGCTTTTTGGGTCCTCGCCCTGGTCGGCTTCGATAGCGGGGGCGGGATTCGAACCCGCGACCTTCGGGTTATGAGCCCGACGAGCTACCAGACTGCTCCACCCCGCGGCGGACAAAGAATCGTAGCACTGCCTGAGCGTGAGGATGGGTTCGAGCCTCGCGACCTCGACGCCCGGATTCCTCGCGACTGGGACCCGCGTAGGGACGGCAAGCCCGGATAGGGACAGCGCCATTGTCCGGCTCGTCATACGCCGGAGCCGGCCCAAATGTGCCGGTCTAGGGGGGAGAGTTTCGAGCGCCGCAGGCTCTTAGGGGTATGGAGTGCCCCCAAGGCGAGGACCACATCGAACAGTTCGTGATCGAGTTGCTCTCGACCGCCTCGATGCTGTTGGGCGTTATTCGGGACTTGGCTGATGCGCTGCCCGCCGATGCCTACCCGGACGAAGAACCCTCAGCGGTAGTCGTGGAGATGGTGTTCGGAACGATCGCCACTGCTCTAGGGGCGGTGGACCCGGACGACGTACGAACTGCGACGAGGCTGATCGATCTCGCCAGCACACAGGTCCTCGAGCACCTTCAACTCGCATGTGCGTTGTCGCGGCGTTCCAACGCGAGTGACCACGGCGGTCGGACCTATGGCTGATGCACGTGCGTCTCACCCCGAGCGGCGTCTCGTGAAGAGCCGGGAATTCCGACGGTGGCAGAGCGGGCTCGATCCCGAGCGCAGGGCGAGGGTCCAGGCGGCGATCGAGCGCGTCGTCGAGAAGGGATCGACGCTCGGGCGGCCTCACGTGGACACTATCCACGGTTCGCGCGTGACGAAGCTGAAAGAGGCACGAGTTGATCGCGGCGTCCGGGTGTTGTTTGCGTTCGACTCGAATCGGGACGCTGTAATGCTGGTCGGCGGCGACAAGAGCGGCAGTTGGAACCGTTGGTACCCGCCGATGGTCCGGCTGGCGGAACGTCTCTTACTCAACCACGAGCGCGGCATCGGAAAGGAGCCGAGGTGTCTGAGCCAACGAGAAGCGCGGATGACGTCCAGGCCAATCAGTCGGTGAACGAGTCGCGCGTCGAGATCTACAAGCGGCTCATGGAGGCCCAAGAGCGGATCGCTCATGCGCGCTACCGCCGCGGCGTCAGCAACGAGGTCGTGCAGCACGCACTGGACACCGCGGATGAGAGCCTCTCGGAGGCCGAGCGCCGCGAGGATCTCTACCTCTCCGCGCTGGCCCGTTACGTCGCCGCCCTGGGCGGGCGGCTCGAGGTCCGGGCGATCTTCGACGACGAGGAGATCGTCGTCCGGCCCGAGCGAGCGTAGGTGTCGGGTCGGGCCGCTCCGGAGCTGCGGTGTTGCGCTGATGAGCTCGGCGTTCGACGTCGGTCTCTCGACCCTCGCGTCTCTGGTCGGCGAGTCGACACTTCTCCCCAAGCCGGCGTGGTGGGGGTGATTTGCGGCGCGTCAAAGCTCTTTCGTACATGACCGATCAGCAAGCATTCCCTACCTCCGACGGGCTTGACGAGCTCATCACGCAGCTCCTCGACTGCGGCGCCGCGCTCAGTCAAGTCATTAGCCACATGCAGGCGTTCGAAGCGCCTGGCCTTTCCTCGCCGAATGCGCCCCCGATCCTCGAGGTCGCCGACTCGTTGATCCGCGACGCTTGTGCCGAGATACCCAAACACCACACCTATGCTGAGCTCCGCGGCTCGGCCGAGATCATCAACCAGGTCACCGCGGCGATCTGCGAGAACATCTTTTTCGTTCCGCCGTCCGAGATCCGCCCTCCAGGTGCATCGGGCTCGCCGGGGTCGCGAAGGCGGCAGCAGGGACGGTCCCGTCGCAGAAAGCGCTGACCGATTTGGTTGGGTGCGTCGGTACGAAACCACGCTGCTCCGTCGCGTTCTTGCGGCCGCAGACGATCAAGGTATGCCTCTCGCTGGGTGGCGGTGGTTTCACAGCTGAGGCCACCTGGGTGTCCGTCCTCGACCAGGCTGCCGCCGACACCGCGCCGCTCATGCAGGCCGTCTGGCGGGCACTCACGAACAACGAGCGCCCCGTCGTCCGCGCACTTGCGGTGCTCACAACTCCTCTCTACAGCGAGGAGACCGCGGCCGCCGTCGGCATCAGGAGCTCGAGTATCGGGAAAGCGCTCGAGAGCCTCTTGGCAAACGCGGACGTCATCAACGAGGGCGACAAGCCAAGACCTACCGATCCGATGTTCGAGCTCTGGCTTCGGACTCGTGGGCTCACTCCCGCCGCTGGCGATGACGACAGATCGAGCCGCCACTGGTCACAACGCGACCGACCGAGCTGGGGCGCTGACCATCGGCGGAGCTCGGGTACTCCGAAACCGCTCGATTTGGGGGCCTTCGAGAGCTTGGAGGCCTTCTGTTTCTAGCCGGCTCCGTTTGATTCCGTTTGATACGGGCGGCGTGACTTGCACAGAGTTGGAACGACTGTGTCTTGATCCGTAACAGGGATCGCGGCGATCCTGACGGCATGGCAACCCTGGCCCAGAAGATCGAAGCCGAGAAGCGGATGCGGGACCTGCTCGAGGAGAACGGGCTTCCCCAACCGGACTATGTGGAGTACGGCTTTGGCTGCATCAGGCTCTTCTTCGAACGCACCAACCACGTGGTCGTCGTCGATATAGATGAGCCCGAAGACGCCGAGCCCGGGTTCGGCGAAGACGCCGCGTAGAGCGTCGCCTAACGCGGCTCCGCTGACGGCCGTTCAGCAGTGACGGAGCGTGACTCAGGGGTCAGCGGGCGCCGGAGGAACCCGGGCCGTGACCGTTGACGGCGCCCGCAAGCCAGCGGTCGAACATCCGGAACGCCTGCTCGCGTGCCGCCGGCGCGTGGAGCTCGCTCTGCGCGACGACGTCGTCCGCAGTCAACCCGGCGTCCGCAAGGTGTTCATCTTTCTCGGCCCACGCGGCGACGCGCTCCACGTCGACCTCAGGGTGGAACTGCACAGCGAGATGGGGGCCGACCGTGAAGGCCGCCGGGCCGGCGGGCGACCGCGCGAGCTCGGTGGCGCCGGCCGGGACTCGCATCTGCTCGGTGTGCCACATGAGCCATGGGCCGCCAGGCACCAAGTCGCCGTCGACGGTGTCGACCGGCAACCAGCCGATCTCGGGCCGGTCTAGCACGTCGATCCCACCGCCGAGCGCCAGCGACAGCGCCTGCCCGCCGAAGCACAGTCCAAGCACCGGCACGCCGGCGTCGACCGCGCCGCGCAGAGCGGAGATCTCCGCCCGTACCCATGGGGGGTCGGTAGCCGTGACCGAATGCTGGGATCCGAGCGAGACGACAAAGGAGTAATCCGTCGGCGTTACCGAACCGTCCTCGCCGCCGTGGTGCACGACGTAGGGCAGGCCGCGCTCGTCGAGCCACTCGGCGACGCGGGCCGGCGGGCCGAGGCGGCCGTGCTGGAAGATCAGTGCGGGCTTCGAGCTCATCTCGCGAATCACTCTAGCTACCGGCCGCGCGACCCCACCGGCGCTAGGCTGGCGAAACGGTGGCGTCAACGACCGACCCAACTGCGACCGAGGGCTCCGCCCTCCCGCTCCCCGACCGCGAGCACGTGCTCGAGCACGCCGCGGAGCTGATCGACGAAGCCTGGCGGAGCTTCGACCACCCGCGACCGGGCCAGCCGCTCCCCGACGAGCGCACGCGCGAGCTGCTCAGCCGCCCGCTCCCAACCGCGCCGTCGGACGCGAGCGAAGCGCTCGATGCCGCTGCCAACGTGCTCGACCGCTCGCTTGCGCAGTCGCGCCCGCGCTGGTTTGCCTACATCGGGTCATCGGGCCTCGAGATCGGCGTCCTCGCCGACGCGCTGATGGCCTCGCACGACGTCAACGTGGCCAACAGCGCCGGCGCGGCGGACCTGCTCGAGTCCCAGACGATCCGCTGGGTCGGGCAGTTCGTCGGCTTCGACGACGACGCTCCCGGGCTGCTGGCCGCCGGCGGCACGATCGCGAACCTGACCGCTCTGACCGCGGCCCGCGAGCGGGCGCTTCCAGGCGTGCGCCACGACGGCGCCGGGGGCCGCAAGATGGCGCTGTACTGCTCGGCCGAGGCGCACTATTCGGTCCGCCGGGCCGCCGAGGTCCTCGGGATCGGCGGCCGTAACGTCCGTGCGATCCCGATTGACGCACACCGCCGGATGGACGTGACGGCCTGCGAAAAAGCAATAAAGCAAGACCGGCAAAACGGCGTCACCCCGGTGGCGGTCGTCGCCACCGCGGGCACGACGCTGACCGGGGCCGTGGACGACATCGCCGGCCTCGCGGAGGTCTGCCGCGACGAGGTCTGGCTCCACGTCGACGGCGCGTATGGCCTCCCCGCCGCGTCGACGAACCGCGCCGGCCATCTGTTCAAGGGCCTGCCGAAAGCGTTCTCGGCCACCGTCGACGCGCACAAGTGGCTGTACGTCCCGAAGGCATGCAGCGTCCTCTTGATGCATGACGTCGAGGCGCTCGAGCACGCGTTCTCCCACCACGAGGGGTACATGCCGCACGGCGAACAGCTGCACGCGGTCGACCGTTCGCTGGAGTACTCGCGGCCCTTGCGGGGGCTGAAGCTGTGGCTGGCTTTCACCGTCCACGGGGCCGACGCGATCCGGGCCGCGATCGACCGCAACCTCAACCAGGCAGTGCTGCTCGCGACCCTGATCACGGAAGACCCCCGCTTCGAGCTGATGGTCGAGCCGCAGCTGTCGGCGGTCTGCTTCCGCCACCTGCCGCCCGCGGGCGTCGACCCCGACGAGCACAACGCCGCGCTCGCCCGGGCGATCGCCGCCGACGGTCGGATCCTGCTCGCGCCGGCCGAGGTCGACGGTGCCACCGCTCTGCGCGCGTGCTTCGTCAACTACCGGACCACCGAGGATGACATCCGGGCGATCCCCGAAGTCGTCGCCGATCTCGCAACCGCCGCATGAGCAACAACACGGTCGAGGTCGAGGGCGTCACCGTCCCCCTCGACCACTACATCGACGGGCGCCGCGTGAGCAGCGAGACGACGTTCGAGGTCCGCAGCCCGATCGACTGGGACAACTGGAAGCTCGCGGAGGTCGCCAACGGAGGTCAGGCCGAGGTCGACGCGGCCGTCGCCGCCGCGCGCAGGGCATTCCCAGAGTGGGCGGCGCTCGGACCGGACGGACGCCACGCCCACCTCACGAGACTTGCCGAGGCGATCGATGCGGCCGTGCGCGATCTGGCCACGGTCGAGACCGCCGACAACGGCTCGCTGTACGAGGCGATGAGCCTGCGCGTCCTGCCGCGCGCGGCCAACAACATCCGCTTCTTCGCCGACTTCGCCCGCGACCGTCTCGCACCCGAAACCCGCACGCTGCACGGTGGCGAGCGCAACCGGGTCCGGTACGACCCGGCCGGGGTCGCGGCCGTATCGACGCCGTGGAACGCGCCATTCATGCTCGCCACCTGGCGCGTCGGACCGGCGCTCGCGGCCGGCGACACGGTCGTCCTGAAGCCGCCCGAGTGGGCGCCGCTTACGTGCTCGCTGCTCGGCGATCTGGCGGACCAGGCCGGACTCCCGCCCGGGGTACTGAACATCGTCCACGGGACGGGCGCGGGCGCGGGCGCCCCGCTCACGGGACACAAGGGCGTCGATCGCGTCGCGTTCACCGGCTCGCCGGCGACGGCACACACGGTCTACCGCGACGCCGCTGCGAACCTCACACCGGTGTCATTCGAGCTAGGCGGCAAGTCGCCGTTCATCGTGTTCGAGGACGCCGACCTCGACGCGGCCGCTGCGACCGCGGCCTACCAGTACGACAACTCGGGTCAGGTCTGCCTCGCGGGCACGCGGCTGCTCGTGCAGCACTCGATAATCGACGACTTCCTCGAACGGTTCGAGGCACGCGTGGCCGAGATCCGCGTCGGCGACCCGCGCGATCCGGACACCACGTACGGCCCGCTGATCCACCCGGTCGCGCTCGAGCGGGTCACCGGCTACGTCGAGCGGGCGTTCGAGGCCGGCGCGAACCTCGCCTTCGGAGGGCGACCGATTGGCGGCCTGTACTACCCCCCGACGCTGTTCACCGACGTCCCGCCGGACGCCGAGATCCTCCACCGCGAGGTGTTCGGCCCCGTCCTCACGCTCCAGACGTTCGACGACGAGGCCGACGCGATCGCGAAGGCCAACGGCACCGACTATGGCCTCGCGGCCACCGTCTATACGGGTTCGGAGGACCGCGCCGACCGGGTCAGCGCCGCGGTCGTCGCGGGCACCGTATGGGTCAACTGCTTCTACGTCCGCGACCTCGAGACGCCGTTCGGCGGCGCCGGCGATTCTGGCATCGGCCGCGAGGGCGGCCACCACTCGTTCGACTTCTACGCGGACGTCAAAACGGTGGTCGAGCGGACCGCGCTGTTCTCAGGCGAATGACCCGACCAGCTGGCGGCACAGACGCCCGACCTGCGCCGGGTCGTCGGTGTATTGCGACGGCTTGAAGCAGATCGTCGTGTAGCCGGCCTCGAGCTGGGCCGGGATCGCCTCCATCGCCTCGGCGAGATCCGCGACTCCGTCCGGCGACGGGAACCGGCCTCGGATCCCACCCACGACCTCCAGGTCCTTGAAGTTGCGGCCGGCGGTGGAGAGAGCGTCGACGAGGGGCTGTAGCTCGTCTTTCGTCGGTTGGCCGAACGGATGGAACCCGTGCCCGTACTCGACGAGCCGGCGCACGATCCACGGCCCGACCGACATTCCGCCGAACCACAGCCGCGGACCGTCGGCCCGAAGCGGCTTCGGCTCCAACCACACGTCGGAAAACCGATAGTGACGCCCTGCGAACGAGACCGGGCCATCACGCCACAGCGCGCGCCAAGCGGCCAAATGCTCGTCGAGCAGCTCGCCGCGCCGCTCGAACGGAACCCCGAGCGCGGCATACTCCTCGCGGTGCCAGCTGACCGTCGGCTGGACCACGAGACGGCCCTCGCATAGCAGATCGAGTGTCGCAAGCTGGTGCGCGAGCAGTACGGGATGCCTGAGCGGCGCGATGATCGCCGCGCCGATCAGCCGGATCCGCGTGGTCACCGCGGCGATCGCGCTCATGAGCACGATCGAGTCTGGCCACGGCGTGTCCGGGTCCTGGTTGCCCGGCGCCGCGTAATCGCGCGGATTATCCGGGCGACCACCGGCGCCCGCCGAAGGCCCGAGCACGATGTGCTCGCTCAGCATCACACCGTCGATGCCAGCGTCCTCCGCCTCGGCCGCCATCCGCACCAAAGACCGCAGATCGCGCGGCGAGGTCATCGTCCAGTTCTCGCTGAGCACGAGAACAAACCGGGGGGCTCGAGCCGCCGAGTTCAAATCAAGCCGGCGTGACTCGAACCGGGAGCCGCTTGAGCCCGTTGGTGAAGTTCGTCCGCTGGCGCACCGGGTCGCCGGCGAGCTCGACCCGCTCGACTCGCGCCACGAGCTCCTCCAGATAGACGCGCAGCTCTAGCCGCGCGAGATGGGCGCCGAGGCACTGGTGGGGGCCACCCCGCCCGAACGTCAGGTGATCGGTCGGGTTGCGGGCGACGTCGAGGCGGTGCGGGTCCGGATAGTGGTCGGGGTCGCGGTTGCCGGCGGCGAACCAGACGATCACCTTATCGCCGGCGGCGATGTCGACGTCGCGTACGGTCACGTCGCGCGTGGCGGTGCGCCTGAAGAACCACACCGGCGAGGAGAACCGCAGTAGCTCCTCAGTCGCCGACGGGATCAGCGAGCGATCCTCGCGTAAGCGCTCATATTCGTCTGGATGCTCGGCAAGCGCGAGTGTGCCGAGGCTGATCGCCTGCCGCGTCGTCTCGTTCCCGGCGACGATCAGGAGCGCGAACGTGTTGTCGAGGTCCTGCTCGGACATCGGCTGTCCGTCGATCTCGCCGTTCGCGATCAGGCTGAGCACGTCGTCGCGCGGGCAGGCGCGACGGTCGGCGTAGAACTCGCGCCCGATCGCGCACAGCTCGTCGGCCCACGGGGAGCCGAACGGCTTGTACCGGTACTCCTCGCGCTCGCCGGCGAAGGCGTGCTCGCCGACGTACTCGGGGTCGGTGTCGACCAGGAGCCGGTCGCCGAGGTCGATCAGATGGGGAAGGATCTCCTCGGGGAGCCCGAGGATGTGCGCGAGCACGCGGATCGGGATCGGCGCCGCAAGCTCGTGCACGAGGTCGAACTCGCCCAGCGGGAGGACGTTGTCGAGCCGATATCGGACGAGCTCGCGCAGCCACTCTTCATACCGCGCGACCGCGGGTGGGGTGAACTGCCTCGAGATCAGCCGGCGGTAGCGGCCGTGCTTGGGCGGATCGAACTCGAGGAAGTTCCGGCGGGCAGCGAGCACATCCTCGGGTAGGTCTTCGATCGTCGCAGCGCCACCGAGCTCCGAGGAGTACGTCTTGGTGTCGCGCAGGACGGCGAGCACGTCGTCGTACTTGGTGAGCGCCCAGAAGCCGCGGCCGTCAGGCTCCGGATGGCGGTAGACCGGCGCCTTGCGCTGGAGGAGGTCAAACACCTCCCACGGTTCGTGGTCGGCGAACAGGTCGTAGTCGAGGAGATCGACCGGAAGGACGTCGTCCGAGGCCGCGCTCATCGGGTCATGGTAGCTCTTTTGAGTAATGTATCCATGGCGGATGGCGGATGGCGGATGGCGGATGGCGCGTGGGCGCGTGGCGCGTGGGCGCGTGGCGGGTGGCGCGTGGAGGGTGGGCGCGTGGAGGGTGGGCGCGTGGCGGTGATTGCCGGCGCAGGGGCGGCGTGGACGCCGGCGTGGGGTGGATGCCGGCGCGGGCGGGGGGTGCCGGCACGACGTGGTCGCCCGCGTCGCGTGGGTACCGACGGCGGCTCACCGATCCCAGAGAACATGCAGGTGCGGTGGCCGGCGGAAATTGAAGCCCACCGGCTCGGTCGGGTGTGCCGGGTCCAGCCGGAGCCCGGGCAGCCGCTCGAACAAACTGCGCAGTGCAGTCGCGCCCTGCAGCCGAGCGAGGTTCACGCCGAGGCACATGTGGATGCCCTTGCCGAACGAGAAATTCTGACGCCGGGCGTCCCGGGTGATGTCGAACCGATCGGGGTCGGGAAACGCGGCGGGGTCGCGGTTGGCGCCGTGGATGACGCCGAGGAGGTAGTCGCCGCGAGCGATAGGCACCCCGCCAAGCTCCGTGTCCGCGCTCGCCCAACGATCCGTGTAGCCGACGGGCGGTATCCACCGCAGACCCTCCTGAACCGCCGACGGCCACAGCTCGGGATCTGCTGCCAACAATCGAGCCTGATCGGGGTACGACAACAGAGCCCATGTCGTGTTGAGGATCATCGATTCGACTGTTTCGATCGCCCCGAACAGGATCAGGCGGAGGTTCGCCTCGAGCTCCTCCCGCGTCACGGAGTTACCGAAATCGGTGCCGAGGCGATCGAGACGCGGTGCGAGAAGCTCGGCCAGGCGAGCGCGGCCACGCATTGCTCGCGCCACTGCGTCGGGATCCCGGTAGCCCACCATGCCCTCGGCGAACCCGGTGTAAATGTCGTGCAGCTCCTCCACCTGATCCAGGCGCAGTCCGAGCACGTCGCTGGCCACGCTGACCGCGAACGGGTTGGCGAACTCAGCGCCGAGTTCGCATCCGCCTCGACCGGAGATCGCGTCGAGCAACCGGTCCACCGTGACGTCGACGAGATCGGTGAATTGCCGGCGGACCGCGGAGTATTTGAACGGACCGGCGAATGGCCCCCGGTGGCGCGTGTGCTCGTCCCCGTCGACGACCAGCATCTGGCTGCCCAAAATGACGCGCTGCGGGTTGTCCGGGACGTCGACCACGAAGCGCTCCGGATCCATCTGCAACTCGTCGAACAGCGTCTTGCTCGTGACCAGCCACACGCCCTGCTCGGCGAACCACGTCACCGGCTCGCGCTCGCGCAGCTGGTGCAACAGCGGCGCGTTGTCGTACCGGTCGAGCTCGGAGAGCGTAACCCCGGCCCCGAGCGGGAATCGCTCCACGAGCCGGGCGGACTTCATCTGGGTCGCGGCGTCAGTAACGATCACCCGCTACCTGCGCCGTCCCCAGCTCCACGTCGCGGGCGCCTGCTTCCGGGTCGTCCGCGGCATACGCCGCCGCCGCCCGGACCTCCTCCGAGCGCGTGGCCCGCAGGTACAGGCACCAGGCCAGCGCGAGGATCATCCCTCCGATCCAGATGAAGACGGCCTGGTTGTTGGGGGAGGTCGGGAACGGGTCCAACGATCCCTTGAAGGCGAGGATCGGCGCCGCCAGTCCGATCAGGACCGCGATCAGCCGCCACACCGCGCCGAACCCAGAGAAGTCCCGCCAGACGATCCGCAGCGCGAAGACGGCGAGGAAGATGTAGATCGTCTCTACGAGGAAGCTGCCGGCGTTGGCCGAGATCGTGAACGTCTCGATCACGTTGGCGCCGCCGTTGGGCTCGTAGTTGGAAACCGCCGTCCACAGCAGGACGATGATCCCCCACGCCCCGAGCACGCCGATCGCGGTCACCGGCGTGTTGTGACGCGAAGTGGTCCCGAGCCATTGCGGGAGCAGGCGGTCGCGCCCGAGGGCGAACAGCAGCCGCGACGAGGTGACCATGATCGCGATCCCCAAGGAGAGCGCGTCGAAGATGATCGCGAGGTCGATGAGAACGCTGAGCCACGTGCCGACGTAGTGCTGGGCGAGGTCGCCCATCGCGTCCGGGGAGCCTCCCCACGCGTTGTGAGCGAGCGCCTCCTTGCCGAACCCGATCGTCGCCGCGTAACAGACCAGCAGGAAGAACAGGGCGCTGACACCCACGGTCCCGAGCACCGCAACCGGGATCCGGTCGCGCGGGGCGTGCATCTCCTCGGCGATCGAGGCCGCCGCCTCAAACCCCACGAACAGGAGGATCGCGAACAGGATTCCGTTGAACACGGTGTTCAGCGAGGTCTCGTTCGGGTTGAACACCGACAGCGTGTTCCCGCTCTGACCGCCCTTGGCGATGATCACGACAGACAGAATCAGGAACGGGATCGCCGACAAGCCGCACAGCGTCAGGACGCCGCGCACGGCCAGGCGGACGCCGAAGTAATTGAGCGTGAGGGCGACCAGCAGGCCGGCGAGCCCGCCCGCCCACCAGGGGATGTTGGCGTGCAGGTGGCTGGCGAAGAAGCCCTGCACCAGGAAGCACAGGCCGAGGTAGATCCCACCCGAGCCGAGCATCAGCACCCCGACGAGGTAGGTACCTCCGGAGAAGATGCCGAACGAATTGTTGACGGCCCGCGCCAGGTACTCGTACATCGCGCCGGCTCCCACGTAACGCCGGGCGTACAACGAGACCACGTAGGCGATGCCCATGGCGCCGATCGAGCCAAAGAGGATCGACAGCGGCGTGTTGAACCCGGCCACGGCCGCCACCAGGCCGGTGACCGCGCCGGCCGAGAAGATGGGGCCGATTCCGAGTGCCTGCCCGACCGCGTGGACCGTGGTCAGCCTTCTCGGGCCCAGCGAGCTGCCCGATTCCACGGTCACTGCGACATCCGCGTCTGCCATCGCCCTCTCCTCAGGTGTATCTACGGCACCACCGATAAATGCGTTCTGAATACATTACGCAGCCGCCGCGAGCGCTGTCAAGCGCGCCGCCCCGGGCGGAGCGGGTCACCCGCGGACGGCTCACAGCAGCTTCGAGTACTCGGCGAACTCCCAGTCGGTGACCCACGCCCGGAACCGCTCGAGCTCGGCCATCTTGATCGTCTCGAAGGTGTCGACCAGCCGCGACCCGAGCGCGTCGATCATCACCTGATCGGCCTTGAGCGCTTCGAGCGCCTCGTAAAACGTCGTCGGGAGCGGCTCGCCGAGCAGCTCCTCGTCCAGGTCGTAGATCATCCCCTCGACCGGCTGGGGGAGCTCGAGCTCGCGCCTGACCCCGTCGAGCCCGGCGGCGAGCGCGGCGGCGTACGCGAGGTACGGATTGGCCGTTCCGTCCCCGAGCCTCAGCTCGAGTCGCGTCGAGGAGCCGCGCTCCTTGGGGACCCGCACCAGCGCCATGCGATGGTCGTGGCCCCAGCACACGCGCGTCGGAACGAGCGCCTCGGCGCTGATCCGCCGGTACGCGTTGACCGTCGGGTTGAAGAACACCATCATCGCCCGCGCGTGCTCCATCACGCCGGCGATGAAGTGACACATCACCGGCGTGAGACCGTGGGCACCGTCAGAGGCCTCGCCCGCGTTCGCCCCAGCGGAGTCGACAAGGGACACGTGCAGGTGGAACCCCGATCCCTCGTCGCCGTTGAACGGCTTGCCCATGAACGTCGCGAGCAGCCCGTCGAGCGCCGCCATCTCCTTGACCATCGCCCGGAACCGGAACGCGCGATCGGCCGAGTCGAGCGCCGCCGAGTGGCGCAGGTTGATCTCGAACTGGCTCCGGCCGTATTCGTGGGCGGCGGCGATCGCGCCGAGCTCGAGCTCGACCGCCGCCCCCAGCATCTTCGCGAGCGTCCCACGAGGGTCGGCCATGTCCCCGGTCGTGTACACCGCGCTGTCCTGCCCGGCGTAGGGCCGGTAGCCGCGCGGATCTGAGGGATCGGGCTCGCACAGGTAGAACTCGAGCTCCGGCCCCACCACGGGAGATACGCCGAACTCAGAGAACTGCGCCAGCACCCGCTTCAGAGCTCCCCGGCAGTCGAGCGGGTGCGACTCATGCGTGACCGGGTCCTCGAGGTCGACGAGGCAGGCGACGACGTCCTCCTCCCAGGGCAGCGGCACTAGCGTGTCGAGATCCGCGCGCGCGAGCAGGTCCGGGAAGCCGTGCTCGAACCCGGCGATCACGTTGTGGCGGAGGTCGACGGTCATGATCGCCTCGACGAACCCCATCCCGTCCTCTGCGACGTTCGGGAACGCGGAGATCGGGATCAGCTTGCCCCGCGCGATGCCGTGCAGGTCGGCGTACTGGAGGCGAACGGCGCGGACGCCGACATCGGCCAGCTCGGCCAGGCTTCCAACCAGCCTCGCATGGGCGGCGGCGGAGCGCTGGTCAGACCGTGGGGCGGCGGAGGGCTGATCAGGCCGCGCGGCTGCGGAACGATCACCGAGATCTTGGGCCATCTGTCTCTCCTCTCCTCAGTTCAGCCTGCGGGCGGCGCGAATGCGAGCGTACCGGCGTCGACGACCGCGGCGCCACCGTCGACGGTCAGGACCGCGCCGTTCACGTACGAAGCCGCGGTCGAGGCCAGCCATGCGACCGCCTCGGCTGCCTCCTCGGGAGTTCCGGCCCGCCGCGCGGGGATGTCCGCCGCCGCGATCGCGTAGGCCCCGTCGCGGTCGACTCCGCGCCGCGCCGCGAGTACGTCGATCTCCTCATCGGCCATCGCTGTCCGGATCCAGCCGGGGCAGACCGTGTTCGCACGCACGCCCAGTGGCCCGTAGTCGAGTGCGATGCATTGGGTGAGCATCACGAGCCCGGCCTTCGAGCTGCAGTACGCGGCCGACGCGGGGTCGGCGCGGAGACCCGCCAGCGACGAGACCGTGACGATCGCTCCCCGGGACTCGATCAGGTGCGGGAGCGCCGCCCGGCAAACGAGGAAAGGCGCGGTCAGGTTAGTCCCGATCACGAGGTTCCAGCGTTCGATCGTCTGCTCGGCGACCATCGCCCCCGCCCCGGCGCCGGCGCTGACGACAAGCGCGTCGAGCCGTCCGAACCGTCCGACGCACGCGTCGACGGCGAGCTGAGCCCCTTCGGGCGAAGACGCATCGGCGCTGACGGCGAGGCCGGAGACCGCGGCAGCAACCTCTTCAATCGGCCCACGACGACGACCGCTAACACACACTGCATAACCCGCAGAAGCCATCCGGGAAGCGACCGCGGCCCCGATCCCCGTCCCGCCCCCGATGATCAGCGCGGTCGGCGTCAAGGTCAGTCCCGCAGGAACTGCTCGACCAGCGACTCGGGGAACGACTTGTCCGCGATCGTGTACGCGAGCGCGGTCATCCGCCAGGAGTCCGAAAGGTAGAACCGCTCGTACAGCTCGCCCCGACCACCCAACTCCGAGCCCAGGAAGTCCCACGCGAGCCGGAACAGTCGGATCCGCCGCTCGGCATCGGCGCCGGCGGCCTGGAAGTACTGCTCGATCTGTTCGTGTAGCGGCCCGTCGATGTCGGCTCGCGAGGGCGTCGCCATGAACCCGCCGCCGCCGATCAGCTGGAGCAGCTCGTTGACGCGCGGGAGCCACTTCGGCATCTCCGCCCGCAGCGCCACGAACGGCCGCTCATCCGGGGTCATCACGCCGCCGGCATCCACGACCGCGCCCGCCTCGGCGGCGACGATCGCCGACCGCGCGAGCTCGCTCATCGACCAGATCTGCCCGAGCTTCTCCTGGATGTGGTCGAACCGCACGACCCCAGTGGTAGTCGCGATCAGATGCCCCAGACCCAGGGCGAACGAAAGCTTCACCCACGCTCGCGTGAACGCCTGGTGCATGATGTGGCTCCGCCAGCCGGTGTCGGTGATCACCTCGCTGTAGCCGACGGTGTCGCCGTCCAGGAAGACTCGCTCGCGCGGGATCTCGACGTCGTCGAAGATCACGACCGCGTCCATCTCGTCGAACCGCGCCGACAGCGGGTAGTCGTATACGTCTCGCTGTTTCGAGTAGCTGTCACGGCAGATGAACCGCAACCCCGGCGTCGCGATCGGGATCGCGAACGACAGCGCGTAGCGGCCGTCCTGGGGCCGGATGTCGGACCCGGGATACACGAGCAGCTCGTCGGCGAACGGCGCGAGCGTCGCCAGCATCCGCGCGCCACGTACGACGATCGAATCAGAAGACTCCCCCACCTTGTGCAGTGCGACCTGACCCATCGCCTGCTCCGCCTCGGGCTTCGTCCGGTCGACCTGGGGGTTCATCAGCGCGTGTGTCGTCGAGAGGTCGTGGTCGCGCATGAATTCCTGGTAAGCGACCAGGTTCGCGGCCAGAGACGAGTTCCCCCGACGGCCCCACACGTCGGCCCGCCCGGCAAAGCAGGCGAACGTCACGTTCAGGTAGTCGGGCGTCCTTCCCATCACCCCGCCCGACAGCGCCGCGACCAGCTCGAATGCGCGCCGGCGCCGGACCAGGTCGTCGTATTCACGCGGGATCAAGTGTGTGACGTTCACCAGCCGAACAGGGTCCGAAGGAGATGCTGCGAGCATCGAGGACGCGTGCTCGTGCTGGACATCGAACACCCGCGCCAGCGACAGCGCCGCGTCGCGGAGCTCCGGGTGGTCGAGTGGGTGGCTGATCCGCTCGCCGCGGAGCCAGATCTCGCGCCCGCCCTGGCGGAGGCCCTCGAGGAACTGCTCCCCGGTGCGGGCACCAACAGCTTGCGTGGTCCCGGAAAGAGGCATTACGCGGGCAGCGGGTGTCCAAGCGCCTCGAGGCCCTGGCGCTCCCAATCGACCGCCTCGGCGTCGAACCGGAAGTACGATCGCGGGGGCAGGATCCCCCACGTGTTCGACGAGTGCGCGTCGTCGGGCCACGTGCGCGGCTCGTGGTCGGCGGCGAGCTGCTCCATGTCGCTATAGAGCTCGACCATGCACTCCTCCTCGGGGATCCGCACGTAGGCGGCCAGGTTCTGCCCGAGCGCGTGGCGCACCGGGCCCCACGCGAGCCACCGCCCGTGCTGGGCGAGGTGGTCAAGCGCGACCCGCAGCTCGCCCCAGTCGGTCAGCTCGAACGCGAGATGGTGGAAGTGGTACTGACCCTTCCCGACGAGCGCCACCGTGTGATGATCGGCCCCGAGGTGCAGCCAGCAGCCCTCGTCGCCGAGACGATCGGTCAACCGCATCCCGAGCGCGTCGCAGTAGAACTCGGTCAGGCCGGCGAGGTCCCCCGTGAGGGAGTTGATGTGGCCGAGCTTGCGGGGATGAAAGCCCGGGAGGGTCGTGGTCGAGCGCGCGATTGCCGGCCGCGGGTCGTCGGGGGTCGCGTAGGGAACCAGCTCGATCCCGAACCCGTCCGGGTCGCGCAGGCACAGGGCTCCGTCAAGCCACTCCACAGAGACCCCGAGCCCGTCCAGATGCGACGCCGCGTCGTCGACCGACACCCCGCGGTCGAGCTCAAACGCGGCGTGGTCGGCGCCCGGGCGGTCCGATGGCACAAGCTCGAGCGAGTATGGCTCATACGCGCACGCCAGCCGCGCTCGCTCCGGAGTAAGCTCGCGAACCGTCAGGCCGAATTGGATTGACCATCGCTGCACCGCGTCGGCGAGATCGCCCGTCCGCAGGCAGACGTGATGGATTCGGCGGAGCAACAGCAATTTTGGATACAGTATCCGCGCCGTGGCACCGGGTCAAGACAGCGATCGCCGCGCCCGCGCCCTGGAGCGCCTCGCGGAGCTGAACGATGAACCGGGCGGCGACGAGTTCATCGCGCGCATGGGAGTGCTCGGCGACTGGATCGTCGACTGGGCGTTCGGCGACGTCCACACCCGTCCGGGCCTGCCGGCGCGCGAGCGCGAGCTGATCATCGTCGCGGTCCTGACCGCGCTTGGCTCGAGCGACCCCCAGGTGCGGGCGCATATCCGGGCGCTCCGCGCGATCGACGTCCCGTGGAGCGAGATCGAGGAGACGATTCTCCAGACGACTCCGTACGCTGGGATTCCGCGTGCGGTGAACGCGATGAAAGTGCTCCGCGAGGAACAGGAGGCCGATCAGTGAAAGCGGTGCGGTTCGTGAACCCGGAGGGCGAGACCCGGATCGGGGCCCTGGGCGAGGACGGGACGATCACCGATGCCGGCCCCGCCGGCCCGCTGGGGTTCGTCCCCACGACGCTGGCGTGGGACGCCCTGGCACAGGCGGACGGCCCGACGGTCGGCGCCGGCGACGTCAAGCTGCTCCACCCGGTGGTGCCGAACAAGCTGATCGGGATCGGCCTCAACTACCGCTCGCACGCCGAGGAATCGCAGCTCGATATCCCGACCGTCCCGGTGATCTTTGCGAAATTCGGCTCGTCCCTGGTCGGGCCGGGCGCGGAGATCGTGATCCCGCGCGAGGAGACCCGCCCGGACTACGAGGGCGAGGTCGCCGTGGTGATCGGACAGCCGGTATACCGGGCCGACGAGGACGAGGCGCGCGCCGCGGTCGGCGGGATCGCCGCGATCAACGACGTGTCGGGCCGCCGCGCGCAGCTCGAGACGCCGCTTCGGCAGTTCACGCTCGGCAAGAGCTTCGACACGTTCTCGCCGCTTGGCCCGTGCATCGCCTCGGCCGCCGGCATCGACCTCGCCGACATCGACTTGCGCACGACGGTCTCGGGCGAGGTCATGCAGGACGCGAACACGCGCGACCTGATCTTCTCGGTGGTCGAGCTGATCCAGTACATCTCGCAGGGGGTCACGCTCGAGCCCGGCGACGTGATCGCCACCGGGACGCCGAGCGGCGTCGGCGACTCGCGTTCGCCCAAGCGCTACCTGCGCGAGGGCGACACGGTCGAGATCGACGTCGAGGGCGTCGGCACGCTCTCTAACCCAGTCCG
>Ga0335083_10004406_pt1 | contig 17930 bp, 11 predicted proteins | sample Lox_Sample_42_FD_206716 | JGI IMG/M metagenome (GOLD analysis project Ga0335083, IMG submission 206716) | Soil microbial communities from Loxahatchee National Wildlife Refuge, Florida, United States - Lox_Sample_4.2 | ecosystem: Environmental > Terrestrial > Soil > Wetlands | place: USA...
CTGCTCGGCGCCTTCGGAGGCGCGCACGATCGCGACCTCGGCTTCGGGCCCGAGCTGCACGAGGATGCGCGTCGCTTCGTCGCGCGCGCGGCGCAGCCACGGCTTGCCGTCGACGAGGTAGCCCGATGCGAACGAGTCGTCGATGACGAGCACGGCCGCTTGCGGGCCGCGCGTCACCTGCGGGCCCTTGCGCTCGCACGACGTGAACGGCTTGGCGAGCGCGATGGCGATCGCGCCGCACGCGAGCGCGCGTACGAGCAGGAGCAGGCGCTCGCGCAGCCGCAGCTTGCGTGCGGTGCGGCGCTTGGTCGCCATCAGGAAATCGAGCGCCGCGAAGTCGACGACGCGCGCGCGCTTGCGGCCGATCAGGTGGATCGCGATCGGCACGGCGATCGCGATCGCACCGACGAGCATGAGCGGCGCGAGAAATCCCACTAGCTCGCCCTCCGCGCCGGCTGCAGCCGCGAGCGCGCGACCAGGAGATCGAGCAGCGTGGTCTCGAGCGGCCGATCGGTCGAGACCAGGTGGTAATCGACGCCGGCACCGCCGAGCGTGGTGCCGCAGCGCGCGAGGAATTCGGTCATGCGCGCGAGGTAGTCGCGGCGGATCGCGGCCGGGTTGACGAGCATCTTGTTCGACGACTCGAGCGCTCGGAACTCGGTGAGGCCTTCGTACGGAAACTCGCGCTCGTGCGGATCGAGCACGTGCAACACCGACACGTCGTGGCGCTGCGCGCGCAGCTGCGCGAGCGCGCGCAGGGTCGCGTCGTCGGGATCGAACAGGTCGGACGCGAGCACGATCAGCGCGCGCCGCCGGCGCGTCAGCTCGGCGATGCGCGCGAGCGATTCGGCCGGCGACTCGTCGCCGAGCGCGCCGCGCGTCATCACCTGATCCATCACGCCGAGCACGTCGTGCAGGTGCGTCGCGCGCGCGCGTGGCGGCACCATGGTCTCGACCGCGCGATCGCCGCACGCGACGAACCCGACCTTGTCCTGCTGCTGGATGACGAGATACGCGAGCGCGGCGAGCACGAGGCCGGCGTAATCGAGCTTGGAGATCGCGGCGCCGCCCGCGAATCGCATCGACGCCGACGTATCGAGCACGAGGTAGACCGTGAGCTGCGACTCCTGCTCGAACTGCTTGATGTAGATGCGATCGAGCTTCGCGTACGCCTTCCAGTCGATGCGTGCGCGCTCGTCGCCGGGCGAGTACTCCTTGTGCTCGGAGAACTCGACCGAAGACCCGTGCATCGCCGCGCGATGGAGGCCGGAGAGCGCGCCTTCGACGATCACGCGCGCCTTGATCGGCAGGCTCCCGAGCCGCGCGAGCTGCGCGGGATCGAGCTTCGGACCGGCGCCGGCGCTCGTAGTCACGGCGTGACGACCGACAGCAGCCGATCGACGAGCTCGCCGGCGCGGCGGCCCTCGGCCTCCGCGCGGTAGTTGAGGATCAAGCGATGCTGCAGCGTCGGCCGCGCGAGCGCCGAGACGTCTTCGATCGCGACCGCGAAGCGGCCGTCGAGGATCGAGCGCGCCTTCGCCGCGAGGATCAGGTACTGCGACGCGCGCGGGCCGGCACCCCACGACACGCTGTCCTTGATGAATTGCGGCGCGGTCGGCGACGTCGGCCGCGTCGCGCGTGCGAGCGCGACCGCATACTTCACGACGTGATCGGCGGCCGGCACGCGGCGCACGAGCTCCTGCAGCTGCAAGATGCGCTGCGGCGACAGCACGCGCGACAGCTCGGGCCGGTGATCGCTCGTCTGCTGGCGGACGATCTCTTCTTCTTCGGCCTCGCTCGGGTAATCGACGTCGACCTGGAACATGAAGCGATCGAGCTGCGCCTCGGGCAACGGGTACGTGCCCTCCTGCTCGATCGGGTTCTGCGTCGCGAACACGAGGAACGGCAGCGGTAGCTCGTGCGTCGTGCCGCTCGCGGTCACGCGATACTCCTGCATCGACTGCAGGAGCGCCGCCTGCGTCTTCGGCGGCGTGCGGTTGATCTCGTCGGCGAGCACGAGGTTCGCGAACACCGGGCCCTTGACGAACCGGAACGCGCGCCGCCCCGTCGTGTGATCTTCCTCGAGCACCTCGGTCCCGGTGATGTCGGCCGGCATGAGGTCGGGCGTGAACTGGATGCGCTGGAACGACAGGTTCAGCGTCTCGGCGAGCGTCGAGATGAGCAGCGTCTTCGCGAGGCCCGGTACGCCGACGAACAGCGTGTGGCCGCGCGCGAACAGCGCGACCAGGAGCTGATCGACGACGCGCTTCTGGCCGATGATGCGCTTCTCGATCTCGGCGACGATCTGAGCGTGCGCCTGGGCGAGCTCGGCGACAGCTTCGAGATCCGACTTCTGCGGCTCGGGCACGACCGGGTTGACCTCGGTCGGCTGCTCCAGCCGGAGCGGCGTGATCGGCGTGACGTTTTCGGGCTTCGTGCTCATGCGCTATTTCGCTATCGCTTCACTGCTTCAGCTGGTCGCACGCGGCGTGTTCGCGCGCCGCGCGGGGATCGTTGATCTGAGAGTATGCCTCGGCCAGGCCGCAGCGAGTTTGCGGATCGAACGGGCTCACGCGCAAGGCCTGCTCGTACGCCGCGATCGCCTCCGGCCAGTCCTTGCGCGCCGCCCGGGCGATGCCGAGCGTGACCGCCGCCACCGCGTCGTGGTCGTCGGCGGCCACCAGCGGGGTCGCGAGCTCGATCGCCCGCGCGAGGCGCGCGGCCGATCGGTCGATCGCCTCGGGCGGCGAGCCGGGCGCGCGGTCGTAGCGGCCGAGCTCGACGAGCGTGCGCGCGAGCTTGCCGGCGACGAACGCATCGGGGGCGCCGGCGGCGGCGAGCGCCTTGTCGTACTCGACCGCGGCTGCCTCGAGCATGCCACGTGCTCTTAGCATCCCGCCGAGCCGCGCGTGCTTCCTGGCGCGCGGCGACACGGTCTCGATTCCGACGTTCTCGGACTCTGCGCCGCCCTTGCCGAACTTGATCGGCTTGCCCGCGCGCGCCTTGCCGTCGCCGGCCTTGAGGTGCAGCCGCCATTGCTGGTCGACCTCGACCCAGGTCATGGCCATCGCCTCCGACACGGCGCGCCGCGCGCTCTTGCCGTCGCGCTGCGCGTAGAGCGCCTCGCGCAGGCCCTTGTAGCCGATCTTCTGCTGCATCCAGCCGACGAGCGTGTAGACCTCGGCGTACGCGAGGCTCGCGGCTTCCTGGCTGGGCAGCTTCGCCATCGACGGGTGCATCTCGTCGAACGTGATCAGGCGGCCCTTGCGCAACGCGGCGGCGAGCAGCGCCTGCTCGGTGCCCGACAGCGCGATCTCGGGCGGCCGGCGCCAGCGCGTCTGCTCGAACCGCGCGAGGCCTTCCTGCAGCCACACCGGCACCGTGTCGTGCGAGATCCGCGACACGATCAGATGCGTGTACTCGTGCGCGAGCGTGTCCATCCACGGGTAGCCGAACAGCGTCGCGCGCGGCGACACCACCATCAGCTTGTTGTACTTGCTGAGCGCGATCGTGCCGGTGGTCTCGATCTCGGCCTCGGTGAGCGGCGAGAGCTTCGCGAGGTCCGACGGCGATCCCAGCAGCTCCACCCGGATGGGATCGACCGGCTTGTAGCCCAGGTCGTCGCCGATCGCGTCCCACGCCTTGTCGAGGACCTCGCCGGCGAGTTGCGCGATCGTCGCGTCCGCGCCGGGCGCGTAGCGAATGATGAAGTGACCGCCGGGCGAGCGCTGCTCGGCGAACGTCTCGGTCACCGCGAGCGTGGATTGCGCAAGGTGATGCGTCTGGCCGACCATGCCATCGACCGCGTCGTCGGGGATCTTGTCGAGCAGGTTCACCGCGTGCGTGTAATCGCCGGACTGGAACGCGAGCTCGGCGTCGAGCCACTTGACCTCGATCGTGTCGGGCGCGTGCTTCTCGAGATCGGCGAGCACGGCGCGCGCGTCGTCGAGCCGCGAGGTCGAGATGTAGCGGGCGGCCTTGATGAGATCGCCGCTCACCGTCCGCTCGTGCCGCTGTGCGTACGCGGTCGATGCGCACATCATCGCGATGATCACGCCGACGCCCGACGCCCGACGCCCGACGCCCGTCACTTGCGCAGCTCCTCGATGTAGCGCTCTTCCGCTTCCTCGTAGCTCTTCGGCGCCGAGCCCTTCTTCCAGTCCTCGAGCAGCTGCTCGCGAAACTTCTCGGGCGCGCGGTACTCGTCGGCGCCCGGAATGCGGATCGGTTCCTCGCCGACCACGCTCTTCTGCGCCTGGCGTGCCGCGCTGCGCGCTCGCTCGCGCGCCTTCGCGAGCGCGTCGGCTGCCGCGCGCGTCGCCTCGCGCGCGCCCGACGGATCGCGCGACTTCATGCGGTCGTCGGCCTGATCCATCTGATCGATCGCGGCGCCGAGCTTCTTGCCGAGCTCGGCCGCGGTATCGCCGGGCAGCTCGCCGCCGAGCTGCCTCGTGCGGTCGCCGAGCCGGCGCGTGCGCTGCTCGTTCATCGCCTCGCGCCGGCGCAGCCGCTCGAGCGCGCGCTGGTCGTCGCCCGACATGATCTGGTCGGGGCGCGGCGCGAGGGCCTGCAGCTCGTCGATCAGGTCCTTCGCGACCGGGCGCGCGCGCTCGACGCCGTCGAGCGCGTTCTGGGTCGCCTCGGCCCACTTCGACTTCGGATCGTCGTCGAGCGCGGCCTCGAGCTCGCCGGCGATCGTGTCGAGGCTCTGCTTGGCCTGGCGCGCCATGCCGGCGGCCTCGGCGAGATCGCCATCGCTCACCATGTGCTCGACATCGCCGAGCCGGCGCTCGACGACGTCGAGCTCCTCCTTCGCGAACGGCGTCAGCCCCGATTCGTCGATCGCGTCGAGCCGGCGCCGCAGCTTGTCGACGAGCGGGCTGATCTTCTTCGCGGCCTCGCGCCGGTGATCGCGCGCGACCTCGTCGGCCTTCTGCGCGTAGGCCTCGAAGATGCGGTTCGCCTCGCCCGCGATGTCGTCCTGATCCTTCGCGACATCCGACAGCTCGTTCATCACCTCGTCGAGCTTCTTCTGCTCTTCGTTGAACTTGTCGCCGCGATAGGCGGCGAGCGAATCCTCCTGCGCGGCCGCGGCGCGCGCTTGCTCTTGCTTGCACACCTCGAGCTTGGCCTGGGCCTCCGCCGTCTTGCCGGCGTGCACGAGCGCGCGCACCTCGTCGATGCAGTGCCCGCCGCTCGCGCCCTGCGCGGCCTCTCGATTCACGTACTGATCGAGCACGTCCTCGGGCATCGCGCGCGCGTGCTTGCTCTGCTCCGCGTACAGCCGATCGAGCGCGCGCATCTCGCGATCGATCTCGTCGAGCAGCCGCGGATCCTTCGTGCGCTGGAACTGCGCGAGCAAGTCGGCGAGCCGCTTCTGGTGCGCCGCGATCTCGTCGGAGATGTCGAGCAAGCCTTCGAGCCGCTCGCGATCGAGCCAGTCGGCGAGCGCGATCGAGTCGTCCTCGAGCTCGGCGACGATCGGATGGTCGGTCGCGCCGAACCGCGCGGCCGGCTGCTTCGCGGCGCCCTTGACGATCACGCGCTGCTCGAGGCTCGCGAGCCGGTCGAGCCGGTCGCGCATCCCGGCGAGCGCTTTGCGCAGCTGATCGGACGCGTGCGGATCCTTCTCGTACGCGCCGGCGATCGAGCCGAGCTCGACGATCGCGTCGCGCAGCTCGTGTGCGATCAGCTCGCGCGCGGCGCCGTCGTCGCCGGGCCCGACGAGCCGCGCGCCGAGGTTCTTCAAGATCCGCTCGGCGACTGCTTGCTGGCGCGCGAGCGTGTCCTCGTGGCGCTCGCGCGGGCTCGTGACGCGCAGGTGCAGCTCGCGCGACTTGCCGACGTTCGGCCCGCCGATCGTGTCGGTGTCCTTGGCCTCGATCCAGTAGCGGACCTCGCCGCCGCTCGGCACCTGGACCTCGGCGATGTCCCACACGAGCTTGCCCTGCGCGCGGCTGCCGACGTCGGTGAGCGGGATCGGCTTCTTGCCGCGATCCTTTCCCGATTCCCACACGAGCTCGGCCGATGCGAGCCCGAAGTCGTCCTCGATCACGTACGCGAGCTCGACGCGGCGCATGTTCGCGACGTCGAGCGGCTCGCCCGGCGCGACGAGCTGCACCGTCGGCGCGAGGTCGGGCTCGGTGTCGATCGCGCGCGGCGTCGTCTCGATCGAGCGATCGCCGTTCGGCGAGGTCACCGCGAACCGGTAGCGCGCGGCGCGATCGATCACGAGCGACGCGCTGATCTGCTCGCCGTCGAGCTGGGCGGCGATCGCGTGCTTGTCGCCGGTCGCGCCCGAGCCCGGCTCGATCACGAGCTCGACGGCGGATGCCGGCACGAGCACGCGCGCGTGCAGCTCGACGTGCGTGCCGGGCAAGCCGCGAATGTCGCCCGACGACGACGGCAGCTCGAGCGGGCGCCGCTTCGCATACGCCGGGAACGTCAGCGTCGCGGTCAGGTCGGCGACGAGCGGCACGTCGGACAGCGCGGCGCCGTCGAACGGCTCGGGCGGCGAGGCGACGAGATGCCGCCAGCCGCGCGCGACCGGGCCGGGCAACACCGCGACGAGCGCGATGTTCGCCGCCGCCGCGGCGAGCGCCCACCGGCGCGCGCGGGGCAGCTCGCGCGCCGGCACCAGCGATTCGGGCGCGACATCGTCGAGCTTGGCGCCGGTCACGTCGGCCAGCGCGGCGACCAGGTCCTTCGACGGCGCGCCCGGCCGCGGCGGCGCAGCCGCGAGCTCGACGCACGACAGCAGATCAGAGGCGAGCGAGTCTCTCGGCACCGACTCGCTCGCATTCGTGACACGGGGGGGCGGTAGGCGGCGGCCGATCCAGCGCGCGACGTCGGCATCGGCGTCGAACCGCCGCCGGGGCGCGACGAACCCCAGCACGATCGCCCCACCGAGCACGATCGCGCCCGAGAGCCCGGCGATCCCGAGCACGGCCATCGCCGTCGAGCGGTGCGCGCCCACGACATGGCCGACCAGCGGCAGCACGAGCACCAGCCCGGCCAGCGCGGCGAACGCGTACAACGCGATGCGCCGGGCCTCGTGACGCAGCACGAGGGCACGGACGCGCGCGAGATAATTCGGGATCGAAGTGCGAGAAACGGCCACGGTGTCGCCCTGCGCGCGCCCGGTCAGCATAGCTCCCGGCCGTGGCTCGCGCCCTCGGTGATATAACCGAGCCGGCGTGAGGATGCGTGAATAAGGAGGGCCCGCGAGCGTCCACCGGACGTGATGCGAGCGCGCCGATCGACGACCACGACCTGGTTCGGGCCGCGCGCGGCGGCGATCGCGAGGCCTTTCGCACCTTGTTCGAGCGCTACCACCGCCGGGCGTACTCGCTCGCGTACGGCGTGCTGCGTAATCAGGACGACGCGCTCGACGTCGTCCAGGATGCCTTCATCAAGGCACACGAGCACTTAGACAAGTTCGAGGGCGCGTCCAGCTTCTACACCTGGCTGTATCGGATCGTCATGAACCTGGCCATCGACCTCCTTCGCAAGCACCGCCGGGTGTCGCCGGTCGAGCTCGACGTGCTGGATGCGGGCAGCGACGACGCGCTCCTGCCCAGGCTGCTCGGCGGCAATCCCGGCCGCGCGCTGCTCGACAAGGAGATCCGCGCGCGCATCGATGCCGCGCTCGCCGAGCTGTCCGAGAACCATCGCACCGTGCTGGTGTTGCGCGAGCTCGAAGGCCTGTCGTACGAGGAGATGGCGCGCGCGATGAACTGCTCGAAGGGCACGATCATGTCGCGCTTGTTCCACGCACGGCGCAACATGCAGAAGCGGCTCGTCGACCTGCTCGAGCGCCCGGCTGCCGCGCCCGCCAACGAGATCGACGACGACGAGGTCGCATGAAGCCGCACGACATCGATCTCATGCAAGAAGCCGACGGCGAGCGCCCGCGCGCCGGCGAGAGCGATCCCGCCGACCGCGACAAGCTCGCCGCACTCGACGAGCTGCACGAGCTCGTGCGCGGCCACCTCGAGGCCGATGCCGATGCCGTGCCCGCGGCCCGCTTCGCGGAGATGTGGAACGCGATCGATCGATCGATCGGCGCCGCGCCGGCGAAGGACTCGGCCGAGCATGCGGCACAAGGTCCCGGCTTGTGGCGCAGGCTGTCGCGCTGGCTGGATCGCTATCGCGGCTACCTCATCACCGGCACGGTCTCGGCCGGCGCGGTCGCCGCGCTCGCGCTGCTGTTGCGCGGCGGAAGCGAAACCGACTCGAAGCCGATCGAGACGATGCCTGCGGCGTACCACCCCACGGAGATCGAATCGCTCGACACGCCCGGCGGCACACCGACCGTCTTTCATGTCAAGGACGAAGACGGCGCCAGTACCGTGATCTGGGTGTCGCCAGACGATACTGTGGAGGGCATATGAAGCGCCTCGCCATCGCGTTCGTGGTGCTCGCCCTCGCATCGGGCGTCGCGCTGGCCGACGACAAGGCAGAGTGCGACTTCCTCGAGATCGGGGCCTCGGTCAGCAAGCCGGCGAGCCTGCCCGACGAGCTCAAGCCGCTCGAGAAGAAGCTCCAGCAGCCGCCGCTGTCGTCGTACTCGGTGTTCGCGCTCGAGTCGAAGGGCCACGTCCAGCTCGCGAAGCTCAAGCCCGACGCGCTCAAGATCGTGCGCGGTCACGCGACCGTGCTGCTGCGCGATCGCCACGACAAGCGCATCGAGCTGACGATGACGCTCGACGACGCGAAGGGCAAGCGCGTGCTCGAATCCAAGCAGAGCGTGAGCGCCGGCGACTGGAACGTGTGGGTCCACTCCGACGGGCCGTCGTCGGGTCACATCATCGCGCTCATGTGTAAGTAGCCTGCAAATCAGCGCGGTTACCGCCGGTAAATAGAGTGCGCGCGCTCGTTGTTGTATACGAGCTGCATGGCCCGCCGCCTGCCGACGACGATGACCCGGCGCCGCTGGCTCGTTCCCGGCGCGATCGGCTCCGGGTTTGTCGCGCTCGTCGTGATCGGGCTCGCGCTCGTCTATCCGCGCGTCGGTGCGTACATGATCCGGCACAAGATCGGCGGCAAGGTCGCGCACAAGCTCGGGCGCGACCTGAGCTTCGGCCCGGTCGACGTGTCGCTCGGGCACGCCGTGCTGCACGACGTCGATATCCGCGGACCGCTCGACGGCGACACGCCGCTCGTTCACGTCGACACGATCGATGTCGAGTTCGACGCGTGGAAGTCGATCTTCGGCTCGCCCGAGCTCGGCGCGGTCGCCATCGACGGTGTCGTCGTCAGCGTCCGCCGCGATGCCGACGGCCGCGACAACGTGCGCGATCTGATCGACCGCCTGCGCGACACCGCGGGCACCGGCGGTGGCGAGGGTGCGGGCGGCGATGCCAAGCCGTCGGCGCGGCCGACGCGCATCACGGTCGATCACGTCCGCCTGGTCGCGAACGACGAGCTCACCGGGACGACCGCGCTCGTCGGCGACGGCGACGCGACGTGGACGCCCGACGAGCTCGTCGCGCACGCGCGCAACGTGACCGCGACGACGACCGCGGCGCCGAAGGCGACGGTCGCGTCGATCGAGATCCACCGCGCGCCCGGCGCCGCGCCGCGCGTCGCGGTCGAAGGCGGCCAGCTCGAGCTCTTGCCCGAGCTCGTGCTGTCGGGCATCGCCGGGCAGGTCGTCGCGAACCCCGACCACGCCGGCCAGTACGTGATCGATCTCGCGGGCGGCTACGGCGGCGCCGGCGGCAAGCTGTGGACCGCGAAGGGCGACCTCGATCCGCGCGCGATCACGGCATCGATCGAGCTCGAGGCCGCGAAGTTCCAGCTCGATCGGCTCGCGCCGATCCTCGCGCACTCGGCGATCGTCGACTACGCGTCGACCGCGCTCGACACCCAGGTCCATCTCGATGTCGATCGCGCGGGCGTGAAGTTCGCGGGCGGGTTTCACCTGACCGGCCTCAACGTCGGCCACCCGCTGATCGCCGACAAGGAAGTGCGCGGCCTCGATCTCGCCGGCCAGATCGCGGGCAGCTTCGACCGCGCGTCGAAGAAGCTCGAGCTCGTGCGCGGCGATTTCGTGACGCGCAACATGCCGTTCTCGATCACCGGCGCCGTGATCGCGGCGACCCACCCGCTCGACGAGAGCGCCTACGTGCCGATCGGCCAGGCGTTTCACGACAAGAAGGGCCCGCGCCGCGGCCCGCACGATCTGGAGAGCGTGAGCCTGCGGCTCGTGATCCCGCCGATCGACTGCCAGAGCGCGCTGCTCGCGATCCCGACCGAGATGGCGCCGTTCTTCGCCGGCTACCGCATGAAGGGCGTGTTCCAGGCCGACCTCCACGTCGCGATCGACTGGCAGGACCTCGACAAGACCGAGCTCGGCGGCGACATCGGGATCAACCACTGCCGCGTCGTCGACGAGCCGGCCGATTCGCCGAAGCGGCTCAAGGACGAGTTCGAGCAGTTCGTCGAGACCGACAAGGGCGAGTGGCAGTCGTTCATCGTCGGGCCGACCAACCCCGACTTCGTCCCGCTCGATCAGATCTCGCCGTATCTGATCTCGTCGATCATGTCGAGCGAGGACTACGGGTTCTACAAGCATCACGGCTTCATCCCGAGCGAGTTCAAGTCGGCGCTCGTCAACAATCTGAAATCGGGCGGCTTCGTGCAGGGCGCGTCGTCGATCACGATGCAGATGGTCAAGAACGTGCTGCTGTTCCGCGAGAAGACGCTCGCGCGCAAGCTGCAGGAGCTGTTCCTGACCTGGCACGTCGAGAACACGCTCGAGAAGGATCGGATCCTCGAGATCTACCTGAACGTGATCGAGTACGGGCCCGGGCTGTACGGCATCGGCCCGGCCGCCCACGAGTACTTCGGCAAGGCGGCCAAGGATCTCAATCCGGTCGAGGCGGCGTTCTTCTCGTCGATCCTGCCCGATCCGAAGGGCCGCTACGCGCAGTACTGCCGCAACGAGCTGACGAAGTGGTCGGAGGGCAAGATCGAGCGCCAGCTCGGCAAGATGCTCGAGCGCAAGCAGCTCACGCAGGACGAGTACGACCACGCGCTGCAGACGCCGCTGTTATTCGTCAAGGACGGCAGCGAGACGGAAGAAGACTGCTTGAAGCGCGTGAAGAAGGCGATCAAGAACGCGCGCTCGACGAACCCGCTCGTGGAGCAGGAGCGCGAGCGCGAAGAAGCGACGAAGACGGGCACGAAGCGAAAGCCGAAGCCCGAGCGCGAGCATCGCAAGCGGTAGCAGCGGCGCGCGTGGATCGCTCGACGCGCACCCGCAGCCCGGCGCTGGCGGTGGCTCGGCCGCGATCGCGGGGTACAGGTAGGTCGCCGCCGGATTGCCGGCGGCATCGATCGCGAGGAATTCGACGAGGAACGGGCCCGCAGATGGCAAGTGCGTGATGCGCAGCGACGTCGCGGTCGGATCGGTGACGGTGGCGCAGACATACGACGGATCGAGCTCGGCGAGCCCTTGCGGAGGCGTGATGTCGAGGTTCGCGTCGATGCCGTTGGGCGCGGGCGTGTCGACGGGTGAAGGCACGAGCGGGACGTCTTGCGATTCGCCGCACAGGCTGCGTGCCGTCTGATACGCGGGTGGCGGCGGCGGCGCGGTCGACGCCTGCCCGCCGCCGAGCGTCGCGCACAGCGCTTGATACTGCGCGACATCCGACAGATCGGCGGGCGGCGTCCACGACAGATCGATCGCGCCCGGGCTCGCGGTCGCGGTGAACCCGGTCGGTAGCGGCGGCGCTTGCGCGTCGGTCGCGATCGGCTGGCCGACGAAGTAGTCGTACGTGCCGTCGCCGTTGCTGTCGACGAGCGCCCACTCGCCGCTCGCGAGCGCGCGGAACTCGCACATCTGGGCGCTCGGCTCGGGCTCCATCACGTCGTAGACCGGCAGCGACGGCATCGCGCCGGCCGCCGGGATCGTCGACAGATCGGCGATCGTCGCGCTCGCGATCTGGTGACACGACGACGCGCGCGCGGTGGCCTGATCGCACTGCGCGCCGACCCAGATGTCGAGCGGGCGATGCACCGGCATCGAGCCCGCGGTCAGCAGCAGCTGGTACGCGAACGAGCCCTCGGCGTAGCCGGGCGGCGCCGCGCCGGGCTGGCTGCAGGCGCAATGCGCGAGGTTGAAGTACTGCGCGGGCGGCGTCGCGGCGCCGGCGGGCAGCACGAGGTTGCCGAAGCCGATCGTCGCGCCGCCGGGAAGTGCCTGCGCGTGCGCCGCGGGGGCGGCGAGCAAGGCTCCGATCACCAGCGCCCGCACGCTGCTAGCGTACCCGATTGACTCCGCGCTCGGGTCTGGTACGAAGCGGCATGCGCCGCGCCGTGCTCGTCCTCGCCTTCGCGCTCGCCAGCGCCGCGCCGACGGTCGCGAGCGCCGATCCGCCCGACACGCACGAGATCATCTACACGCGGCCGTCGGGGTTCTGGACGTCGAACCGGCCCGCGGTCGGCGGCGCGTATCGCTGGCGGCTGCTCGGCATCGGCGGCGGCGTCGCGCTGCTCATGGGCGCGCTGATCGTGCACCTCGTGCGGCGCACCAGGCCGATCACGAATTCGACTCGTTGATCGGCACGCCGAGCTTCGCGAGCAGCGTGTTGATGATCGCGGTCGGGCGGATCTCGTCGAGCCAGTCGTCGAGCTTGTCGAGGCCGGTGATCGACGTGATCCGGCGCAGCAGATCCGCGGCGGCCGCGGCGCGGCGAATGCCGAGCAGCTCGAACAGGTGGCGGTGGCCGTGCGCGTACAGCTTCTCGTCGAGCTTCTTCCACGCCGCGAACTGCGCGGGCTCGACGAGCGGCCACGTCGGCACGACCTCCTTCGAGCCCGTGCTCGCGAGGATCGCGTTGACCGCGTGCCGCGCCGCCTCGTTCGCACCTTCCATCGACGCGAGATCGGTGTACGTGCGCACGTAATCGGAGGCGAGCACGAGGTTGCCGATCGCGGTCGCGGCTTCGGGGCGCAGCGCCCACGAGCCCGGCGGATGCACGAGCAAGCGGCCGCGATTCACCGGCGGCAGGCCGAGCGAGAAGTCGAGATCGTCGTCGAGGTGCCACGAATGGCGCAGGTCGTCGGTGAGCGTCTGCGCGTCGACCGATGCGCCGTTGAGCGCGGCCTTGAGCTGCTGCCAGATCTCGGCCGCGACCTCGTCGGGCGCGCACTGGTTCGCGGGCTTCTTCACGAACGTGCCGGGCGTCTCCCAGTCGGAGACGTCGACCGAGATCAGGCCGCCGACGTCGCCGCCGCCGTAGCGCCGGCGAAACAGCCCGAGCTCGCGCCAGAACTGCGGCTGCGAGATCGTGGTCAGCGCCCACGGCGAGTCGGGATAGAACGTGTGGCCGCGCACGAGCGGCACGTCCTCGTAGAGGAAGTACTGGATGCCGCACATCCACGACACGAGGTCGTCGGGGTTCTTCGCGGCCAGGCGCGCGAGCACGGGATCGAGCGCGGCCATCTCGGGCGTGATCATCCCGATCGCGGCGTCGATCGGCAGCGCGAGCACGTAGTAGTCGGCCTGTGCGGTGCCGCCGCCGGAGATCTCGATGCCCGAGATGCGCCCGCCGGCGACATCGAGCTTGGCGACGCCGGTGCCGGCATGCAGCTTGACGCCGAGCGACTCGAGCTGCGCGATCCACGGGTCGAACCACATCTCGGTCGTCGGGCCGCCCATCGTGCGGTCGTTGTTCACGCCGGTCGACGCGAAGTCGAGGATGAGCTGCATCGAGATCGTGCCGACCGTGCGCGCCGAGCCCTTCTTCGGGTCCATCGCGACCATCGTGTGCGGCACCGCGCGCAGCTGCTTCTGGAAGTTCTGCGAGTAGTGATCGCCCTCGAGGAAATTCCACCACGACATCAGCTCGTACTCGCCGAGCCGGCGCGCGTCGCTCGACGTGAAGAACTGCAGGATCTTCGCCGCGAACAGCGCGACGTCCTCGCTGTCGAAGTCGAGCTCCTGGAAGAACAGCTCGAGCGCGCTCAGGATGTCGTACGGCTTGGTGACGCGCTTGCGATAGAACCGGTACCACGTCTCGGTGTCGACGAGCGCGATCGCGCTCTCGGTCGTGGCTTGCAGGCGATCGATGACGTGGCCGCCGAGCGGCGACGGGATGCGCGCCATCGTGTCGACGACGTGCTTGTAGAACCGCGGGTAGAAGCGAAAGCCGTGCTCGCCGGGCAGGTCGCGGCGGCCGCCCGTGCCGGTGCCGGCGACTGGCTGGCTGCGCGCCTTGCCGCCCCACGTCGGCCGCGCCTCGTAGACATCGACGGTGAAGCCGCGCTGCGCGAGCTCGTGCGCCGCGGTCAAGCCGCCGACTCCGCCTCCGATCACGATCACGCTAGTCATCGCACCGAGCCTCCTGTCGACCAGGCAATTGCAGCCGCGAGCGGGCCGGTCGCGGGTTTGTCTCCGCCGAGCGCCGCGATCGCGAGGCGATCGAGCTTGCCACCGCGCCGCGCCGCGACTGAAGCGGCACGAGCGAGCACGCGGCGTGCCGCGCTCGCGTGGCCGAGGCGCTCCTCGGCCTGCGCCCACAGCCGCAGCGCGGTCGCCGCGTAGAACGACGATCGGCCGCGGCGAACCAGCGCGCGCGCGCGGGCCCGCGCGCGCACGGCGGCGGCGCGATCGCGCAGCCCGAGCTCGGCCGTCGCGCACAAGACGTCGATCATCGCCGACACCGCGGGCATCGCGGCGAGCCAGTCGGCGCGGGCCGTGCGCGCGAGCGTCTCGCCGATCGCGGCGGCGCGCGGCCAGTCGTGCTCGGCGAGCGCGAGCTCGCCTTCGGCGACCTGCCGGTAGATCGCGGCGAGCCCGAGATGCGCGATCGGTGCGCGATCCACTTCGGCAAGCGTCGCGCGCGCGGCGGGCAGATCGTTCGCGAGCACGAGCACGCGGCCGCGGTAGCTGCCGATCATCGCGCGCGTGATCAAGTCATCGCTCGCGCCGGCGAGCTCGTCGAGCATCGCGAGCGCGCGCACCGGCTCGCCGGCGTAGTACTCGCCGAGCGCCCAGTACGCGCGCAGGAACGACGCCTCCCACGAGCGCTCGAGGCCGAGCTTCTTGCAGATGCGCTCGCCGTCCTCGTGCTGGTCGCGCATCCCCGACCAGTCTCCTCGCAATGCCGCGATGATCCCGGCCGCGCCGCACGCGACCATGCGCGGATACGGTTCGCCGCTCGCGTCGGCAAGGCGCCGCGCGGTCGTGATCGCGCGATCGCCGAACCGGCCGAGCGAACCGGTCGCGAGGTACGCGGCGAGCATCGCCATGCCCATGCTGTGCGCGGCGCGATCGCCCGCCGCGTCCGCGATCGCGATGCCGCGCAGCACGTACTCGAACGACTCGAGCGGGTAGGGCGTCGACAGGAAGCTCGCGATCACCCGATACGCCGCGGCGAGCACCGGATCGGCGACCGACGCGTAGCGATCGAGCGAGTGCGAAGCACGAGCCACCTCGGGCGGAAGGAGTGCCGCGATGCGGCCGCGCGGCCCGAGGCGCAGCCAGCCGGGCACGAGCAGTTGCGCGGCGACACCGGCGGCACGCAGCGCGCTCGCGAGTCGCGCGCGCGGCCTCGGGGCTCCGCGGCGCGCGAGGACGTCGTCGAGGATCGCGAGGCCGCGCTCGAGCTCGCCGAGCTTGATGTGCGATTCGGCGGCGCGCACGCGCCACGGATCGCCGTCGGGACTCGTGGCGGCGAGCGCGGAGAATTCGGCGGCCGCGTCGGCGAGCTTGCCGCCGAGGAACAACGCTTCGGCGCGAGCGGCGCGCGTCTCGGAGCCGGCGCCGAGCTCGAGCGCGCGCCCGTACCATTCGGCAGCCAGCGCCCACGCGAGCTGGGCGCGCGCGGCGTCGCCGGCCGCGATCGCCCACTGCGCGGCGCGCGCGAGGTCGCCGGCCTCGCGCCAGTGATACGCGAGCTGGTCGGCGGCGCGACCGCGTTGCTCGAGCAGCTCGGCGAACTTGCGGTGCAGCGTGCGGCGCGTCGTCGGCGGGATCGCGGCGTGCGCGGCCTCGCGCAGGCGCTGGTGATAGAACACGTACACCGGCTCGCCGGCGGCCGACGGCGCGGCGCGCACGATGCGGCCATCCTCGAGCCCGCGCAGCGCCGACTGCAGCTGCACGCTCGGCAGGCCGGCGAGCGCACGCAGCTGCTCGAACGTCGTGCTGCCGCCGGCGAGCGCGGTCACTTCGGCGACGCCGCGCTCGGACGCGGTCAGCCGCGCGAGCCGGCGCTGCTCGGCGTCGTTCGGATCGGCGAGGCCAGCGTCGGCGAGCTCGCGGCCGATCAGCTCGGCGAGGTACGGGCTGCCGGCCGCGAGGTGCGCGGCCGCGTGCAGGCGATCGAGCGGCGTGGTCGGCGCGAGCTCGCGGATGAGCTCGACGAGGTCGGTGCCGGCCATCGCGGTGACGTCGACGACCTCGACCGCGGCGGCGAGCCGCTCGACGAGCGCTTGCAGCCGCGGCGGCGGCGCGCCGTCGGTGGTGAACGTCGCGACGATCGCGAGCGGCCGCGCGATGCGCTCGACGAGCAGCGCGAGCAGCGCGAGGCTGTCGTCGTCGGCCCACTGCAGGTCGTCGAGCACGAGCAGCGCGTGCTTCTCGCCCAGCACCCGCTCGAACAGCTGCACCATCGCGTGCATCGCGCGCTCGCGCTCGACGCGCAGATCTTCGACGGCCGGCGCCGCGGCCGCGCCGAGGTGCGCGCCGAGCACCGGAAACACGCGCGCGAGCGCGGCCGCGTGATCGATCGTCGCCGCGAGCTCCGCGTTGCCGGCGAGCTCGGTCGCGAGATCGTCGACGATGAAATCGAACGCGCGGTACGGCACGCGCTCGCGCTCGTCGCAGCGGCCGCGCCACGTCACGGTCGCCTCCGTCGCGTGTGCCGCGAGCGCCGCCTCGACGAGCGCGGTCTTGCCGACGCCCGACGCGCCGGTGACGAGCACGAGCCGCCCGCGCGCCGCCGGATCGGCGACGCGTGCCGAGATCCGCGCGAGCTCGGCGTGGCGGCCGACGAAGCGCGCTTCGCGGCGCACCGCACGTGGCTGCGTGAGCTCGCCGGTGAGCAGCTCGGCGACCGCGAGCGCGGTCGGCCGCCGCGCCGGATCTTGCGCGAGCATCGCCTGGATCAAGTCGTCGAGATCCGGCGGCACGCGCGGTTGCAGCGCGCTCGCGCGCGGCACGGTCGTCGGCTTGCCGAGCCGCTGCAACACGTGCATCGTGCCGCCGAACGGCGGCGCGCCGGTGACGAGCTCGTACGCGACGACGCCGAGCGCGTAGACGTCGAGCGCCGGCGTGACCACGAGCCCGCCGATGTACTCGGGCGCGAGATACGCCGCGGTGCCGACGACGCGCTGCTCGCGCGCGAGGTCGCCGGGCGCGCGCCGATGCTCGAGCGCGAGCCCGAAGTCGAGCAGCTTCACGGCGCCGCCCGCCATGACCATCGTGTTCGACGGCTTGACGTCGCGGTGGATCACGCCGCGCGCGTGCAGGAACGCGAGCCCTTCGGCGAGCTGCGCGAGCACGGTGCGCACGCGGCCGAAATCGACCTCGGGCGCGGCGCGCGGAGGCGGCAACAGCGGCGCGGCTTCGGTCGGCGCGTCTTGCACCGGCGGTGTGCTCTGCGTCGAGCGGTCCGACGTGTCGGGGATGGCCGGCGACGGCGCGCGCTCGACCCAGCGCCGCGGATCGAGCCCGGGCAAGTACTCCATCGTGAAGTAGCAGGCCTGATCGTGCACGACGAGCTCGTAGAGCTCGACGAGGTTTCGGTGCCGCAGCGACGCGACCGCGCGGAACTCGCGCTTGAGCCACAGCGTGGCATCGAGGTGCGGGATCGCGCGGAACTTGATCGCGACATCCATGTCGCGCCGAAGATCGCGGCCGAGATAGACGACGCCCATGCCGCCGCGGCCCAGCTCCTGGACGAGGTGGTAGCGATCCC
>Ga0335083_10004407_pt1 | contig 17928 bp, 15 predicted proteins | sample Lox_Sample_42_FD_206716 | JGI IMG/M metagenome (GOLD analysis project Ga0335083, IMG submission 206716) | Soil microbial communities from Loxahatchee National Wildlife Refuge, Florida, United States - Lox_Sample_4.2 | ecosystem: Environmental > Terrestrial > Soil > Wetlands | place: USA...
CCGGACCACCACCCAGATGCTGAACTCCGGCAAGCTGATCCGGGAGAGCGCATCCCAGGCGAGACGTGGCGACCTGGCGTTCTACGGCACCGGGCATGTCGAGTTCTTCGTCCGGCCGGGCCACACGTTCGGCGCGCTGGAGACCGGCACGCTGATCGGCTGGCATGCCACGAACGCGTTCTGGCACCCGACCATGTTCTTCCGGGTGCGCGGCGCTGGTTAACCAGCCACTGACCGCTGGCCGGCCTGGGGCCAGCGTCCCAGGCCGGCCAGTGCGCCGCTCACCCGCCGGGGTGACGCACGCAGCCCCGGGTGCGGGGCACAATGAAGCTGAGGCATCCGACCGTGGTGCCCAGGCAGGGACGACGCGGTGAACGCTGACGTGGTGGCCTGATGCATATCGCCATCGCGTTGTGCGCTGCGCTGCTGGTGGGGACGGGCCTGGTCCTGCAGCAGCAGACCGCCGAGCAGGAACCGACCAAGTACTTCCTGCACCTGAAGCTGATCGCGGAGCTGATCCGCAAGCCGCGCTGGCTGCTCGGCATCGCGGTGATGACGGCGGGCTACGGCCTGTCCGGCTATACCTTCGACAACCTCACCCTGACCGTGGCCGAGCCACTGCTGGCCACCAACCTGCTCTGGGCTCTGATCGTCGCGATCCCGCTGTCCGGGGTGCGGCCGCGGAAGTCGGAAATCATCGGGGCCGTCCTGCTGGCCTCGGGGGTCGGAGCGCTGTCCGCCGCGCGGGCCGTCGGCGCCGGCGGGGATCACATCGGGTCCGCCGCGTACTGGCCCGCCGCCGCGGCGATTGGCTTCATCGCGCTGCTGCTGGTCCGCGCGGGCCTGCGCCGGACCGGTCAGCGACGGGCTACCCTGACCGGCCTGGCGGCCGGCCTGATCTGGGGCATCTCGGACGCGCTAACGCGCAGCACCCTGCTCATCTTTGACCACCGCGGCATCGCCGGAGTGCTGACCAGCTGGCCTGTCTACTCGCTGGCCGCCGCGGCGCTGCTGGCGCTCTGGCTGATGGAGAGCTCGTTCAGCGCCGCGCCACTGCACGCGTCGCTGCCCGGCATCACGGCCGGCGAACCGGTGGTCGGCATCCTGCTCGGGGTGGTCGTCTTCGGCGACGTGATCCACATCACGCCGCCGCTGATCGCGCTGCAGGCCGCCGGGATCGTGGCCCTCGTGGCCGGGGTGATCCTGGTCGCCCGGGCGCCCGCGCTGAGCGACATCCGGGCCAAAAGCGTGGACCTACGGCACGCCGCGACCGAGGACCTGCGCCGCACCGCGAACCGGGTGCTGCCCGCCGCGAAGCTGCCGGATGGCGTACCGGACGCGTCGCACGAGGCTCCGAAGCACACCGAAGAGGTCTAGCGCCAGACCCAGCCGGTTTCCTGGTTCAGGTGCCGCTCGGCCCCCGGGTGGCAGGGCTTGGTACAGACGACCGCGCCCGGCGCGCCCTTGAGCGGCGGGTACTCGTCACCGCAGAACGGTGGCTGGGTGCTGCCCGGGGCCCACGGGGCTGGGCCCGCGGCGCCCGCATCGGCGGACCCACGCATCGCGTCGATCGGAGCCTCCTGGCAGGTGGGGGTTAACGGCCCGCCGGGACCCGGCGGGCGCCCGCCACGGCGCGGGCCGCCAGCGCGGCGCCGCAGTTGGCGGTGAGGTGCAGCAGCACTGGCGCGGACAGGCTACCGGAACGCCGCCGAAACCATGACAAAAGCCCACCAATTGCCGCCGTGCCCGCTACCGCGGCGCTGACCCCGGCCCACCCGGCCCGGCTGCCCGGTGCCACCCCGTTGATGCGCAGCGCGGCGATCGTCGGCTGGACGTGCCAGATGCCGAACACGCCGCTGGTCACCGCGATCGCCGCCGGGGCTGGCAGCACCCGGCCCATAGCGGCCTGCAGCACGCCGCGGAACGCGGTTTCCTCCCACAGCACGGTGCCGACCGGGATGCGCACGGTGACCTGGTAGGCCACCTGAGGCCAGGTCAGCCCGGTGATCCGCCGGTCGGCCAGCACCGGCCGGGTGGCCGGCGCCGCGGCCAGCGCGAGCCAGCCCGCGGCCAGTACGCCAGCCGGCCCGGCCGCGGAGCGCAGCCCGGCTGGCACCCGGCCCGCGGGCAGCCCGAGGTCCGCGGCGGTCAGCCCGCTGGCCGCGGCCGCGGCCAGCAGCGCGCCGGTCGCAACCAGGTTGGTGGCCGGGTACCAGCGCTGGCGGCACGGCCGCTCACCGCCGGTGTTGTTATAGGCCGCCAGCAGGCCTGCCACCGCGGCGGCGAACGCCAGGTCACGTTTCATGCTCCGGGCTGGACCAGGCCGGTCTCGTAGGCCAGCACCACCGCCTGGGTGCGGTCGCGCAGGCCCAGCTTCATCAGGATCCGGCTGACATGGGTCTTGATGGTCTGTTCCGCGACGACCAGGCGGCCGGCGATCTCCGCGTTGGACAGGCCCCGGGCGACCAGGGCGAGCACCTCGCACTCGCGTTCGGTCAGGCCGTCCAGGCTGTCCCGGCTCGGCCCGCGCGGCGCGCCCAGCCGGGCGAACTCGGCGATGAGCCGCCGGGTCACGCCGGGTGCGAGCAGCGCGTCGCCGGCCGCGACGATCCGCACCGCGTCGGCCAGTTCCTGGGCCGAGGCGTCCTTGAGCAGGAACCCGCTCGCGCCCCAGCGCAGCGCCTGGTACACGTAGTCGTCCAGGTCGAACGTGGTCAGCACCAGCACCTTCGGCGCGCCCGGCACGGCGGTGATCTCCCGGGTCGCCTGCAGGCCGTCAAGCACCGGCATCCGCACGTCCATCAGCATCACGTCCGGGCGCAGCTGGGCGGCGCGGGCGATGGCCTCCTGGCCGTTCACCGCCTCGCCGATGACCTCGATGTCCGGCTCGCTGTTCAGCAGCGTGGTGAACCCGGAGCGGACCATGCCCTGATCATCGGCGATGACCACGCGGACGGTCACTTCCGGTCCTCGGCGGGTTCCTTGGCGTCGGGCAGCACCGCGGTGACCTGGTAACCACCCTCGTCGGTGGGGCCGGCCTCCAGCTGGCCGCCGAGCATGGCGGCCCGTTCCCGCATCCCGATGATGCCGTGCCCGGCGGGCGGCGCCGCGCCGTTACCGTTGCTGGCCGGGGCGGCCGGGCTGACGTCGTTCCGCACCTTGATCACCACCGAACTAGGGAAGTAGGCCACTTCCACCCGCACGGTCGATCCTGGCGCATGCCGCATGGCATTGCTCAGCGCTTCCTGCATGATCCGGTAGGCGGACAGGTCCATGCCCTGGGGGAGCGGCCGGGGCACGCCGCTGACCGACAGGCCGACCGGCACGCCGGCGTTGCGGGCCGAGTCGAGCAGCGCGGACAGCTGCGCGAGCCCGGGCTGCGGCGTGGTGTCCGGGGTGCCGGTGCGCAGCACACCGAGCAGCCGGCGCAACTCGGCCAGCCCGTCCAGCGCGCTGGCCCGGATGTCGCGGAAGCTCTCCACCAGTTCGGGTGGCGGGTCGGCGATCTTGCGTGGTCCGGCCTCGGCCTGGATGGCGATCACCGACATATGGTGCGCCACGATGTCATGCATCTCGCGGGCGATGCGCTGGCGTTCCTCCAGCAGGGCGCGCTCGCCCTGGTGCTGCTTGGCCTGCTCGGCCAGCTCGACCCGGCTGCTGCGCCGGGACCGGATGTATGCCCCGGCCAGCAGCGGGATGGCGGCGAGCACCGCCCCGACCGCGGTCTGTGAGTCGATGATGATCGCGCCGGCCAGGGTGACCAGTCCGGCCGAGACCGCGAACCAGGTCCTGCACCGGACCGCCACCGCGTACAGGCACAGTCCATACACCAGAACGCCGGCCGGCAGGTAGACGGCGGACGAGAGCGCGCGGGGGCCGATCCCGGTGGACGTGATGACCAGGGACAGCGCCGAGGCGGCCCAGGCCAGGGCGGGGAACCGGGTGCGGGCCAGCAGCGGCACACTGACGATGAGAGCGAAGAACAGCAGCGTGATGTGGCTGTACGGGTTGCCGTGCGCCTGGTCCTGGCTGTCCAGCGTGTTGGTGGTCAGGATGAAGCAGAGCAGCGCGACCGCCGTGTCGGCCGCTTCGACCAGGTCGATCCGCCCGCGCCGCAGCCGCGGCGAGCGGGGCGGCGGTGGGTTGCTGATACCCGCCTCCAGCCCGCGCAGGAAGCGGAGCGGCTCCCGGGTACTCATGCCCTCAGCGTAGGTGCGGGAGGGCCCGATTTCGTGCCCCGCACGGGGGATCTGGCCGGCCCTACTCCGGTAGGGGGTCGTCTAACCCGGCCGGATCAGGCGGCGGTACTTGCGGGGCACGGCGGCAAACGGCTCCGCAGCGTGACGCAGACGACCCGCGCGCCTCCGTAATTTCCTGCCCAGCAACCCGGCTGGACCAGGAAGGAAACGTCATGAGACGCCGCCGGATCGTGGGCATCGCCGCCGCTGCTGCCGCTGGAATCCTGGCGCTGACCGCGGCGGTGCTGCCCAGCACACCGCCCAACCCACCGGTGAAACTGCCGGCCCTGACCACGCAGGCGCTGGCCGCCCGGTACGCGGCCAGCGCGCGGGCCATTGCCCACGCCGAGGCCACGGCCGCCGCGGAGGGCAACACCAGCCTCGAGCACAGCCTGGCCGCCATGCGCCACGGTCACTTCCTCGCCTTCAACGCGGCTGGCCAGGGCGAAGCGGTCCAGGTCATCGGCAGCCTGGCCACCGCACGCCGGGTGGTCATCATGGTGCCGGGCTCGGACACCTCGCTGGCCACCTGGGCCTCCCGTGGCGCCGCGTCGCCGTTCGGGGGCGCCCGGGCGCTGGCCCGCGAGACCGCCCGGCTGGACCCGCACGCGCGGCTGGCCATCATCGCGTGGCTCGGCTACCGCACCCCCAGCCTGCTCAGCCCGGCCGTGCTCACCTCGGGCAACGCCGGGCAGGGCGCGCAGGCACTGCGCCCGCTGGTGACCAGCCTGGCCCGCGACGGCGATCAGGTGGCCCTGCTCTGCCACAGCTACGGCTCGGTGGTCTGCGGGCTGGCCGCGCCGCACCTGCCGGTCACCGACATCGCGGTGTACGGCAGCCCCGGCATGGACGTGTCCTCGGTCCGGTCGCTGGACACCACCGCCCGGGTGTGGGCGGGCCGGGAGTCGGGTGACTGGATCCGCAACGTGCCGCACATCCGGCTGCTCGGCCTGGGCTTCGGCACCGACCCCATGTCGCCCTCGTTCGGCGCCCGCCGGTTCTCCTGTGGCGGCTCAGGGCACAGCGGTTACCTCAGCCCGGGCGGGGCCGCGCTGCGCAACCTGGCGTACATCGCGCTGGGCCAGGCCGGGCAGGTGACCCGGTGATGGCGCGGCAGTGTCGTCGCGGCGGCGTGCCGCCGCTCGGCGCGAAGTGGCGATCGGGGGGTTCCGGGGGGTCGCCCACCCGGATAGGCAGAGCCGCGGCCCGGATCGACGCGGCCACCCCGGCCAGCCGGGACCGCACCGTGGACGCGCTCCGCGCGCTGGCCATCGCCGGGGTCATCCTCGGCCACTGGCTGGTCACCGCGCTGGTGCTGCCGCCTTCCGGCAGCGGGGCCAAGCTGCGCGACATGAGCCCCATGCAGGCCATGCCCTGGCTGGCCCCGGCGTCCTGGATCTTCCAGACGCTGGCCATCTTCTTCCTGGTAGGCGGGTTCTCCGCGGCGGTCAGCTACAAAGGCCGTAACTATCTCGCGTGGCTGCGCAAGCGGATGATCCGGCTATCCCGGCCGGTGGCCGTGCTGGCCGCGGTCTGGGTGCCGCTCACCGTGGCCATGGTGCTCGGCGGGGTGCCCGGCGGGACCGTGCACACCGTGGTCACGCTGGTGCTCGACCCGCTGTGGTTCCTATGCGTGTTCGCCGGGCTGACCGCGCTGACCCCGCTGGCGGCGGCGCTGGTGCGCCGTTCCGGGGCCTGGGCCGCGCTGCTGCCTGCCGCCCTGGCCGCCGGGGTGGACGCGGCCCGGTTCGGCCTCGGTGGCCCCGGCTGGCTGGGCTGGCTGAACGTCGGCGCGGGCTGGCTGGTGCCGTACCTGCTCGGCATGGCCTGGGCCCGCGGTTCGTTCCGCGGCTGGCGGGTGCCCGCCGCGATGCTCGCGGGAGGGGCGGCCGCCACCGCGGCCCTGGTCACCTGGGCTGGCTACCCGGCCAGCATGGTCGGGGTAAACGGTGAGCGGATTTCCAACCTGAACCCGCCCACGCTGGCCGCGGTGACCTTCGGCATCGCCCAGGTCGGCCTGGTCCTGCTGCTGCGGCCGGCACTGGCCCGGCTGATGCGCCGCCCCGTGGCCTGGGCCGCGGTCGCGCTGGCCAACCTGTCCGCGATGACGCTGTTCCTCTGGCACCAGTCCGCGTTCCTGGCGGTGAGCCTGGCCGGATCGCTGATCGGCCGGCCGCCCGGGCTGCTCACCGCCCCGGCCACCCCGCCCTGGATCGCCGGGCGGCTGGCCTGGCTGCCCGTGTTCGCGGCCGTGCTGGGCCTGGCGTGGCTGCTGTTCCACCGGGCCGAGCACGGCGGCACGCCGCGCTGGCTGGCACCCGCGCGGCGATTTGCCACCAAGCGGTGGATTGTGGGCCGCCGGCCACCCATTTCTTCCGGCCCGGCGGAAATGCCCCAGGCTGGCCGGGAATTGGCTGCGAGCCGATAGTCATGACCACGTCACAGCACGGTATGCCGGCTGCCCAGCCAGCGGAACGCGGCCATGGCTATGACCAGCAGCGTCGCCGCGATCATGATCAGGAATCCGCCGGCCACCCACTGGGTCAGCCCGACCGCCAGCGCGGTCCCGGACGTGTCGATCGCGTGATCGTGGATCAGCCCGGCCGTCACGGCCGCTATCACGTAGCCCAGCGCAGGCACCGGGATGATCAGGTAGGTGGCCTGTGGGCGTACCGCGGCCGCCCCGGCCACAGTGCCCAGGATCAGGCCCGCGCCCAGCAGAAAGCCCGGTTCGCTGCCCGCCAGCACGGTGCCGACCAGCCCAGCCAGCGTGCCCGCCACGACCAGCAGCACCCCGAGCCGGCCGGGCCGGGACCCCCACCAGTTCGGGGCCGGGCCGGGCGCTGGGCGGCCCGCGCCGGATTTACCGGCCCCAGCAGAATCCCGCTGGCCTGAATACCGGTAAGCTCCTATGTCGTAAGGCCCGGACACACCGCGATACAGCGGGCCGGAACTTGCATCGTGCGGCAGTGGCTCCACCAACAACTCCTAATGGTTTGGCCGGCAAAGCTTTACTGATGGAGAAGTGAGGGTAGCCTTCGGCGCAATACTAGCAAGCCGGCCCCAGAGGGGAAGCGGGTGCGCAGCCGTACGGCGTCACAACGGGGAACGGGCCGCCAGGACGGCGGCAGCCGGCCGCCATCGGGCCGCCCGCAGTCTCGTGCTGATGCCCTGAGCAGGCACGATGCCGGGTTCGCGGCACATCGCCGTAAGGCCGGGGTGTGGTACGCGCTGACCTGCCTGGCCGCGACGGCGGTGCTGGTAATCAGTGGCTTTTCTTATTTCGTCGTGCGGGACGTGGCCAGCATCGGCAGCTCGCACGCAATATCCAGCGGCCCTTCTGTGGGTGCTCAGAATATTCTGCTCATGGGGCTGGAGAGCCGGCGGGACTGGAACGGGAACATCCTGCCCAACAGCATCCTGGCCAAGCTGCACGCGGGAAGCGCACAGGCGGTGGCCAATGGCACCGGCGGAAATGACACCAACACGCTAATCCTGATCCACATTTTCGCGGGCGGTAAGAAGGCGGTTGGTTTCTCCATTCCGCGTGACGACTGGGTCAATTTCGCGGGCACGGTGGGCCCGCAGCAGTCCGGCAAGATCGACCAGGCCTACGGCGTCAGCATGTACTACGAGCAGGCCAAACTGCGCCAGCAGGACGCCAGCATGGGCCAGGACCAGCTGGCGTTCCTCGGCAACGAGGCGGGCCGCCGGGCCGCGGTGGCCACCGTCGAGCAGCTCACCGGAGTGCACGTGGATCACTTCGCCGAGGTCAACCTGGACGGGTTCTACGAGCTGGCCAAGGTGTTCGGCGGGGTCGAGGTGTGCCTCAACCACAACGTTTACGACCCCAAGTCCGGCGCCCACTTCCATCAGGGCTACCAGCACCTGGACCCGGCCCAGTCGCTGTCGTTCGTCCGGCAGCGGGACGGGCTGACCAACGGCGACCTGGACCGCACGCACCGGCAGCAGGCGTTCATCGACTCGGTGCTGTACCAGCTGCGCACCGAGGGCGCGCTGAACGACCTGAGCAAGGTGTCGGCCCTGCTGTCCGTGGCCAAGCGGTACGTGATCACCGACTCGGGCTGGAACCTGCTCGACTTCGCCGCCCAGATGAGGGGGCTGACCAGCCGTAACCTCGTTTTCCACACGCTGCCGATCAAGGGCTACGCGACCATCGACGGCCAGGACGCCAATCAGGTCGATGTGCCGTACATCCAGCGCATCGTGCACGACACGTTCTACCCGCAGCCGGTGCACCCGTCGGCCGCCCCGCAGCACACGGCCACTCCGGTCAGCAAGGCCGCGGCCAGCCACACGACGGTGGCCGTGTTCAATGGCGGCCCCACCACCGGGCTGGCCGGGCGGATCTCGGCCGCCCTGGTCAAGCGGGGCTTCCAGGCGGGCACGATAGGAAACACCCCGGCCCGCAGCACGACGGCGGTGCTCTACGGCGCCGGCGCGGCGGCCAACGCGGCCGCCATCGCCAGGATGTTCGGCGTCACCGCCGTGCCGGGCAGCGGGGTCGCGGCCGGCGACGTGCAGCTCCTGCTCGGCTCGGACGCGGTGTTCCCCAGTGCCCTGACCCCGGGGGCCAGCGCGTCGCCGTCCTCCATCATCCCCACCACCGGTCCGCAGGGCGGCGCGGTTATCGCCCCCAAGGACGGCATCCCCTGCGTTAACTAGGCCTGCGGCACGCCAACGCCGCTGACTTGGAGGGGCCGGAGGTGATCACTCCGTTGTTGATGTTGACCTGGATGTCGCTATAGCAGCACCTATGTCAACATCAACAACCGGTCCGGCCGGCGTTGTAATGGAGTCGCACCTAGCTAGGTCATGATCACGATGCCGGGGCTGGCGGGAGCAGGACGATGCCGTCGTCGTCGGCGTGCAGCATGTCGCCAGGGTGGAACGTGACCCCGCCGAACGACAACGGGACGTCGACCGCGCCCGCGCCGGTCTTGCCGCTCTTGCGCGGGTTGGTGCCCAGGGCCTTGATGCCCAGGCCCAGCTGAGCCAGCGCGGCGCTATCGCGGACCGCGCCGTGCACCACCAGGCCGGACCAGCCGTTGCGCTGTGCGTGCCCGGCGAGCACGTCCCCGACCAGCGCGGTGCGCAGCGACCCGCCGCCGTCCACCACCAGCACGGCACCCGCGCCCGGGGTCTGCACCAGGTCGCGGAGCAGCCCGTTGTCCTCGTGGCAGGACAGCGTGCGCACCGGCCCGGTGAATAGCCTCAGCCCGCCGAACTGGCGGAACTGCACGTCACAGACGCGCAGTTCCGCCCCGTACTGATCGACCAGGTCGGCCGTGGGCGTGGCGTCACCAGCCACCGGTCAGCTCGCGGACTTGAGCCGCTCCAGCAGGGCCTCGTGCTCGTCCCACAGCCGCTCGGGCAGGTGGCTGCCGAAGATGGTGAAGTACTCCCGGGTGTGGTCGGCCTCGTCCTGCCAGGTGCCGGTGTCCACCGACATCAGCAGCTTCAGGTCGGCGTCGCTGATGGCCAGCCTGTCGGTGTCCAGGGCGCCGTCGGCCGGCAGGTTGCCGATCGCGGTGGGCTGCGCCTCGGCCTGCCCGTCGAGGCGCTCCGAGATCCACTTCAGCACCCGGCTGTTCTCGCCGAAGCCGGGCCAGGCGAACCGGCCATCGGCGTTCTTCCTGAACCAGTTCACCGCGTAGATCCGGGGCAGCTTGCCCGGGTCGGTCATCTCGCCGATCTCCAGCCAGTGACCGAAGTAGTCGCCCATGTTGTAACCGCAGAACGGCAGCATGGCGAACGGGTCATGGCGCAGTTCGCCGACCGTGCCCTCGGCCGCGGCGGTCTTCTCGGACGCGATGGTCGCGCCCATGAAGACGCCGTGCTGCCAGGAGTACGCCTCGGTGACCAGCGGCACCGCGGTCGCCCGGCGGCCGCCGAACAGGATGGCCGAGATCGGCACGCCCGCCGGGTCGTCCCATTCCGGGGCGATGGACGGGCACTGCGCGGCGGACACGGTGAACCGGGAGTTGGGGTGGGCGGCCGGGCGTCCGGCGTCCGGCGTCCAGTCCTGGCCGCGCCAGTCGGTCAGGTGGGCCGGCGGCTCCTCGGTCAGGCCCTCCCACCACACATCGCCGTCGTCGGTCAGCGCCACGTTGGTGAAGACGGTGTCGTGGGTCAGTGTGGCCAGCGCGTTCGGGTTGGTGAACTCGCTGGTGCCCGGCGCGACGCCGAAGAACCCGGCCTCCGGGTTGATCGCCCGCAGCCGGCCGTCCGGGCCGAACCGCATCCAGGCGATGTCGTCCCCGACGGTCTCGATCTTCCAGCCCGGGATGGCTGGCCGCAGCATGGCCAGGTTGGTCTTGCCGCACGCCGACGGGAAGGCCGCGGCAATGTACTTGGCCTCACCGGCCGGCGGGGTGACCTTGAGGATCAGCATGTGCTCGGCCAGCCAGCCCTCGTCCCGGGCCATGGCCGACGCGATCCGCAGCGCGTAGCACTTCTTGCCCAGCAGCGCGTTGCCGCCGTACCCGGACCCGTAGGACCAGATCTCCCGGGTCTCAGGGAAGTGCGAGATGTACTTGGTGGGGTTGCACGGCCACGGCACGTCGGCCTGGCCCGGCTGGAGCGGGGCGCCCACCGAGTGCACGGCCCGGACGAAGAAGCCGTCGCGGCCCAGCTCGTCCAGTACCGGCGCACCCATCCGGGTCATCACCCGCATGGACGCGGCCACGTAGGGCGAGTCGGTGATCTCGACGCCAAGCTGGGAGATCGGCGAGCCGAGCGGGCCCATGCAGAACGGCACCACGTACATGGTCCGGCCGGCCATCGCCCCGGCGAAGATGTCCGCGAACGTCTTGCGCATCTCGTCGGGCGCGATCCAGTTGTTGGTCGGCCCGGCGTCCTCTTCCTTCTCCGAGCAGATGAACGTGCGGTCCTCGACCCGGGCCACGTCCGAGGGGTCGGAGCGGGCCAGGAAGCTGCCGGGCCGCAGGTCTGGATTGAGGGGCAGCAGCGTGCCCTGCTCCACCAGCAGGCTGGTGAGCTGGGCCCACTCTGCGTCTGACCCGTCACACCACTGGACACGGGCCGGCTGAACGAGTGCGGCGATCTCCTCCACCCAGGCGATCAGGCCGCCGTGCGTAGTCGGAGGCTGATTGAGTCCGGGAATAGCGTCGCTCACTGGATGTCCTTCCACATTGCCGGCCGGGTACCCGCACGCCCGTGCACGCCGGGTCCAGGTCCGCAGGGAAACCGCAAACCTATCTTTACAAGATGCACGCCTGGGGGGTGAAGTGGTAGACCCTGCATGTGTGGAGGTTTGTGGTGCCCGGTTCGCGATTCTGTGACACTTGTGAAGGCGATCAGCGATGGTCTAGACCGGTGAACGACACGAAGAACCGCTGGACCTGCGGGACTGGATCGCGTCCCGGGCCGCGCGGCACGGTTGCGGACAGTGTTCAGCGACGCGTTACCCGCCGGAAACAAGGAGTGTGATGGCTGTCACGAAAGCCCGGGTGGGCGTCCGGCTGCGCCGTTTCCGTGAGGAACGCGGCCTGACCCAGGCCGCGCTGGCCAGCGCGCTGGGCATCTCCCCGAGCTACGTGAACCAGCTGGAATCCAGCCAGCGGCCGATGACCGCCTCCGTGCTGCTGAAGCTGGCCAGCGTCTTCGACGCCGACCTGCAGCAATTCTCTGGCGAAGACGCCGACCGGCTGGTCGCCCAGCTTCGTGACGTGCTGACCGACCCATCGGTCAGCGAGCAGGTGTCGCTGGCGGAGATCCGCGAGCTGGCCGCGTCCATGCCCGCCGTCGGGCGGTACGTCATCGAGCTGCACCGCCGGTTCCGGCACGGCCGGGACGTGAACGAGGCGCTGGTCAACCGCATCGACTCGGGCGGCGTCGGCTCGATGACCGTGCCACCGCCGCTGGCCCAGGAGGAAGTGCAGGAGTTGTTCTACGCCCGGCGGAACTACTTCCCGTCCCTGGACCTGGCCGCCGAGCAGATCTTCACCCAGGCCGACCTGACCATCGGTGACCCGGCCACCGGGATCACCGATCTGCTGGCCCGGCAGCACGGCATCCGGGTGACCGACCTGCCCGCCGGCGACCAGCCGGTCAAGCGGCGTTACGATGCCGCGGCCCGGGTGCTGGCGCTGTCCCCGCTGCTCAACCCGAACCAGCGGGCGTTCCAGCTGGCCACCCAGCTGGCCTGGCTGGAGCTGACCGGGGAGATCGACCAGATCGTGGCCGAGGCCAACCTGTCCAGCGATGAGAGCCGGCTGCTGGCCCGGATCGGCCTGGCCAGCTACTTCGCGGGCGCGCTGGTGCTGCCGTACCGGCCGTTCCTGTCCGCGGCGGAGAGCCTCGGCTACGACATCGAACTGCTGCAGCAGCGATTCAGGGTCGGTTACGAGACGGTGTCGCACCGGCTCAGCACGCTGCAGCGGCCCGGGGCGCGGGGCGTGCCGTTCATCTTCGTCCGGGTGGACCGGGCCGGCAACATCTCCAAGCGCCAGTCGGCGACCAGCTTCCACTTCTCCCGGGTCGGCGGCTCGTGCCCGCTGTGGACGGTGTACGAGGCGTTCGCCCGGCCCACCGAGATCCAGGTCCAGCTGGCCCAGATGCCGGACGGCCGCAGCTACCTGTGGATCGCCCGGACCGTGCACCGGCGCTACGGCGGCCACGGCACCCAGGGCAAGACGTTCGCCATCGGCCTGGGCTGCGACCTGCGGCACGCACACCGGCTGGTGTACTCCCTCGGCCTCGACCTGAACAGCCCGTCATCGCTCGTCCCGATCGGCCCGGGCTGCAAGGTGTGCGACCGGACGACCTGCCCGCAGCGCGCGTTCCCGGCCATCGGCAAGCCGCTGGACGCCAACCCGCACCACGGCAGCTTCATCCCGTACGCCACCGACGAGGAAGAGCAGTAGCGAGTGAGTACATGGGTGGCATCCGGTTCTACCAGGCCCAGGCCAGCTCGCTGAGCGCGGCCCGCAAGGCCAAGAACCGCAAGATCATGGACAAGCAGCCGGACATCACCCAGTTCGAGAGCATGTTCAGCGGGCCGTTCCCGTTCAAGTCGGACGGGGTGGCCATCGGCCGGCCCGGGCTTCTACACCGGTTCCTCAACCACGGGTGGATGCACCCGGGCCTGATTTGACACCATTACGTAGTAATGGTCATCGCCGTTCCTGGCCGCGCCGTACTGTAAAGCCGAGCAGCCCATTTACGGACCGTGCGGAGGTGCCGGTGCACGGACTGGTGCCGCCGCTGGCCGACTGCTTCAACACGCGGCCGGAAACCGGTCCGGGTGCGCTGGATGCGCAGCCGCCTGGCCAGTTGCTGGTTCTCGCGGCGCCCCCAGGGCCGGCCGCCGACTGGCCGGGCGGCACCGGAAAGACCCAGCTGGCCGTGCATCTGGCCCAGACCTGGTGCCACGGCCGCGCGGACGCCCTGCTGATCTGGGTGTCCGCCAGCAGCCGGGCGGCCGTGCTGTCCAGCTACGTCCGGGCGTTCGCGGAGCGGGCCGGGATCGCCCCGGTCGGTGACGGCGAGATGGTGGCGGCCCGGTTCCTGGCCTGGCTGGCCGAGACCAGCCGCCCGTGGCTGGTGGTGCTGGACGAGGTGACAGACCCGGCCCACCTGGACGGGCTGTGGCCGGCCGGACCGGCGGGCCAGGTGCTGGTCACCGCGGCCGCCGAGGGCGCCGTGCCGGCCGCGCGCAACCCGGCACTGTTCCCGGTCGGCGCGTTCAGCTCACATGAGGCAATGACCTACCTGATGGGGCGGCTGTCCGCCGACCCGGACCAGCGGCTCGGCGCGGTCGACCTGCTGCAGGAGCTGGGCGGTGACCCGCTGGCCCTGTTCCAGGCCAGCGCGGCCATCGCCAGCTCCGGGCTGACCTGCCGGGACTACCACGACCTGTTCGCCCGGCAGCAGGAAGAGCTGGCCCAGGTGTCCGGCGCCCCGCCCGGCGCCAAGCTGGTCACCTGGATGCTGTCGGTGGAGCGCGCGGACCAGCTCTCGCCGGGCGGCGCGGCTCAGTCCTGCCTGGCCCTGGCCGTGCTGCTGGGCGGGCACGGCATCCCGGAACCGGTCTTCGCCACCCCGGCCGCGGGCGAGTTCATCGCGGGCTCACCCGGCTGGGGCCCGGCCGGCGCCCGCGGCCCGCACGGCGCGCTGCGCAGCCTGGAGCGGACCGGCCTGCTGACCATGGACCCGGCGGGTGGTGGCGCGCGGGTCGTCCGGGTGCATCCGGTCGTTCAGGCGGTGGTCCGCACGGCCATGCCCGGCGAGGTGCGCGACGAAGCGGCCCGGGCCGCGGCGGGCGCGCTGCTGCAGTCCTGGCCGGACGACGAGGACGCGCAGCCGCTGCTGGCCGAGGCGCTGCGGTCCTGCGTGGCCAGCCTGGAGCAGGCCGCGGGCGACGCGCTGTGGACCGGCGGCTCGCACGAGGTGCTGTTCCGCGCCGGGCACAGCCTGGACAGCGCGCGGTTGTCCGGCCCGGCGGTGGCGCACTGGGCACTGGTCGCGTCGGCCAGCGAGCGGGCCCTCGGCCCGGACCACCCGGACACCCTGCTGGCGACCGGCCAGCTGGCCAGCGCCACCTTGGCCGCCGGGCTCGGCGCCGAGGCGGTCGTGCTATACCAGCAGGCGCTGGATACCCGGATCAAGGTGCTCGGCCCGGACCATCCGGGCACCCTGGTCGCCCGGGCCGACCTGGGCGGGGCGCTGCTCACCGCGGGCCAGCCGTTCGAGGCCATCGTCGCGCTGGAAGCCGTGCTGGCCAGGGCGCCGGGCGGTGAACCGGCCGACCTCAGCGGGCTGGACGTCCAGGACACGCTGGCCGCCGCCTACCAGGCGGCCGGGCGGAACCCGGACGCGATCCGGCTGGCCGCGCGCACGCTGGCCGAGCGGGAGAAGCGGCAGGGATCCGACCATCCGGACACCATGAGCACCCGGGGCAGCCTGGCCCGGGCCTGCCTGGCCGTCGGCCGGGTCAAGGACGCCATCCGGCACTGCCGCCAGGCGCACGACAGCGCGCGGCGAGTGCTCGGCCCGGAGGACCCCGGCACGCTCAGCGCGCTCAGTGCGCTGGCCGACGCGTACCACATGGCGCGCCGCCTCAAGGACGCGATCCCGCTGTACGAGCAGGTGCTCCGGGACCGGGAGCGGATCCAGGGCCCGGACCACCCGGACACGCTGGGCGCCCGCGGCCAGCTGGCGTCGGCCTACCATTCGGCCGGCCGGATGGCCAGCGCGCTGGAACTGTCCGAGCGCACGCTGGCCGACTGCCGCCGGGTGCTCGGCCCGGCGCACCCGGACACCCTGGCCGCACAGGCCAACCTGGCGCACGCCTACTACGCCCTGGGCCGGCAGCCCGAGGCGGCCAGGCTGCTCACCGGCGCGCTGGCCGACTGCGAGCGCCTGCTGCCGGCCGGTGACCCGCTGACCGACGCGGTCCGCGACAGCCTGGAGGCGGTGTCCCGCGGCTAGGTCCGCGCGCCCGGCTGGGCCACGGGGCGGGCACTGGCGTTAAGAAGAACCAAAAGAAATCCCGGAACGGGCCTCAGCCATGGTCATCGCGCGGTCCAGGATGTCGACGGCCCTGTCGACCAGGTCCTTCTCGATGACCAGGGACGGGATGAGCTGGAACCGGTTGTAGTAGTAGCCGCCCTTCTCGAACAGCAGGCCCTCGCGGACGCAGAAGTCGAGCATCCAGGCCGCTTCCTCGATGGCCGGCTCCTTGGTCGCCCGGTCCTTGACGAACTCTAGGCCGACGAACAGGCCGCGGGCGTCGATCCAGCCCAGGATGGGGTGCTGCTCCTGCAGGGCGCGGAGCTGGTCGGCGAAGTACCGGCCGACTTCGGCGGCCCGGTCCACCAGGTGCTCGGACTCGTAGACGTCCAGCGTGGCGTTGGCCGCCGCGCTGGCCAGCGCGCTGGCCGCGAACGTGCCGACGTGCGCGCCGGGCCCCCACGACGCGGCGATCTCGTCGTCGGCGATGACCGCGGACACCGGCAGCCCGCTGGCCAGGCCCTTGGACACCAGGATCATGTCCGGCACCACCGACTCGTGCTCGCACGCCCACATCCGGCCCGAGCGGCCCATGCCGGCCTGGATCTCGTCGTCGATGAGCAGGAAGCCGAACTCGTCGCACAGTTCACGGATGCCGGACAGGAAGCCGTCGCCCGGGATGATGTAGCCCGCGCTGGCCTGCATCGGCTCGAGCAGGATCGCGGCCACGTTGGACACCCCGCCGCGGTGCTCGGTGAACGGCGATTCCTTGCCCAGCAGCATCCGCCGGGTGAAGTCCAGGCAGGCGTCGGCGCACTGCCCGGGCGGCGCGCCCACCGGGCAGCGGTACGGGTAGGAGAACGGGATCTTGGCGTGCCCGGAGTCGGCGGGCAGCACCGGGTAGTAGAACGCCCACATGCCGCCCTTGGCCGTGCTGGCCATGGTGGCGCCGGTGGTGCCGTGGTAGCCGCCGTAGGCCGACAGGATCAGCGGCGCGCCGGTGTACCAGCGGGCCAGCCGGATGGCCAGTTCGGCCGCGTCGGCGCCGGTGGTGCCGAACACGACCCGGCGGGGCCGGACGCCCGGGGCCAGCGCGGCCAGCCGGCCGGCCAGCCGTTCCCGCTGGTCCCCGGGCAGGTCGAAGTAGTGCATGAGCTGGCCGGCCTGCTCGGTGACCGCGGCGGTCACGGCCGGGTGGCAGTGCCCGGTGTTGGACACCGAGAACCCGGCCAGCATGTCCACGTACTCCTTGCCGTCGGCGTCCCAGACCAGCGCGCCGCGGCCGCGCACGATGGCGGGCGGGCAGCCGAACAGCGCGAAGCCGACCTGGCCGGTGGACTCGTGCCGGACGTGCTCGCGCAGGATCTCCTTGCTGGCCGGCCCGTAGTCCGAGCGCTCCACGCGCTCCATCAGCTGCTCTGGGCTAGCGTGCATCCGTTCGCGCTGGCTGAGCAGACGACTGCTGAACGCCCGCTGATCCACTGTGTCTCCTGCGTGCTCGGTGTTGCCTGGGACGGGAGAACCAGCCGCCGTCTAACCGGAGGGCAGCTGGTAGTGCCGGACGCCGCGCCTGCCGTCGAGTTCGAGCACCGCGCCGCGCAGGATGCCGTCGCCGTACTCGCTGCCCGGGTTGATGGACAGCGTGCCGCCGAGGCGGACCGCGCCGCGGGACTCGTGGATGTGGCCGTGCAGGCCGAGCATCGGCTCGTGCCGCTCGAGCACCCGGCGGACGCCCTCGGAGCCGACCGACTGCATGACCATGGCGCCGCCCTTGACGACCGGCTTGAGCGAGCTGTCCAGGGCCGGTGCCTTGTCGATCGAGGTGCGGGCGGGCGGCACGTGCAGGTTGAACACGGCCCGCTCCGGCCGGCCCACCTGGCGGGCCAGCTTCTCGATGCGCCGTTCCAGCTCGTCGTCGTCCAGCTCACGCGGGGTGTGCCAGGGCGTGGGGTTGGAGTACCCGAACGAGATCATCTGGATGCCCTCGCCCAGGTCGAGCACGTTGTCCTCGGTCTCGGTCAGCACCGGCGAGTCGCGCAGCAGCTGCTGCAGCTCGGGCGGGTCGTCATTGCCGGTCATCGCGTACAGCCGGATGCCGGTGCCGGCCAGCCGCTGCTGGGCCAGGTCCAGCCAGCGGGTGAGGGTCTCCCGCATCAGCTTCAGGAACACCCGGTCGACCGCCGCGGGCTGATCC
>Ga0335083_10004408_pt1 | contig 17927 bp, 12 predicted proteins | sample Lox_Sample_42_FD_206716 | JGI IMG/M metagenome (GOLD analysis project Ga0335083, IMG submission 206716) | Soil microbial communities from Loxahatchee National Wildlife Refuge, Florida, United States - Lox_Sample_4.2 | ecosystem: Environmental > Terrestrial > Soil > Wetlands | place: USA...
TCTCGACGCTCGCGGCTTGCTTAGGACCCGAGATGACGATCTTTCGAATCTCGTCGAGTGTGTAGGAGCGGCGCACCGATGCCAATCCGTCGAAGCGGGACACATAGCTGCGCATCAGGGGGAATCCCGCATACACCAGCGCCACATGAAGAGGGTGGCGGACCAAGTCGTTGATCAGGATGGCGCGGCGGCTTACGCGTAACGCTTCCTTGGCAAAGAGCGCCAAGTCTGCAGGGTCCAGATGATGCGCGAACAGGCTGCAGCTGACCAAGTCGAAACTATTGTCCCGGAAGGGCAGCGCGAGAGCATCGGCGACCACGGCGCGGTTTCCGCGCAGCAGGTGAGTGCGAGCCCGATCGATGTCCGTGACGTCCAGAATAATTCCCCTATGTGCAAGTTGCCGACCGGCAAGCTTGGAGACATCGCCGAACCCTGCCGCCACTTCCAGTACGGAGAAACGGTTGTGTCCCGTGGCCGATGCGACGCGCTCGATCAGGTTGCGAGTGGTGGCGATTCCGCCGAACCAGCGGTTGATGCGGCACATGTCGCGCAGAGAAGCTTCCACTTCGAGCGGCGGGCATGCGTCCGAGTCTAGGATTTCCTGCACGCTTGTGCGCTGCATAGGTAGCGCCACCGTCATGGTGGCTGTCGCGGCGACGTCTTGCCCGCGCGTAACGAGGTCAAAAGCCCCTTCGACAAGCTCAGGGCAGGCTCTCGCGACAACCGGCAAGATGCCGGCGCTACGCAGAGACAAATCCTCACCCAGTGTAGACGGCGCGAAGCCCGACGTTGTCAAGACGGTGTCAGACTTCGGCCAGCTCTTCCTCCAGCAGTTGCTTGTTATACAGGTCGCTGTAGTAGCCGTTCAAGGCCAGCAGTTCGTCGTGGGTGCCGAGTTCGACAATGCGTCCGCCGTGGAGCACGGCGATGCGATCGGCATTACGAACGGTCGAGACGCGATGCGAGATGAAGATCGTGGTGCGGCCCCGCATCACGTCGCGCAGATGGTTCAGGATCTTGTCTTCCGTGTGAGTGTCGACGCTGGAGAGCGCGTCGTCGAGAATCAGAATCTTGGGATTGCGAATGAGCGCGCGGGCGATCGCGGTACGTTGTTTCTGTCCGCCGGAGAGCGTGATGCCGCGTTCTCCGACCATCGTGCCGTAGCCTTCGGGGAAGCCTTCAATGTCGGTTGCGATGTTGGCTGCATCGGCGGCGTTGTGAATCTCCTGGTCGGTCGCGGAGTCTACGCCCAGCGCGATGTTCTCGCGGATGCGTTCGCTGAACAGAAACGTCTCCTGCGGCACGAAGCCGATATTCTTGCGCAGGGAGGCAATGGAATAGTCGCGGATCGGGCGGCCATCGATCAGCACAGCTCCGGGCTCCGCGTCATAGATACGCGGGATGAGGTTTACCAGCGTTGTCTTGCCCGAGCCGGTGGGGCCGACGATTGCCAAACTGCTCCCAGCGGGAACTCGCAAGGTCAGGTCGTGCAAGACCTGTTTGCCTTCGTAGCCGAAGTTGAGTCCGCGGAACTCGATCTCCCCTGTAAGCTGAAGGTCCTGTGCGCCGGGAGCGTCTTTGATTTCAGGCTGCTCCCGCATAATCTCGTTGATTCGGATCAGCGACGCGGTGCCTCGTTGAAAAATGTTGATGACCCATCCCAGCGCGATGATCGGCCAGGTCAGCTGCATCATGTAGGTGCTGAACGAGACGAACTGCCCGACCCTGATCGAGCCGCGGATGACCTCGTGTCCGCCGAGCCACAGCACCAGCACGACGGCACAACCCAACATGAGTTCAAGCGTAGGCCAGAGCATGCCCATCAGGCGAACCAGCTTCAGGCTGCGGCGGATGTATTCCTGATTCTCGGTTTCGAAGGCGCGGATCTCGGCGTCTTCCTGCACGTAGGCGCGGATCAGGCGCGCTCCCGAAAAGTTCTCCTGCGCGCGGGCCGAGATGTCGGAGAACATGGCCTGAATTCGCTCGAAGCGCTCGTGAATGCGACGCCCGAAGGTTTGGATGATGATGCTCACCGCCGGCAGGGGGAGGAAGGTATAAAGCGTGAGCTTGGGGCTGATAGAGATCATGAAGGCGAGCGCCCCGGCGGTGTAGACGATGGTGTTGGCCGAGTACATGATCGCGGGGCCGAGCAGCATGCGGACCGCGTTCAGATCGTTGGTGGCGCGCGCCATAATGTCGCCGGTGCGATGGCGCTGGTAGTAGGAATAGGACAGGCTTTCGAGCCTCTTAAAAAGATCGTTGCGCAGGTCGAATTCAATGTCGCGCGAAACTCCGATCACGATCCATCGTGTGAGGAATTGAAAGATTCCCTTGGTCGTGGCGATGGCTAGCAGGATGCCGGCGTAAAGCAGTAGCTTGCGGCTGGTGACGGCAGTGTTCAGATCGTCAGCGGCTTTGCCGAGGACGAGAGGAAACAGGATCCAGATGCCGTTGGTGAGGAAGACACAAAGCGTGCCCGCGACGTATCCCCAGCGATAGCGTTTCAGGTACGGCAGCAGCGGGCGGAGGTTCTTCGGCAGCATGTCCAAGGTCAATAGATGAAATCTTACCAGTCTCGTTGCGAAACCTCGCTGTAGCTTCATCTTGACACCAAATTCAGCGGGGAGATCAATGCGTACTCGCCCGTGCTCGCTACAACTCCCGTAACAGGACCGTATGAAATTCGAGGTCCGTGGACTTTGAAATTAAATGCAAAAGCCAATACCGCCAATTTCTCAACGGACTTGAACATGGAGGAGTCGGATGGGTGCTGCATGACCCAAAACGGCTCGAGCTTTGACCCAGCCGCCCGGAACGCCCAGACGCACCACATCACTCTACTTGGGGGCACCGTCACATCGATTACCGGCGGATTTCAGGTTAGCGGCTCCGCCACAATTATGGGGAACGGCTCTATCTCTTCCAAACTTTCACCGTCTGTCCTGACGGTAGAAATCACTGGTGGGACGGACGATAGTTTTCCAATGTCACGCTGACGTTTGCGTCTCCAGCGTCCGACCATTTTGGAACCGAACCTGTGGCGGGAGTGGTTCGAACTGTCAAGAAGGAAAGCGCTACGAGCAGGAAAAAGTAGATGCGGTGGGTGCGACTTTTCTGAATCGGCTCAATCCCGATTCTCTGGAGGAGTCGCGCCTGCACTACTCTGCCCGAGATTTTCGACGGGCGCACGCCACGGAAGGTTACCCGGCGGCTGCAAGCCTAGCTCATTTCGAGAGGGGCTGGACAATCCACCGCCGACAAATGGCTGGCCTTCAACCACGGCCTGCACGGCGGCCCGTAGGTCCCTCGCCGCCCTTGTTTTCAAGACGTAGCCCCACCCACCCAAGTCGAAGGCTTCCTGCACTACGTCGGAAGACGACTCCTGACTCACGAAGATGATCTTGGACTCCGGGGTAAGTTCCAGAATCTTCCGTGCGGCCGCGAGTCCGTTCAATGTGGGGAGTCCTATATCAAGAAGGATCAAGTCTGGCCGCAGTTCCGCGGCCTTTTGAACCGCGTCTTGTCCATCGGACGACTCACAAATGACCTGCAGGCGAGCGTTTTGAAATAACGTCGAGCAAATGAAGCGGCGAAAGGCCGTGAAGTCCTCCACGACAAGAACACGGACTTTTGAACTTTCCATAATCCCAGTGCTCGGTGATACCGCCATGCCATCATACCATTAACCCTCCTTTCCAAATCCGTTTTACCTCCAGCCCATCATGTACGATTGGCGTACTCGTTCTTTCCTAGCCAAAGAGTTCTATCGCACCGGAGGTAAGTCATCGAAGCACAGCGTGGTTTATCGAGGGGAGCGGTTTGTGAGTATCTCTCTCAGCATCTCGTAGTGTCAGCGAGTGTCGTAACGGGTCTCTCTTACATGGTCGCGAGACTGGGAGGGGCGCTGATCTTACGGCCGCAAATGGTGTCGCCACTCTGGTTGGGAAATGTGCTTCTGGCGTCGCTGCTGTTGCTCGTTCGTCGGACTTTGTGGCCGATTGTTCTGGCGTCAGGTCTTGCGGGATTCTTGATTTATGACCTGCAATCGGGCGTACCGGTTTTCTCCATCGTCTGTCTCATTCTGTCGAACGCGGTCGAAGTCGTTACCGCGGTTCTCTGTCTTCATGCCTCATTCGAGGGCATCCCGCGCTTGAATAGCGTGAAGGCCCTTGCCAAATATTCTTTTTACGCTGTATTTCTGGCGCCGTTCGCCGGGGCCTTCTTGGGCGCGCTTTCTATGAGCAGCCACTATTGGGCGAGTTGGAGAGTGGCGTTCTTTTCGGAAGCTCTCGGCTTTCTCACTCTGATGCCTGCAGTTTTAGGTTGGGCGAGAGAAATCCCGATCTGGGCGCAGAAACCGCGCGCCTATTATCTCGAAGCAGTTATCTTGCTCGCTACGCTGTTGGTTCTCGGAGATGTGGCTTTTGCGACTCCCGGGAACAGCCCTCCGGCGCTGCTCTATTCTCTGGTGCCACTCCTGCTGTGGTCGACGTTGCGCTTCGGATCGACGGGAGTGAGCACGTCAATGATTGCAGTCGCGTTTGTGGCGATTTGGGGCGCAGTCCATGGCCGCGGTCCGTTCACCGGACCCGGTCCCTTCATCAACGTGTGGTCTCTGCAACTCTTTCTATTTTTCACGGCGGCGCCTTTCATGGCGCTGGCGGCGGTAGTAGAGGAGAGCAAGGATCGGGAGCAGATCTTGCGACAGAGAGACAACGAACTCAATGAGGCTCAACGTTTAGCTCATATCGGTAGTTGGCACTGGGACCCAAGTTCCGACAGGGTGACCTGGTCGGAAGAACTTTATCGGCTGACGGGATATGATCCCCAGCGGCAACCGCCTCCCCTTCAACATCAGCAGCAATTCTTCACTGCCGAAAGCTGGGATGAATTGAAGCGGGCTGTCGCGAGAGCTCTGGAAACCGGAATGCCCTTCGAGTTGGACCTGGAGGGTAGACGATCCGACGGAACAAAACTCTGGCTCACCAGCCGCGGTGAAGCTGTGGCGGGTGCCGGCGGCCGACCAATCTACCTTCGGGGAACAACGCAAGACATTACGGATCGAAAGCTAGTTGAGGAAGCGCTGCTCCATATGAGCGGGCGCCTGATTACGGCACAGGAGGAGGAACGGGGACGAATTGCCCGCGAACTGCACGACGATTTGAGTCAGAGGATGGCGCTTCTGCTGATCGAACTCGAGCAATTCAAAGAAGGGATGCCCTCGGTTGAGCGCCAGGTCCAGCAACACTTGGACAACATCACAGAGATGGCCTCCGAGGTCTCCGCTGACATTCACGGCTTATCGCATCAGCTTCACCCGGCAAAACTCGATACTTTGGGGCTGATTGGCTCCTTGAAGGGTCTTTGCCGAGAATTCTCTGAGCAGCACAAGCTGCAGGTTCAGTTTCTCCACCAGGACGTTCCAGCACAGATTCCGAAAGATGTGACTCTTTGCCTGTTTCGGATAGCGCAGGAAGCGCTGTGGAATGCAGTAAAGCATAGCGGAGCAGCGGGCGCCGAGGTTCAACTTTCGGGTAGCGCCTCTGCAATTGATCTTCGCATTTCGGACTCGGGCCGGGGCTTCGAGGTCGAGAAGGTCAAGGGAGCCGCCGGGCTGGGATTGATCAGCATGCGGGAGCGGCTTCGGCTGTTGAAAGGGGATTTTCTCATTGAATCTGAACCGTCGCATGGAACTCGAATCCGCGCTCGCATCCCGCTCGTCGCGATTACGGCACCGCTTTGATTCGAGAGTGCGTCAAGCAACGGGTGGCAGTTCGAAGACCTAGTGGGAACCGGACTGAGTCGAGTTTAGGTGTTCGACGGGAAGAGGTTCGTGAACGGCATCGGGGACATGCGTCCTCCACGCCAGCAGGTCGCGACCGAAGGCCGTTACAGTAACGGCGGCGACGACCGCGATCCACGCGGCGAAAAACAACCATCCAGCGTTGAAGAGAAATGTATCGGTCGTCATAGATATTCCGTCGGGGGCTCGGTGATCAGGCATCCACCGAGACCCCTCCGTTTCGAAATCAGCTAGTCCTCGGCAGGCGGAGGTGGAGCGTCATGCATGTGCTGCTGCATGCGAGCTTCGTGCTTCGCTTCCATCTCTTTGAGCTGGGTTCGCTGGTCCGCGGTGAGCACCTGATACAGTTCGTTGTGAACTCGCGTGTGCGCCACAGTCAACTCGGTTTCGACCTGCGCCTTCTGCACTGCGAGCGCGCGAACCTTGGCTTCGTCGTACGTACCTTCCACGTACTGGCGGAGTTGCCCGTCGATCTGGCGCTGCTGCTGGACCAAGGGCTTAATTGTCGGATGTTCTTTTTGCAGGATGGACTTCATCTGCGACTTCTGTTCGTCGGTCAGATTCAGTGAACGTGCGAAAAATCCCATCATGCGCCCTTCGCCTTCCATGCCGAATTCGTGGCCATGCATCGGTGGGGGCGGAGGTGCTTCCTCGGCGGTCTGCGACTTAGCGATGGCGCTTCCCAGCAAAACGGCAGCGGTGGCGATCAATAACCGATAACGAATGGATTTCATGTGTGTGACTCCTGAGTTCTCCGGGATGTCCCGGATCGGGTGCGTATGTAGATAGGAACACGGATCGGAGAGAAAAGGCGGTAAAAAAATGGTCAACCGGAGTAAAGTTTTGTCAAAGAGTGACGGCCTTCGAGGCGTTAGAGCCGGTTTCTATCGGTGGGAAGAGAAACGTCGATGGGGAGATTCGAGTAGGAGGCTGGATGCACGAACTGGATGGACGAACTCTCTCGCCGCCTTGCCACGCATCGGAGAGTCTGTAAGGTGCCGGCTGGGCTACGCTCCCATTTGACAATTCTTTACTACGGGACGCTCTTTGCGGGTGCACAATAATTGGGATGGAACGAATACTAGTGATTGATGATGATGTGGAACTCTGCCACCTCGTAGGCGAATATCTACGGGCGGAGGGATTCAGCATTGAATGTGTGCACGACGGGGAGAGTGGGTTGAGGAAGGCGGCCGCAGGCGAATATCTGCTGGCGGTGCTCGATGTCATGTTGCCGGGAATCAACGGTTTTGAAGTGCTGCGAAGGATCCGCGCAACTTCGCGGTTGCCGGTGCTGCTGCTGACGGCCCGGGGTGAGGACGTGGACCGGATTGTCGGGTTGGAGATCGGTGCGGACGATTATCTGCCAAAGCCCTTTAATCCGCGGGAACTGGTGGCTCGCATTCGTGCCGTGTTGCGTCGGACGCGTGCGGACGGCAGCGGGTCAGCGGCGGCGCCGGACATGGTTAGTGTGGGCGACGTGGAACTGGATCCGGCTACCCGGACCGTGCGCCTCGAGGGCAAGCCCGTGGACCTGACTTCGGTCGAGTTCAACCTACTCGAAGTGCTGTTGCGCGAAGCGGGACGCGTGGTGCCGCGGGAACGTCTGGTAAACGCGGTGTTGAGCCGCAAGTTTTCGCCGTTCGATCGAAGCATCGATATGCACGTCAGTAAAGTGCGGAAGAAACTCGGTGATACCGATAACGACGAGCACATCAAGACGGTGCGCGGTGTCGGCTATATTTTTGCGCGTCCGCGAGAGAAGGCGAAGGCCTAGCGCAGTTTTCGATGTACCATAGTGCGGCCCCGGCTAAAGCTGTACCCTTTCCGTTCCATGCTCCTACGTGCTCGAATCGGGATGCGGCTGGGAGATTGAAGAGTTCAGCATGAAAAGTCTCTTTCTACGAATTTTTCTGTCGTTCTGGATGGCTTTTGCGATGTTTCTCGTAACGGCCATTCTGGTGACGCTGGCCCTGCGCCCGCGCAGTTCCACCTGGGAAGCGCTGCGCACCGCGGTCTTGAATGATTCGGTCAGCGCCTATGAAGAGGGCGGCGAACATCAGCTCCGCAAATACATGGAGGACCTGGAATCCACGCAGCACGTCCGCGCCTATCTATTCGATGAGCAGGGTGAAGAGCTCTCGCATCGCGCCCCGCCCGACTGGGCCATTCGTGTGGCCTCGGGTGGGCCGCGTGTTCCGCGCGATGGGTTCATTATTCCCGCCCCCCCCATGCAACGGGACTCGCGCGCCTCCTCCGATGGCAAACATCGTTACACATTAGTCATGGGCATGCCGCCCGGACCGCGGGTGTTTATCGGCCCACGCGGCATGCCGCTGCCGGCGCTGATCATCCTGGTGATCTCGTCCGGGATCGTTTGTTATTTTCTGTCTTGGTATTTGACCAAGCCCATCGTGCGGCTGCGCGCTGCGGCGCGGCAGTTGGCGGCCGGAGATCTGAGTGCTCGTTCCGGCGCGCCGGCAACGGGGAAGCGCGACGAAGTTGCGGGCCTGATGCGGGACTTCGACGCCATGGCGGAACGGCTGGAGACTCTCATGAAGGCGCAATCGCGGCTGCTGAACGATATTTCGCATGAATTGCGTTCGCCGCTGGCGCGCTTGAACGTGGCGTTGGGCCTGGCGCGACAACGTGCCGGCGTGGAGAGCGCCGACATGCTGGATCGCATTGAACTCGAAGCCAGCCGGCTGAACGAGTTGATCGGCAGGATTCTGACGCTGGCGCGTCTGGAAGATGGAGAGCAGGGGGTACCACAAACCCCCGTGCCCCTCGGCGAGTTGGTGGCCAACGTCGCTGAAGATGCCGAGTTTGAGGCGCAGGAGCGGCACTGCCATGTACACACGACGATCCCCGATGGCGACTGGGGAGTGCGAGGGAACGACTCTCTGTTGCACAGCGCAGTCGAGAATGTGGTGCGCAATGCCATCCGCTACACGGCGGAAGGCTCATCGGTCGAGATTGCACTGGGCAGGGAGGAACGGCCCGGCGGATCGGAGGCGGTTCTCCGAGTAAGCGATTCAGGTCCTGGAGTCCCGGAAGATTCCCTCGCCAAATTGTTTGAGCCTTTCTACCGCCTTGACGACGCCCGGGGACGCCTCACTGGCGGAGTTGGCTTGGGGTTAGCGATCACGGAGAGGGCGGTCCGTTTCCACGGTGGAAGGGTCTTAGCATCGAATCGAGCGGAGGGCGGTCTCATGGTGGAAATTCGACTTCCGCTCATTCCGCGCGCGGTCGCCACGAAGGTAGCGACGGAAGCGGTTGCTGCTGGGAGGGAAATCTAAATAGACGGACTCGGACCGCAGACCTTACTCCATTTGGCCGAGGGTCTGACGTCCGAAGTCCGGCATCTTCTCGTATACTTAGAGCTGCTGGGGAAAGCGGGCAACTCCGTGGCGTTCCCAGGGTTCCAATAGCGGTTGTGGGAGTTTGCTCTTCCCTCGCATTCCTGATACACAAATGGGTTGAGATTTTCCCGCGTTTTCCAGAGTGCAGAACCCGGCCAGCGGGGCGCTGGGGGTGTGTGCACCCTTAAACCTCACATAAATATGGAGAACAACCAGAGAATGTCGAAACGATCTGCGTGGCTGCTCGGGGTGGTGGTACTAGGTTCAATCGGGGTGCTGGTGGCGTGCGGGAGCAACTACAACGCTTCGTCCGATGGGTTGATTCTGGTGGGGAGCCAAGGCTCGGGGCTGATCGAGACGTTCAGTTTCAATCTCAACAATGGCGGCAGTTCCGCGGTGAGCAACACGCCCACGGACACGTCGAATCAGGTTTGCGTCCTGAAGGGCATCCCATCGTCGATTGTGATCGATCCCAAGGGACAGTATGCCTACACGATCATCAATGAGAATTCCTCGTGTGCGGGAAGCAGCAACGGAATTCTGGCGTTCAAGGTCAATTCCGACGGAACAACAACAGCGGTCGGGAGCCAGGTGCCATTTAATACCGTGCCGCTCAATCCCCCGGTGGCAGTGATGCCCGGAATGATGGCGATGGACCCGGCCGGGAAGTTTTTGTTTGTAGCGGATCGGGCCACTACGAGTAGCTCTGGATCTTTCGTTTCAGGTTCGGTATCAGTGTTTGCCATTGGGAGTGGTGGGGCTGTCACAGAAGTGGCGGGCTCGCCTTTCTTTCCCACTCCTCAGATCACGGTTCCGCAATCGAGTCTTGACATCATTAGCGTCGCTCCGACACCCACCGTGTTCCCGTCGATCGGAGCAAATGGCCTCCAGAATTCGGTGTGCTCCACAGTCGGTCTGCCGCCCCCTGCAGCCCAATACCTTTATGCGGCCGATAACTTGGGAAACCAGGTGTTTGAGTTCTTAGTCAACACTACCTCGGGAGTTTTGACGAATCCTAATCCGTCCGGCCTGAGTGGGGGATCGCCCTTTGCCGCAGATCAGAGGCCGGAGGGAATCGCAGTGGACCCGTGCAATCGATTTGTCTACGTGACCGACAGTCTGACGGATCGAATCAGCGCCTATACCATTTGCAATGGCTCTCCTAATCAGTCTTCCACCTGTCCACAAACTCCCGGCGGCACCCTGGTGCAAGTTCCTGGTTCGCCATTTCCTTTGAGCGGCAGCCCGATTGAGCCAGGACCTCTCGTTGTGGATCCGTACGGCAATTATGTCTACGTGCTGGGTAAAGGCTCCAATACGATCAATTTGTTGAAAATCAGCCCGGTGTCGGGGGCTGTGTCGGCACTGACCCCGGCAACGATCGCTACAGGACTAGGTCCCCGGCAGATCGCAATTCGCGGCGATGACAACTGGCTTTTCGTGACGAACTACGGGTCGGGCGCCCTGGGTGGTACCACCGTATCGCAATACTCGGTCACGCCGGCCAGTGGAGCGCTCACGGTTCTTCCTGCAATTCAGACCGACAACTATCCCTGGGGACTGGCGGTAAAGTAGCGGCGTCGTAGCTCAGACTCTCGGACCCCAGACCTCAGGCGTCAGACCTCAGACCTCAGAGTCCGTTTCAAACGCTAAGGGCCGAGGTCTGACGTCCGACGTCCAGCTTTTCTACGTCGGCACTTTCAGAATTAAATAGCCACCCACCAGAACAAATATGAGATCCGGCGACCAAGCCGCCAAGGCTGGTGGCAGCTGGCTCAGGTCGCCCATGGCTTCGAACAGGCGCGACACCACGGTATAGAACACGGCGATTCCGACCGCGACCGCAACTCCCGTAATCGCTCCTCTTTTCGCCGTCGAGAGCGCGAAGGGAATCGCGAGCACTGCCATAATCAGTGTGATCAGGGGATACGACAACTTCTTGTGCAGTTGCACGCGCAAGCGGACCACGTCGAATCCGCTCTGCTGCAGGTCGCGGATATAGCGCCGCAATTCCTCGTAGTTCATCTCGGTGTACTGCTTGATTTCCTTCTTGAAATAGGAAGGCGTCTCGCTGATCTCGGAGAAAGTCGCGACCTCGAAGGTGTGATAACCATTGTCAGCGATAGCGGAGCCGTGCAGTGTGCGGTCCCAGCCTTGTTCGTAAACCCATCGGTTCAGATTCTCGGCCCAGTGGGCGCGGTCGGCATGGATGCGGCGAGTAATGGTGAAACTGGCGCGGTCGAGTTCGAAGACCGTGATGTTGGCAAACTGGTCGCGATCGGTATCGAAGAACTGGTAGTAGTAGATGTCGTCGTGCTGGCCGAAAATCCATTTCCGGTCGGGCCGCAGGTAGGTCTGTGGAGGCTTACCCTTGATCTGGTTGTGGAGAGCTTCCTGGCGCTTGTTAGTGTGGGGCAGGTAGAACTGGTCGGCGAAAAACAATCCCACGGCGAGCACCCCTGCGGCCACCAGCACCGGCGTGACGATGCGGTAGATGCTGGTGCCCGTGGCCTTAATTGCGGTGATTTCGTTGGATCGCTGCATGAGTCCGAACGTGACCAGCACGGCCAGCAGCATGACCAGCGGCGCCACATTGTAGAGCAGGTAGGGCGCGACGTTGAGCAGGTATTCCGCGACGACAGTGGCGGGAACCTGATTGTGCAGAATGTCTCCCAACAGCTCGAACAAGGTGAAGACGAGCACCAGCACCAGGAATGTCGAGAGGATCATCCCCAGGTACACGAAGAAGTCGCGGAGCACATAGTCGTCGAGCAGCGTGGGGAACGAGGCGCTGAATACGCGCCGCCGCGTGGACGCGCGCTCAAAGGCGTTTTCGCGCCGTCCGCGAGAAAGAGAGGGTTGCGATCCAGAGCGGTCGCGCTTCCAGAAAGCGCGGAACGAGGCGAGTTCAAAGGGACGTTTCTCGGCGCGCGACAACAGAAAGATCGCCAGAGCTAGAAACAGAATATCGGCCAGCCATGCGCCGAACCAGGGCGAGACCCGGCCTTGCCGCGCGAGAGAAACTCCGATTAGCGAAATCACGTAATACACGAAGACCAGCAGGATGGTGAGAACGAATCCGCCGGATTTTCCGCTTTTTTTGGATGACAAGCCTAGTGGGATTCCGACCAGCGCCAGCACCAGACAGGCGGTGGGCAGAGCAAAACGCTTGTGGAAGGCGATGAGATACCAGCGTGCAGATACCGGATCGAGGCGTCCGGCTTTCTGCCAGAGCGCCGCTGTGTCCATCAGGTCCGCCGGAAGAGACTCATCGGGTTTGTTCTCGCTCGACGGCAGATCAAGCGGAATGTCAGTCTGTTGAAAGGTCGAGATCGTGTAATTACTCGCATCCCTCGGATCGGTTTCGTGTTCGGAACCATCGACAAGGTGCAGGTGCAGCCGGTCCTGACCTTCGCTGACGACGATGGCTTCCTTGGCTAAAGTGATCTTGGGGTTCGTGGCGTCGGTTAGGTCCGCCATGAAGACGCCCTTCCACACCGCCGCACCTTGCGCGGTCTTCACATCCTGCACGTAGAGCACTTTCTTGGGGAAACCCTCGTAGAAAACCCGGGGCTGGATTTCGAAAGAAACCTGCGAGCCTTTGAGGCGGTCCTCGAGGTGTCCCAGAGCCGCTTGGGCTCGCGGCGCGATGTACAGGCCGTTGAAGAGCGCGGCGAGCCATGCAGCCATGACAAACATGGAAAGGGCGCGCAGGAAACTCCACACGCCCATGCCACTCGCGCGCATGGCAGTGACTTCGCTGTCGGCGGCCAGGCGGCTCAGGCCAATCAGGATTCCAACCAGCACGCTCATGGGCAAGGTGTAGGTGAGCGCGAGCGGTACTGTAAAGAAGAAGATCTCAGCGACGCTGGGTAAAGGGGCGCTGGCGCGAACGACGAGTTCAAGTATGCGTCCCAAATCGCGAGTGAATAAGACAAAGGTGAAGATCGCCACGCCGATGAGCGCATGCGCCGTCACTTCGCGTAGGATGTAGCGGGTCAGAATCCGCATGAGAGACGCGCTTAAGGCGAGGATAGCACGTGAGCGCAGAAAGAAGTGTGGGATCGGAATGCCCAGAAGAACTTTCGGCGAGCGGGCCCTGTCTGCGTCGCGGGCAGGACGCCCCAGCGATAACTAGGATGCCGGCTCTAAGTGGAACCTGAGTCGGGTCGGGTGCGTACTGGATAGCACGAGGTGAGAGCAAGACATGATCCTGGAGAAGAAGCCTGAAGGCCGGGAGCCTGGCGACGATAGCGGTTCTCGGGCGGACACGCTCGCGTTGCTTGGCATCGCGGCCATTGTCGCAATGGCCCATATGCTCACGAACGGGCGGTACGGATTTCATCGCGACGAACTGCAGGTCTTGAGCGACGCGCGGCATCTGGACTGGGGATTCGTACCCTATCCGCCGTTTACGCCCTTCGTCGAGCGGATTGCCCTTTCTATTTTCGGAATTTCTCTGATCGGACTGCGCTTGTTCTCCGTGATCTCGCAAGCGGCTGCTGTTGTCGTTACCGGGTTCATGGCGAGGGAGCTGGGTGGAGGACGGCAGGCCCAGGTGACCGCGGCGCTTGCGGTCGCTCTCTCCCCGCTGCCAATCTTCGAGGGGACGGAATTCCAATACACGACCTTTGATTATTTGTGGTGGGTGCTCATCGCCTACTTCGTGATTTGTCTGCTGAAGACAGAGAATCCGCGGTGGTGGCTGGCGATTGGCGCGACGATTGGCGTGGGTTTTCAGACGAAGTACACGATGGGATTCTTTCTGTGCGGAGTTTTTGGCGGAGTTCTGCTGACGCGCGCCCGCCGATACTTGGGAAGCGGATGGTTCTGGGGCGGAATGGCTTTAGGATTCGCGATCTGCTTGCCGAACCTGGTATGGCAAGTGCGGCACGACTTCATCTCACTGCATTTCTTGCAAAGCATTCACAAACGCGACGTAGGGGAGGGGCGTGCTGACGGATTTCTCAGCCAGCAGTTCTGGCTCTGCACGAACTTGGTCGCGGTGCCTCTGTGGATTGCAGGACTGGTGAGTTTCATGTGGGACCGCCGCTATCGAATGCTGGGTTGGATGTATCTCATTCCCCTCGGCCTGCTCGCCGTCGGCAAAGGACGAAGCTACTATCTGGGGGCGGCATATCCCATGCTGATGGCCATGGGCGCCGTTGTGGGTGAACGATGGGTTTCATCGTTGTCGAAGCTTCCGCGGCGGTCTGTGGAATGGGTGTTCTTCACTGGGATGGTGGCGTATGGCCTGTTGTTAAGCGCGGTCCTGGTGCCTTGGGCTACGGGCGGACGGCTGATGAAATTCGCTCTCGAGCGGAATGGCGATTTGCGCGAAGAGATTGGGTGGGATGACTTGGTCCGCACCGTCGCGGAAATTCGCGATAGTCTGCCGCCGGATCAGCAAAAGAATGTCGGCATCGTTGTGCGGAACTACGGTGAGCAGGGCGCGATCGAGCTTCTCGGACCGGCCTATCACTTACCTCCGCCCATCAGCGGGACGAACTCGGCGTGGCTCAGGGGATATCCCGAGCCGCCCCCCACGACTCTGATTGTGCTGGGCACCTCTCTCGAAAACGCGCAACGACGATACACGTCATGCCGGTTGGCCGGGCACAATGGAAACTCTCGGGGCGTCGAGAATGAGGAGAGCCGCGATCATCCCGACATTTTTGTCTGTGGAGGGCCACGCATACCCTGGCCGGAGTTTTGGGCGGATTTTCTGGCCTATGGTTGATAGGCTCTGAACGAAAGCTCAACTCCAATTCGCCAGCACATTCAGGGCCGGACCGCCAAACGGCCGCGAGAACTCCGATCCCGCTGCTCAAGGCAATTTGTACAGATAGCAGGCGCCATTCGTGTTCTGTGTGGGCGGAGTTGGTGGCGTCATCCATGGAGGAGAGTTGAAGTCGAAGTACTCCGTCATGGATTTCTGCGCGGCGTCGCGCTTGGTTAAGGCTGCCAGGCCGAAGCGTGTTTCGATCAGCTTGAGGATCGCCGTCGTGTCCATCACGGTGTGCGATACGTAATGCTTCCTGGCATAGGGTGAGACAACAATAAGGGGCAGCCGGTAGCCGGTGTAAATGAAATGGCAATCTGGACCGGTGGCCGTGGTGCAGATGTCGCCGGGCAGCAGATCCTTTGGCTTGATGCCGTCCGGGCTGACCGTGGGTTGCGGTGCGACGTGGTCGTAGAGGCCGCCGAATTCGTCGTAGGTCAGAATGAAAGCGGAATCCTTCCACGACACGCTGTTCATCAACGCATTGATCAAGGAAGAGACGTACTGCGCGCCCAGTTGAATATTGATGGGATACTTGTCGGAATCGGAGCCATGTTCGTCGAGACCTGCCGCCGAGGCGGGTTCGATCTGTGCGACCTGTGGCAGCGTGCCGTTCTGAACGTCGCTGAAGAACTGCGTCATGGTGGCCAGATTGTTCGGGTAGTCGGTCGGAATGGTCTGTCCCCACTCAAAATTCTGCACGTAGCTAAGTTTTAGCAGGCATGCCGGCGTCGGATCGGTCGCGCAGGGTGTGTTATCGGTGTTGACATAAATCTTCCACGAGATCCCGGCATTCTGCAGCTGCTGAAATATGGTCGGGGCGGAGAGCAATGACGAGTCTCCGCGGTCGGTGCCAATGGGATACACGGTCCCTTGAGATGTCGCGGCAATCAGAAATTCACGGTTCGAGGCGGTGCGCGTCATGACCGGCGAAAACCAGCGGTCGGAGGTGCCGAACTGAGAAGCCATGTAGTGGTAGTAATTCAGATCGTTATTGTCGTAGTAGCCCATGGAACGAATGCCGTTGGTGTCGTAGTAAGGGGGAATATTGTTGCGGGCGTCATGGGCATTGGTCCACACAAAACCGTCCAGCGTTGCGGTCGGAGAATAGTAATCGTTCAGATTCCAATCCACATGGCTTTCGTTCCACGAGGGGCTCGGGTTTTCGATGCACTGCGTATTCAGCCGGTAGGAAGTAATCTGCGGACTAGCGCTGTCTTCAACGCAGTCACTGGGCGGCGGGAACGCGGGATCACAACCAGGGTTCGTGGGTGGCGGTCCGTAGAGCGGGGCGAGGCCAGAAGTGGGATTATATTGCGGGAGGCCGTCGAAAGAGCGATCGGGGAAACCGTTGCTCTTCCAATAGGAGCGCAACGTGCCAAAGTAGTGATCCAGAGAGCGGTTCTCTTGTGCCAGGAAAATGATGTGGTTCAGCACATTAACGGTCTGGGGTTGGGAGACAGGCAGCTGCTGCGCGGTCAAGCGCACGCCGGAAAGGGAAATTGCGGTCGAAGCAGCAAGAACTGCGACTAGATGGCGAGTCATGGATGGACCTCCTGAGCGGTCGGAAGAGAAGGCGGACCTTTGATGGCAGGAGGAAGCGGCTGGTTGTCAGGAAACTGAAAATCAGCCTGTTAGATTGCGCAGAACTCCGCTCGGCAAGACGGCCGATGCCGTCTCCTGATGATCCTATTGCGCCTTGAAGAATAGTGCGGCCAGCGGGGGCAGGGTCAGTTTCAGGGAAAATGGACGGCCGTGGGTGGGAATTTCTTCTGCATTCACCCCTCCCAGGTTGCCCATGCCGCTGCCAGCATATTCGCGGGCGTCGCTATTGAGCATTTCTCGCCAGTAGCCGCCGTGGGGAACGCCGACGCGGTATTCCTTGCGGGGTACCGGGGTGAAATTGCAGACGATAAGCACCGTGTCCCGCGGAGAGTCGCTCTTTCGCAACAACGAGACCGTGCTGGTGGCATTGTCGTTGGCATCGACCCACTCGAATCCGGCAGGGTCGTTATCGAGCACATGCATCGCGGGTTCGTTGCGATAGAAGCGATTCAGTTGCTCCATCCAGGCTTGTACTCCGCGATGAACCTGGTACTGCAACACGTGCCATTCCAGGCTGGAGTCGTGCGCCCACTCGCGCACCTGGCCAAATTCGCAACCCATGAAGAGTAGCTTCTTCCCCGATTGGGCATACATGTATGCGAATAGCAGCCGCAGGTTGGCGAACTTCTGCCACTCGTCGCCGGGCATTTTGCCAATCAACGATCCTTTGCCGTGCACGACCTCATCGTGCGAGAGTGGCAGCACGAAATTTTCGTGGAACGAATACAGCATCCGGAACGTGAGATCGTTGTGGTGATACTTGCGATGAATGGGATCGTTCTGGAAATAGCGCAGCGTGTCGTGCATCCATCCCATGTCCCACTTGAGGCCGAATCCGAGGCCGCCGACGTAGACCGGCTTGGAGACCATCGGCCAAGAAGTAGATTCTTCTGCGGTCGTCTGAATCTCAGGATGCTCTTTGTAGGCTTCCTGATTGAAGCGCCGCAGGAAGTCGATGGCTTCGAGGTTTTCACGTCCGCCGAACTTGTTGGGGATCCATTCGCCCTGCTTGCGCGAATAGTCCAAATACAGCATGGACGCAACTGCATCTACGCGCAGGCCGTCGATGTGATATTTGTCGAGCCAGAACATGGCACTCGACATCAGGAAGCTACGCACTTCGGCGCGGCCGTAGTTGAAGATGTGCGTCTTCCAGTCTGGATGGAATCCCTGGCGCGAGTCGGCGTGCTCGTAGAGATGAGTGCCGTCGAAGTAGGCGAGTCCGTGGGCATCGGAAGGGAAGTGCGACGGCACCCAGTCAAGGATCACGCCGATATTGTGCTGATGCAGGTAGTCGACCAGGTACATGAAGTCCTGCGGCGTGCCGTAGCGCGAAGTGGGCGCGAAGTAGCCGGTGGTCTGGTATCCCCAGGAA
>Ga0335083_10004410_pt1 | contig 17921 bp, 15 predicted proteins | sample Lox_Sample_42_FD_206716 | JGI IMG/M metagenome (GOLD analysis project Ga0335083, IMG submission 206716) | Soil microbial communities from Loxahatchee National Wildlife Refuge, Florida, United States - Lox_Sample_4.2 | ecosystem: Environmental > Terrestrial > Soil > Wetlands | place: USA...
CCGCGTGCTGAACGGCGTCAACCTGGCCGTGTGGCCCGGCGAGATTGTCGGCCTGGTCGGCGAGACCGGCTCCGGCAAGACCACGCTGGCCAGGACCGTGGTGGGCCTGGCGAGGCCGCGCGGCGGGCGGGTTGTGTTCGACGGCAGGGATATCTCCGTGCTGCGCGGCGCCGCCCGGCGGAAGGAGCGCCGCACCGGCCACATCCAGCTCGTCTTCCAGGACCCGCTGCGCTCGCTCGACCCCGACCTGACCGTCGGCGACATCGTCGGCGAGGGCCTGAAGATCCGCGGCCTCCAGACCGCCGAGATCGATGCGCGGGTGGTGGACGCGCTCGGCAAGGTGGGACTCACCGCGGCGCTGCGGCACCGCCAGCCGGGACAGATCTCCGGCGGCCAGCGGCAGCGGGTCTCCATCGCCAGGGCGCTCGCGGCAGACCCGAAACTGCTGCTGTGCGACGAGCCGGTCAGCGCGCTCGACGCGAGCAACAGGAACTACATCCTGCGGCTGCTCGGCGAGCTGCGCGACAGCCTCGGCCTGCCCATCGTGATCATCTCGCATGACCTGTCGTCGCTGGCCGGCATCGCCGACCGGGTGGTGGTGCTGTACCGCGGCCGGATCGTGGAGGACGGCCCGGTGGACCAGGTGTTCACCAGGCCGCGGCACCCGTACACCGCGCTGCTCATGGCCTCGGCGCCCCGTGTCGACAAGCACAGTGTCGACAAGCACAGTGCCGACAGGCACAGTGCCGACAGGCACAGTGCCGACAGCCACCTTGTCGACGGGCACAGCCTCGAGCGGCATGGGGGAGATGGCGACGAAGACCTGTCGGTTCACCAGCTCCGCCGGACCACCGCCGACCCGGAGCCGCCGTCCGGCCACGGCGCGTGCGTGTTCGCCGCCCGCTGCCCGTTCGCGATCGACGCCTGCGCCGTCCAGCCGCCGCTCACCCCGGTGGCCGGCGCGGTGGTCAGCGGCACCGTGCCCGGCGGCCCGGCCGGCCACTGGACCGCGGCCTGCCACCGGCACGGCGCCTGGCTGGAACTCGCGAGGGCCAGACCCGTGGCTGCCAGGCGGTAGCAGCGCACAGCAAGCACGACAGGTTTCCCGCACCAGTACGTTTCCCGCACCAGCAAAGGCAGTAAGAGCAGTAAGGAAGGGATCAGCTCCATGCCCGTCGAGTTCATCGGCATGATCGGCACCAAGGACCAGTCGGAAATCAGGCACACCGCAGGGCCGGTCATCGACCGCGACTACCTGCGCCGGTTCGCCCGAGCCCACGAGGACGCCGGCTTCGACCGGGTGCTCATCGGCTACGCGTCAACGCAGCCCGACGGCGCCCAGGTGGCCGCCTACGCGGCCGCGCACACCGAGCGGCTCGGCTTCCTCGTCGCGCACCGCCCCGGCTTCGTCGCCCCGACCCTCGCTGCCCGCACCTTCGCCACCCTGGACCAGTTCACCGGTGGCCGGATCGCGGTGCACATCATCACCGGCGGCAGCGACACCGAGCAGCGGCACGACGGCGACTTCCTGTCCAAGGACGAACGCTACGCGCGCACCGACGAGTACCTGGACATCGTCAAGCTCGCCTGGACAAGCGACGAGCGGTTCAGCTACGACGGCAGGCACTACCAGGTCGAGGACTTCGTCTCCTACGTGAAGTCCGACCAGCAGCCGCGGATCAGGCTGTACTTCGGCGGCTCGTCCGAGGCGGCCTACCGGGTCGGCGGCAAGCACGCAGACACCTTCGCCCTGTGGGGCGAGCCGCTGGCGGAGACCAAGCAGCAGATCGACTCGGTCAACGCGGCCGCGCGCGCCGCGGGCCGCACGGACCTGCCGGGGATCTCCGTCTCGTTCCGCCCCATTCTCGGACCAACCGAGGACCTTGCCTGGGAGCGCGCGCACCGCATCCTGGAGGCCACCAGGGAGAACGTCGAGGCGTTCCGAGCTCAGTGGGGCACCAAGACGTGGCCGCTCGGCGGGGACAAGCCGGAGAATGTCGGCTCGCAGCGGCTGCTGGCCGCCGCGGCCAAGGGCGAACTGCACGACCGTGCGCTGTGGACACCGCTCGCCGCTGCCGTCGGGGGTGGCGGCAACTCCACCGCCCTGGTCGGCACGCCGGAGACCGTCGCACAGGCGCTGCTCGACTACGTGGACATCGGCGTGACCACGCTGCTCATCCGCGGCTACGACCCCTACGACGACGCCATCGACTACGGCCGGCACGTGCTGCCGCTGGTCCGCGAGGAGGTCGCGCGCCGCGACGCGGAGAAGGCCGCCGCCGAGAAGTCCGCCGCCGCGCAGATTGCCGCCGAGGCGCAGGCGGTGTCCGCATGAGCACCGCGGGGAAGCGCCAGCTCAAGCTCGGCGCCGTCACCTACGGCACCGGCGGGCCTGGCCAGCCGTATCTGTGGCTGGACGAGGACATCCCGGTCGATGCCAGCGTGAACATCAACTGGTACATCGAGCAGGCCAGGCTCGCCGAGGAGGCCAAGTTCGACCTGATCTTCATCGTCGACAGCCAGTTCATCACCGCCGACTCGCCGCCGCACTACCTGAACAGGCTCGAGCCGCTCACCCTGCTGTCGGCCCTCGCGGTCACCACGAAGCATCTGGGCCTCGTCGCGACGATGACCACCTCCTACAACGACCCGTTCAACATCGCCAGGCGGCTCGCGTCCCTGGAGCTCATCTCCGGCGGCAGGTCCGGCTGGAACGTGGTCACCAGCGGCGACGCGGGCGCGGCGGCGAACTTCTCCCGCGACGAGCACTTCGACTACGACACCCGGTACGCCCGCGGCCTGGAATTCGTCCAGGTCGCCCAGGGCCTGTGGGATTCCTACGAGGCGGACGCGTTCCCCCGCGACCGCGCGTCGCGCGCGTTCCTCGACCCGTCCAGGCAGCATCAGCTCAACCACAAGGGCGAGCACTTCCAGGTGGCGGGGCCGCTCAACGTGTCCCGCTCGCCGCAGGGCCAGCCGGTCATCTTCCAGGCCGGCGACTCCGAGCAGGGCCGGGACCTGGGCGCCACGATCGGCGAGGGCATCTTCACGCACGCCGCCACGATCGAGCAGGGCCAGGCGTTCTACAACGACCTGAAGGGCCGCGCGAAGGCCAAGGGCCGCGAACCAGAAGAGATCGTCATCATGCCCGGCGTGTCGGTGTACATCGGCGACAGCGATAAGGAGGCACGCGAGATCGAGCTTGACCTGCAGACCAGGGACCGCGACTTCGACCGCGCCCTGGCGGAGCTCGGCCGGCCGTTCGCCTGGCACGACTTCCGCCAGTACGACCTGGACGCCCCGTTCCCGCAGCAGGCCCTCGTGCACGCGGAGCGCGGCTTCCGCACCAACGCCGAGCACATCGCCAAGCTGGCCGCGGACAATGGCTTCACGCTCCGCCAGACGGTGGAGTTCATCTCCGCGCCGCGGCCCACCCCGTTCGCCGGCGCCGCGGCTACGGTCGCCGATCAGATCCAGCGCTGGTTCGAGTCCCGCGCGCTCGACGGACTCAACGTCGGCGTCGGCCATCCCGCCCAGTGGCGCCGCTTCCGCGAGGAGGTCGTGCCCATCCTCCAGGAGCGCGGCATCGTCCGCACCGATTACGAGTCCGCCACGCTGCGCGGCAACCTCGGCCTGCCGGTACCGGAGAACCGCCACACCAGGGCACGCGAGCAGGAAGCGTCCCTGGTCAAGACGGGGGCGCCGTGACCGCGCCCAAGCCCAAGCAGATCCGCCTCGCGATCAACCTGCTGGCGTCGGGACGCCACAACGCCGCGTGGACCTGGACCACCTCGTCGACTGGCTGGTCCCGGGAACTCCAGGCCCGCGGCCGGTTCCGCACCGCCTACGAGAGCAGCACGTTCCGCGGCAACCTCGGCCTCCCCGCCCCGTCCGCCGAGTGAGCGCGGGCAGCACGTTGCGGCCCCCGCCCGTTACCCGCCGACGGTGAGGTCGTGGCCCGCCGTGCTGTCGACATGGTCCGGGATATCGCCTTCGTGCCTGTCGCCGGTGGTCATCGTCCCCGACGGCTCGAACATCATGATGGCGCCGCCGGACGAGGACGGCTTGTGCTCGACGCCGCGCGGCACGACGAAGATGTCGCCGGCCCGCAGGTGCACCGTGCGCTCCTGGCAGTCCTCGCGCAGGGACACGTCGAAGGTTCCCTCGATGACGAGGAAGAACTCGTCGGTGTGCTCGTGCACGTGCCAGACGTGCTCGCCGCTGGCATGCGCGATACGGACGTCGTAGTCGTTGACCCGGCCGACGATCCGCGGGCTGTAGATGTCGCTGAATGAGGCCAGTGCCTGGCTCAGGCTGACCGGCGGGTTGACGCGTGCGTTCGCCATACTGGCGAGCATCGCATGGCCCAGCGACATTCTGGTGAACGCGAGACTGTCTCGGCAGCGGTTACCGGGATGCCGTCAGGACACCCGAGATGCGAATATTGGTGTATGTCACTTCGACTCACCGACATCTGGCGGTACCCGGTCAAGTCATGCCGCGGTGAGCGGCTCGCCGAGGCGCGGGTCGAGCAGTGGGGCCTGGCAGGCGACCGCCGGTGGATGGTGGTGGATGCCGAGGGCAACCCGGTCACCGCCCGCGAGCAGCCGCGCATGCTGCTCATCATGCCGGAGCTCGACGGCGGCGGCGACAAGATCACCCTGTCCAGCCCGGACCTGCCCGACCTGGTGGTTCCCGTCCCGTCCGGCGCGGAGCTTGTCCCGGCCAACGTCTGGGGAGACGGCCTCCTCGCCAGCCCGGCAGGCGAGGAGGCGGCGGCGTGGCTGACCGGCATCATCGGCGCGCGGGTGCGCCTGGTCTACCTGGACGACCCGAGGAGGCGCCCGGTCCGGCCGGACTACAGCGACCCCGAGGACCGGGTGTCGTTCGCCGACGCGTTCCCGCTGCTGCTGACCACCGAGGAATCCCTGGCGTCGCTGAACGACTGGATCGCCGAGGGCCCCAAGGCGGACGAGGGCCCGGTCCCCATGCGCCGTTTCCGCCCCAGCGTCGTCGTCTCCGGCGCCGAGGCGTGGGCCGAGGACGGCTGGCGCCGCCTGCGCATCGGCCCGGTCACCTTCCGGTCCGTCAAGGGCTGCGACCGCTGCGTACTCACCACGATCAACCCCGACACCGCCGCCAAGGGCCACGAGCCGATCACCACCCTGGCCCGCCACCGCCGCTGGGACGGCAAGGTCTGGTTCGGCGTCAACCTCATTCCCGACGACCACGGCCCCGACGCTGTCCTGCGCCCCGGAGATCCGGTCGAAATCCTCGAGTAGAAGATCATCAACTCGAAAGACTTGACGTTTCCGGGTTTATACTCCCGGAAACGTCAAGGGAATTTTCGATATCGCCGTCCCGGGCGCCGTGAGAATTCTCAGAACGGCGGGCTGGTGGACGCTGAATTAAAAGCGAAATTCTTGCCCGGAGCTCCGCCCTGCGCGAGCCAACGAAGCCAACGTTCTGGATCACTCTCGCCCAGGTGGCGCGGCATGAAGGCGAGTACTTGAGCTGCACGTTTCCGATGACCGTGGTGCCGTCGTTGGGGTCGAGAATGTTCACCTGCTCTGCCACATAGGCGCTGCGGGCTAAATGAGCGCGCCCCGCGCGAATCAGGTGCCGCGCGTGTCCCGGTCATCGTGGTCTGCCGAGCGGGCCTCTTCCTCAGCCAGGCCCGCGCCGCGGTCTTTCGTTGGCGCGCCGATGTCCCAGGATGACCCCTCGACCGCGGGCAGGCCGCCGATGATGGGAACGACAGAACCGTCGTCGCCGACGGTTTCGCCTGTTTCCGTCAGGTACCCGGGGTCTTCTTCCGCGGACTGAGCACTGTCCGGTTCCCGCCCGTCCGACGCGGCCGGCTCCTCATCCGGCGGCACCGGTCCGTTCGCAGCGTTGTCGGGCATGTCGGCCATCTCCTCCGAGGTACTTGCTCCCGATCCGCAAGGTACCCATGGACCTCGGTTCCTAACTGAGCCGCAGGCCAGACCGCCTGATAGGGTAGCGTGCCGACCGGCATGACCGTCAGCACCGGCCCGGCACGAGCGCGGTCAGCGGGGGAGAAGCTGACGATGGCGGTACCGGTGAGCGTGACCTCCACGATGTGGTCGCGGCGGCCCACCGCCACCGGGCAGTCCCGCTCACGAGCGTGCAGCCGCATGTCGGCGATCACCGCGCCCTCCGCGCCGAGCCGTCTGATGTCCTCTTCCAGCCGGTCCCTGGCGCGCTGCCGCGCCCGGTTCACCAGCGCGGTCCAGCCGGCCATCTCGGCGTTGCCTGACCACGGGCGGGCATGCCGGACGGTCGCCCGGTCGTCGTGCAGCGCCCCGATCGCGATGCCGGCCGCCAGCCCGGCCGGGATCCAGCCGGACATCACGAGGCGCGCGAAGTCCTGCCCGGAGACCGCGGAGATGAACGGACGCCGCGGCCTGGCCGCGTCGTCGACGGCGCGCACCGCGGTCCCGGCCACCGTGAACCCAAGCCCGCCGAAGACAAACGGGCCGCGCGACACCTGCACCCCCACCACGCCGTGACCGCCAAGCGCGGCGCAGTGCGCGGTCATCCGGTCAACGGCCGTCCGCGTGGCCCGATACTTGGCCTCGACCAGCGGCCCGAAGCCGCCAGGATCGCCCGGCTCAGGCACCTGGACGGTCGACGCCCCCGGGCACTGGGACCCGCCGGGGTGCCCAGCGGCGTAGACGGCGGCACCAAACACCTGCCCGACTGGGGTAAAGCCCACGCCGCCGATGGCGGCCAGTTCCTGGCAGGTCAGCACGGACCCCCAGGTGCCGCCGGACGGGGTCTCCGCAACCCCTTCGTCGCTCACTCTTTCGAGTCTATTCCACTGCGGCAAAGGTCGCGGGTACATGTCACCCGGTCGCGTCGAGCGCGGCCGCCAGCCCGTTGAGCTGCAACTGCGTGCTGCCCTTCAGGTGCGCGACATCGTGCGCGCCGTCGTCGGCATACGCGAGGAACACGTACTGCTCGGAATGCCGCAGCCGCGTCCCCGAGGCCTGAGCGGACAGCTCAACCGTCACGAGCGACACCCAGCGCCGCACGTCGTTCAGCACCAGTTCGTAACCGAACACCAGCCGCGACGCAGGCACCAGGTCCCAGAACACCGACCGATAGGCGATCCGCTCCTCGGGTCCGAGATCGCCAAGCGGCGCGAACACTCCGCGCGACACCTCGCTCCCGCCGACCCGGAAGTCGAGCGAATGATGCGCGTCCGCGGGTGAGCCGGGGATGCGGAACCAGCGCCGCCGCAAAGAAACGTCCGCGTAGGCGGAAAAGACAGGAGCAGGCGGCGCCGCCAGGTCCCGCTCCACGGCGAATGAGCCGTGAATCGGGACCTGGCCAAGCGAAGTCCCCGCACCGTCGACGGACATGACGACTCCTAGGCGGAGGCAGACGCGGAAGCGGTCGAGATGATCCACGCCAGCACGAGCGCCTCTTCCTGCCAGGCGTCGTAGCGGCCGCTTCGCCCGCCGTGCCCCGCCTCCATCTCGGTCTTCAGCAGGAACGGACCGCCGGCAGAGGCAGCACGCAGTCGCGCGATCCACTTGGCAGGCTCGTGGTACAGCACCCGCGTGTCGTTGAGCGAGGTGAGCGCGAAGATCGCCGGGTAGGCCACGGGGCGGACGTTCTCATACGGCGTGTAGGACTTCATGTACGCGTACACCGCGGGGTCGTGCAGCGGGTCGCCCCACTCCTCCCACTCCGTCACGGTCAGCGGCAGCGTCGGGTCGAGTATCGAGTTGAGCGCGTCCACGAACGGCACCTGCGCGACGATGCCGGCGAACGCGGCCGGGGCCAGGTTGGCCACCGCGCCCATCAGCAGCCCGCCCGCGGAACCGCCGCGGGCCACCAGCTTGGAGGCGGACGTCCAGCCGGTCGCGACGAGGTGCGCGGCGCAGGCCACGAAGTCGGTGAAGGTGTTCTTCTTCTCCAGCATCTTGCCGTGGTCGTACCACGGCCGCCCCATCTCGCCGCCGCCGCGGACGTGCGCGATCGCGAACACGAACCCGCGGTCGAGCAGCGACAGCCGGCTGATGGAGAACCCGGGGTCGAGCGAGTGCTCGTAGCTGCCGTACCCGTACAGCAGGCACGGCGCTGACCCGTCCCGCGGCGTCCCCTTCCGGCAAACCAAGGAAATCGGTATCCGCGTACCGTCCGGTGCCGCTGCCCACTCGCGGAACTGCTCGTAGTCGCCGGAGTCGAACGCGACACCGGCGGGGGAGGCGAGCACCGGCTGCTGCTTGAGCTGGGTCAGCGAGCCGTCCGCGATGTCGTAGTCGTACACCGTCGACGGGGTGACCATCGAGTTGTAGCCGATGCGGAACCGGGTCTGCGAGTACTCCGGGTTCGACCCGAGGCCGACCGTGTACAGCGGCTCGGGGAACGTGATCGGCTGTTCTTCGCCGACGCCGGACGGCGGCAGCACAGAAAGCCCGGTCATCCCGTCGCGCCGGTAGTACAGCATCAGGCAGGACTCGAAAGCGTCCACAGAAAGCAGCCGCGTGTCCGCGCGGTGCGCGATGACGGGCGTCCACACCGCGGTGTCGCCGGCACCCGGCAGCGGCGCGGAGGCCAGCTCGAAGTTCTCCGCTCCGTCGTTGTGCAGGATGAGCAGCCGGTCGCTCGCGACCTCGACCTCGTACTCCACGCCGAACCGGCGCGGCGCGACGACGGAGAACTCGCCGCCCGGGTTGGCCGCGTCGAGCAGCCACACCTCGCTGGTCAGCTTCGAGGCGGTGCCGATCACCAGCCACTTGTCGTCCCGCGAGGTGCCGACGCCGAGCCAGAACTTCTCGTCGCTCTCCTCGAACACCACCACGTCGTCCGACGTCGGCGTGCCGACAACGTGCCGCCACACCCGGTACGGCCGCCACGCCTCGTCGACCGTGGTGTAGAACAGCGCGGACCCGTCGAGCGACCAGGCGCAGCCGTAGTGCGTGTCGGGCACCTCGTCGGGCAGCACCTCGCCGGTGACGAGGTCCTTGATCCGCAGCGTGTACCGCTCGTCGCCGGCGAAGTCGGTGGAGTAGGCGAGCCGCTTGTCGTCGGGTGACACCGACAGTGCGCCGAGCGAGAAGAACGCCTTGCCCTCGGCGAGCTCGTTCCCGTCGAGCAGCACCTCCTCGCCGTCGAGGGGCTTGCCGTCCTCCGGCATCGGCGGGGTGACCTCGCCGTCGCGCACCAGGCGGCGGCAGCTGATCGCGTACTGCTGTCCCTCCACGGTGCGCGAGTACCGCCACCAGTTCCCCTTGCGCACCGGGACCGACAGGTCGGTCTCCTGGGTCCGCGCCTTGATCTCGTCGAAGACATCGGAACGCAGGCCGGCGAGCCCGGCGGTCAGCGACTCGGTGTACCCGTTCTCCGCCTCCAGGTAGGCGATGACCTCAGGATCCTTCGGATCGGTCAGCCACGCATACGGATCGGTGACGGTGTCACCGTGATGCGTCCGCTCGGTCGGAACCTGCTTGGCGATCGGGGGGGTCGGCACGGACGAGGACTCAGGCGACGGCACGGTGCTCATGTCAGCGAAGTCTAGACCCCGGTAAAAAATCAAATTCAGGACGCGGAACGGGTGCGGCGTTACCCCGGCACCCCCCGCAATCACCAAACGCCCAGGTCGCCCGGGTCGCACGGGGCATCCGGCTCCGCCGCTTCCCCGTCGAGGAGCCCGCTCGCCGCCGGCCCTAGACGAACCACACGGGGGGCTCGGGCGGGTCGCCGGCCACGATTTCCAGGCCACGGCGGACGACGGGCTCGTGCCTGTTGTCGGAGGTGAGGATGTAGAAGCGGCGCGACCTGATCCCGTCGACCACCATCCCGGCGACGTCCGCGGGGGAGGCGCCGAGCAGGGAAAGCTGGTCGAACCGCTCCGCGGACGCCCGCTCGGCCGCGTCCCTGATCCCCCCGTCCGCAGCTGCGGCGGGCCCGGCCCACGCGGGCCGGTTCCGCGCCGAGGTGCCGAAGTTGGTCCGCACCGCGCTCGGGCACAGCACCGAGACGCCGACGTGGCGGACGCCGAGCGACCTGAGGTTGAAGTGCAGCGTCTCGGTCAGCGCGGTGACCGCGTGCTTGGACACGCCGTACGGGCCGAGCGTGCCTGCGAACACGCCGAAGATCGACGAGGTGTTCAGCAGGTGCCCGGTGTCCTGCTCAAGGAGCACCGGCATGAAGGCCCTTACGCCGTTCATGACGCCTTCCAGGTTCACCCCGAGCACCCAGTCCCACTCGGCGGGCGGGCACTCCCACAGCGGGCCGTGCGGGCCGCCGACGCCGGCGTTGTTGCAGACGACGTGCACCGCGCCGTACGCCGACAGGGCCGCGTCGCGCAGCGCGCCGACGGCGGCGCGGTCCGCCACGTCGGTCACCACCGCAACCACGGACGCGCCTTCCGCGGCCACGTGCTCGGCGGCTTTCGACAGGGCAGGCTCCTCCACGTCCGCCATGACGACCCGCATGCCCTCGGCGGCGAACCGTTCGGCAAGGCCGAGACCGATGCCGCTCGCGGCCCCGGTGACCACCGCGACCCGGCCGGGTGCGATCGGGTCGGGGGCGGACCGGGTGACGTCGTTGACACTGCTGGCCCGGGGGGGCGACCCCCCCAAACCCCCTCGATAAACACTCATGGCACGGGGATAGCCACCGCACCTGGGCGGGAAACCTACGGTGTCGGGCCAATCCGTTCGTTAGTGAGGTGGCCACCATTGAAGTGCAGCAGTCCTAGTGCCGCGGTCGCAATCGTCAGCCAGCGGGTGAGCGAGTTGCGGGGCAGCAGCGCCAGTGCCACCCAGGCGACCGCGGAGTACCAGGGCAGCGACCAGGGGGCGACCACGATCCAGGCGAAGGTCAGCGCGCAGGTCGCGGCGACGACGGTCGGGACGTCGGGGGACAGCCGGTTGTACAGGTACCAGGCGAGCAGCAGCATCAGCGGCGGCCAGATGATGCCGAACGCGCTTGTCACCGTCGCCTCGGCGCCCTTGCCGTAGAAGTGCTCGGCGGTCACCTGGACGAGCCGCCACAGCGTCGGCGAGATGACCATGGTGGAGGCCTTGCGCAGCGGCTCGAGCGCGGCCAGGCCGTAGCTGAAGAAGTACAGGCTGAAGGTGGTCGCCGCGGCCACCAGGCCTGTCCTGGCCAGCCGGGCCCAGGCCCGGTCGTGCATGAACGGGATAGCGACGGCGAGCGCGACGAACGCGGCGTTCACCTTGATGCCGAGGGCGAGGCCGACGCACAGGCCGACGATGAAGTCCTGGGCCAGCCTGTTCCGCGCGCCGGACCTGCACACCACGACCGCCGCGACGGCGAACAGCGCGAGGAACGAGTCCAGGTGGCCGCCCATCACGAGTTCGACGATGAGCAGCGGGTTGGCGGCCCACAGCAGGACGGCGCGCACCGGGTTCTCCGCGGTGCGCAGCAGCACGTAGCCGGTGGCGAGGAATGCGGCGCCAATCATGATCATCAGCACCCAGATGGTCAGCCACGGCCTGTCACCGCCGATCCAGGCGGCGAGCAGGTGCGTCCAGGTGGCCAGCGGCCCGTACACCGAGGCGGTGCCCTGCCACTGCCTGCTGACCAGCTCCGTGTACACGTTGTCCTTGCCGCCAGGCAGCATCGCGGGCGTGAACGTGTACGGGTTGTAGCCGAGGGCCGCGATCCGACCGTAGGCGGCATAGCTCGCCACGTCCGACGACCCGACGGGTGTGATGTTGACCAGCACGGCGATCGCGGCCGCCGCGGTCCAGAAGACCTTGCGCGGGTTGGGTGACCAGCCGCGGCTGTTGGCCCACAGCATCATCGCCAAGCCGAGGCAGCAGAGCGACACCGAGATGTACATGATGAAGTTGGCGACCAGGTCGGGCAGGTGCGGCGCGCCGTGATTGCGCGCGACGGTGGTCAGCGGCAGCAGCACAGGCGGGGTGGCCACGCTCGGCCGGTAGGCGGTGGCGCACAGCCCGACGAAGGCGACGCCGCAAAGCCCGAGCGCGCTGAGGATCACGGCGGGCAGCGGGCGGGCCAGCGGGCTGTGTGAAAGCACCCGGATGATCCGGCCCATGAATTCTTCGACGCGGCCGCCGGTGATCGGCGGCTCCGCGAGCTTAGGCTCGCCGGCATCGGCATCGGCATCGCTGTCGGGGACGGTGACGGGCGCGGCAGTGGTGGTGGTCACCGCGGGGGCAGGAGTCTCGTCGGAGGGCCGCTCTTCGGCACCGTCGCGTTGCGGCGGGTCCACCAACACGGCCATTAGACATTCCTCCCGTGCGGATCGCCGCCCGCTGTGCGGACGCTACGGACCTCCTGCTTCCACGCACCCAAGACATCGCTGATCTTCAGCGATATTACTCGGTGATCTTGCCCCGAACCTTCCCGTCGGCTGCCCGGCTAATCCCTTTTGCCGTCGGGCGTCATCCGAGCCGCCGCGGGTTCCGCCGGTGCGCGGTACCGCGTCGCGGCCTCATGTGATCACCTTCACAAACCAGGTATCACGCTACACCGGGACGGACCCGTACCAGGTGAAAGAAACCTGGGAAAACGCTCAGAGAATGCCGTGGCGGCCGCTGTGGGTTTCTGGCAGTCACGGCGAGCAGGCACAATGGAAGGCGTGGCACACCGGGAGCGATTTGCCGCCGCGATGACGGCGATCACCAGGCGTCTCCCGTTCGGCCTGTCCGAGGTGGTGGCGCCGAGCCTCGTCGGCTACCTGCTGATCAACCTCTGCACCTTCTTCGTCGACCTCGCGCTGCTCGGCCTGTTCCACGGCACGTTCCGCTGGCCGATCCCGGTCGCCGTCACGCTGTCCTACGGGACCGCCTCCGTGCTCAGCTACCTGCTCAACCGGGTGCTGAACTTCCGCAGCCACGACGCGGTCGGCCGGCAGTTCCCCGTGTTCGTGGCGGTCAGCGCGAGCAATTACCTGATCTTCGTGCTCGGCCTGACCGACCTGCTGTCGTTCCTCGGCGTGTACTACGAGTTCTCCCGCGTCATCGCCGCGTGCTGCGAGGCCGTCTACCTCTACTGCATGATGCGCTGGGTGGTGTTCCGCGACGTGCGGGACAAGCCCGCAGAATCGCTGTCCGAGCCGTACTGGCCCGCGGTTACCGAGAGTCTGATTCTGACGGAAGCGCCGGAACCACCGCCCACGGAGTCGACGCCGGCGACGGCGTCACAGCCGGAGCCTCGCTAGCCGCCAGGCGTGCGGTCGCGGCGGTGCTGACCGCGTTCAGGTCCCTGTGCACCAGCCGGGCCACCCGCTCGATGGTGTCGATGCCGTACTGTTCCGACGGGTTGTCGTCGGTCAGCACGGCGATCAGGTAGTCCTTGTCCTTCCCGGTGAACGCGCCGACGCTGTTGATGTGCCAGCCCGTATCGTCGGGCAGCCAGCCGTTCTTCACGTGCACGGTGATGCCGGCGGGCGCGCCGGCCGGGGTGCCCCAGCGCTGCCCCGGTATGACCTTCGCCATCAGCCCGAGTTCGTAGGAGCGGGACGAGGCGGTCAGCACCGAGTTTGGCGTGGCGAGCAGCTCGAGCAGCAGCATCTCGTCGTGCGCGGTGACCTGGGTGAGCCCCCAGTACCCGTCCTGGCCGAGCTGAGTCTGGTACATCTTGGCCAGATCGAGGAAGTGCTGCAGCCGCCCCATGCCCACCTCGTCCCACAGATCCGTCGCGGCCTCGTTGTCGGACTGGGTGATCATCAGCCGCGCCTCCTCCTTCTCCGCCGGGGAAAGCGGCCGCCCGGTCTCCTGGTGCCAGCGCAGCAGGGCGGCGAGGATGATCGCCTTGACGATGCTCGCCGAGTCGAAGTGCCGGCCGCTGTCGGTGTAGCAGGAGACCTTGGTGACGGTGTCGTACACGGTCACCGCGTGGTGCCCGGCCCGTCCGCGCAGCGCGTCCTTGATGTCGGCGGACAGCCGGACGGCGAGCGCCTTATGCGCGGGAGGCACGGTGCAGATTCCCTCCCGCACCCGCACGTCGGGTGAGGTGGTCTCGGCCGCGGTCGTGGCGGCCGCCGCGGCCGCTGTCGCCGCCGCCACCGAGGCCGCGTCGCCTGCCGCTGCCATCGAGGGCCCTGCCATCGAGGGCCCTGCCGCCGACAGCGCCGCCATCGGCTGTGCCCTGGTCCCTGTCCGGCCGCCGCGTGCGGACGGCGGCGCCGCCGCCCGCGCGGGCCGGACGGCCGGCGCGGACACCGAGGCCACCGTCACTCCGGCGCTGGCCGCCATCAGCCCCGCCGTCAGTGCGGCGGAGCCGGCCAAGAGCGCTCGCATCCCCATGGTTCATCCGCTCCGTTTCTGGAATGCTGGGCGTCCATGACATCCAGAGCATCCATGTCTCGCGTTAATCTCCTGATTCGCGGCGGTTACGTCTTGACAATGGATGCCGCGGGAGACATCCCCGGCGGGGATGTCCATATTCAAGACGGCGTCATCCAGGCAATCGGTATAAACCTAGACGTTCCTGAAGCCGAGCTGGTTGAAGGGTTGAAGCCGCAGGGAAAATAGTTGCTCCGGGATTGATCGATACCCACTGGCACCTGTGGAACACGCTGCTGCGCGGGATGTCCGACGGCCTGGCGTCCTCCGACGGCCCCGGCCGCAGCGGCTATTTCATGACCTCCACCGGTCTCGGCCGGCATTTCCTGCCTGATGACACCTATGCGGGAACGCGCCTTGCCGCCGCCGAGGCGATCGACGCGGGTATCACCACCGTGCACGATTGGGCACATAACGTGAGAGGCACGGAATGGGCCGAGGCCGGCTTGCGCGCGCTTGCCGAATCGGGATTGCGTGCGCGTTTCTCCTACGGTTGTCGGGCGGGCCATCCCAATGACCGGCTAATGGATCTCGATGACCTGGCGGAATTCGCGTCCCGGTGGCCCGCCTATGGCGCGGATGGCCGCATTCACCTGGGCGTGGCGTGGCGAGGGACCGGCGGTTCAAACCCGGCGATGCGGGTGCCGCGGCGGCTCTACGAGACGGAGATCAGGGCGGTGCGCGAGCTCGGCCTGCCTGTCTCCGTGCACGCCTGCGGCCCCGCCGCGGCGGCCGGCCAGGTCCGCGCCTACGCCGAGGCGGGACTACTCGGCCCCGACCTCCAGCTGGTGCACCTGAATAACGCCTCCGCGGAAGAGATTGCCCTCGCCGCACAGGCGGGCGCCCCGGTGTCCGTGTCGCCGTGGACCGAGCTGCAGATCGGCTACGGCCAGCCGGTCACCGGCGAACTGCTCGCCGCCGGGCTGACCGTGGGCCTGTCCGTCGACACCACGATGCTCTCGGGCAACGCCGACATGTTCGCGATCATGAAGGCGGTCCAGGCGTGCGCCAACAGCCAGGCGTGCGCCAACAGCCAGGCGCGCGACGAGTTTGCGCTCCGCGCCCGCGACGTGCTGCGGCTCGCCACCATCGAGGGGGTGCGCAGCCTCGGCCTCGGCGCGGTGTCCGGCTCACTCGCGGTCGGCAAGCGGGCCGACCTCATCGTCGTCTCCGCCGACGCCCCGAATCTGGGCGTCCTTACCGATCCGGCCCGGCTGCTCGTCACCGCGGCAAGCCCCAGGGATGTGGAGCTCGTCGTCGCCGACGGCCGGATACTCAAGCGTGACGGGCGGGTCACCGCCCTCGACGTCCCCGTCGTGATCCGCGGTGCCCGCACAGCCCTGGGCGCTGTCGTGGCGCGAGCTTCCGCCTGACCCGCGCGTGTCCAGGCGACGGTCGTGGATCGGTTACCGTACGCGTTCATCTGGGCATCATCTGGGTGCAGGCAGTCACATAATGCCAATGCTCTTGTACGTCTTAGCAGGAGAAATAGAGCTGATTGGCCGGATATTTACCGACACCGCACCGTAACATCTAGTCTGAGCCCGGCCCCTACCACGATGGAGTGTCATGCGCCGCCTGGCAGCACGGTTGGTGATCGCAGGGCTGGGCCTTGCCCTCGCTGGGACGGCCGCGGGCTGCTCCGCGACGCCAGGCCTCGCCTACGCGCACGGCGCGACAAGCACCCGTACCGCATCGCCTGGTTCACCGGCCTCGTCCTCGTCGCTAGCCAGCCCCACCGTCCGGGCCGTCGACGCCACGGTGCCCGCCGGCGAGCAGAGCAAGACCGCTCCCGCCGGGCCGTCAATCACGGTCGCCGGCGAGCCGAAGGGGGTCAAGGCGAAGGCCGGCATCCTCGTCGACGCCGCCACCGGCCAGGTGCTGTGGGCGAGGAACGCGACCGAGGTCCGCCCGATCGCCTCCATCACCAAGGTGATGACCGCGCTCGTCGTCCTCCAGTCGGGCGACATGACCAGGAGGATCGCCGTCCCCAAGGCGGTGAAGAACTACGTGGCCAAGTACGGCGCGAACGCGGTCGGCCTGGTGACCGGCCAGGTCTTCACGGTCGACGAACTGCTGCACATGATGCTGATCGAGTCAGCCGCGGACGCCGCCTACACCCTGGCCAACGCCTACGGTCCCGGCCTGCCCGCCTTCATCGGCAAGATGAACGCCGAGGCGACGCGCCTCGGTCTCACCCATACGCACTTCACCTCACCAGACGGCCTTCCGTACCCGTCGGAGACCGCTACCTACTCCACTCCGGCCGAACTGGTGCGCCTCGGCGAGGTCGCGATGGAGTACCCCGAGTTCCGCGGCATCGTCAAGCTCCGCTATTACAACCTGAAGAAGGGCAACGGCCACGGCGCCTACTCGGTCACGTCCTCCAATGAGCTGATTGGCCAGTACCCCGGCGTCGTCGGCATCAAGACCGGTTTCACCAACGCCGCGGGCCACACCCTCCTCTTCGAGGCAGTCCGCGGCGGCCGCGTCCTCATCGGCGACGTCCTAGGCTCGCCCCCCACCGGCGCCGCAGCCGGCGCCCAAGACGCCGCCAAGGTCCTAACCTGGGCCTTCTCCCTCAAGCAATCCAGCTAGCCGGTCACCGGCCCACGTCCGCCCCGTCACCCCGGTGGCACCTCCGATCGTTTGACGCACGAGCCACCCAGGCCACTCCCGAGCCACACCCAGGCCACTCCCGAGCCACACCCAGGCCACTCCCGAGCCGCACAGGCCGCTCCCTAGCCACCCAGGCCACTCCCGCCTCGCCGCGGCGGCGTGGATCACGGGGGACCCTCACGCAAGGCCGACCGCGCCACCCGGCCGCGAGCGCATCCATCCCAACCCCGCGCCTCACCGCCCCCCACGGCCTCCATCCATCGCATCCGCCTCGGCATGCCGTTCACAAGGCGTACTCGCGCTACCCCGCGGCGGCGCGGCGGCGCGCCCCTCGTTGAGCGCCCCGCCTCACGCACCGCACTCACCACATGCGTCCCGTCGCATCGAACATGATCGCGGAAACTTTGAGTACCACGGAAATTCCGTGCCCGTATTGGGCACGGAATTTCCGTCATGACCGGAGTTTCCGTGATCATGCGTCCGATATAGCCGCATTAGTGCGTTTTCGCGTGAGTCCGGCCGCGTCCGCCGGCGGTCTAGTCGCGCTGGCGGGAGCTGCCGAGCATGATCTCGTCCCAGGACGGGACGGAGGACCGCCGCCCCTTGGGGTTCTTCTTCGCTCCGGGACGCGGGCGGGCCGACGGATCCTCTGCCGCTGACGGCTCAGCGGGCGCGGGCACCTCTGGCTTGGGCTCGGCCGCCGCTGCCGCCGCGGGCCCGGCGGCCGCCGCCTCGGGCACCGACGGCTCGGTCATCGCAGCCGCAGCCGGTGCAGTCGACGCCTCGGGCGCCGCCGCAGAAGCGGGTTCCGCGGCCCTGGCCGGCGACGTCGGCTCGACCCGCGCAGTCTGGGTCGCCGCAGTCTGGGTCGCCGCGGTCTGGGTCGCCGCGGTCTGGGTCGCCGCGGTCTGGGGCGCCGCAGCCGCGGGCGCCCCCGGTGCGGCCACCGACACTGGCTTCGCTGGCGCGGTCGGCTTGGCC
>Ga0335083_10004411_pt1 | contig 17921 bp, 16 predicted proteins | sample Lox_Sample_42_FD_206716 | JGI IMG/M metagenome (GOLD analysis project Ga0335083, IMG submission 206716) | Soil microbial communities from Loxahatchee National Wildlife Refuge, Florida, United States - Lox_Sample_4.2 | ecosystem: Environmental > Terrestrial > Soil > Wetlands | place: USA...
CCCTGCAACGGCGGCGGCGATTGCACCTACCACTCGAGCTACCTGAACCTGTTCGAGCCGGTGTTCTGGGGCGGCGGCCGTTTTCTCTTCGGCCGGAGCGCGGGGCTGACGGTTCGACTCGGCTGGCCTTACGTTTCGGTCGGAGCCTCGCTCCTCTTCTGACGAAAGGACGCGCCTTGGACGACGAGCGCCCCGCAGCCGGCAACATCGCGACGACGATCTTCCGCGAGGTCCGGCGTCGCATTCTCTCGGGTGAGCTCAGCGCGGGGGAGCGCTTGCCGGGCGAGCGCGAGCTCGCCGCCGAATACAAGACGAACCGCAATACGCTGCGCGAGGCGGTGCGGCGGCTCGAGCAGGCGCGCCTCGTCACGGTGCGGCACGGCCAGGGCGTCACCGTCGCCGATTTCCGCAAGAGCGGCACGCTCGAGCTCCTCGCGCCGTTCCTCGAATCCGCGGGCGACCTCGGTGAAAGCTTGCACCTGCTCGAGGACATCTTGCCCGGCCGCCTGCTCGTCATCGAATTCGCGACGCGGCTCGCGACCGAGCGCGCCGACAAGGACGACATCGCGCGTTTGCGCGACATCACCGAGCTCGTGATCGCGGCGTTCGAGCGCGCCGACCCCGTGCTCATCGGGCACGGCTTCCAGCGCTGGCTCGACGCGCTGGTCGACGCCGGTCACTCGGTCGCCGTGCGCTGGATCGCGAACCCCTTCCTCGAAGCGTACCGCGAGATCATCGATCGCTTTCCGGCGCTCTGGGTGCTCGAGCCGAGCTTTCCGCAATACTTGCGGGAGTTCAACGCCGCCCTCGAAAGCGCGGACGCCGAACGCGCCATCGGCCTCACGCGCGTCTACTACCAGCGCGTCGACGGCGCGTTCATGCAAGCGCTCAAAGCCATCATGAGCCAGCGCACGAGCAGTCCCTTCGCCTCCGGCGCGCCGCTCGAAGACGACGACACGTCACGCGAACCGCGGCATTAGACCGGCGCCGCGACCGTCCCGTCAGGGTCGCCCGCCGCTCCCGACGAGCTTCATCATCTCCGCGTAGTGATACGTCGCGCTCGCCCCGGGGTGGTGCTTCGCGGTCGCGAGCATCGCCTTCGCGATTTGGTCCACGCGGATCGATTGGTACTTCGCGGGCGTGACGAACGAGAACAACGGCAGCGTTTTCTCGAGCAGCCAGGGCGTGTGCTTCGAGCCGATGATCATGCCGGGACGGAACACGCTCACGACTTCGGGCCCGCTCGCGCGCACGGCGGCTTCGGACTCGCCCTTCACGCGGTTGTAGCGCGCCATGCCGGCGCCGCCGCCGCCGCCCGCGTTCGCGGTCGGGTCCGCGCCGGCTGCGCTCATGAACGCAAGGTGCCGGACTTTGCCCGAGTCGCGGAGCGCCCGCGCGAACGCTTCGTTCAGCCCGACGTCCACGGCGCGATGCTCCTCGAGCGTGAGCTTCGCGGTGCCGGCACCGACCCCGAGCACGCTGAAGCCTTCCACGTCGCCGTCGAGCTCTCGCGTCACGTCGAGCGTCGTGGCCGCGAGGGACGCAGGGTTCATCACGGGCACGAGCTTCTCCACGAGTCGCCGACCGGCGGCGCGCGCCATCGCGACGGCCTCCGGCACGGATCGGCGCGTGAGCGTGACGACGGTCTCGAAGTCGGGGTCGTGGAACAACTCGCGGAGCAGTGCGATTCCGACCGACCCGGAGCCTCCGAGGACGATCGCGGTGCGTTGGCTGGTCATGGCGGAACTCTTGCACCACCGCCGCCCCTGCCCCACCCTCGAGCGAGCCACGATGCCGCTCCCCCTCGCCCGTGTCGTCACCCTGCTCGAACGTCTGGCGCCGCCCGCCTACGCCGAGGAGTGGGACAACGTCGGGCTCTTGCTCGAGCCGCTCGGCGATCGGCGGGCGGCCGGGGAGCCACCCGGGGTCGCGCGCGTGCTCGTCACGATCGACTTGACGGAAGCCGTGCTCGACGAAGCCGCCGAGCGCGAGGTCGAGCTCGTGGTTGCGTATCATCCGCCCCTCTTTCGGCCGATCAAGCGCCTAGGAACGCGAACGCTCGCCGAGCGCGCGGTGCAGCGCTCCGCGCGCGCCGGAGTCGCGATTTATTCGCCGCACACCGCGCTCGACGCGGCGCCCGGCGGCGTGAACGACTGGCTCGCCGACGGCGCGGGCGCGGGCGAACGCGCGCCGCTCGTCGATGCGCGCGTGCTCGAGCAAAAGCAAGCGCTGAAGCTCGTGACGTTCGTGCCGCCGGAGCACGCCGATCGCGTCGCGAGCGCGCTCGCCCGGGCGGGAGCCGGCGTCATCGGCGAATACACGGAGTGCTCGAGCCGCTCGAGCACGACGGGGACGTTTCTCGGCGGCGCGGAGACGAACCCCGCGGTCGGCGCGCGCGGCCGCCTCGAGCGCGTCGAGGAGATCCGACTCGAGATGGTGTGTCCGGAAGGGGCGCTCGGGGCCGTCGCGCGCGTGATGCGCGACGTGCACCCGTACGAAGAGCCGGCGTGGGACGTGTACGCGCTCGCGCCGCGGCCGGGCGCGGGGTTCGGCATGGGCCGCGGCGTGACGCTCGACGCGCCGGTGACGCTCGAGACGCTCGTCGGGCGACTGAAGGCGCACCTCGGGCGAAGCGCGCTGCGCGTCGCGGCGACGGAGCCGCAGCGCGCGGGCGCGGCCGTGCGCAGCGTGGCCTTTTGCGCGGGCTCGGGTGCCGGCATCTTCGAGCGCGCGCCGGGCTTCGACGTGTACGTGACGGGCGAGCTCTCGCATCACGCCGTGCTCGCGACGGTCGGCGCGGGCGCGAGCGTCGTGCTCGCCGAGCACTCGAGCTCGGAGCGCGGCTTTCTGCCGATCTATGCGCGAAAGCTCGCCGAGCTCGCCGAGGGCGCGCTCGAGGTCGCGGTGTCCGAGCGCGACCGAGAGCCGCTCGAAAGCTGGTAAACGAGCGGGTCGGGTGGGCTCGGCCGCGATTCCGTCGCGAAACCTGCCGTGCCCAAAACCCAACAAAAGACCGCCGTTTCGGGCCGTGGTGCTTGAAAAAGCACCGTTCAGGCGCGCGCGGATCCTGCTAAAACTCGAACGGATGCAGTCCGCCGCGCCGAGCGCCGATCCGTTCATCGGGACCACGGTCCCGTCGGAGATGCGCCCGGGCGTCGTCTACCGCATCGAGCGGCGGCTCGGCGACGGCGGGACGGCCATCGCTTATTTTTCCACGCGCTTCGGGCCGGAAGGCACGTCGCCCGCGGTGCTGAAGATCATCCAGCCCGGCATCATCGCCAAATCCGGCGAGCTCGCCGAGATGGTCGTGAAGAAGGAGGCGGTCGCGCTCGGCCGCATCAACGAGCGCGTGCCGCCCTGCCCCGCGGTGGTGCGGCTGCTCGATACCGGGCGGCTCGATTACGCGGCGCGCGGGCTCTCGTTGCGGCTGCCGTGGCTCGCGCTCGAGTACGTGCACGGCGGCGCCGAGGGCGTGACGCTCGAGGATCGCGTGCAGCGCACCGTGCGCGACACGGGCTACGCGTTCGTGCCGGAGCGCGCGATCCGCCTGCTCGATCAGCTCGCCGACGGGCTCACGGAGATCCACGCGGCGGGCGTGATTCATCGCGACATCAATCCGAACAACATTCTCTGCTGCGGCAGCGGCACGGCCGAGATGTTCAAGGTGAGCGACTTCGGCATCGCGCGCCCGGTCGGCATGCAGGCGACGTTCGGCTCGGACACGATCGGCACGCCGGGTTACATCGCGCCCGAGCAGCTCGGCCACAACAACGCCGCGGTGACGTTCAGCGCCGACATTTTCAGCACCGGCGCGCTCCTCTTCTACGTACTCACGGGGCAGGATTTGTTCCCCGGCGGCATGACGGCGATGGTCGCCGTCAAAGCGAACGAGCGCCGTTCGATCCGCTCGAGTCCGTACCTCGCGCCCGAAATCAAGGACGATCCGGAGGTCGTCGCCGGGCTCGACCGCGCGATCGCGCTCGCGACGGCGCCGGACGCGGCCGCGCGCCCCGACACCGCGCGGAGCCTGACCGCGAGCCTCAAGATGTGGCTCTCGAGCTGCCCGCCGACGCGCCGCACGCACGTGCCCGCGGGTCCGACGCCGGCCGTCTCGCTGCCGCGCTGGTCGTTCGCGATGCGACACCCCGCGGACGCGCGGCTCTCGCTCGTGAAGCTCGGCTGGGATTCGGACGGGCATTGCATGGCCGTCACGCCGAACGGTCTCGTCTACTTCAACGGCACGACGTGGAACGACGTGCCGGCGACGCAGCTCGGCGGGCTCGGGCCGGTGCGCTTCGTCGCGTCGGCCGGCGCCGGGCGCTGGCTCATCGGCGGCGACGCGGGCGCGGTCGCGGAGTATTCGCGCGCGGGCGTGACGCGGCTTCTGCGCGCCGAGGATCCGAACATCACGATGCTCGACGCGAGCGGCGAGCTCACGGATCTCGCCGTCACGATTGGCCACAAACCGGGCTCGCCGCCGCTCCTCGCCGCCATCAGCGGCGGGCGCTGGCTCAAGCCGTTTCCGGTGCCGAACGCCGCGAGCTTGCTCGACCTTTGCCGGCTTTCGGACACACGCTGGCTCGTGGTCGGCCGGAGCGTCGAAGGGCAAGCGCTCGCCGGGATCTACGCGCCGCTCCGCTTCGAGCTCGAAGCGCTGCCGCCCGTCTCGGCCCGCGCGCTCCTGAGTTGCGCGAGCCGGCCCGATCGCGACATGGCGGTCGCGGTCGGCAGCCAGGGTGCGATCGTGCGCGTGGAGCACGGTGACACGCACGGCGGCTGCCTGGCTGAAGGCGCCGACCTCGCGTCGGTGACGGTCGACGTGCTCGGCTCGGCCTGGGCGGGCGGCGCCGGGACGCTCTGGCTCGGCAATTCGGCCGAAGGCGGCTGGCTCAAAGCCTGGGCGCACAACGATTGGCGCACGCCGTTCGTGAGCATCTTCGCCGAACCGGGTCGCGTCGTGGCCGCGACCGCGGACGGAGCCATTCTCGAAGGCCGCACGACCCTCGACGCCGCCGGCACCAGCAGCTGGCCCGCGCGCTAGCGCGCGCGACCCCCGCCACGGGGCACGAGTTAACACGAAACCTCAGGGCGCAATTTCGCGCATGGTCACGTCGCGGAGAATTTGCGCGGCGCGACTCAGCGTCTCGTGTTGCGCGATGTCCGAGAGACTGATCACGCCCGCGAGCAGTCCGTCCTCGTCGACGCAGAGCATGCGCGAGACGCGAAAGAGCCCCATGAGCTCCTCGGCGCGGCTCAGGTTGTCCGTCGATCGACACGCGACCACCTCGTGCGTCATCAGATCCGCCACCGGGGTCGTGAGCGGACGGCCCTCGGCCAGGACGCGAATCGCGAGGTCGCGGTCGGTCAGCGTGCCGATCACCTGCAGGTGCTCGTCGCAGACGGGCAAGAAGCCGACGTTGTGGTCGCGCATCTTCTTGGCGGCGGAACCCGCCGAATCCGTCGGCGCGACGCACTCGATCTCTGACTTCATGATTTCACTACAAATCATCGTGGGTTCCTTTCGGCGGGGCCCGCGATAGGGCTCTTCGGAGGCTGGTGCAAAGCTCGGACCAGAGCGCGCGCGCCGGCACGGCATCCGCCACCGTCGGTCTTGCGACGCTCGGCGTGGCGTTCCTGCTCGAGTGCGGCGCGATGGTGGAACATGGAATTCGGGATCACCGCGTAGGGTGATGAGAAGCGGCGCGAGACGTCGGGCGAAACGCGCGCGAACTCCTTGGCACGTCGCGTGCAGCCCGAGTGGGCGTGTCACCGAAAATCACGTTCTATGGCGGTTCACTCGTCGTCGCAGCCATGCTCGCGACGATGTCGGGTTGCTACGCGGAGGCAACCACCGGCGCTGACGTCGAATACGAAAGCACTGCGCCGGCCGTGGACGTCGAGGTTTATCCGCACGAATACTACCAAGGCCACGTCGTCTATCTCGTCGGCGACCGCTGGTATTACCACGACGGTCCGCGCTGGGTTTATTACCGGCACGAGCCGACGGTGCTCTATCAGCGCCGCGCGGTGATTCGCCGCGCACCGGCCGTGCGCCAGCGTGCCGAAGTGCGGCGCGCTCCCCCGGCCTATCGCCGTGAGGCGCCGCCGCGTCGCGTCGAGGAACGACGCGAGTGACGCTGAGCGAACGAACGCACACGAAAGCGGAGGAGATGAGGATGAAAGGCCTTACGGTTGTGGGCGCGCTCGCGGCGGCGTGCGCGCTTTCGGGCTGCGGCGGGGACAACGGTCCGCCCGACGTGGCCGTGGTGGGTGACGGCGTGCTCGACGTAGACTGGACGATCGGGGACTCGAAGGATCCCGGCGCCTGCTCGGCGAACGCCGCCGACAGCATCGACGTCGTCGTCACGACGGCCTCGGGCGACGTGGTCGGCGACTTCAACGCGCACTGCGAAGACTTCGTGATCAGCATCGAGCTTGCGCCGGGCACGTACACCGGGGACGCCACGCTGCTCGACCCGGGCGGACAGCCGCGGACGACGCCGGTCGAGCTCGGGAGCTTCGACATTCAAGGCGACGACGAGCTCGACATCCCCATCGATTTCCCACTCGATTCGTTCTACTGAGCGCTCGCCCGCGACGGGCGTTTCGACCGCATGCTACCTTCGGTGCGCGTGCGGCGCGCGGGCTTGATTCTGGTGGGCGTTGCCTGGTTCGGCGCCGGCTGCGGTGAATCCGTCAGGCACGATCCGGCGCGCGGCGTCCCCGGCGAGACGGTCGAGGGCCCGCTCGACGCACGGAAATGGATCGCCGTTTCGAGCAGCCAGGCTCTGCGCCTCGTCGGCATCGACGACCCGAGCGCGCCGAAGAGCAAAGTGCTCGTCAGCGCTCGGGGCGTAGGCGCGTTCGGCGCTCACGGCGACCGTTTTGCTTTCGCGACGCAACCCGACCCGAATACGACCGTGTTGGGCGCCGTGTCCGCGCCCGCCGGCACGCCGCTCCACGACCCGTGGGTGTACGACGGGCGCGCCGACGAGCTCGTTTGGGCCGGGGACGACTGGATTTTCGCGAACTCGACCGTCAACGGCGCAACCGGCGGGCTCGTGAAAATTCAGGACTGGAATGCCCCTTTGCCGCTTCCGCAGGCAGAGTGGGCGCTCTCCGACAACGGGGCGACGCTCGTCGCGCGCCTGGCCGACGACCGGTTGATGGTCGTCGGGGATTTGGACGGAGCCGAATGGTCCGACCCCGTGCCCGGGGATTGGCGAGCCTTCCCCGCGGGCAACGGCAATAGCCTCGCGATCGTCGGTGGGACGCCTTGGCCGGACACCGGACTCTCGATTTCGACGACGGTCGTGCCGACGACGGCCCCCGTCGATCGCGCGCGTGTCGCTTGGCCGACACCGGACGAGCCGCTCTTGGTCGAGCTTTCACAATATTCGACGAGCGAAGACGCGACGGGCATCGAGCTCGTCGTCGTCAATCCCGCCGCGCCCGCCGCGGCCCTCGACTTCACTCGAACGTACGAAGAGACCGGTCAGTGCTGGGTCAGGCTCGCGGACGGCAGCATCGCGCTCGCGGCGACGGACGACGTGACCGTGCCCTGGTCGCTCCTCACCGGCGAGCTCACGCCGACCGCGCCGAATCCACTCTTGCTCTCCACGCGCTCCCCGCTCGGCGTCCCCGGTTTCCCCGACTTCATGGTGGCGAGCGGCGACGGCAGCCGGATCTTCGTCGACACGTACGACGGAACGACTTCGTCCTCGACGGTCCTCGCGCTCTCGGTGCCGCTCGGGCCGGATTCGGTCGTCACGCCCCTCTTCGCCACCGACGGCGACGTGAAAATCATGACGCCCGACCCCGTCGGCCACGGGCTCGTCATCGGCGCCAATCTGGACGGCCAATTTTTCGGTACCGCGTGCGACACCGGCACGACCGGCTGCGACTCGGGCCCTTACTTCGTGAGCGACGGCCACACCCCGGCAACCGCGTTGCCGGACGGCTTCTACGGCGCCGTGTGGACGCCGGACGGCCAGGGCGTGATCGGACTCCAGGGAGACAACGTCGTGTACGTCGATACGAGCATGCCGAGCGTCGCGCAGCCCTTGGCGGTGGGCGACGCCTTCACCGTGCCGAAGAGCTGGTGATTCGGAATAGGAGGCAGCGCCCGGCGGCGTCTCGCGCCGAGCTTTGCGATTACTCCTGCTCGCAGAGAAACCCGAGTCGCGGCTTCATGCACACGAGGTCGTTCCACTGCCACGCATACTCGGAGTCGAGCGAGCCGCAGTCCTCGTCGGCGCCGTTCGAGTCGTTCGGTTCTCCCGCGGCAAAATCGTTGAAGCGGCCCATGTACGGAGTTCCGCCGCCCCCGTCGCTCTGCGTGAAGAATTGCACGGCGTCCGCGCCGCGACCCCACACCCAGCGCCCTTCTTGGTCGATGTCGTTCGCGCCGAACCAGACCATGCCGTCCGTCGTCGCTTGCGAGACGATCCACGCCTTGGCAAAGTCGTTTTCATCCGCGGATTCGAGCCGGGCAAGCTCGAGCGTGACGCCGAGCCCGAGCGTCGTGCCGGCGCTGGCGCACGCCATCGTGGCCGCGTCGTAATCGAGCTGTGCGCTCGGGTCGTTCAAGAGGCAGAGTAGATAGACGTGCCCGTCGCGGGTCTGCGCGGTGCAGCCGTCGGGACACGCGCCGCCTTCGTCGACCGCGCCGTTACAGTCGTTGTCGAGGCCGTCGCACACTTCGGGTGAGGGCACGCACGGCTGGCCGCCCGTGCCCGTGAGGCCGCCCGCCGCGCTCGTCCCGCCGCTCGCCGTGGACATGCCGCCTTCACCCGCGGCCTCGCCCGTCGTGCCGCCCGAACCGGCGACGCTCGCGGGCGCGCCGGCGAGACCCGCGCTCGCGACGGAGCCACCTCCCGCCGCGGTGCCCGCCGTATTCGTCTGGCCGGCAGCGGAGCCCGGCGCACCGGCCACTGCCATCGACGCTCCGCCGCGCCCGGCGTCCGCGCTCGTGCCGCCGCCGGTGTTCGCGACGCCGCCGCGCCCGCCGCTCGCCGCGCCGCCCTGCCCGGCCACGCTCGAGCCGGCGCCGCCGAAGTGTGGTTTCACGGGAGGCGCGTCGAAGAAGTCGGGATGGCCCGAGCACGCGCACACGACCGCGCTCGCCAGCGTCACGAGCCGGAGCGAGCCGAGACGACGAACGCGGATCGTCACCATCCTTCGGTGATTCCCGTACTCTCCACGCCTAGCATTTGAGCTCGGCCGCGTGGGGGTATCATCGCCGCGCTTTTGATGCTTTCAGGCGCCCGGACGGCAATTTTCGAATCCTGCTTGCGACCTTCTTGGCGCGATTTCCTCCGGCGCGTGCTCGCGCTCTCGCTCGTCGTGCACCTCGTGGTCGCTCAGCGCTCGAAGGGCTTTTATCAGTGCGACGAGCACTATCAGGTACTCGAGTTTCTGGGGACGAAGCTCGGCATGTCGCGCGTCGACCGCCTGCCCTGGGAATACGCGGAGCGCATGCGCTCGTGGCTGCTCCCGGCCATGTTCTTGCTGCCCGTGCGACTCGCCGCGCTCCTCGGCGTGCGCGACCCGTTCTCGCTCGCGTGGCTCACCCGCTCGCTCGCCGCGCTCGTGAGCTTCGCCGGGCTCGCGGCGTTTTCGCGTTCGTTGGCGACCTGGCTCCGCGACGGCGCCGCGCGACGCGTCACCCTGCTCGCGCTGCACTTCTTCTATTGGGTGCCGGTGCTCTCCGCCCGCACCTCGGGCGAAAACCTCGGGCAAGCCTTCTTTTTGCTCGGTTTCGTCACGCTCGTCGGCGCGCCGCCGCGCGACGGAGCGCTCGAGACCACCCACGTCGAGCCCCGAAACCCTTCGGCCCTCGCGAGCGCCGGCGCGGGCGCGCTCTTCGGCCTCGCGTTCTTGGCTCGCTATCAAATCGCGTTCTTGGTCTTGGGGGCGTGTCTTTGGTTTTGGGTGCGCGGCGGGTGGCGCCCGTCCTTCGCGACGAGCGTCGCCGCGGGCTTCGCGCTCGCCCTCGCGCTCGGCGCCGTCCTCGATCGTTGGGGTTACGGCGCCTGGTCGCTTCCGTATTGGAACTACCTCCGCGTCAACCTGATCGAACACGTCGCGAACCGCTACGGCACCACGCCGTTCTGGGGTTATTTCGGCTTTTTTGCCCGTGATCTCGTCCCGCCGCTCGGGCTGATTTGGGTGTTCACGCCGCTCGTCGCGCTCGCGCGCCTGCCGCGACACCTGCTCACCTGGACCACCGCGCCGTTCGTTCTCGTCCACGTGGCGCTCGCGCACAAGGAGACCCGGTTCTTGTTCCCGACGCTCGCGCTCACGACGGCGCTCACGGGCGTTCTGCTCGAACGGGAGCTCGCCGTGCCGGCCGTTCGCTCGTGGTTCGCGCGCGCATGGCCGAGACTCCGGACGCCCGCGGCGGTCGTCGTGCTCGGCGCGAATCTCGTCGGTCTCTGTCTCTTCACGTTCGCGCCGCCGCGAGCGCAGTGGTCGCTCCTCGACGCGCTCGACACCGCCGCGCCGCGCGGTTTCACGCTCTACGCGGCGCACGGCTTCGCGCCGATGTACACGTGCGGCGGCCTCGAACCCAGCTTCTACGAGGGCACGCGCGAGTTTCGCCCGTACGCGGCGGGGCAACCGCTCGCCGCCGCCGACCCGCGCGGCTTGCCCGCATTTTACGGCTGGGCGGACACGCCCGAGCGCCTCGCCGGCAATCCCTTCGCGACACGCTGCGTCGCGATCGCCACGTCGCCGTGGACGGCGCGACCCGCGGCTCAGGCGCTCTTTCGTCTTCCGCTCCTCGAGCACTTCACGCGCGGCGTCGTCGGACACACGGCGTATCGCTGTGCCGGCGCACCGACCGCCGCCCCCTGAGCTCGAAAACTCGCGGCCCCGCGCCGCCGCGTGGCGACCGCACGGCGACCGCCACGCCCGCGCCCGAAAAAGGCCGAAATCGCGCGTCCGGGCTCGGCACGGCGGCTGCAATTCGAGCACGCCGGTCATGTCGTCGCCGAGCTCGTCCGTCACGATCGTTCAAGGCCATCCGCTCGGTCTCGCCGTCGCGCGCGCGAGCGTGGTCGTCGGGCTCGAAGCACGACCGATCCTGGTCGAGGTGTGCTCGTCGCGCGGGCCCTCCTTTTTTCAGCTGGTCGGCTTGGCCGAAGCCGCCGTGCGCGAGGCGCGGGTGCGCGTCGCGAGCGCCCTCGCGGGCCTCGACGTGCTGCTCGACGAGTACGCGGTCACCGTCAATCTCGCGCCCGCCGATCTGCGCAAGGCCGGCGCCACGCTCGATCTCGCCATCGCGCTCGCCCTGCTCGCGGCGCTCGGCAAGCTCCCGGCCGCCGCGCTCGAAAGCACGCTGCTCCTCGGCGAGCTCGGTCTCGACGGCAGCCTGCGCCCGGTGCGCGGGCTCTTGCCGCAGCTCGACGGCGCGCGCCAGCGCGGCCTCCTGCGCGCCATCGTGCCGCAGCAGAACGCGCTCGAAGCCGGCATCGCGCAAGGGCTCGAGGTGCGGCTCGCGCCGACGCTGCGCGACACGCTCGAGCACCTGTCGGGCCGCCGCGCGCTGCCGCTCGCCCGGCCCACGCCGTTCGTGCCCGCCGCCGCGCACACTCAAGGCGACCTCCGGGACGTGCGGGGCCAAGCCGGCGCGCGGCGCGCGCTCGAAATCGCGGCGGCCGGAGCGCACAACCTGCTCTTCATCGGCCCGCCCGGCAGCGGCAAAACACTGCTCGCCCGGCTCATGCCGAGCATCTTGCCGCCGCTCGACTTCGACGAAGCGGTCGAGTGCACGTCGATTCACAGCGTCGCGGGCATGCTCCCGCCGGAGCAAGGCATCGTTACCGAGCGGCCGTTTCGCGCGCCGCACCACTCGGTGAGCGAAGCCGGCTTGGTGGGCGGGGGCGACGTCCCGCGCCCGGGCGAAGTGAGCCTCGCCCACCACGGCGTGCTGTTTCTCGACGAGCTCGCCGAGTTTCGCCGCGGCGCGCTCGAGGCGTTACGCCAGCCGCTCGAAGACGGCGTCGTGTGCATCGCCCGGGCGCGAGCGCGCGCGTGGTTTCCCGCGCGGCCCGTCGTCGTGGGCGCCGTCAATCCGTGTCCGTGCGGCTACTTTTCGCATCCGCGCCGTCGCTGCGCCTGCACGGACGAAGCACGCAAGCGCTACCGCGCGCGGCTGAGCGGCCCGCTCTTGGATCGGCTCGACATCCACGTACCAGTGCCGCCCGTCGAGGTTTCGGCGCTCACGTCGAGCCGCCACGGCGAGCCGTCGGCCGAGGTGCGGAGCCGCGTCACGCGCGCCCGCGAGGCCCAGCGACAGCGGGCCGCGACGCTCGGCCTGTCCGCGCGCGTCAACTCCGCGCTCGGCTCGTCGGAGCTCGACCACGTCGCGCCGCTCGAGCGCAGCTCGCGCCGCCTGCTCGAGCTTGCCGTCGATAAACTCGGTCTCTCGGCGCGGGCGTTCGTCAAAGTCTTGCGCGTCGCGCGCACCATCGCCGATCTCGAGGGCGAAGAGCGCGTGAAGGAGCCGCACGTCGGTGAAGCGATTCAGGGGCGCTTGTTGGATCGCGAGGGCGGGCGCGGCTTCCCGGGCTGAAGCGCGTAGCGAAGCAGGCGGTGCGCTCAGCGCAGCCGTGCCGAGACGCGGCTCGGAGAGACCCGCCGGCGCGGTTCGGCGCGTTTTCCCGCGCAATCGCCGCGCGGGCTTGCCAAATCGGAGGGCAGGCTGTCGACTGCGCGTCCGAAATCGCGAAATGGACTCTTCCGAAGCAGCGGCCCCCCGCCAAGAGCAGAGTGCGGCGACGCGCGTGAAGCTCAGCGTCGTGATTCCTTGTTACAACGAGGAGCGCACGCTCGCCGCCTGCGTCGAGGCGGTGCGCGCCATCGCCGACGCGTCGCTCGAGCTCGAGCTCATCGTCGTCAACGATTGCTCGAAGGACGCGAGCCTCGAGGTGGCGCGCCGCCTGGCGGCGGAGACACCCGGGCTCGTCGTGTTGAACCACGAGGTGAATCGGGGCAAAGGCGCGGCGGTTCGCACCGGCATCGCCAGGGCGACCGGAGACTTCGTCGCGATTCAGGACGCCGACCGCGAGTACGACCCGAACGACCTCAAGCGCTTGCTCGAGCCGCTCCGGAGCGGCGACGCCGACGTCGTCATCGGGTCGCGCTTTCTCTCCGCGGGCTTTCACCGCGTCCTCTACTTCTGGCACTCGCTCGGCAATCGCTTTTTGACGACGCTCTCGAACATGCTCACCGACCTGAACCTCACGGACATGGAGAGCTGTTACAAAGTGTTCCGGCGCGAGGTGATCCAGAGCATTCAGATCGAAGAGAACCGGTTCGGCTTCGAGCCCGAGGTCGTCGCGAAGATCGCGCAGATGCGCCTGCGCATTTACGAGATGGGCATTTCGTACCGCGGGCGCACCTACGCCGAGGGCAAAAAGATCGGGATGCGCGACGGCTGGCGGGCTCTTTACTGCATCCTGAAATACAACCTGCCGCGCGTCCCGGTCGTCATCCAATTCCTGTTCTACACGCTCATCGGCGGTTTTTCGGCCGTCGTGAATCTTTGCGTGTTCCTCGCGCTCATGCAGGCCGGCGTCGCCCTCACCGTCGCGACGCTGACGGCGTTTTTCCTCGCCGCGTTCGTCAACTATTACCTCTCGGTCAAGCTGCTCTTCCGCCACAAGGCGCGCTGGCGGACCGTCACCGAGCTCATGGTGTTCTTGCTCGTCGTGGCGGCGGTGAGCGTCGTGGATCTGTGGTGCACGCGCGAATTCGTCGCGCTCGGCACGGCGCCCGCGGTCGCCAAAATCCTGTCGACCGCGATCGGGCTCGTCCTCAACTTCTCGGGCCGCCGCTTCATCGTGTTCCCCGAGAAGCCGAATCCCGATTGGAAGCCTCAAGACCCCGCTTGAGCGCGCCGAGCTCACGCGGACACGCGCCGCCCGTCGCCTCCCATTTCCGTTGACAGGACCCGCGCGGGGGAGCGAGGGTTCGCGCGATGCGTGGACGGGAACGGTGAGGCGACTCTCCTCGGAAGCCGGCGAACCGAGCGTTTCCGAGCGGGCGCGACTCGTGTTCACGACCCTCTACGTCGCCTGCGTGGTCGTCTTTCTAACCGGCGTCGCCGGCTTCTATCGACCGGGGCTCGGCTTCACGAGCATGCTGCGTTTCGGCGAGGACTTCGAATCGCGCGTGATCCCGGAGCTCCGCCGGGAGCCGCACTTCGTCGTGCGCGGCAAAGGCTACGACGGGCAATTTTACGCGCAGCTCGCGGCGAAGCCCGTGCCTTGGGACCCGAGCGTCCGACGCGCCCTCGACAACCCGCCTTATCGCTCCGGCCGCATCGTGCCGTCGCTCGTCGCCTACGCGCTCGCCGTCGGCAATCCCGCCCGCGCCATGCACGTCTTCGCGGTCATGAACGTGGCCGTCTGGGGCGTGCTCGCGTGGCTCTTGCTCTACTGGTTTCCACCTGGAACGACGTGGGATTTCGCGTGCTGGGGCGGCATCTTGTTTTCGGCGGGGACGATGATGTGCGTGTGCCGCGCGCTGCCGGATTTCTCGGCGTTCGTGCTGATCGTCGCGGCGCTCCGATTCTGGGAGCGCGGGCGGCGGAACGCGGCCGCAGGCATGCTCGGTCTGGCCGGGCTCGTGCGCGAAACGTCGATTCTCGCGGCGGTGATGCTCGTCACGCGACCGAGCGACCGAAAGAGCGCGCTTGGGACGCTCGGGCGCGTCGCGCTCGCGGGCATCCCGGCGCTGGTGCTGATGGTGGGGATTCGCCTGCTCGTCGCCGGCACCTCGCACGCCGCCTCCGAAAACTTCGGCTTGCCGTTCATGGGCATGCTCAGGCGCTTCGCGCAAATCGCCGAAGACGGCTTCGTGAGCTCGGCGGGCGTCGTCGTCACGATGGTGGCGATCGTCGCGCAAGCGGCGTTCTTCGTCTTTCCCGTGCGCCTCGCCGACGTGCGCTATCGCCTGGGCGCGGTCTACGCCCTGCTCTTCGTGGTGACGAACGACGCTATTTGGAGCGGGTACCCGGGTTCGGCGCCGCGCGTCCTCCTGCCGCTGCTCTTCGCGTTCAATCTCGCGCTGCCGCGCACCCCGCGCTGGTGGCCGCTGCTCGTGGTCGGCAATCTGTCCGTCGTCACCGGTTGGCACAATTTGATGCATCCACCCAAATCCGCGGCGAGCGCGGCGACCGCAGCGGCCGCAGCGCCGCCATCGAAATAGCCGGCAACTCCGGGCACGCCGGCTAAAATGAGGCGGGTGTTCATGCGCTGGGTCGAGATTGGCAGTGCCTTGCTCCTCGCGAGCGGCTGCAAGTGGGGGTTCAGCGACCTCTCCGACTGTCACACGGACACCGAGCAACCCCTGGATCCGACGACTGTCGTGAACGACCCCACCCTCGGGTCCCACGCAGGCCGCCTCACGTGGCTCGAAACCCACGCGACCACCGACCTCACCGTGACCGTGGCCTTGGACGGTCCGGCTTTCGCGGCCACCGGTTGCGGCTCGCCGTACCAGGTCACCGTGCAGAACCACGTCACGTCGGCTGACGGGGCGATCGAGGTGATTGAGGAGCAGCAATTCTACGTCGATCATTCGCAGCGGCTCGAGGACTTCTACGTGAACCTCGACCTCGATCCGGTTCGATTGCTCGCGAGCGGAGTCGCCCCTGCGGAGCCGAACCTCCTTGCGCAAAATCCGCAGATCGTGCTCGACATCGATCCCGACATGAGCAGCTTCACGTCGGGCACGGTGCGCGCGCTCACCTCCGATGAGCAGATCACGCTCGGCACCATCACCTTCGGAGGCGGTTCGTGAGCGCGCCGTCAGCGTCGCGTCTCGCCGTCTTGCTCACGCTGGGCGCCGTCTGCGGCGCGTGCGGGGACGACAGCGCGCCCGCCCAGAATGACCCGCACACTTGCGGCTCGCCGCCCGAGCCGGTCGCCCCCGGCGAGCTCGTGGGAGGCGAGGATCCGGCGGCTCTCTTCGCCCCGTATTGGGGCAACTTCAACGGGACGCTCACATGGACGGACGGTGGCGTGACGCCCTTCATCCTGTCGCTCGCGACCGGCTCGGACTCGCACTTCTACGCGCCGAAGTGCGATGACCCGCAGAGCGTCTACACGTATCCGAACCTCGGCTTGACGACGGAAGACGGCGGGCTCGACGAGACGGAAGTCGCGACCCTCGATGTTCCGCTGCCGAACGTCACCGTCGATCCGACGTTCATGCTCGGGCCCTCCATCATCCCCTCGTCCGCCTGGCGCGGCGCCATTTCTCCGCATTTGCCCAGCAACAGCGCGAGTTACACGAATTGGACGCTCGAGCCCGTGGTGGCATGGACGCCGGGCGCGCCGCTCCCGACGAGCTTGCTGCTCTATTTTCGCGCGACGCCGAGCGGTACGACGGAGGCCGACCAGATCCGCATCGCTTCGGTCACTTTTCCCTGAGTGCTCCGCGCGCTTGCTTTTCCGTGCGCTCGAGCCACGCCACGAGTCCTTGGGCGTCGAGCTCGAGATCGGCGCCGAGCACCGCGTCGACCTTCGCGGCCGGGTCCGCGATCCCGTGCGCCTCGGCCCGCGCGACGAAATACTCGCGCAAGGCCGCGCGGATCCGGCCCTTGCGACCGTCGCCCGGCGGGGTCAGGCGCGCGAGATCGACGATGCGCTCGATTTGTTCGCGCAGGGACGAGCCGAGCGCGGCGACGCCCGTCACGCGCCCGAAGTGCGTGAGGTACACCGACGCGGGGCCGAGCTCGACGATGCGCCGGACCGATTCGAAGAGCTGCTCGGGGTCGAATTGCGTCGGCGTCGTCGTCGGGACGATGAACGCCCCGCGGTCGGTGTCGAGCTCGCGATACGACAAGCCGAACGTGTCGCCCGAGAAGAGCGCGCCCGCGCTGCGATCGAACAACACTTGATGGTGCATCGCGTGTCCGGGAGTGTGGAAAATCGAGAGCTCCCCTCCGGCGAACGGCAACTGCTCTCCGTCGCGCGTCGTGTAAAGTCGCTCGACCGGGATCGGCACGAGCTTGCCGTAGAGCGCGCTGAACGCGTCGGCACCGTAGACGGCGATGGTCGCGGCCTCGAGCCGCGTGGGGTCGACGAGGTGCGGCGCGCCGCGCGGATGCACGACCACGCGCGCCCGCGGCAGCGCTTCGAGCAGCAATCCCGCGCCGCCGGCGTGATCGAGATGCACGTGCGTGAGAAACAGCCACTCGACCGCGCTCGGTTCGATTCCGAGCGCGGCGAGCGCGCGCGTGACGAGCGGCACCGACGAGTTCGCGCCCGCATCGACGACGACGGCGCGCCCGTCGCGCTCGAGCACGTGAACCGACGCGAACCCCGGCCGGTAGTACTCGGCGTCGACCGTCGTGACGCCGTCGGCATGCGAAATCCAGGGCGCGTGACCCGCCGTCATCTGGTCACGGTATCACGCCGCTCGTGTACCGCTCACTTAGTTCACTCGCGCTCCGTTAGAGGCAAGTTTCGTTGTCCGTCGGGTTGATCGTGTTCTGGCTGTCGCTGCAGGGCGTCTTCGAGCAGCTGCCCTGCGTGTTGCACGAGCCACAGGCGGACTTCGTGATGTCCTTGCAAATGGGATCGGGCGCCCCGCAACCGCAGTCGCAAACGCCGTCGCCGTAGGTCGCGCCCGGGCACGTCCACGCCTGCGGCACGTCGAAGGCGCACTGCGTGATGTCGGTCTGGTCGATGAGCGTGCAGTTGCCGTGCGCGCAGCCGTCGACGCAGGTCTGACAGTACATGTACGGCAAACACGCCGGATCCATCACGCCGCACCCGCAGTGGCACGAGCCGGACGCGTAATCGGCGGCCGGGCACGTCCACCCCGCCGGCGGCGACGCGCACTTGCTCGGATCCTGCGCATCGACCGCTTCCGGACAATGACCGCAGGGCGTGCACGAGACGCAT
>Ga0335083_10004413_pt1 | contig 17919 bp, 16 predicted proteins | sample Lox_Sample_42_FD_206716 | JGI IMG/M metagenome (GOLD analysis project Ga0335083, IMG submission 206716) | Soil microbial communities from Loxahatchee National Wildlife Refuge, Florida, United States - Lox_Sample_4.2 | ecosystem: Environmental > Terrestrial > Soil > Wetlands | place: USA...
CTTCTCCGTCGTCGTTGTTGGATGGTTCCGGTGCGTCCCGGCCTTTCGGCTCAAACGCCCAGATACTCGTGCAGCTTGTTCATGTTCGCGTCCAGCGCGGCGTTGGGGATCATGTCCACGATGCGCCCGCGCTCCATGACGTAGTGCCTGTCCGCGACGGTAGCCGCGAACCGGAAGTTCTGCTCGACCAGCAGGATCGTGAACCCTTTCTCCTTCAGCTTGCCGATGGTGCGCCCGATCTGCTGCACGATCACCGGTGCGAGGCCCTCGGTCGGCTCGTCGAGCATGAGGAAGTGCGCACCCGTGCGCAGGATCCGCCCGATCGCGAGCATCTGCTGCTCGCCGCCCGAGAGCTTGGTGCCCTGGCTGTGCAGGCGCTCCTTCAGGTTGGGGAAGAGCTCGAATATCTGCTCGACGGTGAGCCCGCCCTCCTTGATCTGCGGCGGCAGCAGCAGGTTCTCCTCGACGTCGAGACTGGCGAAGATGCCTCGCTCCTCGGGGCAGATCGCGATGCCCATTCGCGCGATGCGATTGGAAGGCAGGCCGACCGTCTCCTTGCCGTCGAGCTTCACCGAGCCCTTGCGCTGCGTGACGATGCCAATGATCGACTTGAGCGTGGTGGTCTTCCCGGCGCCGTTGCGCCCGAGAAGGGTCACGACCTCGCCGCGCCCGACGTCGAACGACGCGCCGTGCAGAATGTGCGATTCGCCGTACCACGAGTTGAGCTCGCGCACGCTGAGCAGCGATCCGTTGCTGCCGGCGAAGGTGCGCGGATCGAGCGCTCCCGGAGCCTCAAGCATGGGCCGCGCCCAGGTAGGCTTCGACGACCGCGGGGTTCTTGGACACCGACGCGTAGTCGCCCTGCGCGAGCACTTGCCCGCGCGCCAGCACCGTGATGTGATCCGAAAGCGTGGAGACGACCGACAGGTTGTGCTCGACCATGAGCACCGTCCGGTTCGCCGCCACTTTCCTGATCAGCGCCGTGATGCGCTCGACGTCTTCGTGCGTCATGCCCGCGGTCGGCTCGTCGAGCAACATCATCTCGGGATCGAGCGCGAGTGTGGTCGCGATCTCCAGCGCGCGCTTGCGTCCGTAGGGCATCTCCACAGCCTTGGTCTCGGCATAGCCGGAGAGGCCGACTGCTTCGAGCAGCTCGCGAGCGTGCGCGTCGAGGCTCTTCAGCACCCGCTCTGAGCGCCAGAAGTCGTAGGAGCCGCCGCGCTTGCGCTGCAGCGCGATTCTCACGTTCTCGAGCACCGTGAGGTGCGGGAAGGTAGCCGAGATCTGAAACGAGCGGACCATACCCATGCGCGCGATCGCCGCAGGGCGAGCGCCGGTGATCTCGCGCCCGTTGTACGAAATCTCGCCCCGCGTCGGGGTGAGGAAATGCGTGAGCAGGTTGAAGCAGGTGGTCTTGCCTGCGCCGTTGGGGCCGATCAGCGCGTGGATGGTGCCGCGGCGCACCGCGAGGTCGACGCCGTTCACCGCGACGAAGCCCTTGAACTCCTTGGTGAGCCCGCGCGTCTGCAGAATGATGTCGTCGGCCATGCTCCCCGCGTGCTGCGCCGCCCCCCTCTTGGTGTCGCGCGATTATCCGGAACGCGCGCCGCGTTGGCAATGGCCACGCGGGGCTTGCTCAAAGCTTCCCTAGCCGGTCCATTTCGGCGAACGCTTCTCGACGAAGGCTGCGATGCCTTCGTCGGCATCCGGCTCGAGCAGGCTGCAGGCCATGGCCTCGCCGGCAAGGTCGTATGCGGCGCCGAGGCCAAGATCGATCTGCCGGTAGAACGCGCGCTTGCCCTCTCCGATGACGGGCGCGCTTCGCTCGCCGATGAGCCGCGTGAAATGCGCCACCGCGGCGTCGAGGTCCGCCGCCGGCACGACGCGGTTGACCAGTCCCCACGACAGCGCGGTCGCGGCGTCGATCGGCTCGCCGGTGAGCAGCATCTCCATCACGCGCTTGCGCGCTACGTTGCGTCCGACGCCGACGGCAGGCGTGGTGCAGAAAACGCCGACGTTCACGCCCGGCAGCGCGAACTTCGCGGTGTCTGCGGCCACCGCAAGGTCGCACATCGAGACGAGCTGGCAGCCCGCCGCCGTCGCGATGCCGTGCACGCGCGCGATCACCGGCTGCGGCACCCGGGTGAGCGAGACCATCAGCGCATTGCACGCGCCGAAGAGCTCCTGCTGCCAGGTGATGTCGCGATGCGCGCGCAGTTCCTTCAAATCATGCCCGGCGCAGAAGCCCCTGCCCTCTGCAGCGATCACGACCGAACGTATGGAAGCGTCGCCGGCGATGCGGTCGACTTCAAACTGGAGCGCGGCGATCATGGCGCGCGACAGCGGGTTGAAGCGCTCGCCGCGGTTCAGCGTCAGCGTGGCCACGCCATCCTTCGTGCCGGAAAGCACGTAGGGCATGACGGCGGCTTCGCGCGGTGCGTTCATGCTTCGAGTATTCTACCATTCTCACCTTTCGCTGCAGACTCGATCGATCATCCATGGCGCGCGCGGCCACGACCGCTTTTCGACTCGCGGCAAGCGATCGGCGGGACGACCCGCTGCGCAAGCGCATCGAGGAATTGCATCGCGCCGACGAAGCAGCCACCGTACGCACGCTTCTCGACGAGGCGGCGCTCGCGCCCGATGCGCTCGCCGAAGCGCAGCACCTCGCCGCATCGCTCGCCGCGAGCGTGCGCGCTGCGCGCACGCGGGCCGGCGGCGTCGACGCGCTGATGCTCGAGTTCTCGCTCGATTCGCGCGAAGGCGTGGCGCTGATGTGTCTCGCGGAAGCGCTGCTGCGCATTCCCGACGCGGCGACTCGCGACCGCCTGATCCGCGACAAGATCGGCCGCGGCGACTGGCGCGCGCACGTCGGCCGCAGCCCGTCGCTCTTCGTCAACGCGGCAGCGTGGGGGCTGCTGGTCACCGGCCAGCTCGTCGACACGCGCAGCGACTCCGCGCTCGAGGCCGCGGTTGCTTCGCTGCTGCGCAAGGGCGGCGAGCCGCTGATCCGCAAGGGCGTGGACCTCGCCATGCGGCTCCTGGGCAAGCAGTTCGTCACCGGGCGGACGATTGCGGAGGCCATCGCGAATGCCCGCAGCCGCGAGCAGCGCGGCTACCGCTTTTCCTACGACATGCTCGGCGAAGCCGCGGTGACCGCCGAAGACGCCGATCGTTATCTCGCCGCGTACGAAGACGCGATCGACGCCATCGGCGAAGTCGCCGACGGTCGCGGCATCTACGCGGGGCCGGGCATCTCGATCAAGCTCTCGGCGCTGCACCCGCGCTACTCGCGGCTCAAACGCGACCGCGTGCTTAGTGAGCTGCTGCCCGTCGTTGCGGACCTCGCCAAGCGCGCGCGCAAGCACAACATCAGCTGCAACATCGACGCCGAGGAAGCCGACCGTCTCGAGCTGTCGCTCGATCTCGTCGAGCGCCTCTCTGCGGATTCGACGCTCGCCGGATGGGACGGCCTCGGTTTCGTCGTTCAGACCTATCAGAAACGCGCCCGCGCCACCATCGACTGGCTCATCGACCTCGCGCGCCGCAACCGGCGCCGGCTGATGCTGCGCCTCGTCAAGGGCGCGTACTGGGACAGCGAGATCAAGCGCGCGCAGGTCGAGGGGCTCGACGGCTACCCCGTGTTCACGCGAAAGGTGCACAGCGACGTCGCCTATCTCGCCTGCGCCCGGGCGATGCTCGCGGCTCCCGATGCGATCTATCCGCAGTTCGCGAGCCACAACGCGTTCACGATCGCGGCGGTGTACGTTCTCGCCGGGAACGCCGATTACGAGTTCCAGTGCCTGCACGGCATGGGCGAGAGCATCTACGACCAGGTCGTGGGCCCCGACAAGCTCGATCGCGCCTGCCGCATCTATGCGCCGGTCGGGTCCCACGAGACCCTGCTCGCCTATCTCGTGCGGCGGCTGCTCGAGAACGGCGCCAACACCTCCTTCGTCAACCGGATCGTCGATCGTGCGGTCGAGATCGCGGAGCTCACCGCCGATCCCGTGGCGCAGGCGCGCGCGACCGGCGGTACGCCGCATCCGCGCATTCCGCCGCCGGCCGCGCTCTATCCCGATCGCAGGAATTCGCGCGGGATCGATTTTTCCGACGAGGATGCGCTGCGCCAGCTCGAACAAGAGCTCGCGACGACCCCGTCACAGCTTGCCGCGACACCTATCCTGGGCGACGACGGCGAGCACGCAGGGCAAGCCACCCGGCCGGTTACGAATCCCGCCGATCGCAACGACGTCGTCGGGAGCATCGAGGAAGCGAGCGCGGCGGAAGTTACGCGAGCGATCGGCATCGCCTCGGATGCGGGCACGGTCTGGTCCCGCACGCCGGCCGCAGAACGCGCGGCCTGTCTCGAGCGCGCGGCGGACCTGCTCGAGCGCGAGCGCGCCACCCTCATCGCGCTCGCCGTGCGCGAGGCGGGCAAGACCTTGCCGAACGCGATGGGCGAGGTTCGCGAAGCCGCCGATTTCTGCCGCTACTACGCGGCGCAGGCGCGGCGCGAGCTTGCTGCCGCCACGCCGCGCGGCCCGATCGCCTGCATCGCGCCGTGGAATTTTCCGCTGGCGATTTTCGTCGGCGAAGTGAGCGCCGCGCTCGCGGCGGGCAACCCGGTGCTGGCGAAACCGGCCGAGCAGACGGCGCTGATGGCGGCGAGCGCAGTGACCCTGCTGCACCGGGGCGGCGTGCCGCGGGCCGCCCTGCAATTGCTTCCCGGCCGCGGCGAAACCGTCGGCGCCGCGCTCGTTGCCGACCCCCGCATCGCGGGCGTGCTCTTCACCGGGTCGACCGCCGTGGCACGCACGATCAACCGCCAGCTCGCGCTGCGTAGCGATGATCCGGTGCTGATCGCCGAGACCGGCGGGCAGAATGCGATGATCGTCGACAGCTCCGCGCTGCCGGAGCAGGTAGTAGTCGACGTCCTGAGCTCCGCCTTCGACAGCGCCGGGCAGCGCTGCTCGGCGTTGCGCGTGCTCTGCCTGCAGGACGACGTCGCGGATCGCATCCTTGCGATGCTCAAGGGTGCGATGGCCGAGCTTTCGGTTGGCGATCCACGGCTCTTCTCCATCGACGTCGGGCCGGTGATCGACGCCGATGCGCGTGCCGCCCTCGAAGCGCACGTGCTGCGCATGCGCACCGCCGGCGCACGGATATTCCAGCGGCCGCTGCCGGCGGAGTGCGCGCGCGGCACCTTCTTTCCGCCGACGCTGATCGAGATCGAGAGCATGGCCGCGCTCACTTCGGAAGTCTTCGGGCCGGTGCTGCATGTGCTGCGCTTTCGCCAGGATGCGCTCGATCAGCTCCTGACGGCGATCAACGCGACCGGCTATGGATTGACGCACGGCGTCGAAACACGCATCGACGAGACGGTCGAAGCGATCCGCACGCGGGTGCATGCCGGCAATGTCTACGTCAACCGCAACATGATCGGTGCGGTCGTCGGAGTGCAGCCTTTCGGCGGCGAGGGCCTCTCAGGAACGGGGCCGAAGGCGGGCGGGCCGCATTACCTGCGCCGCCTGGTGCGCGATCTTCAGCCGATGGACGCCTTCGAGCCCGAAATCGCGTTGCCGGGACCAACCGGAGAGACGAATACGCTGTGGCTCGCCCCGCGTGGCCGGGTCGCATGCCTCGGCGCGACGGAAGAGGAGGTTCGTGCGCAGATCGAGATTGCACATCGCGCAGGGAACGTCGCGCTCATGAGCCGCTCGCCGCTGACGGAGCGGATCGCGTGCGAATGCGGCGCGCACTGCGAGATCGTGGACGATGCGCTCGCCGCGGCGCCCGACGCGGTGCTCGTCGCCGGCGATGGAAGCGCTGCGAGCAACGCGCGCCGCCGCCTGGCCGAATCCGAGGGCGCGATCGTGCCGGTGATCGTCGCCGACGCCACGGGCCGCTACGATGCATCGCGGCTCTTCGTCGAACGTACGCTCACCATCAACACGACGGCCTCCGGCGGCAACGCATCGCTCCTGTCGCTGGATGAGACACCAGTCGTCCCCGCCCCCGATTCAAACATTCGGGGGCAGGCTCCAGCGGGGACCCCGTGGCGTTCGCCGCAAGACCCTGGATTCCCGCGTCCGCGGGAATGACAGCAGGCATGCAGCTCTTCGACGCTGAGTCGATACGCGCGCGGCTGTCGTGGGCGCGCATGCTGGCCGCGCTCGACGAGGCGCTACGCGCCGAGGTCGAGGCCCCGCTGCGCGCTCACCATCGCGTCGCGGTTCCCGGCGAGCCGTTCGCGACACTCCTCGCGATGCCGGCGTGGCGCAGCGGGCGGCGACTCGGCGTCAAGCTCGTCACGGTGTTTCCGGGTAACGCCGATCGCGGCCGGCGATCGGTCGCCGCGGTCTACGTGCTCTTCGATGCGCGCGACGGAACGCCGCTCGCCTTGCTCGACGGAGAAGAGCTGACCGCGCGGCGCACCGCGGGCGCGTCGGCGTATGCCGCGTCGAAGCTCGCCCGGCGCGGCGCAAAACGCCTCGTGATGATCGGGGCCGGGCGCCTGGCGCGTCCATTGATCGAGGCGCATCGCCACGTGCGGCCGATCGAGCACATCGATATCTGGAGCCGCACGCTCGAGCATGCACGCGCTACGGCTGACGCTTGCGTGAAGGACGGCATTCCCGCACGCGCCGTAACCGATCTCGCCGCGGCCGTCAGCGAGGCGGACATCATCTCCTGTGCGACGCTCGCGGCAGAGCCGCTCGTGCGCGGCGATTGGCTGCGGCCCGGCGTCCATCTCGACCTCGTCGGGGCGTTCACGAGAGACATGCGCGAGTCGGATGATGCCGCCATGCAGCGCGCGGATTTGATCGTCGTCGACAGTCGCACCGGCGCGCTCGCCGAGGGCGGCGACGTGATGCAGGCGATCGCCAGCGGCGCGATCGGAAAAGACAAAGTCGCGGCCGAGTTGCGCGATCTCGCACGCGGCGCGCACCCGGGACGCTCCCGCGACGACGAGATCACGGTGTTCAAATCAGTCGGCTTCGCGCTCGAGGATCTCGCCGCGGCGGAGGCGGTGGTCGACGCTACGGCCTAGCGCGGTCCGCCGCCGAGACTGGGCGCGACATGGCGCAGTCGTCGTTAGCGGGTGATTTGTGCGCGGGTACTCGTGGGTTGAGTGCCCGCCGCAAATTCGACATCCTCCCACTGGTCGGATGTCGCCGCTCGACGACCGAATTGCGCCACGGCACCCGGGCGCGGCGGCGAACCGCGCCGAGCTATTCGATCGCCGAGGTCGACTTCGCGCGCTCGCGCAGCACGAACTTCTGGATCTTGCCCGTCGAGGTCTTCGGCAGCTCGCCGAAGACCACGCGTTTCGGCGCCTTGAAGCGCGCGAGGAGCTTGCGGCAGTGCTCGATCAGCGCGTCCTCGCTGACGGTCGCGTCGGGCTTGATCTCGACGAACGCGCACGGCGTCTCGCCCCACTTCGGATCCGGCTGCGCGACTACCGCCGCGGCGAGCACCGCGGGATGGCGATAGAGCGCGTCCTCGACCTCGAGCGAGCTGATGTTCTCGCCGCCTGAGATGATGACGTCCTTGGAGCGATCCTTGATCTTGATGTAGCCGTCGGGCTGCATCACCGCGAGGTCGCCGGAATGGAACCACCCGCCGGCAAAAGCCTCATCGGTCGCCTTCGGGTTCTTGAGGTAGCCCTTCATGGTGATGTTGCCGCGGAACATGATCTCGCCCATCGTATGGCCGTCCCACGGGACTTCCTTCATCGTCTCGGGGTCCATCACCGTCATCCCTTCCTCGCAGGTGTAGCGTACGCCCTGCCGGCCGTTGCGCTCGGTGCGCTTGCCGATGTCCATCGCGTCCCATTCAGCGTGCTTGGCGCAAACGGCCGCCGGTCCATAGGTCTCGGTGAGTCCGTAGACGTGCGTGATGTCGAAACCGATGCGTTGCATGCCTTCGATGATCGAGGCCGGCGGCGCCGCTGCCGCGACGAGGCAGCTCACCTTGTGCTTGATCTCGCGCTTCCATTCCTCGGGCGCGTTGATGAGCATCCCATGCACGATCGGCGCACCGCAGTAATGCGTCACCTTGTGCGTGCGGATCGCCTCGAGGATGGTTTTCGCCTCGACCCGCCGCAGGGACACGTTGGTGCCCGCGTTGGCCGCCATCGTCCACGGAAAGCACCAACCGTTGCAGTGGAACATCGGCAGCGTCCACAGATACACGGCGTGACGGGGCATGCCCCAGTCGATGATGTTGCACAGCGCATTGAGGTACGCGCCGCGATGGTGATAGACGACACCCTTGGGATTGCCGGTCGTTCCCGAGGTGTAGTTGAGCGAGATCGCCTGCCATTCGTCGGCAGGATGCTTCCATGCGAACTCCGGATCGCCGCCGGCGATGAATTCCTCGTAATCCATCACCCCGAGCAGCTTGCCGTCCGGTCCCTGCGGATCGGCGATGTCGATCACGCGAATCTTGCGTTTGAGCCGCGACAGCGCCGGCTCGATGATCGGTGCGAATTCGGTATCCGTAATGAGCACCTTCGCCTCGCCGTGTTCGAGCATGAACGCGATCGCCTCGGCGTCGAGCCGCGTGTTGAGCGTGTTGAGCACGCCGCCGGTCATCGGTACGCCGAAATGCGCTTCGACCATCTCCGGCGTGTTGGACGCCATGACCGCGACGGTGTCGCCGACGCCGATGCCCGCACCCACGAGCGCCGAGCCGAGCCGGCGCGCTCGCGCATAGGTCTCGGCCCAGGTGTATCGCCGCTCGCCGTGGATGACGGAAGGGTGCTGCGGATACACGTAAGCGGTGCGCGCGATCAGCGACAACGGCGTCAGTGGGGTGTAGTTGGCCTCGTTGGGGTCGAGGTTGGTCTCGTAGATGCTGGACATCATGTTCCTCCGGACAGCGGCACCCCATGGTAAACAATCCACCTGAAAAGACAATTGCGTGCGATCAAAACCGGCCCTACCATCGCGCCATGGGCCATCGCCTGTCGAAGATCGTCACCCGCACCGGCGACGCCGGAACGACCGGGCTAGGCGACGGCAAGCGCGTGGCCAAGGATTCGGCGCGCATCGAGGCGATCGGCGCCGTGGACGAGCTCAATTCCGCCCTCGGCGTGCTGCTTGCCGAGCCGCTGCCGGATTCCGTCTCAGGGTGTATCACTGGAGTTCAGCACGATCTCTTCGATCTCGGCGGAGAGCTCTCGATCCCGGGATACGAGGCGATGCGCGAGGCACAGGTGCTCCGCCTTGAGGATGCGGTGGAGCGCTTCAACGCCGATCTCCCGTCGCTCAAGGAATTCATCCTGCCGGGCGGCACGCGCGCGGCGAGCCTAGCGCACGTCGCGCGAACGGTGTGCCGGCGCGCCGAGCGCGCGGTCGTGCACCTCGGCGCGACTGAGGTGGTGCGCGAATGCACGCGCAGGTATCTCAACCGACTCTCGGACCTTCTCTTCATCGTCGCGCGGGTGCTCAACCGCGCCGGCGGCGTCCCGGACGTGCTATGGCGCAAGGATCGCGGGCGCAGCTAGTGCCATGGCGGTCGACGCCCGCAAGCAGCTCGAACGCAACGCCCGATTGATGAGCTGCTGGCGCGCACCGCGCTTCGCGACCAGCAAGCCTTCGCCGAGCTCTACCGGCTTTCCATCCTCGCCAGTGGGCGGGACGGACTGCCCCAGCGCCTGGAACACGCTAGGCGCCATCCACGAGTTGGTGCAATGCGACCTCGTTGAGCAGCCTGATGGCGCGGCCTTTTACCTGGATGAGATCTTCGCGCTGAAATCGGGAGAACAGACGACTCACGGTCTCCAGGTTGAGCCCCAGGTAGCTCCCGATCTCGTGGCGCGTCAGCCGCAGCACGAACTCGCATGATGAATAGCCGCGCTCTCTATACCGGTGCGACAGATCCAGCAGAAACGCCGCGAGCCGCTGTTCGGAGCGCATCGTTCCCAGCACGATCGTAAGTTCGCGCGTGCGCGCAGTCTCCCGGGACAGCCACACGTGCAGCAGGTGGCCGAATGGTCCGCTCCGTCGCGCAAGATTCTCCACCTCATCGAACGGCAGTGGGCAAGCCTCCATGTCCTCCAGCGCGACCGCCTGGCACCCGTGAGCGCCGGTGTCGATGCCGTCGAATCCGATGATCTCGCCAGAAAGGTGGTAGCCGGCAACCTGTTCCTGCCCATCCCGCGTAAGCAGGACAGTCTTGCAGGAGCCGGCGTATACCAAGTAGAGGGCCTTGAAATCCTCTCCGACGCAGTACAGCCCATCGCCCTTGCGAAACCGCCTTCGCTTCGCCCAGAGGGGGTCGATATACCGCGTCGCGTCCTTATCAAGCCCGACGGGCAAGCAGAAGTCCGTGAACTTCCGGGATAGTCCCTCGGGTTGACGGTCGCTCGCGCAATGCTGATCGTGCCGAAGCGCGAACTTCCTGAGCTGCGCATTGGCCTTGGCTATGGCTTCGAGCTGTTGCCGCACGGCGATCGACTCTTGCTGACTCGACGCCAGCCTTCGCCTAAGATCTTCCACCTGCTGGAGGGCTCGCCTCAAGCGCAGGGGCGGGCTTTCCATCGGTGACACGCTGCGAAGGTCCGCGCCTTGAGGCGCCGCACCAGGCTGCGCCGTGTCGATCAGTGCAATTTTCACCCAATCTCCGCCCAAGGAATGGGGACGACGCCCACGAGCAGGCCAAGAAGCTCCCGACAGGCCAAAATTATGCCATTGTTTTAGGTTCATCTGTACGCTACCGGACATAGGCTACTTGACCCGTCTCGAGCGGGGACACCCCGGCAGAGCTTCGAGCCTCTCGATCCGGGCGCTCGCCTAGCCGTCACGAGCGCTTACCGCCGATCGCCACGCTGGTTGACGCCCATCAATGTGCCGGGGAAGCAATGGGAGTAGCGTCATCAACTCGTAAAGGGGATCGAGGATCCGGGCAGCCTGCGGATCGCTCGACTGTAGCCGACACTGGCCGAGACTGTGAGCGCTTCAGAGCAGCTCCATGTTCGATGAGTCGGTTCGATATGTCATGGAGCCGCGGAAGTTTCTCACGGCTGCGCCGGAGACTTTTGTCCGCGAGGCCGCCAAGCTAATGGCGGCGAGGAATGTTGGCGCAATCCTGATCGTTGAAGACGATCGCCTAGCCGGAATCTTTACCGAGCGCGACATGCTCGTTCGCGTCGTTGCGCGGGGGCTGGATGCGCTGGCCACACGCCTTGCCGACGTGATGACCCGCGCACCCTGGACTATCGATCCTGACGCCACGCTCGGGTACGCATTGCTACTGATGCACAAGAAGGGATTTCGTCATCTGCCCGTCGTCCAAGAGGGCAAGCCGATCGGGATCGTCTCGTCCCGCAGCGCGATGGACCCCGATCTGGAGGAGTTCGTGTCTGAAGCAAACCGACGAAAGCGCATCGCGGCAAAACGCTAGCGGCGCTTCAGGGCGGAGCCTTCGGCCTTGTCCTCGACTTCCCATCCGGCGGCGTACAGCTCCGCGCGCAACCGATCGGCCTCCGCCCAGTTTTTCGCTTCGCGCGCCGCGGCCCGCGCGGCGGCGAGTGCTTGCACCGTCTCGGGAATCGTTTCCTCTCTGGGTTGCCATGCGGCCAGCCCGAAGCCGAATACGCGGTCGAAGCGCCCGAGCGTGGCTTTGCGCGCTGCAGGCGGCAGCTCGCCGCGCAGCACATCCCACGCGAGCGCGAGCGCTCGCGGCACGTTGAGATCATCGTTGATCTTCGCGGCGAAGCGCTCGAGGCAGCCCGGATCTGCACTGCCGCCTTCGGGCAGAGCGTAGAAGCCGCGGCGCATGCGGTCGAGCGCAGTGGCCGCGCCGTCGAGCGCGTCCCAGGTGAAGTTGAGCTGGCTGCGATAGTGCGCGGTCAGGCAAAGATAGCGATACGCCAGCGGATCGTATCCACGTTCCGCCAGAAGGGTGAGGCGCAGGAACTCGCCAGCGGACTTCGCCATCTTGGCGTCGTTCTCGAGCAGGAAGTAGCCGTGCATCCAGAAGTTGGCAAGCCGCGTGCCCACGCGCGCCTCGGTCTGAGCGATCTCGTTGGTGTGGTGCACGGGGATGTGATCCTCGCCCCCGCAGTGGATGTCGAAGTAGTCGCCAAGATACTTCTGCGCCATCGCCGAACACTCGATGTGCCAGCCCGGAAAACCCTTGCCCCAGGGACTGTCCCATTCCATCTGGCGCTTCTCGCCGGGTGGAGAGAATTTCCACAGTGCAAAATCGGTGGGATGCCGCTTCTCGCCCAGTTCGACGCGCTTGCCGGCCTCGAGTCCGGCCTTGTCGAGCCGTGCCAGATATCCGTAGTCCGGCTGCTTGCTGGTGTCGAAATAGATCCCATCGGGCGTGCGATAGGTGTAGCCGTTCTTCTCGAGATCGGCAATGAACTCGATCTGCTCACGGATGTGATCCGTCGCGCGCGGAAGCTGCGATGGCGGCTCGATGTTGAGCGCGCGCATGTCCTCGAGGAAGGATTCGGTGTAGACGCGGGCGATTTCCCACGCCGACTTGCCGGCGCGCCGCGCGCCCTTCTCCATCTTGTCTTCGCCCTCGTCGGCGTCGGAGACCAGATGCCCGACGTCGGTGATGTTCATCACGTGGGTCACCGAGTAACCGTTCCACTCGAGCACCCGTTTGAGCACATCCTCGAACAGGAAGGTACGGAAGTTGCCGATGTGCTGGTAGTCGTAGACGGTCGGCCCGCAGGTATACATGCCTACGGCGCGATCCCTCAACGGCTCGAAGGCCCGCAGGCTGCGCGTGTAGTTGTCGTACAGCCTCAGCGGCGGGCTCACAGCGGTTTCGCCATCACGTAGTCGTCCATGACGAATCCGCCGCCGATGTCGACGACGACCGCCTCGCGGATCGCGAAGCCGTTCTTCTCGTAGGCACGGATCGCCTGCGCATTGTTCTTGTTGACGTTGAGGATCAGGCCCGAGCAGCGCTGCGCGCGCGCCGCGGCTTCGGTTGACGCGATGAGCCGGCTGCCGACACCGCGTCCCTGGAACTCCTGGAGCACATAGAGCTTGTCGAGCTTGAGCTCGCGTCCGCCATCGGTCCGATAGTAGGCCGAGAAGCCGGCGAGGCGTTCGCCAAAGCGGGCCAGATCGAGTCCGGCGCCCTCTTCCTCGATGAAGCGTGAGAGCGCCGCGTGCGAGTAGCCGAGCGCGAGCATGTAATCGATCTGCTCGGGCGTGATGATGCCGGGATAGTGCCGGCGCCAGATGGCGCCGGCGAGCTCAGCGACCGCAGCCAGATCGGATTCGGTCGCGGCGGCGATCGAAAGCGCATCGGCTTCATTCGTCGCGACGACGGGCTCCTTCATCACCACAGCGCCACCGGGCAATGCCTGCGAATCAGTCTGTCCTTCGTGACCAGCTTCGCCCCCGAAAGGATGGCATCGGCCACGATAAGCCGGTCGAAAGGGTCGCGTGCCCACTTCAACTCGCGGGCCGCCGTCACCACGCTCCGGTATTCCGTTGTCGTCGCCTGCAAACCGATCTCTCTGGCCAGCGCGGGAAGCACGGTATCCGGTCCCGCGATGATGCGGCCGATTTCGTTGAGAAGCTGCAGTTCCAATTCCACCAGCGGAGAGACCAGCAGACGCCCCGTCTCCACGGCTGCTCTCGCCGCACCCGACAGGAAATCGACGCGACCCTCGTACAGCCAGCAGACGATGTGGGTGTCGAGGTGGATTACTTGAGATTCCGAGCCTCGTGCCACTTGCCTGCCTTGACTCCCACCAGAAGTCCGGGCGCTGCGCGGATGAGCTTCCTGCGTTTGAGCCGCGCCAGCCTCGACGCCGGCGCCTCGGCACTCAGCAGGAGCGTCTTGCCGCGCCGCTCGATCGCCACGGGAATCCCGGTCTCGATCACCCTGTCGGCGACCTCGAACAGTCGCTCGCGCAACGTCGTGAGTGTGAGCTTTCCCATGGGCCGTCGCTCGATATGTACAGGTTTTATAGTGTACCTGTACGTATGGGAGCGGTCAAACCGCGTTCTCACCGGGCCAGACGCCGTGGCGGCGACTGCTGGGCCAACCCGCCCGGACATGGGAACGCGGTAGAATCGCGCCCTTCACGATGCCACCCACATCCGCGCCTTCCGTCACCTCGCCTCCCCCGACAACGCGTCGCGCGCTGCTTGCGCTCGTCGTCCTCTTCGCGCTCGCCTGGTTCTGCAACCTCGACTACCGGCGCCTCATCCATCCCGACGAAGGCCGCTACGCCGAGATTCCGCGCGAGATGGTGGCGAGCGGCGACTGGGTTACGCCCCGGCTCAACGGCATCAAGTATTTCGAGAAGCCGGCCCTGCAATACTGGATCACCGCCGCCGCGTACGAAGTCTTCGGCGTGCGCGAATGGACCGCGCGGCTGTGGCCCGTGCTGGCGGGATTTCTCGGCGTGCTCCTCATCGGCTACGTCGGCTTCCGGCTCGGCGGTCCGGCGCTCGGGCTTTATGGCGCGGCGGTGCTCGGCGGCTCGCTCGGCTACGTCGTCAACGCTCACATCCTCACACTCGACTCGGGGCTCACGCTGTGGATGTCGATCGGGCTCGGCGGGCTTTTCCTCGCGCAGCGCGATGACGCGACGCCGGCAGAGCAGCGCGCATGGATGTGGGTGGCCTGGGCGGCGCTCGCGCTCGCCACGCTGTCGAAAGGACTCATTGGCATCGTGCTGCCGGGCGGCGCACTCGTGTTCTACTCGCTCATCGAGCGCGATGGGTCGCTGTGGCGGCGGCTGCATCTTGCCTCCGGCGCGATCGTCTTCCTTGCGGTCGCAGCGCCGTGGTTTGTCGTCGTTTCACTGCGCAATCCGGAGTTCTTCGGGTTCTTCTTCATCCACGAGCACTTCACGCGCTTTCTCACGACCGAGCATCGGCGCGAAGGCGCATGGTGGTACTTCGTCCCGATCCTCGTCGTCGGGATCCTGCCGTGGCTGACGGTGATGGGCTGGACGGCGCGGCGCATGTGGACCGATGCGCGTCCGTCGCAGAACGGCTTCAACTGGCGGCGCTTCGCGCTCATCTGGTCCGCGTTCATCTTCGTCTTCTTCAGCGCGTCCGGATCGAAGCTGCCCTCGTACATCCTGCCGGTGTTCCCCGCCCTGGCGCTCACGATCGGATGGCAGCTCACCCTGCTGCCGGTGTCCACGCTGCTGCGCCTCGTCGCGCCTCTGGTGGTGACGACGGGCGTGCTGACGCTGATCGTCTTCTTTGGTTACGGAGCGATCGTGCAGCGCATCGCCGACCAGCGCCAGCCGATCGCTCCCCTGCTCGCCTACGCGCCCTGGATCAAGGTCGCGTTCGCGGTCGCGCTCGCCGGCGGGATCGCGGCATGGTGGTGGCTCGCCCACGGGATGCGCGCGCGCGCGGTCCTCGCCCTTGCTTTCGCATCGCTCGTCTGGACCCAGCTCGTGGTGAGCGGCTACGACGAGCTGGCGGAGTCGCGTTCGAGCGAAGCGATCCTCGCCCGCGCGGCGGCGCGTAGCCCGCTGTCGCCGGAGCTGCCGTTCTACACGATCAAGATGTACGATCAGACCTTGCCGTATTATCTCGGCCGGACGGTAATCCAGGTCGCACATCCCGACGAGCTGGCGATGGGCATTGCGCTGGAGCCCGATAAGGCGATCGCGACCGTCGATGAATGGAAGAAGCGCTGGGACGGCGCCGCCCAAGCCTATGCGATGATGCAACCCGACGAATACGAAAGGCTCCGGCGCGAGGGCGTGGCGATGGTCGAGCTGGCGCGCGACCCGCGCCGCGTCATCGTGTCCCGGCGCTAGCTAATCCCATGACCTGGGTCGCGTTCTCGTTTCTCCTGACCGGCGTGCTGCTCAACGCAGGCGCGCAACTCCTGCTCAAGGCGGGCACCAACGCGCTCGGCGTCATCACGCTGACGCGTGAAGACTGGCTCGGCCAGTTCGGCCGCATGGCCGTTGAGCCCCACGTCGCCGGCGGCATTGCCTGCTACGCGGTGAGCGTGGTGGTGTGGATCATCGGACTCTCGCGCGTCCCGGTGTCGATCGCCTACCCCATGCTCTCGCTCGGCTACATCGTCAATGCGATCGCCGCCCACTATCTCTTCGGCGAATCGGTGACGCTCGCACGCTGGCTGGGCATCGGCTTCATCATCATCGGCGTGTGGCTGGTGGCGAGAAGCTGATGGCCTTGCCGGATCTCAAGTTCGCGAGCCCGCTCATCGACGAGGAAACGATCGCCGGCGCGGCCGAGGTGCTGCGCTCCGGGCACATCGCGAGCGGTCCCTGGGTGCAGAAGTTCGAGGCCGAGCTGTCGCGCTTCTGCGATGGCCGGCCGGTCCGCGCGCTCACCTCGGCGACTGCCGCGGTCGAGGTCGCGCTGCAGCTATGCGGCATCGGCCCGGGTGACGAAGTCATCACCTCAGCGCAGAGCTTCTTCACCGTGCTCAACATGATCGTCAAGGTCGGCGCAAAGCCGGTCTTCGTCGATTGCGAGCTGGTCACCCGCAACATCGATCTTGGTCAAGTCGAGGCCGCCATCACGCCGCGCACGAAGGCAATCGTGCCGACGCACTATCCGGGCGCGCTGGCTGACCTCGATGCGCTCTACGCGCTGGCGGAGCGGCGCAGACTGCGCGTGATCGAGGACGCCGCGCTCGTCCTCGGGTCGCGCTGGAAAGGTCGCAACGTCGGCGCGATCGGCGACCTCGTCACCTTCAGCTTCCACCCCAACAAGAACATCACGTCGATCGAAGGCGGTGCGCTGGTCGTCAACAGCGATGCCGAAGCGAAGGAGGTCGAGGCGCTGCGCTTCCACGGCATCCGCCATCTCGCCGACCGCACCCGCGATGTCGCCTTCCCGGGCGGCAAGTTCAACCTGCCCGATGTCAACGCGCGGATCGGCGTCGCGCAGCTCGCCAGGCTGCCGGAGTTCCTCGCCAAGCGGCGCGCGCTTGCCGATCGCTACTTCGCGCGCTTCGCCAGCGACCCTGCCTGCGTGCTGCCCCCGCGGCCTGAGAGCGCCGACGGCGGCCAGAGCTGGAACATGTTCTGCGTGCTGCTGCCCCTCGAGCGCATGACAATGTCGCGCAGGGATTTCCGCGAAGCGCTGGAAACGCGCGGCATTGCGACGGGAGTCTCGTACGAAGCGCTCAACCTGTGTACGCTCGGACGCCGTCACGGCGGCCGTGATGGCCAGTGCCCCAACGCCGAGCGTATCGCCCGCGAGACGGTCACCCTCCCGCTGCACGCCGCGATGACCCTGGCCGACGTCGATCGGGTCTGCGCCGCGGCCTCCGAAGTGATCGCCGCCGCGAGGGGGTGAGGCCAATGAACGAAGCTACCGTACGCGCGCCGCTACTCTCGATCGTCATCCCGGTTTTCAACGAGGAGGCGGGCCTGCAGGCGCTCTTCGACCGGCTCTACCCTGCCCTCGACAAGCTCGGTACGCCGTACGAAGTTCTGTTCGTGAACGACGGCAGCCGCGACCGCTCGGCGGCGCTGCTCAAGGATCAGTTCCTGCGCCGTCCCGAGGTCACGCGGGTGATTCTCTTCAACGCCAACTACGGGCAGCACATGGCGATCGTCGCCGGCTTCGAGCACAGCCGTGGCGAGCGCGTGGTGACGCTCGACGCCGATCTGCAGAATCCGCCGGAGGAAATCGGGAAGCTTCTCTCCGCGATGGATGCCGGGCACGACTACGTCGGCGGCGTGCGTCGCACACGCGAAGACTCGTGGTGGCGGCGCGCAGCTTCCCGTCTGATGAACCGGGTGCGCGAGAAGATCACGCGGATCAGAATGACCGACCAGGGCTGCATGCTTCGCGCCTACAGCCGCGACATCGTGCGCGCCATCGCCGCATCGCAGGAGATCAGCACCTTCATCCCGGCGCTGGCGTACACCTTCGCGCACAGCCCCGCCGAGGTCGAGGTCGCGCACGCCGAGCGCGC
>Ga0335083_10004414_pt1 | contig 17918 bp, 13 predicted proteins | sample Lox_Sample_42_FD_206716 | JGI IMG/M metagenome (GOLD analysis project Ga0335083, IMG submission 206716) | Soil microbial communities from Loxahatchee National Wildlife Refuge, Florida, United States - Lox_Sample_4.2 | ecosystem: Environmental > Terrestrial > Soil > Wetlands | place: USA...
TTCCAGGCCGCGCGCCAGGCCGACCCCTACTCGCCCACCGCGCCGACGCTCATCGCCCGCCGCTTCGACGAGAACCGCCAGATCCCCGAGGCGCAGGTCCGCGCGATGCTCGAGGAGGTTCTCTCGTCGCCGCTCGTGCCGCGGGTCGCGGCGCTGATCGAGAGCCGGCTCGGCCGGCCGCTCGAGCCCTTCGACGTCTGGTACAACGGCTTCCGGCAGCGCGGCGCGATCACCGAGGAACAGCTCGACGCGATCGTCAAGAAGCGCTACCCGACGGCCGAGGACTACGAGCGCGACATCCCGAACCTTCTCGTCGCGCTCGGCTTTTCGAAGGAGAAAGCCCAGTACATCGCCGCGCACATCGTCGTCGATCCGGCGCGCGGCTCCGGCCACGCTCTCGGCGCCCAGCGCCGCGCCGACAAGGCGCATCTGCGGACCCGCGTCGAGAAGGACGGGATGAACTACAAGGGCTTCAACATCGCCGTCCACGAGATGGGCCACAACGTCGAGCAGACGTTTTCGTTGAACGAGGTGGACTCGACGCTGCTCGCCGGCGTGCCCAACACGGCGTTCACCGAGGCGCTCGCGTTCGTGTTCCAGGCGCACGACCTCGAGCTGCTCGGGCTCGCCAAACCGGATCCGAAGGCACAGGCGCTCAAGACGCTGAACGACTTCTGGGCCACCTACGAGATCGCCGGCGTCGCGCTCGTCGACATGGCCGTGTGGCACTGGATGTACGACCACCCCGACGCCACGCCCGCGGCGCTGAAAGCGGCCACGCTCGAGATCTGCCGCGACCTCTGGAACAAGTACTACGCGCCCGTCTTCAAGAAGAAGGACGTGGTCCTCACCCTCGGAATCTACTCGCACATGATCGACGCGATGCTCTACCTGCCCGACTACCCGATCGGCCACTTGATCGCGTTCCAGATCGAGCAGCAGATCGAGAAGAGCAAGAACCTGGGCGGCGAGTTCGAGCGGATGGCGAAGATCGGCAACGTGGCGCCGGACATCTGGATGAAGGAGGCGACCGGTGCGCCGGTCGGCGCGCACGCCCTCCTGACGGCGACGGAGAAGGCGCTGGCGGTGGTGAAGTGAAGGAGACCCGAGGAGGGCGACCATGAGCGATCACGACGACACCGCCGAGCTTCCCATCGTCCAGGCGGAGCCCGGGCCGAAGGCGGCGCCGCGTCTGACCGTCGAGATCGACCTCGGCGCCCTCTCGGACCCCGGCCGCACCCGCAAGAACAACGAGGACCACTTCATGGCGGCGCGCTTCGACCGCTCGATGCGTACGCTCTCTTCGAACCTGCCGCCCGGCTACGTCCCGGCCGAGTTCCTCGAGAGCTGCTACGCGTTCCTCGTCGCCGACGGCGTCGGCGGCGCGGTCGCCGGAGAGCTCGCCAGCCGCACGGCCGTGCAGGCTCTCGTGGACCTCGTCCTCGAGTCGCCGACCTGGATCATGCGCTTCGACGACGGCTACGGGGACCAGGTGCTGCAGCGGACCGAGCAGCGCTTCCAGAAAGCCCGCGAGGTGCTCGTCGCCCGGGCCGCCGAGGATCCGCGCCTGAAGGGCATGGCGACGACGATGACGTTCGCCTGCTCGATCGGCCACGACCTGCTGACGGCGCACGTCGGCGACTCGCGCGCCTACCTCTTCCGCCGCGACGGCCGGCTCGAACGGCTCACGCACGACCAGACGATGGCGCAGTCGCTGGCCGACGCCGGCGCGATCACGCAGGAAGACGTCGAGCACCACCCGTCGCGCCACGTGCTCACGAGCGCGCTCGCCACGCGCGGGGCGTTCGTCCAGGTGCAGCTGAAGCACTCGCGGATCGAGGATGGGGACGTCCTGCTGCTCTGCTCCGACGGGTTGACCGAGATGGTTCCGGACGCCACGATCACGCGGGTCCTTGGGCTGCGGGAAAGGTCGGCGGAGACCTGCCGTCGCCTCGTCGAGCTGGCGCTCGAGGCCGGCGGCAAGGACAACGTCACGGTAATCGCGGCGCGGTATCAGATTCGCTGAGCCGCGGGACTCGGGCGCGCGCCCTCCCGTAGAATTCGCCGGACATCCGTTCGAGGAAAGGGACTCTCCGCGATTTCCGGCGCGTCGCCTCCTGCGCGGCGATCGCGCTCGCGTCCGCGGTCGCCGCGGCGCAGGAGGAGCACGCCCCGCCGAAGCCCGGCGACATCATCCTCATCGACAGCTTCGGCCACGCGGTCGGGATCTCGCCCGACCAACTTCCGCCGCGGCTGCTCCCGCCCGCCGACGTCGGCATCGACCGCCAGGTCCCGAAGCCGGCGCCGGGCCGCCGCCTTCCCGACTCCATTCTTCAGCGCATGAACTCCGGGCGCGAGCGCCGGTTCACGCTCTTCCCCGCCATGTCCCCGGCGCTCGAGCCCTACCTCGCCGCGCAGGACGAGTTCGGCAACACGGCCATCAGGCCCGGCGGCCTCTTCGACGTCGTGCCGATGGAGGCCGAGGTCCAGGGCGCCAAGTACTGGCTGGGCGCCCGCGGATTTCGCTACCAGCTGGACCAGACCTTCACGTATTCGGGCGCGCCGGACACGACGTCGGGCTCGCCCAACATGGGTTATTACACGCTGAAGTTCTTCGCAAAGTGGGCGGCCTACGTCGATCCCGTGGCCGGGACGGCCGGCTGGCTGAGCGCGCAGGTCAACGCGAAGGAAGGGCTCGGCGCGGGCGGGCAGCACCAGAGCGTCGCCGGCAACATCGGGTCGCTGACCGACGAGCAGGGCACGATCTCGAGCCGCAACGGCTTTCGCGTTCCGGAGCTCGCCTGGCAGCAGTCGGTCGCTCACGGCGCGTTCGTCGCGCTCGCGGGCGTCGTCTCCCAGAGCAACTACCTCGACGTGAACACCTACGCCAACTCCGGGCGAGGGCAGTTCCTCAACTCGGCGCTGATCAACAGCATGGTCCTGCCGCTGCCGGGCTTCAACTTCGGCGTCAACTTCCAGTGGCAGCCGGCGTCCGAGTTCTACGCGATGGCGGGCGCTTCGGCGGGTCGCGCGTCGGCCGGACAAACGCCCTGGACCCGCTTCTCGTGGCAGAACTGGTCGATCGAGACGGAGTTCGGCTTCGCGCCGCACGACTTCCTCGGCCTCGGCCCGGGCGTCTACCGGGTCCAGCCGTTTCTGGCCCAGGCCGGCGGTCCGACGCAGGGCGGCGTCGGCTTCAACTTCGAGCAGCAGCTCGGCCGGAAGTCGCCCTTCGGCTGGTTCGGCCGGTTCGGCCTCGGCGGCGCCCAGGTCACCGGCGGCGCCGCGACACAGGTCGGCACCGGGTTCGTCATGGAGGCGCCTCTGGAGAACCTTGGCCTGGTGCGGCGGCTGACGAACGACTACGCCGGCGTCGGCTTCGTGTGGAGCCAGCCGTCCGCGACGTCCAGAACCGTGTATCACCACGACGAGTACGTCGCCGAAACGTTCTACACGCTGCAGTTGAGCCCGCTGCTGCGCCTCCAGCCGGACCTCCAGCTCGTCTGGAACCCCGTCTTCAATCCCGACCCGGGACCCTTCACGGTCGTTCAGGCCCAGTTCATCCTGTCCTGGTAGCCGCTCCGGCCGCCGGATGCCGCGGACCTTCCCCGCCGGCCGCGGCCATGATGAAATGACCGCCGGACAAGCCCGACAGCCAGCCATGGAACCACCCCTGCCGGTCGCCCCTTCGCAGAATCGCGTCAGGCTGGCCTTCAGCGCTTTCCTCGTCTTGAGCGCGCTGCCGACGGCCGGGCTCGCCGAGGATTCCCCGCGCGCGCGCCGCGTCGTCATTCTCACCGGCGCCGAGGTCATGCTGCCCGCGAGCCAGGTCGCCGACGCCGAAATCCGACGGGTGCTCTCGGAATCCGACGCCGGGCCGTTCGAGATCCACTCCGAAGGCCTCGACGCTTTCCGCTTCCGCGCCGAGGGCTACGACGGCGAATTCGCCGCCTTCCTCGCGCGCAAGTACGGGGAGACGGAACCGGCGCTCGTCATCGCCTTTACCGAGCTCGCGCTGGATTTCCTGGCCCGGCATCGGGATCGCCTCTGGCCGCACGCGCCGGTCATCTTCATCGCCGTCGAGCCGTCGTACTTCGCGAGCCACCCGCGCCCCGACTGGGTCACGGGACTCCTCAACGACGACGACATGACCGAGACTCTCGAGCTCGCCCGCAGTCTCGTTCCGGGCGCGCGGCGGGTCGTCGTCGCCGCGGGATCGGGACAGCTCGACTCGGGCTCCATCGCGAGCGTGCGCCGCGACGTGACCAGGCTCGGAATCGGGCTCGAGGTCGACGGCCTCGGCGGCACCCCGATCGCCGACTTCCCGCGGGTCTTCGGCCGTCTCCCCGCCGACACGATCCTCGTCTACACGATGATGTTCCGCGACTCCGCCGGCCGGGCCGTCGTTCCTCTGGATGCGGCGCGGGCCCTGGCCGCCGCGGCCTCGGTCCCGGTTTTCTCGGTGCACGCGACCTACCTCGGAAGCGGCGTCCTCGGCGGCGCGCTCCTCGACTATGCCCACGAAGGCCGCGCCGCCGGCGACCTCGCGCTGCGGGTGCTCCGGGGGGAGCCGCCGGCTTCGATTCCGCTGCTCGGCCGTTCGCCGCGCCTGCACGCCGTCGACGACCGGGTCCTGCGCCGGTTCCACATTCCCGAAAGCCGGCTGCCGGCGGCCTACGAGCGGCGCTACCGCCAGCCGACCTTCTGGGAACAGTACCGCTGGCGGATCGTGGCCGTGGCCGTGGCGGTCGCGGCGGAGACCGCCCTGCTGGTCGCGCTGCTCGTCGAGCGGCGCCAGAGGCGGCTCGCCCAGGACGAGAACCGGCGGCGCCGGATCGAGCTCTCGCAGGCCGCGCGCCTGGCCACCGTGGGCGAGCTGGCGGCCTCGATCTCCCACGAGATCAACCAGCCCCTCGGCGCGATCCTGGCCAACGCCGAGGCGGGAGAAATGCTGCTCGCTTCCACGAACGGACAGTTCGAGGAGGTGCGCGAGATCTTCGCCGAGATCCGCAAGGACGACCAGCGCGCCAGCGAAGTCGTCCGGCGGGTCCGGCGCCTGGCGAGCCGGCGCGAGATGGAGCTCAAGCCCATCGACGTCAACGTCGTCGTCGACGTCGTCCTGCGGCTCCTGCGTCACGACGCGCGCCGCCACGGCGTCGCCCTGGAGGAGGAGCTCGCCGCCGACCTCCCGCCGGTGAGGGCCGACGAGGTCGCGCTCCAGCAGGTCCTCATCAATCTCGCGTTGAACGGGATGGAGGCCATGGACGGCATCCCGGGCGAGCGCCGCCTCGTTTTCCGGACGCGCCGCGACGGACGCCGCCTGCTCGTGCGGGTCTCGGACACCGGCAAGGGAATCGCCGACGCCGACCGCCCTGGCCTTTTCACGTCGTTCTTCACGACCAAGCCGCACGGCGTCGGGCTCGGCCTGGCCATCTGCCGGTCCATCGTCGAAGGGCACGGCGGGGCCATCGAGGCCTCCAACGGCGACGGCGGAGGCGCCGCCTTCGAGTTCAGTCTCCCGCTCGAGGACGGACCGGGCGCCGCCGGCAAGACCGCCGCCGCCCGGCCGGGCGCATGATCCCGGCGAAGGCCCCGGTCATCCACGTGGTGGACGACGACGACTCGTTCCGGACCGCCCTCTCGCGCCTGTTGAAGGCCGCCGGCTACGCCACGCAGCAGCACCGTTCCGCGGGCGAGTTCCTTCTCGACCCTCCCGGCGCCCCCGGCTGCGTGCTGCTCGACGTCCACATGCCGGGACCGAGCGGGCTGGACCTGCAGGAGGCCATCGCGAAACGGGGCGACGGCCTTCCCGTCATTTTCCTGACCGGCCACGGCGACGTCCGGCAGAGCGTCCGGGCGATGCGCGGCGGCGCGGTGAATTTCCTGACCAAGCCCGTCGAGCGGCAGGAGCTTCTCGCCGCGATCGAGGAGGCGCTCGCGCGCCAGCGCGCCCAGGCCGCGGACGCCGGCCGCCGGCGCGAGGCTGCGCGCCGATACGCGCGCCTCACGGCCCGCGAGCGCGAGGTCTTCGCCCTCGTCGTTTCCGGAAAGATCAACAAGCAGATCGGCGCCGCCCTCGGCGTCTCCGAGCGAACCGTCAAGGCCCATCGCGCGCAGGTCATGGAGAAGATGGAGGTCGGCTCGGTCGCCGAGCTCGTCCAGGCCGACGGGCTGATGCGGGAAAGATCCCACCCCGGGCGGCCGGCGGAAGGGCCCACGGAGTGATCGAAGCCGGCGTTGCCCCAAAGGTCAATACCGGCCCTCCCGAAGAGCCGGGTTCCCGACCTCGCGCGGCGGAGAGATGCTCGCCCGAAGCAATGGCAGCCCGGCAGCGAATGGTCGCGATCGTGGAGGATGATTCGGGAATGCGCGAAGCGCTGGGACGGATGCTGAGAGCGGCCGGGTTCGAAGCCAGCTCCTATGCTTCGGCGGAGGCCTTTCTGCAAGCCGGCATGAAATTCGGCTGCCTCGTCCTCGACGTCCACCTCCCCGGCGCTTCGGGGATCGACTTGCAACGCCGCCTGGCGGAGGATGGCCTGGCGAGCCCGGTCATTTTCATCACCGCGCACGACTCGGCTCGCCTCCGGCACGAGGCCGAAGAGCTCGGCGCCATCGCGTTTCTCGCCAAGCCCTTCGAGGGGCGTCTCCTGCTCGGCGCGGTGGAGCGGGCCCTGGCACAGAGACCCAATTGACCTCTTCTTCCCAGAAGTTCATCGGCAATGGAGGAGTCTTCATGAGCGCAACCCCGGGGCCAGTGACGAAGGAAACACAGGAGGAACCCGACATGAGTCGAATTCTGATTCGATGGTTCGCGGTATTCGGTGGTGTCCTGCTCGCCGCGTCGCTCCGGGCTCAGGAGAAAAAGCCCAACATCCTCTTCATCATGGGCGACGACATCGGATGGATGCAGCCGAGCATCTACCACCGCGGCCTGATGGTCGGGGAGACGCCCAACATCGACCGCATCGGCAACGAGGGCGGCATCTTCATGACGTACTACGCCGAGCAGAGCTGCACGGCGGGGCGCAACGCCTTTTTCACCGGCATGCATCCCCTGCGCACGGGCATGATCCCACCGCAGCTGCCGGGCAGCCCGAGCTACCTGCGCCCCGGCACCCCGGCGCTCGCCGTGTTCCTGCACGACCTCGGCTATACGACGGGCGAGTTCGGCAAGAACCACCTCGGCGATCACACCGACGCGCTGCCGACCGCGCATGGCTTCCAGGAGTTCTGGGGCTACCTGTACCACCTCGACGCGATGCAGGGCGTGAGCTTCCCGGACATCAACAAGACCCCGACCCAGCAGACGGTCGCGCCGCCCTGCAAGAACACTCCGATCCCGGGCCTTGCCGAGGTTGCGGGAGCCGTGGATCCTCGGACGACGACATGCCTCACGCCGCCACGGCCGGTCCTCTGGTGCAAGTCGCCCGACGGCTCGTCGAAGGGCCAGACCTGTCAGGACCAGGGTCCCCTGACGCTCGAGCGCTCGAAGACGGTGGACGAGGAGATCTCCGCCAAGGTCGTCGACTTCCTCGACCGCAACGACCCGAAGAAAACCAACAAGCCCTTCTTCGTCTGGTACAACCCGGCGCGCATGCACATCACGACCGTGCTGTCGGACAAGTACATGGCCATGGTCGGCCAGGCGGGCGGTAAGGACTGGGGCGTCAACGAGGCCGGCATGAAGCAGATGGACGACAACATCGGCGTCGTCCTGAAGAAGCTCGAGGACATGGGCCAGCTCGACAACACCATCGTCGTCTTCACGACCGACAACGGCGCCGAGACCATCACCTACCCCGACGGCGGAACGACGCCGTTCAAGGGCGGGAAGCTCAGCACCTGGGAAGGCGGCATGCGCGCTCCGTGCGTCATCCGCTGGAAGGGCGTCGTCAAGCCCGGGACCGTCTTCAACGACATCTTCGCCTCGCTCGACTGGGTGCCCACGTTCGTCGACATCGCCGGCGGCCCGAAGGGCGACGGGCTGAAGAAGAAGATCGAAGCCGGACAGTATCCGGGCATCGTCAAGACGACCCTCGACGGCCACAACCAGGTCGACTACCTGACGGGCAAGTCGCCGAAGGCGGCCTCCGATGTCTTCTTCTACTACTCCGGGGCGGACCCCTCGGCCGTGCGGTACAAGAACTGGAAGATCTATTTCACGATGGTCTCCGACGCTCCCGCCGGTTTCATCGCCGGGGCCCTGCCGTACCACTGGGCCCAGGTCGTCAACATCAAGCGGGACCCCTTCGAGACGTCGCTCGGAGAGCAATACAAGACGCTCACGGGCATGGGCGGCGCCCTCGCGGGCCCGGTGACGGCCTACGTCTACGACTGGAACATGCTTCCGATCGGGCAGTCGCTGTGGCTGCAGGAGCTGGAGACATACCAGCAGTTCCCGCCGATGCAGGACCCGGCGAGCTACAACCTGACCCAGGTCATGGACCAGCTCAAGAAGGCCCACGTCGCCAGCCACGCGGGAGAGTAGAACGTCGAGCCCGGGCGGGCGGCTCCGAGGAGCCGCCCGCATTTTCGCCTATGGCGGGAGGAGTTCATGAAAGGGTTCCGTCCAGGTCGTTTCTCGAAGACGCTTCTGTTCGCGGTCGTTCTTGGCGCCGCGTCACTGGATTCTGCCCTCGCCCAGAGTGCGAAGGGCGGCGCGGACACCGGCTTTTCGTTCGACGTCTACGGCGACTCTCGCTCGATGATGTACCTCCCCTACAAGCAGAGCCAGGAAGCGGACGCCCGCAAGCTGATGGTCGACATGTTCGAGCTCGTGATGCCGGAGAAGATGTCGGAGGCCGTCGTCCAGAGGGACGTGAAGCTCGTCTACGACCCGTCCACGCACGAGCTGGTCCAGCTCGTCATGCCCTTCATGACCCGGAGCGAGGTGACGACACTCACGCTCGACAAGGGTTGGGTGACGTCGGCCTCGGTCGAGGACGTGAAACTCTTGCCGGGCGTGCGCCGGGAGATGTTCCGGCTCGACGGCGGCCAGTGGGTGGCGCGCGAGGTCGTCAGGGACATCAAGGCAGGGAACGCGAAGTTTGTCGTCAACACGGGCGACCTCGTGTGGTGGGGCCGGCAGGGCGACAAGCCCTCCGACAATCCCTACTGGTCGCTCGTCGAAAAGGACGTCTTGAAGGAATTGCCGCCGGCCGACGCCGAGATGAAGAAGGCCGGCCTCGACGGCGTGGTCTTTCCGGCCGTCGGCAATCACGAGGTGTGGGACGACTCCGACGTCGAAGGCCTGCTGGCGTCTTTCCCGTACCTGACGAAGCTCGGCGTGTCGAAGAAGCAACTGATTTACAAGTTCGATTTTCGCGGCGTGCGCTTCATCTTCCTGTACACGGGACCCTACGACTACCGCCAGCCGTCCGGATGGGATGCCCAGCAACCGGCCTACGACGCGCAGATGGTGCAGCTCAAGAAGTGGCTGGATGAAGCCAAAGCCACCGGGATCAAGAAGATCTTCGTCAGCTTTCACGCCCCCGTGTATTGCCGCTCCGGCATGGGGCCGATTCCCGAAGCCCAGAACCCGCACAAGACCCTGGAGTCCTACGCCAAGGACCTCGACATCGTCGTCTTCAACGGCCACGTGCACACGACGGAGCTCTTCCAGGCGGGCGGCGTGAAGTACTTCGTCGTGGGGGGCGGCGGCGCGGAGCAGGACCCGATTCTCCCGGGGAGGACCGCGATCAAGACCCTTCCGGCCGACTACCCCAGGGACGTCTATTGGAAAGGCGCGCCTCCGGTCGAGGAATACAACTTCCTGCACGTCGACGTGAAGCCGGGCCAGGCCACGAAGTTCACGATCCACCGCTTCCGCCCCGGTTCGGCCGAGCCCTACGCCTCGGTCGAGGTCTTCCAGTGAAAGCGGAGAGCCCCGTGGCTCCTCGGTTCGCCCTCCCTCTTCCCGGCTGGGTCCTGAGCCCCTACACGGCGATCGTCATCGCCGCGGTTCACGTCTACCTGAGCATCGGTCACCTCACGGTCCTGTTCAAAGGCCCTCCCCACTGGACCGACTTCTGGAAAGGGTTCGGTGCGCTCGCGGGCGCCTACGTCTTCGCCGCGCTGGCCACGCGCGGGTTCGGCCGCCGCGAGAGGGCGCTTCCTTCTCTCGAGCCTCTGCAAGAGAGATGACAAGGGGTTCCTCGAATGAGCAAGACCCGGGTCCGATTCGTTGTCTCGGCGCCCAAATCAAGAAGGAGGAACGGTGTCATGAGGACAAAGGCACTCGCTCTCGGAATTGTCTGTGGCGGACTGATGGTGGCGTGCTCCACGATGACGACGGCGGTCGACTACGACCACACCGTCAACTGGTCCCAGTTCCACACGTTCCAGATCGTCGGCGGGACGGCGAGCCCGGAGACGTTCACTCAGAAGCGCATCGAGGACGGGATCACGAACGCGCTGACGTCCAAGGGCTGGCAGGCGGTCACCTCCAATCCGGACGTGACCATCTCTCCGCACGTCGTTCTCTCTTCCGAGACGCAGTGGAACGCGACGGGAACGGGAGGCTTTCGGCGCATGGGCGGCGGCATGGCCCAGGCCACGCAGACGCAGGTCCCGATCGGGACGCTCGTCGTCAACATGACGAACGCCAAGACCGGCGAGCTGATCTGGCGCGGCACGGCGCAGGACACGGTCTCGGGCGGCGGTTCCGACAAGGGGCAGACGGATCAGGCGATCCAGCAGATCTTCAAGAACTTCCCGCCGACCTCTTAGGGCCGCTCGAGAAACGAGCTGCCGTCGCCAATGAGGATTCGGACCGGAGGCGTCGTCATGGGCAGGGCCGCCGAAAAGATGAAGGAAGAATTCCAGGCGATCATGCCGCCGGCGAGCTCGTGCGGACGCCCGGTCGGGATGGAGCGCTCAGGATTTTCTTCGGACCACTCCAGGTGCCCTCCGTGTAACCGGGCCCGCGGAGCGCGGTCAAACGTCGGTCTTCAGTGGAAAGGGGGATTCGGATGCACTGGCGCCACGGTCTTCGAACAATCGGGGTTCTGGTCCTGGTCGGTCTCCTCACGGCCGCCGGCGCTCGGGCGCAGGCGGCGAAATCGCCGAACATCCTGGTGATCATGGCCGACGACGTCGGCTGGTTCAGCGTCGGCGCCTACCACCGGGGAATGATGGCCGGCAAGACGCCGAACCTCGACAAGCTCGCCGCGCAGGGGATGATGTTCACCGACTACTACGCGGAGGCGAGCTGCACGGCGGGCCGCGCGAATTTCATCATGGGTGAGATTCCGCTCCGCACCGGCATGACGACGGTCGGTCAGGCCGGGGCCAATGTCGGCATCCCCGACCAGGCCGTCACGATCGCGAGCGTGCTCAAGTCCATGGGCTACGAGACGGGCCAGTTCGGCAAGAACCACCTCGGCGACCTGAACAAGTTCCTGCCGTGCGTGCACGGCTTCGACGAGTTCTTCGGCTACCTCTACCATCTCGACGCGATGTCGGACCCGTACTGGTTCGACTATCCGCAGGACTGGATCGACAAGACCGGTCCCCGCAACCTCTGCCACTGCTGGGCGACCGACACGGCCGACCCGACGTCCCAGCCGCGCTGGGGCGTGATTGGCAAGCAGAAGATCGAGGACGAGGGTCCTCTCAAGCCGTTCGCCAACATGGACAACATGCAGGGCTGGCAGAAGGGCAAGCCGGCCAAGTACGACATGGGGACGATCGACGAAGAGATCTCGAAGCGGACCATGGCCTTCATGGACAAGGCGAAAAAGGACGGGAAGCCGTTCTTCATCTGGAACAACCCGACGCGCGTCCACGTCTTCACGTATCTCTCGCCGAAGTACCAGGCGATGATGAACCCGACGTCCGGCTACAACCTGGAAGAAGCCGCGATGGCGCAGCTCGATGACAACGTGGGCGCCGTCCTGCAGCACCTCCAGGACATCGGAGAGGCCGACAACACGATCGTCATCTTCACCACCGACAACGGCACCGAGACTTTCACCTGGCCGGACGGCGGCAACACGCCGTTCAAGGGGGAGAAGGGCACGAGCTACGAGGGCGGTTTCCGCTCGCCGGCCATCATCCGCTGGCCCGGACACGTCAAGCCGGGATCGGTGGAGAATGGGATCATCTCCGGCCTCGACTGGTTCCCGACGCTGGTGGCCGCCGCCGGAAATCCCAACATCACGGATCAACTGCTCAAGGGCGCGAAGATCGGGGATCGAACCTACAAGAACCACCTCGACGGCTACAACCAGACGGCGATGCTCGAGGGCAAAGGGCCGTCCGCCCGGCACGAGGTCTTCTTGTTCTCCGGCCCGATGCTCGGTGCGGTCCGGCTCGACGATTTCAAGTTCCAGTTCCTGCAGCAGCCCTACGGATGGCCGGGTGAGAAGATCACGACGGACATGCCGACCATGACGAATCTTCGTTGGGATCCGTTCGAGCGTTACTCGATGATCCGCGGAGAGACCTCGCTCACGGGCGCGTGGGGCTACGGGATGGACTTCTACGCGCGCGAGTTCTGGCGTTTCGTCGTGGTGCAGAAGGCGGTCGCCGATCTGGCGATGACGGCGATCGACTACCCGCCGATGCAGGACCCGGCCAGCTTCAACCTGGAGGCGGTCAAGAAGCAGATCGAGACCATGGTGAAGAACCACGCCGGGCAGTAGTCGATACGTTCGATGGTTCGGGCGGCCCTCCGGGGCCGCCCGAATGGCTTTCGGGAGTCGAGGGGAATTCCATGAATCCGAGCCGTCGGTTCTGCCGGAAGCGATCCGGGGATCGTCAAGACGACGCTCGACGGCGTCAAAGAGATCGACTAGCGGACGGGCAATTCGCAGAAGTCCGCCCGAGTGGTCTTCTACCTCACGCAGGTGGAGGAGCGGATCAAGGCGGCCCGTCACGCGCGCGACGAGCTCGGCTCGACTTCTCGAGGCGCCTCCGAACGGGTGCGCCTCTTCGTATCGTAAGGGTGGGTTCATGATGAAGGGGGGGTCATGATGAAGGCTCGAGGGCGCTCCTGGAGATTCGCTGGTCTCGTGTCGTTCCTCGTCGCCGCGACAGGTCTTGCCCAGACGCCCGGCAAGAAGCCCAACATCCTCGTCATCTGGGGCGACGACGTCGGGATTTACAACCTGAGCGCCTACAACCTGGGCACGATGGGCTACCACACGCCCAACATCGACCGCATCGCGAGGGAGGGCGCGCTCTTCACCGACGCCTACGCGCAGCAGAGCTGCACGGCGGGGCGGGCGTCGTTCATCCTCGGCGAGCATCCGTTCCGGACGGGGCTTCTGACGATCGGCATGCCCGGCTCCCCCCAGGGCATCCCCGACTGGGCGCCGACGATCGCCGACCTGCTCAAGCCCCAGGGCTACGCGACGGGACAGTTCGGCAAGAACCACCTCGGCGATCAGGATCGGCACCTGCCGACGGTGCATGGCTTCGACGAATTCCTCGGCAACCTCTACCACCTGAACGCCGAGGAGGAGCCCGAGACCTACTACTATCCGAAGGATCCCGAGTTCAAGAAGAAGTACGGCCCGCGCGGCGTGCTGCACACCTGGTCCGACGGCAAGGGCGGCCAGAAGATCGAGGACACGGGCGCGCTCACCCGGGAGCGGATGCCGACCGTGGACATGGAGATCTTCAACGCCGAGCAGAAGTTCGTCGACACGGCGGCCAAATCGGGCAAGCCCTTCTTCGTCTGGTTCAACACGACGCGCATGCACGTCTGGACGCACCTGAAGCCGTCCGCCGTAGGCCGCACGGGAATTGGCCTCTATCCCGACGGCCTCGTCGAGCACGACGACATGGTCGGCCAGGTTCTCAAGCAGCTCGACGATCTCGGCATCGCCAACAACACCATCGTCGTCTATGGAACCGACAACGGCGCCGAGACGGTCACGTGGCCGGACGGCGGCACGACGCCGTTCCACGGCGAGAAGGGGACGACGTGGGAAGGCGGATTCCGGGTCCCGATGCTCGTCAAGTGGCCGGGCGTGATCAAGCCGGGCACGATCGTCAACGACATCTTCTCGCAGGAGGACTGGCTGCCGACACTCCTGGCCGCGGCCGGCGAGCCGAACATCGTCGAGAAGGTCGCGAGGGGCTACGCCGCCAACGGCAAGACCTTCAAGGTTCACCTCGACGGCTACAACTTCCTTCCGTACTTCAAGGGCGAGGCGAAGAAGGGGCCGCGCGAGGAGATCTTCTACTTCGGACAGGGCGGCGATCTGAACGCGATCCGCTGGAACGATTGGAAGGTCGCGTTCGCTCAGGAGAACGGCAACATCGCGACCGCCACCCGCGACGTGACCGGTTGGCCCGAGATCGTGAACCTGCGGGCCGATCCGTTCGAGAAGGCGCCGCGCGAGTCCGGCATGTACATCCGGTGGTACGGCGACAACATCTGGCTGTTCATCCCCGTCCAGCAGAAGCTCAAGGCGTTCCTGCTGTCGATCCCGGACTTTCCCTTCCAGCAGGGAAGCAGCCTGAACGCCGCGGGCATCAACTACACGTCGCTCCAGGCGATGCAGGCGATGAAGCGTCTGCACGAGCTGGAGAGCCTGGCGGCGCCGAGCAACTGAACGGCGCCCCGCGGCGGGAAGCGGAGGCGAGGATGGCCGAGGACCAGAAGAATCTGAAGGAGAAGGCGGCCGAGGAGCTCCGGCTGATGCTGGTGATCACGGCCTTCCTGGCCGCCGTCTTCGTCTCCTTCCTCACCTACCGGCGCCTCATCTCGCGCGAGTTCGGCGTGACGTCGTTTCACTACGGATTCGCCATTCTCGAGGCGTTGATCGTCGCGAAGGTCATCCTGATCGGAAAGGCCATCGGCATCGGGAAAAAGTCCAGCGGACGGGTGCTCTTCCGCAACGCGCTCCGGGACTCCGTCGTCTACGCGCTGCTCGTTGGCGTGTTTGCGATCCTCGAGCACGTCGTCGAAGGGCTCTTCCATCACGAAACGCTCGCGGCCAGCATCCAGAAAATCCTGGAGCAGGGCCTCTACGAGATTCTGGGAAGGACGCTCATCGTCTTCGTGGCCTTCATTCCGTTCTTCACGCTGTGGGAGCTCGATCGGGCGCTCGGCGAGCGGACGCTGATCTCTCTTCTCTTTCGCAAACGCGCGACTCCTGCAGGAAGTTAGGCGAGTGTCCCGGGAGAGCGCGCGCCGCCGCCGTCGAACGGCCTGAGGCTCTCGCAGGGCTCATCGGCATCAGGCGAGACGAAGATCGAGAAATTTCGCCCGGGAAAGGAGCAAGGCTCGTGAAGAAGTGGAGTGTCATCATTTTCTCCGCCCTCCTCGCGCAAGCGGCCGCGGCGCAGGCAGGAATCTCCGGCCACGTGCAGGCGGGCGGCAAAGCGGTCTCGGGCTCGACGGTCACCCTCTACGCCGCGGGCGACGCGGCTCCCGCGAAGCTCGGCGAAGCGAAAACGGACGCGAAGGGCGCGTTCCAGCTCGGCGCGGGGAGCCCTCCCGCCGGCTCCTCTCTCTATCTCGTCGCGCGCGGCGGGACGCCGCAGGACCGGCCGGATCGCCGCAACGATCCCGAGCTCGCCTTCCTCGCGGTGCTCGGGGCGGCGCCGGCGAAGAGCGTCACGATCAACGAGCTCACCACGGTGGCGTCGGTCTGGACCCACGCGCAGTTTCTCGAGGGCGACGTGCTGAAGGGCCCCGCCCTGGGACTGAAGATCGCCGCGGGCAACGTGCCGAGCTTCGTCGATCTCGCGACCGGCGGCTGGGGCGGCGTCATCCAGGACTCCCTGAACGGCCCCCAGACGCCGACGATGGCGAACTTCGCGACGCTCGCGGACCTCTTATCCGCCTGCGCCACGCACATCACCCCGGATGCGTGCGGCCGGCTCTTCGCGGCGTCCACGCCGCCGAAGGGCGCCGCGCCGACGGACACTCTGACGGCGGCGCTCGCGATCGCCCGCTATCCCTGGCATCAGCCGCAGCGCCTCTTCCAGCTCCTCGACGCCTTCTACGCGGTCCCGCAGGGCAGGACGATGCGGGCGGTTCCGTTCATGCCGTATCTCAACTTCGCGCCGAGCGCGTGGGTGCTGCCGCTGAAGTTCGACGGCGGCGGCTATCGCGCCGGCGGCAAAGCGATGTTCGACAGCCAGGGCAACCTCTGGGTCGGCGACAACTTCACGATCGGCTGGCAGGGCCAGGACACGCTCTGGCAGGGCCACGCGACGAAGTTCGACCCGAACGGCAGGCCGCTCTCGCCGATCACGACGGGCTTCGCCGGCGGCGGCATGCAGGGCGGCACGTTCGGCGCGGCGGTCGACGCGAGGGACCAGGCGTGGCTCTCGAGCTACGGCGGCATGTCGATCTCGGTCTTCGACAAGAGCGGCAAACCGCTGACGCCTCCGGAGGGCATCACCTTCGGCGGAAAACTCGGACTGATGCAGGGCATCATCGTCACGCCCGGCTCCGGCGACGTGTGGGCGGTCGGGGTCTCGAAGAGCCAGCTCCTGTTCTTCCCGAAGGGCGACTACACGAACGGCAAGATCGTCTGCGAGGGACGCGACGTCGAGCCTTGCAAGTCCTTCCTCGGCCCGTTTCACCTCGGCATCGACCAGCAGAATCGGATCTGGGTGACCAACGCCATGGGAGGGCACGTCACGCGGTTCCCGGCGTCGGATCCGAGCAAGGCGGAGAAGTTCAGCACCGGTTGGAGCGGCAGCGGCCTCGGCATCGACAGCCAGGGCAACGTGTGGGTGACGAACCGCCTCGGCAACGGCGTGCGGGGCGAGGCGGTGGTGATCGACACGGTGGCGACGCTGAAGCTCGGCGGCAACGGCGACGAGAAGCTCACCCGCGCCATGGCGAAGCAGACGGCGCAGGACGGCGGCAGCGTCTCGTTGCTGCGCCCGGACGGCTCGCCGTTCCCGGGCTCACCCTTCACGGCCGGCGGCCTTCCGGGGCCCTGGGCGATCGCGGTCGACGGCAACGACAACATCTGGATCTCGAACTTCGCGATGCCAAACAGCCCCATCACGTGTCTCTGCGGGGCGAGGACCGAGAACTGTCCGCCGGGCTTCAAGACGGGAGACCAGATCGCGCCGCCGAACGGCTACGTCGGCGGCGGGCTGCAGATGCAGACCGACATCGCGGTCAGCCCCTCGGGCGACGTCTGGGCCATGAACAACTGGCAGGACATCGACAGCTGCTTCGGCGTACCGGACGAAGCGCTCTCGACGCGCTGCGGCGGCCAGGGCGTCACCATCTTCTTCGGCATGGCGAAACCCGTGCGCGCGCCGCAGATCGGCCCGGCGAAACCATTTTGAAGGAGTCTTCCGTGAAACACCGCCGACGACTCGGACCCGTTCGTACCGCCGTTCTCCTCGTCTCGATGACCACGATCGCCACCGCCCGCGCGGGGGCTCAGACGACCGAGGAGGAGGCCCACCACCCGGACCAGTCGGACGCCGACAAGCTCGCGCAGGCGCTGGCGAACCCGGTCTCGAATCTCTGGTCGCTGCAGTTCCAGTTCAACAACTTCCAGCTGACCAACGACCGCTGGAACAACAACCTGAACTTCCAGCCGGTGATGCCGGTCAGCCTGACGAGCGGCCTGAACCTGATCACGCGGCCCGTCATCCAGGTCTACAACAGCGCGCCGTACACCGACAGCCTCGGCCAGGAGCAGCGCACGACGAACTTCGGCGACTGGACGCAGCTCGAGCTCCTTTCGCCGGCGGACAGCGGCCACTGGCTGCTCGGCGCCGGGCCGACGTTCATCTTCCCGACGGCGGGCTCCGTCTACACCGGACAGGGCAAGTGGCAGGTGGGCCCCGCGGTGGTCGTGGCCTACATGGACAAGAAGTTCATCGCGGGCATCTTCCCGCAGCAGTGGTGGTCCTATGCCGGGGACCCGAGCCGCCCGAACACGAACCAGATGAACCTCCAGCCGATCTTCAATCTCTTCTTCGAG
>Ga0335083_10004415_pt1 | contig 17915 bp, 18 predicted proteins | sample Lox_Sample_42_FD_206716 | JGI IMG/M metagenome (GOLD analysis project Ga0335083, IMG submission 206716) | Soil microbial communities from Loxahatchee National Wildlife Refuge, Florida, United States - Lox_Sample_4.2 | ecosystem: Environmental > Terrestrial > Soil > Wetlands | place: USA...
AGCGGTCGTCCTCGAGGTAGAAGCTCCGGATGAGCGTTACGTCAGCCGCCACGCTTCACCGCGATGGAAAAATGTTCCGCCCCGCCCTGTCGCGCCTGGAGCATCGCCCGGGTGACGATTCCGTGGGGCGCGGCGTCGTCCGCGGCGACGATCACGGTAGCGTCAGTCCCCCGGAGCAGCGGTCTGAGATTCTCGGCAAGGGATTGCAGGGTCACGGCGGTCTTTCCGAGAAAGATGCCGCCGTCGGCGGCCACCGTCAGGGTGACGGGCGCCTTCACGCGCATTGCAGGCGCCTTCCCCTGGGGGAGGTGAACCGCGAGCGAATTCAAGTTCTGCATCGAGAGCGACGCGAGCATGAAGGTAGCGAGCAGGAAGAACATGACGTCGATCATGGGGATGATTTCTATGCGACCGCGCCGGTTGGGCCTGGGCTTACGCAACTTCACGGGCTCGGCCCTCCTTGGTCTGGTCCATGCGTATGCGGTCGACGAGGCGCGTACCGAGGCGCTCCATCTCATCGTGCCTTTGCGCCTGCAGATGCGAGAAATAGTTGAAGGCGAACAGCGCGAGCAGCGCGACGGCCAGGCCGAGCGCCGTGGCGATCAGCGCCTCGGCGACGCCCGCGGTGACCGCCGTCGGGTCCACCAGTCCGCTCGCGCCGATCAGTCCGAAAGACTGCATCATCCCGACGATCGTCCCGAGCAGCCCGAGCAGCGGTGCCGCCGTGACCGTTGTCTCCAGAATCCACAATCCGCGTGCGAGCGCCTGCTCGATCTGCTGCGCCTCGTCGCTTGCCCTCGACTCCACCCACCAGATCGGCTTCTGGCGGTTCGCGCCGATCACGATGAAGAAACGCCGGAAATAGTTGCGCGGCGCAAGCTCCTCGAGCCCCTTCTGCAGCTCGGCCCAGGCGAAGTCGTACGTCTCGATGAGTTCGACAAGCGCCTGGGGGAGCCGCACGTAGCGCCAGTAGACGAATGCCTTGTCGGCTATGACGCAAGAAGCGATCAGGGCCAGGCCGGCGATGGGGTACACCATCACACCGCCGGCCTTGATCGCGCTCAGGGCTACGCCAAGGGCCTGCATGCTCTATCTCCGGGGTTGGGGCATAGGGGCATCATCAGAAGGGCTTGCTCACGCCGGCGTAATACGCTCGCCGCGGACCGAACTGCGGCGCGCCCACGCCGATTCCGGTGCCGTCGCGCAGCTCGTAAGTCTTGTCGAACACGTTGAGCACCGCGGCGCGCACGTCGAGCTTGCCCAGCTGCGGCGTATCGAAGCGGTGCGTCAGCGCGAGGTTGACGGTCGTGTAGGGCGGGAGCTTCTCGGTGTTGGCGAAGCCGCGGCGCAGGCCGCTGCCGTAGATCGCGTCCGCGATGTACTGCGTCCCCTGCCAGGTGTAGGTCGCGCCCGCCGTAGCCGAATAACGCTGGTCGTGGTCGAGGTAGACGTAGTTGCTGGCGATGTACGCGAGCTCGTCCGGGTCGAAGTTGAACTGCGCCGACGTGACGTCGGTGGCGCGCGCGACCGAGTATGCCAGGTTGGCGTAAGCGGATACATTGTTCTTCTTGTAGTTCCCCGTCAGCTCTACGCCGTACACCTTGGCCTTGTCGTAGTTGAACGGCGTGAATATCAGGGCCGACCCGAACTGCCCCTCGTCGATCAGATTACGCGCCTCCTTGTAGTAGCCGTCCAGGCCGAGGTTGGTGCTCGGGGTGAGCTGATGCGTGACGCCGGCGTCCAGGTAATGGGCGCGCTCGGGCTTCACCGGGTCGTTCACGTCGGTCGCGGCGGCGTTCGTGGTGTTGTCGAACAAGGCGAGCGTCTTGTTCGAGATCAGCTCGTTAGGCGGCGGCGTGAAGTAGCGCGCATAGCCCGCGTGCCAAGTCGTCTGCTGCGTCGCCTTGTAGACGAACCCGATGCGCGGGCTCAGCTGGCCGGCGCGGACGAACGCGTCCATCTCATCCAGGCGCGCGCCGTAGTTGAGCGTGAAGCGCTGGGTCAGCCGCCACTCGTCCTGGAGGTAGAGGCCGTACAGGCGGTTGCCGTTCTTGGGATTGTTGTCGACGATCGTGACGGGTCCACCGTTGACGTCGCCCGTGACCGGGTCCGTGGTGAACACCGTCGAGGTGTTGTCGCTCTGGTCGTTCTCGGTGCTCGCGTTGAAGCCCATGCGCAGGGTATGAGCGGAGTCCAGCTTGTAGCTCCCGTCGGTCTGGAGCCCGGTGGTGAAGCTGCTGCGGAACACCTGCGAGGCGACGCCGTTGAACACCAGATCTCCGACAGGGTCCGGATTGAAGGTGGTGCTGCTGTAGCGGGTGAAGAGCGCGACCTGGTAGTCCAGGCCCGTGGGCAGGGACGCCTGATAGGCGAGGATGGCGTAGTTGTTGAGCTCGCGCTGCGTCTCGTTCAGGTCCGCCGAGTTGAATCCGGACACCCCGGCTTGCGCCAGGAAATCCGGGTCAGGCGTCTGGTCGGGATTGTTCGGTATCTCGAAATTTCCCACCGACGTTCCCATGATGAAGCTGATCTTGCTGGTGGCGCTCGGAAGGAAGGACAGATAGGCGAAGCCCTTGCCCTGGGTCGTGTGGTCGTGGATGGCGTTCACCGAGCCCGTCGGGTTCTCGATCCCGAGGTCGTTTTGCATGTAGGAGCCTGTCACGTAGTAGTTCAAACCGCCCTCCGTGACGCCGGACAGCTCGGCGCTCGGGTTCACGGTGTTGTGCGAGCCGCCGTAGATGCCCACGCGCCCCCCTTGCTGGAAGCCGTTCTTGGTCTCGATCTCGACGACGCCCGCGGTGCGGTATCCGTACTGAGCCGGAAGCGCGCCGGTAAGCAGGTCGATGCGGTCGGCGAAGCGCGTGTCGAGCGACTGCCCGAAGCCCGTGATGCCCTCGGGGAGGATCACGTTGTTGATGCGGTACTGCAGGTTGGCGTGGTCGCCTCGGACGTGCAGCTGGCCGAAGGAATCGTTCGCCACGCCCGGCGCCCGCAGCAGAACCTCGTTGAACGAGGTGTTGTCGCCCTCGGGCAGCGCCTGGATGTCCCGCTGATCGAAGCTGTACTGGCTGCTGCCGGTCCGCGGCGATAGGCTGTTGCGCGCCTGGTCGAGCTTCTCCGCCGCGACCCGGATCTCCAGGGCTTGGCTGCTCGCCAGGGTGAGCACGACGTCTGCGGGCGGCGCGTCGCTGACCGTGACGATCGTCGTGCCTCGCTTGAATTGCGCGATCTCGGCGACGACGGCGTAGGTTCCGGGCGCGACGCCCTGGAATGCAAACCTGCCGTCGCTGCCGGTGCGCGTTTGAGCGACCGTCCGGCCGTCCCCGCCCTGCAGCGATACGCTCGCCTGGGCGAGCGGATGCCCGAGCGAATCGTTGACCAAGCCCCGGACCTCCGCTCCCGCGCCGGCCTGCGCCAGCGCTCTAGTGACCGTGAAAAAAACAATCATCGTTGCGAAAAACCATTTTGTGGGTTCCACTTTTCCGTCCGCATGAATTCGTGTGACCTCGAATCGCGCGACGTACGCCTCGAAACCGTACGAGGCGAGCGTCGCGGGCTGCCGCCGGTTGGGCGGATCTCCGCTTCCGGGCAGCGCGCCATATGACCGATAAGCGAACTCGCGCCGGAGGCGCGCGGATGGGGAGCGGAGAGAAAGGTGTGGATAAGAAGCAGTATTCCGGAGAAGAGCGCGGCAAATCGCGCAGCGACGGCGCGAGCTGGAGATCCGGGGCCCGTGCGGGCCCGTGCCCCAGTCCGTCATACGCGTCACAGACCAGGCAGTGGTGGGCGTGGGCCGTGCCGGCCGGGAGCGACTTGACGGGCCGGGGCAGGTGCGACAGCGCGTGCATGATCCCGGCCGCCTGCCCGAAGACGAGGGTACCGGCGACCAGCAGGCAGGCGGCGAGCGGCCTCACCCGCGCTTCTCCGCCACTCGCACCGCGTCGGTAATCCGATAGTAAAGCGATTCCGAGCCGTCCCTTAGAACCGAGAAGCGTCCTGAAACGACGATCCGGTCGTAAGTGTCCCCGAACGGAGAGGCCGCGATGATCTCGACCCGTCCTTCAGGGCCGGGAATCCAGCAGCCGAAACAGGTTCGCGGCGATGCCGCGAGCAGGAAACGCGCGTGCGTCGTCTCCAAGTCGTAGGGAATCATGAATCCCGAGAGCTGGACGATCGTGCCATCGAGTGATGCGATGGTCTTGTCGAAGCGGTGCTCGATTCGCCCGCTTGCCCGGAGATGCTTCACTCTCGCGAGAGTCGCCCACGACAGCGCGTCACCCGTGCTCGGCGGCGTGACCCCGTCTTGGCCGGAGAGAACGAGAGTTGCGATCACGACACCCAGTACGGCCGCAACGCCGAAAAGGGCGAACCACGCGCTTGAAGGTCTATTACCGCGGCGAGACGAGCCATGACTCGCTCTCATGTAGCTCCATCGGCTGAGGGAGGACGCGTCGCTTGCGTGCGTCAAAAAGGCGTGAGATCACGCCGGCCACGTCCGGGGCGCTGCGCCCGGACGGTCGTCAGCTACGAGAAAGAGCGGGGAGGTGCCTGCGCCAGGAACGGCGCACTAGGGAGAGGAACGTATTCATCAGCGAAATGCGCGACTACTGCCCCGGTCGGCTCGGCGGCGGTCAGCGTCAGTCCGGCCGCCGGTGCAGCGCTACTGACTGAATGGAAGGCAACGCACTGCTCGCACGCCGAAGACGTCGGCGTTCCGGGTGCCTTTGCGGTCTCTGAACTGTCGTGACCAAACCGGATATGCGAGAGCGCATGGAACACCGCGCCCTGCTGCACGAGCAGCATGCAGGCGAAGAGAACAACTTGCAGCGTTGCGCGCTTCACGCTTACCGGGCGCATGGCGAGCGCTAGTGTACGCCCGGCGTGCCGGGTTCCGCAACGCTCGGAAGTACCGGGACTTTATTTCATCTGCATGGGCGCCGACGAGGCACCCATCTTGAATCCGAGGTGCACGGTCAGGGCGTCCCCGTTCTTCACGTCCTTGATGGCGCTCGGCGGAAAGTGCAGGTGCAGCATCCCTTCGTGTGTCTTCAGCTGGAACGTGCCCTTCTTGTGATCGATCTTCTGCACGGTCCCACTCATGTCGTGCTCTCCCATCATGCCGGACATGGCCTGCGCGAGCGCCGGCGCCGTGGAGCAGGGCAGCAGGGCGGCAAATGCGAACAGCGGAATCCATTTTTTCATGGGATGGCTCCCGTTGGGGCGAAGAGGTCGGTTCAGTTTGGGTCGCGTGTTCCGCCGTGTCAAGCTCTGGTATCCTCGGCCTGATATGCAAGGAAGACTGGAAGACCGGCGGCTGCTCACCGGGCAGGGCAAGTTCACCTCCGATTGGAATTTCCCCGACCAGGCGTACGCGGCCTTCCTGCGCTCGGACCGCGCCCACGCCGAGATCGTCTCGATGGACATCTCGGAAGCGCTCAAGGCGCCGGGCGTGCTGGCGGTGCTCACCGGGAAGGACATGGCCGAGGCCGGCTACAAGTCGATTCCCACGAATCTCGGCGTAAAGGACCGCTTCGGCGAGCCGCTGAAGAAGCCGGCGCGGCCAGTGCTCGCGCAGGGGAAGGTGCGCCACGTCGGCGAGTGCGTCGCCTGCGTCGTCGCCGAATCGGCTCTCGCGGCGCAGGACGGCGCCGAGCTGGTCGCGGTCGAGTACCGCGAGCTGTCCGCAGTGACCGACGGCCGGGCCGCGCTCGCGCCGGGGGCGCCCCAGCTGCACGCCGAGCTTCCCGGCAACCTCTCGTTCGACTGGGTCGCGGGCGACGAGGCCGCCACCGAGGCCGCCTTCCGCTCGGCCAGCAGGGTGGTGAAGCTCGCGCTCGACAACCCGCGCATCATCGGCAACCCGATGGAGCCGCGGGCGTGCCTCGCGACCTACGACGAGCGATCCCAGAAGTACGCGCTCTACGCCTGCACGCAAGGGACGGCGGGCATGCGCGGCCAGCTCGTCTACACGATGGGCGTGGCCGACGACAAGATCGACGTGATCGCCGAGGACGTGGGCGGCGGATTCGGCGTGCGCTTCAACATGTACCCGGAGTACTGTGCGGTGCTCCTCGCGGCGAAGAGGACCGGACGGCCGGTGAAATGGACCGGCAGCCGCTCGGAAGTGTTCCTGTCGGACGAGCAGGGCAGGGACGTCGCGAGCGAGTCCGAGCTCGCGCTCGACGCCTCGGGGAAATTTCTGGCGCTGCGCTTCACCTACGTGGCCGACCTCGGCGCCTACCTCGCCCCGACCGGCCCATTCATCAACACCCAGGGCGTGGTCGCCTGCCTGACGGGCGTGTACGACGTGCAGGCCGCGTGCGCGCGCGTGAAGCTCGCGGTGACCAACAAGTCGCCTGGCGCCGCCTACCGCGGCGCCGGCCGCCCGGTCATGTCGTACATGTTGGAGCGGCTTGTCGAGCAGGCGGCGTTCGATCTGAACATGGACGCCGCAGAGCTGCGCCGGAAAAATCTGGTGGCGAAGGGAAAGCTCCCCTACAAGACCGTGAGCGGCTTCACCTACGACTGCGGCGACTTCGAGGGCGTTCTCGCCGACGCGCTCGCCGCCTCTGACTGGGCCGGATTCGAGAAGAGGCGCGCGGAGTCGCGTTCGCGCGGGCGATTGCGCGGGCGCGGCATGGCCGCCTACATCGAGGCGAGCGGCGGCGGGTTCGCCCCTTCCGACCAGGTCGAGGTGCGCTTCGGCGCCGACGGCGGCATCACGATGTACGCCGTGTCGCACAACCACGGGCAGGGCCACGAGACGAGCTACGCGCAGATCGTCTCGGGAATCACCGGGCTTCCGCTCGAGAACTTCCGCCTGCGCAACGGCGACCCGGCGGTGCGGCTGGTCGGCAACGCGACCGGCGGCTCGCGCTCGCTCCTCGGCGTGGGCAGCGTGATGCAGATCGCAGCGAAGGAGATCGTCAAGAAGGGACTCGCGCTCGCCTCGCGCGATCTCGAGGCCGCGGCCGCGGACATCGAGTTCGCCGACGGCGCCTACCGCATCAAGGGAACCGACCGCGCCGTGACGCTGCTGGCGCTCGCGAAGAAGTACGCCGGCACGCCGCAGGCGCTCGATGTGAAGGCCGAAGGCAAATTCGGGGTGACCTTCCCCAACGGCTGTCACGTCGCGGAAGTCGAGATCGAGCCCGAGACGGGAACGATCGAGATCGTGAAGTTCGCCGCGGTCGACGACGCGGGCAACCTGGTGAACCACCAGATTGTCGAAGGGCAGATGCAGGGAGGTATCACCCAAGGGGCGGGGCAGGTGCTCGGCGAGGTAGCGGTGTACGACCCCGACACCGGGCAGCTTCTGTCTGGCAGCTTCATGGACTACCCGATGCCGCGCGCAGGGCTGGTGAGCGGGCTCACACTCCGCGAGCACCCGGTCCCCACCGCCGCCAACCCGCTCGGCGCCAAGGGCGTGGGCGAGGCAGGGGTAAGCGGATCGCTTCCCGCGATCATGAACGCCGTGGCGGATGCGCTGCGCCAGGCTGGCGTGGAGCACTTCGACATGCCGGCGACACCCGACCGGTTGTGGCACGCCTTGCGGGAGGCCAAGGGCGCCGTCTAACCCCGTTTCCTCTCCGGCGCCGTTTACCGCGGCGTGGTCCCATCTCAAAGGAGAGGAACGTGAAAAAAACCCTCATCGCCATCGTCGCTGCGCTGCTGACCACGGGAGCCGCGCGCGCGGGCACGCTCGCCGACCTAGCCGTGGTCGACCGCTCCACGGGAGAGCGCATCCCCGTCTATTCGCATCGAGGCCGCCTGTACGTGCCAGGTGCGCCCGGCGCGAAATACTCGCTGCTCGTCGCGAACAAGACCGGCGAGCGCGTCCTCGCAGTCGTGTCGGTCGACGGCGTCAACGTGATCACCGGAGAGACCGCGAATCCCGGGCAGAGCGGCTACGTGCTCGACGGATGGGGTCGCGTGGACATCGCCGGCTGGCGCAAGAGCATGAGCGAGGTCGCGGCCTTCTATTTCACCCCGCTGCCCGACAGCTACGCGTCGCGCACCAGCCGCCCGGGCAGCGTCGGCGTGATCGGCGTCGCGCTGTTCCGCGAGTATCAGCCGCCGCGCCCGCCGGCCGCGCTGCGGCAGGAGTCGCAGTCCGCTCCGTCCGCCGACGCCTTGTCCCGCGCGGCGCCCGCGGAGAAACTCGGCACCGGGCACGGCGAGCGCGAGGCCTCGACGGCGACGTGGACAGACTTCCGCCGCGCAAGCGAGGCGCCCGCCGAGCTGATCACGCTTTACTACGACAGCCGGGCGAACCTCGTCGCGCGCGGGATCATTCCCGGCAGGCGCTACGCCGAGCCGAACCCTTTCCCCGGCTTCCGGTTCACGCCCGACCCGGGCTGAGCGGGAATAAAACCGCCGCGCCTCCGGTCTTGCAGGGAGGATCACCACGAGGAGACCGGAAATGAAGCGCGCGATCGATCGCAGGGACTTTCTCAAGCTGGCGGGCCTGGGCGGGGCGGTGTTCGTCTCGGGGCTTTCAGGCTGCGCCGGGATGGGCGGCGCGAAGGAAGAGGATTTCTATTTCGTGCAGCTGTCCGACACCCATTGGGGATTCAAGGGGCCGGCGCTGAACCCCGACGCCGAGGGCACGCTGCAGAAGGCGGTCGCCGCGGTCAATGCGCTGTCGTTCGAGCCCGACTTTATCGTCTTCACCGGCGACCTCACGCACACGACGGACGACCCCGCGGAGAGGCGGCGGCGCCTTTCGCAGTTCCGCGAGATCGTCGGCGGCCTCAAGAACAGGAACGTGCGCTTCATGCCCGGCGAGCACGACGCCTCGCTCGACAACGGCAAGGCGTGGAAGGAGTTCTTCGGTCCGAGCTACTACAGCTTCGACCACAAGGGCGTGCATTTCGTCGCCATCGACAACGTGTCCGACCCGCAGGCGCGCATCGGCGAGGAGCAGCTCGCGTGGCTGAAGGCCGATCTCGCGAAGCACGACAGGGACGCGCGCATCGTCGTATTCACCCACCGTCCTCTCTTCGATCTCTATCCACAATGGGACTGGGCGACGCGAGACGGCGCGCAGGCGATCGACATCCTCATGCCCTACAACAACGTCACGGTGTTCTACGGCCACATCCATCAGGAAAACCATCACATGACTGCGCACATCGCGCACCACTCGGCGAAGTCGCTGATCTTCGCGCTGCCCGCCCCGGGCTCGCTGCCGAAGCGCGTTCCCGTCGCGTGGGACCCGGCGCAGCCGTACAAGGGCCTGGGCTTTCGCGGGGTTGACGCCGAGACTCCGGTCAAGTACGAGATCACCGAATACCCGGTCGTGAAGGCATGAGCGTGCTCATGCGGCGACGGCGATTGCTTGCCGCCGGAATCGCGCTCGCCGCCGGCGCCCGGGCCTTCGCGCAGCAGAAAGTGGTCCGCATCACCGCGAAGAAGTTCGAGTTCGTGCCGAACGACATCGAGCTGAGAAAGGGCGAGCCGGTCGTGCTCGAATTCACCAGCGCCGACGTCGTGATGGGATTCAGCCTGCCCGACTTCAAGCTGCGCACGGACATCGTCCCGGGCGCCTTCACGCGGCTGTCGTTCACACCGGACCGGGTCGGCACCTTCGAATTCGTCTGCGACCATTTTTGCGGCGACTTCCACGAGGACATGTCGGGGACGATCCGCGTCACGGCCTGAGGCCCGGGGTATCATGGAAGGACTGTGAGCGAGCACAGGCAGAGATTCGAGCGCTTGGTCCTGCCACATCTGGACGCGGCGTACAACCTCGCGCGCTGGATCACGCGCAACGACCACGACGCGCAGGACGTGGTGCAGGAGGCCGTGCTGCGAGCCTTCCGCTTCTTCGAGGGGCTGCGCGGGGAGGCGAGGCCGTGGCTGCTCGCCATCGTGCGCAACTCGTGCCTCTCCTGGCTGCAGGTGAATCGGCCGGCCGACCTCGCGGGATTCGACGACCGCGTTGCGGAGTCGATTCCCTCGGAGGAAGACGGGCCGGAAACGCTGGTGATGCGCGCGGTCGACCGGCGCATGCTGAACGAGGCGATCGCGGCGCTGCCGGCGCAATTTCGCGAGGTACTGGTGCTGAGGGAGATGGAGGATCTGTCGTACAAGGAGATCGCGAAGATCGCCGACGTACCGATCGGCACCGTGATGTCGCGGCTCGCCCGCGCAAGGCGGCTCCTTTCGGAGTCGGTGCAGGCCGTGTCGAACGCGTCGGGGGGGCGGGTGAGCCGATGACGCGCGACGAAGCGATGCGGCTGCTGCACGCGTACGTGGACGGGGAGCTCGACCCGGCGAAGGCGCTCGAGCTCGAGGCGCACCTCGCGGAGAGTCCCTCCACGCGCGCGGCCTGCGAGCGTATTCGCGGGATGTCGGCTGCGATCCGCGCGAAGGCGGACTATCACGCCGCTCCCGCGGCGTTCGCCGAGCGCCTCGCCGCGTCGATCCCGCCGGCGCCCGGGGACGCGCGGCGGCGCCTCGCGCTTCCGCGCTGGCTCCCCGCCGCCGCGGTCTTCGCGGGTTTCGCGGTGTTCGCCTGGATCGGTGTGGCGGTGCTCATGCAGCCCGGCGAGGACGAGCGGCTCGCGGCCGAGGTGCTCGACGCCCACGTGCGCGCGACGCTTGCCGGCCGGCCGTTCGACGTCGCCTCGTCCGACCAGCACACGGTCAAGCCCTGGCTCTCGGCGCGCCTGCCGTTCTCCCCGCCGGTGGCGGATCTCTCGGCGCACGGCTTCGAGCTGACGGGCGGCCGCCTCGATTACGTCGGCGGCCAGCGGGTCGCCGTCCTCGCGTACAAGCGCAGGCAGCACCTGATCGACGTGTTCGTCTGGCCGAGCGCGGCGAGGCCGCACAGGCCCGCGCTCGCGCGCGAAGGTTTCAACATCGAGCGCTTCGCGAGGGACGGCATGGAGTTCTGGGTGGTTTCCGATCTCAACCGCAACGAGCTGGGCGACTTCGCGAGGCTGCTCGCGGAACACGCTTCTCTCTAGGCATTGACGCGGGCCCACGCCCGCGTCAGGCATTCGTCAGCGCGTCTTCACGCTTCGGCCAGAAATCTGCAACACCCGGGCGATAGCCTCCTTGGGCAGTTCCGCAGCGTCCCAACCGTCCAAACCTTCGGAGGTAAGCATCGTGTCCATGTTCAGTCCCAAGCGAGCGTCGCTCGCCTCGCTCGTAGCGATCGCCATGCTCTCTCTCGGCGCCCGAGCCGACGACGATCGTCAGAGAGCCGAGACCGTAACGCCGGTGAAACACGTGATCGTGCTGATCGGCGAGAACCGCACATTCGACCACCTGTTCGCGACCTACGTGTCGAAGAGCGGCGACTCGGTCTCGAACCTGCTCTCCAAGAAGATCATCAACGCCGACGGCTCGCCCGGCAAGAACTTCAGCCAGGCCGCGCAGTTCCAGGCGGTACCGCCGTTCAGGACGAGCTATTTCATCAGCCTGGACAAGCACGAGAAGGCCCCGTACAAGAATCTGCCGGTGCCGACGCTGAACTTTGCGCCCAACGCCGCGAATCTCCCGGCAGGGACGCCGGCAAGCGTGCTCGCGGCGGTCGAGCCTTCCCTGGAGGCGGGAGATCTCAACCTGCTCACCACCGGGGGAACCGGCCTTGGCCAGAGCTTTATCCTGCCCGATCCCGACACCCGGGTGCAGAATTTCGCCGCGCTGCCGAACGGTCCGTTCCCGCTCGCGGGGGCGAAGCTGTCCTATGACTCCTACACGGGCGACACCACGCACCGGCTGTTCGAGATGTGGCAGCAATCCGATTGCAACGTGAGGAACGCGACGCGGCAGAATCCCTCGGGCTGCCTCTCCGATCTCTATCCTTTCGTGATCGTGAACTACACGAACCAGTTCGATCCCTTCTTCGGCGGCATCGACGACAACGGCGGCGGAAACTCGATGGCGTTCTACAACGTCCAGAAGGGCGACGTGCCGGTGCTGAAGAGCCTCGCCGACGAGTACACCATGAGCGACAACTTCCATCAGTCCGTCATGGGGGGCACCGGCGCCAACCACGTGATGCTGGGCACCGGCGACGCGATCTTCTGGTCGGACGGGCAAGGGCATCCCACGACGCCCCCTTCGCACATTGCCAATCCCAACCCGGTGCCGGGGACCGACGACCTGTATACCGTCGATCTGAACTTCGACGGCAACTTCACCGAGTGCGGCAATCCCGCTCAGCCCGGCATCCAGCCCATCCTGAGCTATCTCGAGTCGCTGCCTTACCGGCCGAAGTCGAACTGCGTGCCGGGGCACTACTACATGGTGAACAACGACAGCCCCGGCTTTCTGCCCGACGGCACGGTCGACACCGGCGGTATCGCGAGCGGCGGATCGGTCCCGCCCACCAGCGTGCGCACGGTAGGCGAGGCCCTGAACGACAAGGGCGTCTCCTGGGCCTACTACGGCGGAGCCTACAACGCGGCGGTGCAGTTGCAGCACAACCCGACGAGCACGGACCCCGCGGTGAAGGTAGGCGCCGCGTACTGCAATATCTGCAACTTCGAGTCCTACACCACCGCGATCATGGGTGACACGGCGCAGCGCTCCGCCCACATCAAGGACGCGACGGATTTCTTCGCCGCGGTCGACAACAGCACGCTGCCATCGGTGTCGTTCGTCAAGCCCGACGGCCTGCTCGACGGCCACCCGGCTTCGTCGAAAGTCGACCTGCTCGAGGGCATGGTGACGAAGATGGTGGACCACCTGAAGGCGAACCGGGCGCTGTTCAAGGACACTGCGCTCATGATCACCATGGACGAAGGCGGCGGCTACTACGACTCCGGCTATATCCAGCCGCTCGACTTCTTCGGTGATGGTCCGCGCATCCCGCTGATCATCGTCTCGCCGTTCACGCGCGGCGGTCACGTCAGCCACACGTACACGGATCACGTCTCGATCCTGAAGTTCATCGAGCGCAACTGGCGCCTCAAGCCGCTCACCGCCCGCAGCCGGGACAATCTTCCGAACCCGGTCTCGGAGAAGGACAATCCCTATGTGCCGCTCAACAGCCCGGCCATCGGCGATCTGTTCGACATGTTCCGCTTCGATGGTGACAGGCACGATAGCGGAGACGACCGCTAGTACTGCCTATCCAAGCGAGCTGTGATGTAAGCCGGCCGGGCCAAGAGCCCGGCCGGCTTGCTTGTTCTGCGGCTATACTCAGCCCCGGAGAATATCCGAGGAGAACCCCATGAAACGAATGCTTGCGGCGCTGCCGCTATTGCTCGCATCGTCCGCCTTTGCCCAGGACGTTCCTGCCATCCCCTTCGAGGGATCCGATCCCCTCAAGATGCCCAAGGACATGTACCTCGGCGAGGCTACGGGCGTGGCGGTCAACGCCAAGGGGCACATCTTCGTCCTGTCGCGCGGCAACACCACCGGCCCGGCGTACGCGGCCGCCGCCGCGCAGCTGCTCGAGTTCGACGCGACCGGCAAGTTCGTGCGCGAGATCGGCAAGAACCTCTACGCCTGGTCCTTCGGCCATACGGTGCGCATCGACCGCGGCCAGAACATCTGGGTCGCCGACAAGGGCTCGGACATGGTGATCAAGTTCAGCCCCGCCGGACGCGTGCTGATGGTATTCGGGCGCAAGCAGGAGGCCTCCGACGAGGACACCGCTCCGCTCAAGCACCCCAAGCCGCCTCTTCCCGCCGAGGACGGGCGCTTCCGGCAGGTGACCGATGTCGCTTTCGGCCCGGACGGCAGCACCTACATCAGCGACGGCTACATCAACTCACGCATCGCCAAGGTCGACAAGGACGGCAACTGGCTCAAGTCCTGGGGCGATCGCGGCACCAAGCCCGGCGAGTTCAACACGCCGCACTCGATCGCCGCGGACGCAAAGGGCAACATTTACGTCGCCGACCGCGGCAACCGTCGCATCCAGGTGTTCGACGGGGAGGGGACGTTCCTGCGCGAGTTCACCATCGACGTGCCTTACGATTCCAAGGCTAAGCCTGCGATCGGCAACACGCCCGATGTCGGGAAGATGGAGGCGCTAGCCAACAAGGTCATGATGCCGGGCGCGCCCTGGGCGGTGTGCATCACGCCCGGGCCCAACCAGGTCCTCTACACCTCCGACGCCTTCCCCGGCCGCGTGTACAAGCTTTCGCTCGAAGGCAAGGTGCTGGGCGTGCTCGGACAAGCGGGCAAGCAGTTGAAGCAGTTCGGCTGGGTCCACGAGATCGCCTGCCCGTCCGAGAACCTGCTGTACGTCGCCGAGCTGCTCAACTGGAGGGTGCAGAAGCTGGTGCTGAACCCGAAGAAATAGCCCGGACGAGCGACGGCGGGAATTCCGGGGGGGCCGGATCGTTTACCGCAGTGGCCTTCGTTTCACGAGGCCGCAACCTGGGGAGGGCAGGCTCTTGACGCTGTTCTTCAATAGGAGGTTGTCATGCACCGCACCATATTTCTTCCGGCCATAGCGTGCGCAATCGCTCTGGGGGCCGCTCCCGCGCAGGCGGACCGCGGCCACGATCGCTTTTCGGCGAAATTCTCCGGCTTCGAGGAGGTCGGCGCGCTGGGCGCCGGGCAGACCGGCGCCATCCTGTCCGCGGGCACGGCCACGCTCGATCTCGATCTCGACCGCAACAGCCAGGTCCTGACCTACACCCTGGATTTCTCAGGGCTGGGCTCGAACGTGACCCAATCCCACATCCATTTCGGCAAGCGGCATGTCGGCGGCGGGATCATGGTCTTCTTCTGCAGCAACCTCGCCAACCCTCCGGCGGGCACGCCCGCCTGTCCCGCCAACGGGGGAACAGTGAGCGGGACCATCACTCCCGCGAGCGTGATCGGACCTACGGCTCAAGGCGTGACGCCCGGCAATTTCGATGCGCTCGTCGAAGCGCTCGACTCCGAGACCGCGTACGGCAACATTCACACCACGAACTTCCCGGCGGGCGAAATCCGCGGCCAGATTCGCCACGGTCGCGGTCACGGGCACGACTGAGCCGGGTCGTTAGAACGCGATCGTGAAGCTCAGCTCGGGGTAGGTGTTGGTGCAGGAGCGATAGATCGACTTGTTGCAGTCGAGATAGGACTCGTAGACGACTCCGCCGCCGATATAGGCGTTGCGCCCGGCCTGCACGTACAGGCCGGCGCGCCCGCCCACCGAGTCGATGTCGGACTGTCCGCTGACGTAGGCCCGCCGATAGAATCCGCCGAGGTAGGGCTTCACGGTAGGGACCTGGTAGAAGACGTATTGGACCGACGGCGTGACCTTGGTAATGTGCGGGTCCGCGCCGGTCCAGGATTCGACGGCGAGACCCACGTTCAGCCCGTTGATCAGGTAGTAGCTCACGCCCAGCCCGAGCACGAAATAGGTCTGATCGAAGGCGTAGCCGCTGCCGCCCGTCACGACGACCGCGGTGCGCCCCCTGCCGAAGACGCCGGCGACCTCGGCGGCCGTCGCAGGGGAGATGAAGGAGAAGGCCGCGAGGACGGCAAGCGCTGTGTTCATCAATTTTCGCATCATGGTTTCTATCATACGACGAACCTCGTCATCGAACCTTAACCAATCTTTCATACTTGCGGAACATGCCGCAGCGAGACTCGCGCGCGATGGCGCAACGCATCCGCATCTCGGTCGTCACCGAAACCTATCCCCCCGAGATCAACGGGGTCGCGCGTACCGTCGGACTGACGGTCGACTGGCTCCTCGCGCGCGGCCACGCCGTCGAGCTCGTCCGGCCGCGCCAGGCGCGCGAGCCCGTCCGCGAGCCGCACCCGGGTCTGCATGAGACGCTCACGCCGGGCGCCGCCGTTCCCAGGTCGCAGGTGCAGGTGGGCTTCGCGCTGCCGGGCCGGCTCGCCGCGCGCTGGCGCACGCATCGTCCCGACCTCGTACACGTCGTCACCGAAGGACCGCTCGGCTGGGCGGCGGTGGGGGCGGCCAGCGCGCTGAACATTCCCGTCAGCTCGGATTTCCACACCAATTTCCACGCCTACGCCGGGCACTACGGGTTCGGCTGGATGCAGGGAGCCGTGGGCCGCTACCTGCGCTGGATTCACAACCGCGCCGCGTGCACGTTGGTGCCCACCGAGCAGCTCAGAAACGAGCTCGAGCATCTCGGGATCGAGCGCCTGCGCATCGCGGGGCGCGGGGTGGATACGGGCCTCTTCGACCCCGCGCGGCGCAGCGCCGAGCTGAGGCGCCAGTGGGGATGTCGCGGCGACGAGCTCGTCGTGATCTCGGTGGGCCGCCTTGCGCCGGAGAAGGGACTGAACCTCTTCGCGAGCGCGGCGCGCGCCATGCAGGCGATCGACCCGGCTGTTCGCGTCGTCGTGGTCGGCGACGGTCCCGTCCGGCGTCCGCTCGAGAGGCGAAACCCGGGATTTCACTTTGCGGGCGCGCGGGTCGCCGAAGACCTCGCGGCGCACTACGCCTCCGCCGACGTGTTTCTCTTTCCGAGCACGACCGAGACTTTCGGCAACGTCGTGCTCGAGGCCATGGCGAGCGGGCTGGCGGTGGTGGCCTTCGACGACGCCGCCGCGCGACAGCACGTCGTCCACGCGGCGAGCGGGCTGCTCGCGCCGCGAGAGGACGCGCACCTGTTTACCCATCTCGCGCGCTTGGTGGCGCACGAGCGGTCGCTGTGCCTCTCGCTCGGGCGCGAGGCGCGGCGGGTGTCGAAGGAGCTCCCGTGGGAGCAGAAATTGCTGGAGTTCGAGTCGGTGCTTCTGGAGGCCGCGCTCGGGTCGGCTATCTCAGGACCCTCAACCGAGGCGCGTGCGCCAGCATGACGCTCGTCCAGACCACGATGCTGAAATAGGGCGAAAGCCACAGCGCGTCCCTGCGCCAGGCATCCCAGTCGCGAACGACGACGCAGCGCGCGAAAAGGGTGCGCAGCTCCTGCTCCAAGGGTGGGCTGCCGCCGGCCGCCAGCCAGCGCTCTACGTACATGGGCACGTCGACCGTCACCATGAACGCGATGTAGACGATCGCGCAGGCGCTGGCTGCGCGGAGGAATCGCGCCGCCGCCCGGTCGACTCGCCCGTGCAGGGACAGGAACGCCGCCAGGGCCAGCGCCGCAGCGAGCGTCCAGAGCGAGTTCTCGAGCGCGTGAAACACATAGTTCGACGTCAGCACGGCGGCCCAGCACGAGATTTCGGCGAGGACGATGACCGGGACGATGAGACGTGCGACGAGGCTTGCCCCCGCCTCGCGCAGGAGAATTGCCCACTGAAGCGCAAAGCACAGCTCCGCGATCGTGGCGGCGGTGCGCCCGACGACGACGCGCGAGACCCAGGTGTCGTGCAGGCAGATGCGCGGGAGGTCGACCATGGGGAAGACCGAGCGGAAGGCGCAGCCGAGAGCATAGACGGCCGAGAGCCACAGCAGCCTGCGGCGCGAGGCGAGCAGGTCCGGCGGCATCGAGGCGGCGCGTCGCGCGAGGAGCCGCGCCGACCATGCCCAGAGAGCGAAATTGACCGCGGCCGCCGCGCACAGGGCGAGCCACCAGGCGAGGAGGGCACCTTCCATGTCAGGGGAGCCGCATGAGGGGCTCTCCGGCGCGGATCGCGGCTCCCTCGCGCACGCCCTCGTGCAGCGCGAACCCCCGAGGCGCAAACACGAGGATCGTCGAGCCGTGCTGGAACCAGCCCATCTCCTCGCCCTTGGCGAAGCGGGCGTCGCAGGGAATGAGGTTCGGCCCGCGATAGCGAAGGTGCAGGAGCTCCTCGAGAAAGTGCAGCCGGATGCTGGCGACCAGCACGGCGGCGACGGGAACCATCAGCACTTCGTGATCGCCCGCCTCCAGGCGCACCCTGATCATCGCGCGCTCGTTCTTGCAGAAGAGCTTCTCCACGCGCTCGAGCGCGATCGGGTTGACGTTCCAGGTGTCGCCTGAGAAATACGTCACTTGGTGCACGCGGCAGTCGTGAGGCGCGTGGAAGCGGTGGTACATGCTCGAGGT
>Ga0335083_10004416_pt1 | contig 17914 bp, 21 predicted proteins | sample Lox_Sample_42_FD_206716 | JGI IMG/M metagenome (GOLD analysis project Ga0335083, IMG submission 206716) | Soil microbial communities from Loxahatchee National Wildlife Refuge, Florida, United States - Lox_Sample_4.2 | ecosystem: Environmental > Terrestrial > Soil > Wetlands | place: USA...
CGTAGCGCAAGCGCTACTGGCCGAGTTAGGCGAACCTCTGCTGTCTTCGACGCTGATCATGCCAGGGGATGCCCTCCCCATGAACGAGCCAGAGCAGATTCGCACACGCCTCCAGCACCAGGTAGACCTCGTGATGGACGCGGGTTCGTGCGGCGTCGAGCCCACAACCGTGGTCGATCTTACCGGCCAGCAGCCGGAACTGCTGCGGCTGGGAAAGGGCGACCCCAGTCTATTCGGGGTCATGGCAAGCTGATGGATCTGCAGTCAATCATCCAGACCATCGCGCTGCTGGCGATTCCGATGGTCTTCGCCATCACGCTGCACGAAGCGGCTCACGGCTACGCGGCCAAACAATTCGGGGACTACACCGCATATCAGGCTGGGCGCATTTCACTCAATCCGCTCAATCATGTGGATTTGATCGGAACAATACTGGTCCCTGTGGGGTTGTTGATCATGACTGCAGGGCAGTTCGTGTTTGGCTGGGCGAAGCCGGTGCCGGTGAACTTCAGCCAGCTACGCAATCCCAAGCGAGATATGCTGTGGGTGGCTGCTGCTGGACCGGGTGCGAACTTGGCGATGGCGTTGGCATGGGGCTTTATCCTAAAGGTGGCCCTCGTATTTCCAGCCAACTACTTCTCATACCCCGTGCAGGTCATGGCCCAGGGGGGAGTGCTCATCAACCTCGCGCTGATGACATTGAATCTGATTCCGATCCCACCCCTGGACGGTGGCCGCATCGCGGTGAGTCTGCTGCCGAACAGGTTGGCTTACCGGTTTGCTATGATTGAACCTTATGGGCTCATCATCATCGTCGCGCTGCTGGCAACGCGGGTCCTCAGCGGCGTGATTGGGCCCGTGGTGGCCGTGTTCCGCGACTTGATCTACGCCGTGTTCGGGCTATCCTAGATAACCTTCCAATATGTTTCCTGACCGAGTTTTGTCCGGGATGCGGCCGACCGGGGCCTTGCATCTCGGCCACTACCATGGCGTCCTCAAGAACTGGATCAAGCTGCAGCACGAACATCCATGTTTGTTCTTCGTGGCTGACTGGCATGCACTGACCACACACTACGAAGATCCCGCTGTAATTGGCCAAAACATCTGGGACATGGTCATCGACTGGCTTGCTGCAGGTGTCGACCCGTCGCAGGCGACTCTGTTCATCCAGTCGCGAGTGCCGGAGCACGCCGAACTGCATCTGCTGCTGTCGATGATTACGCCGCTGGGATGGCTGGAACGGGTGCCCAGCTATAAGGATCAGCAGGAGAAGTTGGCTGATCGCGATCTCTCGACCTACGGATTCCTTGGGTACCCGCTATTGCAAGGGGCCGATATCCTTATTTACCGCGCAACCCTCGTGCCGGTCGGGGAGGATCAAGTGCCGCACATCGAGTTTACGCGGGAGATCGCCCGGCGCTTCAACCACATCTACGGGCGCGAGCCAGGCTTCGAGGAGAGAGCCGAAGCCGCGATCAAGAAGCTGGGCGTCAAGCGCAGCAAAGTCTATAGAGAGCTTCGTACTCGCTACCAGGAGCAGGGCGATGCCGAAGCGTTGGAGGCAGGACGCGCCTTGATCGACGGAGCGCAAAGCCTGTCAATGGGTGATCGTGAGCGACTCTTCGGTTATCTGGAAGGTGGAGGCAAGATGATATTGTCCGAGCCTGCCGCTCTGCTGACCGAAGCTTCGAAGATGCCAGGGCTCGATGGTCAGAAGATGTCGAAGTCCTACAACAACACCATCACGTTGCGCGAAGACGGGGACAGCGTGTCCCGGAAGATACGCACCATGCCGACGGATCCGGCGCGCGTCAGGCGCACCGACCCTGGCGACCCTGAGAAATGCCCGGTGTGGCAGTTCCATTTGGTGTACTCCGACGAGAAGACCAAGCAATGGGTTCAGGAGGGCTGCCGCACTGCCGGCATCGGCTGCCTCGAGTGCAAGCAACCTGTCATCGACGCCGTGCTCAAAGAGCAGGAACCCATGCGCGAACGGGCGCAGGCGTACATGGAGGATCGGACGCTTGTACGCAACATCATAGAAGACGGTTGCGACAACGCGCGCAAGATGGCGACGGAGACCATGCGTGACGTGCGTGAGGCGATGGGGTTGGACTTGAGCTGATTCCTCTCGGCTCGCGATATTCTGCAGCCGTTGGTATTCCGGCCGCGCTTTGCTGCTTAACTTGCCGCCGGCAAATTAGCCTCCGCCGCAAGCTATCTCTTCATCCCTTTTGGCGCATCAAACGTTGCTGCTCCCGCTGCCAATCCCGATCTTTGATATCTTGACGCTTGTGGTTCCGGCCGCGCTTCGCTGCTTAACTTGCCCCCGGCAAGCAAGCTACCTCTTCATCCTTTCTGGCGCATCAAACGTTGCTGCTCCCGCTGCCAATCCCGATCTTTGATATCTTGACGCTTGTGGTTCCGGCCGCGCTCTGGCGCTTAACTTGCCAGGGGCAAGTTAGCCTTCACCGCAAACTTTTCGCCTCTATCACTTTTGGCGCAATAATCGCTGTTGCTCTCGTTGCCACTCTCTCTCTTTGACGGTTTCGCGCTTGTCATGCTGCTTCTTGCCTTTGGCGAGGCCCATCTCCAACTTGATCCAGCCGCCGCGGTAGTGCAGGTTGAGCGGCACGATCGTGTACCCGGCGCGCTCGACTTTGCCGATCAGTCTCTTCATCTCCTCGCCGTGTATCAGCAGTTTGCGCGTGCGTACAGGGTCGGGATGAACATGGGTGGAAGCAGCGGAGAGAGGGCTAATGTGGCAGCCGATGAGAAACAGCTCTTCGTTGCGCACGATGACGTAGGCTTCGGCAAGCTGCGCGCGCCCGGCGCGAATGGCTTTTACCTCCCAACCCTCGAGCGTCAGGCCCGCCTCGTAGCGTTCTTCAATGAAGTAGTCGTGAAATGCTTTGCGGTTTTCGACGATGCTCATGTCTCGTTGGCCGTGCGATCCCGCCAGTCGACGGAGGGAATTGATGGCGGTGGCGATTGTAGCAGTTCGCCTATCCAAGGCTCCGGATAGAGGCGCAAGGCGAAGGCTCAGTGGCTCTGGTCGAAAAATCCATCCTTGTCGAGTACTCCGCGGAGCGCATGTACCGCCTGGTAGATGATGTCGAGCGCTACCCCGAGTTCTTGCCCTGGTGTGGCGGAACCGAGGTCGAGTTGCGGGACGGGACGCTGACCCGGGCTGCGATCCTGATCGACTATCACGGCATCAAACAGAGCTTCAAGACCGAAAATCGCACCCAACCGCCCGAACGTATCGATATCAGATTGGTGAGCGGGCCGTTTCGTCGTCTTGACGGGTTATGGCGTTTCACGCCGCTCTCGCCGCAAGCCTGCAAAATCGATTTTCGCATGCAATACGAATTCTCCAATCGCCTGTTGGAGAGGTTGGTCGGACCGGTCTTCAAGCACATCGCCAACACGCTGCTGGAGGCGTTCATACGGCGAGCCGATAGGCTATACGGTACGTGAGCGGGGAGGAGATCGAAGTCGAAGTGGTTTATGCGCTGCCGTTGGCGCAGGATATCAGCCGGCTACGCATTCCCGCAGGCACCACCGTGGAGCAAGCGATTGCGCTAGCTGGAGTAGCAGTACGGTTTCCCGATGTTAACCTCGGGAAAGGCTACATAGCCGTCTACGGGCGATTGGTTTCGCCCGACAGGGTGTTGCGGGATCGGGATCGCGTCGAGATTCTGCGCACACTCAGCGCCGACCCGAAAGAGGTACGTCGGCGCCGAGCTTCCGTGAGTCGGACACGTCGCTGAGCGCGCTACTTGCACCAACTCTCAGCCGCCTTCTTGGAGCTGACGACCTCCTTGGCAATCTCGTCATCGCTCATGTAAATCTGCTCCCCGTTCGGACCGGGCCGCGTGATACGTCCACCACGTTCCATCGCGGCTACTTGCGCAGTTGCGCGATCGCAATTGCGTTTTTTCTCGTCAGCGGCTTCTGCGGTCTTCTGAGCCTTGGCTTCCGCTTCCGCTGCTTCCACGCGGCGCTTGCGGAACTCCATGTCGAGCTCGGCTGCTGTTTTTGGTTTGGCGGCATTGGGATTAGCTGCCGCCGCGGCATCTGCGGGAGCGGACTTGGATTGCTTGATGGACTCGCTTTGCTTTACATCGCCTGGAGGCGGCTGGTCCGAGTAGTGGACCTTTCCATTCTCATCGGTCCATTTGTACAGATCGGCCCAGGCGGGAAGGACGAAAAGGCACAATGCCAAGGGAAAGTAACGGATCATCGGCACACCTCTAGCGGCTCGGGAATCCAAACATGGGGTACGCGGTCTGAGCGATGCCCAGCTGCGCCTGCTCAGTGGCAGCGGCGGCGGCACGTTGGGCAGCACGATAGTCGCCCTGGGCGAACGCAGCTTCTGCGTCGTGCAGGGCCTCGACTGCCGTGCTCCAGAGAGCCCTGCGGGCAGTAGCCGTTTCCACGGCAGATTCCGCTGCAACCAGTTGGGCTCGAGCTGTCTGGCATGACGGAGGGGCACTGGCGGAACAAGCGGCACGGTCGCCTCCCGACGTCACGGTGGCAACCAGCGCAAGCGGTGCAAGCCAGCTTGCTGAAATAACCCGGATCAGCTTCGATTTCCCAGTCATCGTCATCGCGGTTTCGACGCGTAGATTTGCTATAAGGTTGCTTAACGGCAGGCTCGCGGAAAAGTGCACGGTCGGGCTCCGAGCCTCAAAGCGCCATGCTCGCGTATAATAGTTTTTTTGTGAAGGATCATCAGCATGCGAGTGCTTGAGAAGGCCCTCACCTTCGATGACGTCTCGTTAGTTCCCGCCCATTCCGTCGTGTTGCCCCGTGAAGTCAGCCTGAAGACCCGACTGACACGCTCCATCGAGCTGAATCTGCCAGTCGTGTCTGCCGCCATGGACACGGTTACCGAAGCGCGCCTCGCCATCGCCCTGGCCCAGGAGGGAGGAGTCGGAATCCTGCATAAGAACATGCCGATCAAGTCCCAGGCGGCCGAGGCAGCCAAAGTGAAGCGCTTCGAGAGCGGCGTAGTCAAAGAGCCGGTGACCATTCCTCCCACCATGACCGTGCGGGAGGTGCTTGAGCTCAAGCGTGCGCACAAGATCTCCGGGCTGCCTGTCGTCGAGGGCGAGCGCGTGGTCGGGATCGTCACCAATCGCGACCTGCGCTTCGAGACGAATCTTGATCAGTCCGTCCGCAGCATCATGACTCCGCGAGCACGGCTCGTCACGGTGAAAGAAGGCGCCCCTCTCGAGGAGGCGATGCAGTTGATGCACAAGCATCGGCTAGAACGCGTTCTAGTGGTCAACGGGGATTTCCACCTGCGTGGACTGATCACCGTCAAGGACATCTTGAAGTCCTCCGAGCATCCCCACGCCTGCAAAGACGAGCTGGGTCGGCTCCGGGTAGGAGCCGCGATCGGCGTTGGCGAAGGAACTGAAGAACGTGCCACTGCGCTGGTCGAAGCTGGTGTGGACGTGCTGGTGGTGGACACTGCACACGGTCACGCGCAGGGTGTGCTCGACAGAGTCAAGTGGGTAAAGCGGAATTTCCCGCAAATCCAGGTTATCGGAGGCAACATCGCCACCGCTGCGGGGGCTCGATCGCTGATCGATCACGGAGCGGACGGCGTAAAAGTGGGGATTGGACCAGGTTCGATCTGCACCACACGCATTGTCGCCGGGGTAGGAGTACCACAGATCACAGCGGTCCAGAACGTGGCATCCGTTCTTAAGGGCACGGACGTCCCGATGATAGCAGATGGTGGGATCCGCTATTCTGGCGACATCGCAAAGGCGTTGGCGGCTGGCGCCGACTCCGTGATGCTGGGCGGACTGTTCGCCGGCACAGAGGAAGCGCCAGGCGAAATCGAGCTCTACCAAGGGCGCTCCTATAAATCGTACCGCGGCATGGGTTCGCTTGGAGCAATGCAGCAAGGATCGAGCGATCGCTACTTTCAGGATGATGAGGACAGCGCAGAGAAGCTGGTTCCCGAGGGCGTGGAGGGTCGCGTCCCGTACAAAGGCAGCGTGGTGGCCGTGATCCAGCAGCTGATGGGAGGTGTGCGCTCCGCCATGGGCTACGTAGGTTGCGGGACCATAGCGGAAATGAAGCAGCGCGCCGAATTCGTCGAGATTACCGCCGCCGGCGTGCGCGAATCGCACGTCCACGACGTGCAGATCGTCAAGGAAGCACCCAACTATCGGGTCGAATGATCCACTGGGCGAGCAAAGACCGCCAGGTAAGGCGAGCCTCGGCTTCCGCCCGCAACCCGATGCACTGATGCACGACAAAGTCCTGATTCTCGATTTCGGCGCGCAGTACACGCAGTTGATCGCCCGCCGCGTGCGCGAGAGTGGAGTCTACTGCGAGATCCATCCTCACGACGTCTCCGACCAGTTCGTCCGCGATTTTGCGCCGCGCGGGATCATTCTGTCCGGCGGCCCGGCGTCGGTGTATGCGGGCGGAACCCCGCGAGCGCCGCAGGCGTCGTTCGAGCTGGGCGTGCCGGTCCTGGGCATCTGTTATGGCATGCAGACGATGGCCGCCCAGTTAGGAGGCGAAGTGGAGGGTGGCACTGTGCGCGAATTCGGTTACGCGGAGGTGCGTGCACGAGGCCACTCCCGCCTGTTGGACGGGGTTCAGGACCGCGTGAATGGCGAGGGACACGGTCTGCTGGATGTGTGGATGAGCCACGGCGACAAAGTTACCGCGCTGCCTCCTGGTTTCAAGGTCATAGCCAGTAATGGGGCAACCCCCATCGCCGGCATGGCGGACGAGTCGCGCAAGCTCTACGGGGTACAGTTCCATCCCGAGGTTACCCACACCCTCCAAGGGCGCGCCATCTTCGACCGATTCCTGCATGAGGTGTGCGGCCTCGGCGCTGACTGGAACATGCCCGACTACCTCGAAGAGTCGGTCGCACGCATCCGCTCCCAAGTCGGCAGAGAGGAGGTGATCCTTGGGTTGTCCGGCGGTGTGGATTCTGCGGTGGCAGCGGCGCTGATCCATCGCGCAATCGGAGGGCAGTTGACTTGCGTGTTCGTGGACACCGGACTGCTGCGGCTCAACGAAGCCGAGCAGGTGATGCAGACCTTCTCCAGCAACCTCGGCGTCGAGGTCGTGCATGTGAACGCGGCTTCTCAGTTTATGACGGCCCTCGAGGGCGTCACCGATCCCGAGCAAAAGCGCAAGATCATCGGGCGCGAATTCGTAACGGTGTTTCAGCGCGAATCCGGCAAAGTCAGCAACGCGAAGTGGCTTGCCCAGGGCACCATCTATCCCGACGTGATCGAGTCAGCGGGCGGTAAGACCAAGAAAGCGACCACGATCAAGTCGCACCACAACGTCGGCGGCCTGCCCGAAACGCTGCAACTCAAGTTGCTGGAACCGTTGCGCGAGCTGTTCAAGGATGAAGTGCGCGAGCTGGGGCTTGCGTTGGGGCTTCCGCACGACATGATTTATCGGCATCCCTTCCCAGGCCCCGGGCTAGGCGTGCGTATTCTCGGCGAAGTAAAGCCTCAATATGCCGAGCTGCTAAGACGGGCCGATGCCATCTTCATACATGAGCTGCGGGCGGCTGGTTGGTACGAGAAGACATCTCAGGCGTTCGCCGTCTTCCTGCCGGTACGCTCGGTTGGCGTCATGGGCGATGGCCGTACCTATGAGCACGTGGTAGCGCTGCGCGCCGTGCAAACGGAGGATTTCATGACGGCGCAATGGGCCGAGCTCCCGTATGGGCTGCTGGCCAGGGTTTCCAACCGCATCATCAACGAGGTGCGCGGCATCAATCGAGTGGTGTACGACGTCTCCGGCAAGCCGCCGGCCACCATCGAATGGGAATGACGGCCACGCACCTGGCGTCGACGCTGTGACACATATGCAGCAGGATGTGGCTTTCATGCGCCGCGCGCTCGAACTGGCCCATCGCGCTGGCACAGCAGGTGAGGTTCCGGTCGGCGCGGTCCTGGTCAGCGATGGAGTCGTCATCGGCGAAGGCTACAATCTGCCGATCTTGTCCTGCGATCCCACCGCCCACGCAGAGATCCAGGCTTTGCGAGCGGCGGCGCAGCGAGTCGGTAACTATCGCCTGCCCAGCTCGGTTCTATACGTCACCCTCGAGCCGTGCGTCATGTGCGCGGGGGCACTGATCCACGCCAGGGTTGCGCGAGTGGTCTTCGGTGCATCCGATCCCAAGACCGGTGCCTGTGGGAGCGTGCTCAACCTGTTTGCGGAAACCCGACTCAATCATCACGCCGAAGTCGCAGGGGGCGTGCTGGCGCAGGAGTGCGGTGAACTCGTACGGGCTTTTTTCACCATGCGTCGCTCGTCTTCTGCATAGGTCCCATTGCCAGCTCTCAGCCGCGCCCCGTTACGGTGCTGGTCAGGACCCCAAGGGGAACCCGCACGCCTCTTCCGAGTCCATTGTGCGCCGCAGGATATTGGGCTACATTGGCATCGGCTTTTGCACCACAACAAAACCGAGAAAGGAACGGTATGCGCCTGGCAGACAAGGTTTCCATAATTACGGGCGCGGGGCGCGGGATCGGCCACGCGACAGCGCTGAAGTTCGCGCGAGAAGGCGCGCGGGTCATAGTGTGCGACGTGGACCGGACCACGGTCGAACAGACGGTCGCAGCGATTCGCGATATTGGGGGTGACGCTCACGGCTTCCTAGTGGACGTTACCAAACGCGCCTCGATTCAGGCCATGGTCGAGGCTGTGATGCAGCGCTATGGCCGCATCGATGTGCTGGTAAACAACGCGGGCATCGTCCAGGACGCGCAACTCGTGCGCATGACCGAGAATCAGTTCGATCGGGTCATCGACGTCAACTTGAAGGGAACCTGGAACTGCACCAAGGCAGTAGCCGACATTATGGTGGCCCAGAGTTCCGGAGTCATTCTCAACGCATCCTCGATCGTGGGTCTGTACGGGAATTTCGGCCAGACCAATTACGCAGCAAGCAAATTCGGCGTGATCGGCATGGTCAAGACTTGGGCGCGAGAGCTCGGACGCAAAGGCGTTCGTGCCAACGCGGTGTGCCCGGGATTCGTGGAGACTACGATTCTCAGCTCGATCCCGGAGAAAGTGCTCAAGGTGCTCCGGGAACGAGTCCCTCTGGGCAGGCTGGCGCAACCCGAGGACATCGCCAATACCTATGCATTTCTAGCTTCGGACGAAGCCAGCTACATCAACGGCGCCGTAATCGAAGTCTCCGGCGGCGCGACGATCTGAATCTACTCGAACAGCGCCTGCAGTTTCCGGCGATCGGGGCGCTGGACGACCCCGCGCTCCGTGATCAAGGCCGTGACCAATTGCGCTGGAGTGACATCGAACGCAGGATTGCGTGCTCTTACGCCTTCCGGAGCCCAGAGCACGTTGCCAAATCCTGTCATCTCTTCCGGACCGCGTTCCTCGATCGGGATCAGTCCGCCGTGCGCAAGGGTGAGATCGACGGTGGACAGGGGGCACGCGACGTAGAACGGGATCCCGTGACGCTGCGCCAGCACAGCTAACGGATAGGTCCCGATTTTGTTCGCCGTGTCGCCGTTGGCTGCGACGCGGTCCGCGCCGACGATTACCAGATCGACTTCTCCGCGGCTCATCAGCAGAGCGCCGGCACCGTCAGCGATCAGGGTGACCGGGATCCGGTCCTGCATCAATTCCCAGCATGTCAGTCGGGCGCCCTGCAAAAACGGTCGGGTCTCGTCTGCCAGCACGCTCAGCCGCTTTCCGGCCTCCACAGCGGAGCGGACTACGCCGAGCGCAGTGCCGTGGCCTGCAGTAGCCAGGGCGCCGGCGTTGCAGTGGGTGAGCACGCGGGCGCCGTCCGGAATCAAGGATGCGCCGAACGCCCCCATGGTGCGATTCGTCGCGACGTCTTCATCGCGAATCGCATGTGCCTCAACCAGCAGAGCGTTTGCTATGGCTTGCGGCTCGTGCCCAGCAACGGCAACGCTGAGGCGGCGCTGGCGCGCAAGCGCCCAGTTCAAGTTCACTGCCGTTGGGCGACTGGCGCCAAGCACGCTGAACGCACGTTCAAGTCCCTCTCCCATATCCTTGCATTTGCCTGAGGCCAGATTCAGGGCCGCCAGCGCGACACCGTAGGCGGCTGCGCACCCGATTGCCGGCGCGCCCCGCACTACCATGCTCCGGATTCCCTCGGCCACTCCCTCCGCGCTGTCGTAGCGGCGATACTCCACGCGAAGAGGCAGTACCCGTTGGTCGAGCAACTCCAGGGCTCCATCTCGCCAGCGCAGAGTTTCGACTTTTCCGGTGACGCCGTGGTCGGGTAATGTTGTGCGGTTCATTGGAGAATTGCGCGAATGACGTGCGCGCCGGGCATGGCGCGAGGAGCCATTATAATCGCCACCATGAGTTCGGCCTTTCGTGTGCGTCGCGCTGACTGGGGGCGCGATAGAGAACACTTGCGACGCGTGCGGGAAGCCGTATTCGTCCGCGAACAGAATGTGCCATCGGCGCTCGAGTGGGACGGGTCCGATGCAGATTGCATGCACGTATTGGCGGAAGAGGAACCCGGGGCCCCGATCGGGACTGGCAGACTGTTACCCGACGGGCACATCGGCCGCTTGGCGGTGCTTGCCAGATGGCGTCGCAGCGGGGTGGGCAGCGCGATCCTGCTCGAACTTCTCCAGTGGGCCGCAGAGCGCGGAATGACCGAAGTTGTGCTCAACGCGCAGACACACGCATTGGAATTCTACCGACGGCACGGCTTTTTGGAAGAAGGGCAAGTATTTCTCGACGCGGGAATCGACCACCTGCGGATGCGTCGCGCTCTAGGGAAACACTGATCAAGTCTCGCACGCGCGACTTAATTCTAGAACTGGTCTCGTCAAACGAACGTCCATGCGCCGGACGCGGCGGAAAACTGAAGCGCGCATGTGTCGCCCAGTATGCCGTCGGGACCGAAGTTGCGCTCAGTGAGATTGATTTTTCCCGAGCGCTCCATCAAAACGACTGTAGAAGCGCGGGTACCGTAGTCGGGCGTGGCGATGAAAATGCTCGCGAGCCGACGCTCCCACTCCAGAGGGATTCCGGTCCGCGGCAAATCCTTATCCGCGGCTGGACCCGCATCGTTCAGTGCGTCGAACAAGCCGGCGACCAATTCGTCGAGATCCCCGGCCAGCAGGCTTCGCAACGCCGCTTTGCCGCGCTCGACCTTGGGCCAAGGCGTGTTCAGGAGATGGTTGCTCAAACCGTGGACTCCTGGTGCGAGCTCAGTGATCGCATCGCTCACGTTTGCGTAGTGAAGCAATTCGTCGTTTGCTGCCACCAGGAGATTGAAGCCGTCATAGCGGTCGCGATCTGCCTGCACGCACTCCAAAAAACCCCACGGGTCGAGATCGGAATGGACGAAATCGCTCACCAACAGTCCCCGCGACCGGCGATCGGCTTTGGGCCGTGTTCCGTCACGGAAGTTGGTGACTGCTGCCAAGCGTCCTGAAGCGGACAGCGCCAGCCAGCTACCACCCTTCTGGAGATCGCGGCCGCCAGCGATGGACGGGGATTCGGACCAAGGGGCGGCCGGAAGAGTTGGGCGCGCGAAAAACTCGTCCCGGTTCGCTGCCAGAATGAGCGGGCAGTCGGAACGCGTTCGCCAAGCAAGGAGAATGAGGCAGATCGCTCAGCCCTCGAAGCACTCCAAGTGTCGGCGCGACTCGGGCGCGAGCAAGTCCGAGAACCGGAGCTCCCGGACTGTAGCATCGAGGGCGCGCTCGAAGCCCGCGACATCGACCACCTCTTCGTAGATCTCCAGCCACAGATCCGGCTCTCCGCGTTTCGTCATTAACCGGCCGCGTACGCTGCTGGTCGCAGCCAACCTTTCCTGGAGGCGGTGCACCTGTTCTCGTGCTGGCTGTTCGCAGCCGGCCGCGACGCGGTAGTAAATGAAATAGCTAGTCACGATCCGTATCGGTGCCCGCGGAGGTCGGAGGCACCTCGTAGGGCAGATCCAGCGGGTGAAGAGTTGGACCCTCGACACCTAAATGCAGACCAGCACTTGCCGCGCCCGCTTGCGTCGCGCGCGTTTGGGTAACCGCGAGCAACTCTACCTCTCCCGTCGGCGAGCGGGCGGCGTTGACCACGGTCCCTACTTGCGCGGTATCGGCGTAAACCGCATTCCCGGGTGCGACGCTTCCGCTGGTGCCGAAGCGCGCGAGCCGGCGCTTGACCTTACCGAGGTACTGAGTGCGAGCGACGATCTCCTGGCCCGTATAGCAACCTTTGTCGAAACTCACTCCGCCCAGCAGGTCCAGGTTGAGCATATGCGGGGTGAATTGGTCTTGGGTCGCGGCGGTGATGACAGGAATCCCTGCGGCGACCGATCGTGCATCCCACATGTCCTCGCCCATCGCGTTGCAGGATCGCGCCAAACGATCCCAGATCTCGACTCCACGGGCCAGCTCAGCGATGAGCTGGATGCGCCGACCGGGTAGAGCGATCGCAGCCACCGCATCGCCATGGGCGACATCGTAGTCCGACAGCAGTTCGAGTCCAAGTTCGCTCTTTGCCACGGCGGACGCGTCCGCACCGGTCAGGCCGATGATCGCGGTCTGATCGGAGGCGTCCTTGAGCTGCACCCGAGAGCGGAGAACGTACATCTGTAGACGCTTGCGGATCGGCTCGCACAACTCGCGAGGCAGCTCGACTGCGTAGTGGTCCCCGGTTTCCCAGACGAGCAAAGTAGCCAGCACTCGTCCCTTGGGGGTACAGTAGGCCGAAAGCTGAGCGTGGCTGCGTGAAACCTGGGCGATGTCATTCGAGAGTTGACCTTGCAAGAACGCGGCCGCATCTGCGCCCGACGCCAGAAGCAGCCCCTGAGACAGTATCGCTGTGAGCGCCGTTCGGGTGACGGGCTGTGTCTCGTGGGTGGAATCACCAAAATCGATCACGCGACCACTGTCGATGCGTGCACCGCGTTCGTTCAGGGCTTGGCCCCAGCTGCTGTTCATGCCCGGAAAATTCGATTACGACCTTCGATAGTGCGAAGCATTATAGGTCCGACGGCCAGCTCCCGCCGATCGAGCATCGATAGCCATGGCCGAGCGCTTGTTTCTGCGCCTTCGCCCGTCGCCGGTGTTAGCCGCCCTCCTTGCCAGTGTGCACGCTCTTGCTGCGGCGACGCTCTGGTTCGCCCCGCTATCGTTGGCGTTTGCTCTGCCCGGCAGCTTAGCCCTCTTGGCTCATTTCGCCTGGACTGCGCGCCGGCATGCGTTTCACCGTGGCGGTGGTGCCGTCGTCGAGCTGGAATTCGGCAGTGATGGGGCGGTCTCAGCTGCTTCGCCCGCGGGGCTGATCCGAGTCTACCGGATTGCCGGCTCGACATTCGTATCCGCTCAGCTCGTGGTGCTGAACCTGCGACCCGAAGCCGGGCGCCGGGCCCGTTCCGTTCTCATCGCCCCCGACAGCGTGGACGCCGATACCTTCCGCCGGTTGCGCGTCTGGCTGACTTGGCGCTGGGCCGAGGGACAGTCAGGGATATCTGCGCGCGCTCCCGCGCCCCCTTATGACGATAACAGAACCAAGGAGGTGAACTAACGCCGAGAGACGGTTGTCTGTCGCTTGATGGCCGGCGGCACGGTTCCTGAAAGGGGCAGGCAACGTTATACTTGAGCCCCTTGCGCGACGCAGTTCGCGCTTTTTTGTTAGCTTTTCAGGCAACCGGGTGAGATGGGTGACCGTGAGATAGACCAGCAGCTGGTCGAACGGGCACAGCGGGGCGATAGGAAGGCATTCGAACTGCTCGTGGCCAAATACCAGCGCAAGCTGGTGAGGCTGCTGTCTCGGTTTATCCGCGATCCGGCCGAGGTGGAGGACGTGGCACAGGAAGCTTTTATCAAAGCTTACCGCGCGCTACCGTCCTTCCGGGGCGAGAGTGCATTTTATACCTGGCTATACAGGATCGGCATTAACACGGCGAAGAACTACCTGGTGGCGCTCGGGCGGCGCGCACCGACCACCACCGAGTTCGACAGCGAGGACGCCGAGAACTTCGAGGACGGGGATCAGCTGAGGGACGTCCACACGCCGGAAAACGAGTTGATGAGCAAGCAGATCGCGCAGACAGTCAACGACACCATGGAGGCGCTGCCGGAGGATTTGCGCACCGCCATCGTCCTGCGCGAGATTGATGGGCTCAGCTACGAGGAAATCGCAACCGTGATGAACTGCCCGATTGGAACGGTGCGCTCCCGTATTTTTCGAGCGCGCGAGACGATCGCGGATCGGCTGCGCCCGCTGTTGGAGACGAGCAAGGACCGAAGGTGGTGACATGGAAAAAATATCGCAGTTGATGGACGGAGAACTTGGCGACCAGGAAACTCGCGCTCAGATTCAGCGGCTGGAGCAGGACGAAGGTCTGCTCCGGACCTGGGCGACATACCACCTTATTCGGGATGTACTGCGCGCCGAGGTGGGTACCGGCAACAGCCTCGCCGAGCGCGTGTGCGAGCGGCTGCAGCGTGAGCCCACAGTCCTCGCGCCGCGCATGCGGCTCGCGGCAACCGCAGTCAGCCACCCCGTGCGGATTGCGGCGGCAGTGGCTGGCGTCGCGGTGGTGGCATGGCTTGCGTTCTCGTCGCCGTCTCATGAGGACAAGACAAAGCTAGCCGATCTAAAGACGCAGCCGATAGACAGCCCCTCTCCAGCCCCACCGGTCCCGACCATGGCCAAGGGTGAGATGAACAGGTATCTTCAAGCGCATGAGGAGTTTTCGCCCACGACCGCAATGCAGGGAGTGGGCTCCTACATCAGGACGGTGTCGAACGAGGATTCGGATCCCCCCCGATGAGGCGAGCGTCCGCGCGCCTGTTCGCGGGGCTGATGCTGCTCCAGCTTTGCGTTGGCGCAGCGCTGGCTCAGAATCTCCCAGAACCAGAGGCCGTGGCGTGGCTGCAGAGGATCGCGGATGCAGCGCGCAGGCTCAACTACAGCGGTACGTTCGTCTATCAGCACGGGGAACGGGTCGAAACTTGCCGCATTACCCACTTCGCAGACAAGAGCGGGGAATACGAGAAGCTGGAGACCCTGGACGGCCCCGCGCGCGAAATCATCCGTACCAACGACGAGATTCTCACTTTCGACTTCGAGCAACACGTCGTCAGGCATGAGCGCCGAATGCGGCGCAACACCTTCCCGGCCCTGTTGCCCGAACAGCTGGCACATCTCACCGATCACTACCAGGTCCGCAAGGTCGATCGGGTACGTGTCGCCGGGTTCGAAGCGCAAGCGCTTGTACTGGAGCCACAGGACACCCTGCGCTATGGTCACAAGCTGTGGGCGGACGTTGCCTCCGGTTTGCTGCTCAAGGCACGGATGGTGGACGAGAAGGGCCATCTGGTCGAACAGTCCGCGTTTACGCAACTCATTATCGGCGTCAGTGTGACGCGCGAAGCGACGCGCCCCCGGTTCGATCCGCAAGATCCGCAATGGCAGCACGAGTATCCCGGCCGAGAGTCCACGGTATACGGAGAAACCGGATGGACGGTCAGCAACCAGCCCGCGGGTTTTCGCAAAGTCGTCGAGATGAAACGAATCAAGGCTGACACTCTCACATCCTTCGCTCACCTGGTGTATTCTGATGGGTTAGCGGCGGTTTCCGTATTCATCGAGCCGCTGCCGACGGGTAAGGTGAAGGAAGGAGCGATGCGTCAGGGGGCCGTCAACATCTATGTTCGTCCCCTCTCCGAGCAGCTCGTCACTGTGCTCGGAGAGGCGCCGGCGGCGACCGTGAAGCAAATCGCAGACTCCGTCACACCACGAGCTCAGTAGCCTCGCATCCATACCGGCCGGTCGGACCGTGCCCCTGTCGTCGATCTCAGAAGGAACAACATGATGTTGAGGAAGTTTGTACTGGTGGCTGTCTTCGCGAGCGCGCTGCCGCTGGTAGCCAAGGCCAAGGACCTCCCGAATTTCGCGGATCTGGCGGAAAAGCAGGGTCCCGCGGTCGTGAACGTCAGCACCACGCAGACGGTGCATGCCCAGCAGAGTATGCCGCCGGGCTCTGAGGACGATCCTTTCAACGACTTCTTCCGCCGGTTTGGCCCGCCGCAGCCGCCGCGCGATTACGAGAGTCGTTCGCTCGGCTCGGGGTTCATCCTCAGTCAAGATGGCTATATTCTGACCAACTCCCATGTGGTGGAAGCCGCTGACGACATCACAGTGCGCCTCACCGACAAGCGCGAGTACAAGGCCAAAGTGATCGGGAGCGATCGACGCACCGATGTGGCGGTGCTCAAGATCGACGCCACGGGGCTTCCGGCTGTCACCGTCGGAGATCCCAACAAGCTCCGCGTCGGCGAATGGGTGGTCGCGATCGGGTCGCCGTTTGGTTTCGACAACAGTGTTACCGCGGGCATCGTCAGCGCCAAAGGGCGGTCGCTGCCGCAGGAGAATTTCGTCCCCTTCATTCAGACCGATGTAGCGATAAACCCAGGCAACTCGGGTGGACCATTGTTCAATCTGAACGGCGAGGTGGTGGGCATCAACTCCATGATCTTCAGCCGGACTGGCGGATTCATGGGACTGTCCTTTGCGATACCGATCGACGTTGCTATCGATGTCGCCAAGCAGCTGCAAGCCACCGGGCGCGTCAGTCGCGGACGCATTGGCGTTGTGATTCAGGAGGTAACGAAGGAGCTCGCGGAATCCTTTGGCTTGTCCAAGCCGACCGGGGCGCTCGTGAACTCAGTGGAAAAGGGCAGCCCAGCCGACAAAGCTGGCATACAGCCGAGCGACGTCATCCTCAAATTCGACAACAAGGAGGTGACCGCTTCCAACGAGCTGCCACGCATCGTGGGCGCCACCAAACCCGGCGCGAAGGTCTCCGTCCAGGTGTGGCGCAAGGGTGAAAAGAAGGACCTCCAGATCACGGTCGTTGAAACGCCTGACGACCGCGTCGCGAAGCGGCAACCAGGAGGCAAGAAGCCGTCGAGTGAGATGCTATCCAAGCTTGGTCTGAGCGTGACCGAGCTCACCGCCGATCAGAAAAACGAGCTTGGCATCGCCAACGGGGTCGTCGTCGAGAACGCCGAGGGCGCGGCGGCAAAAGCCGGCATCCGGCGCGGCGATGTCATTCAGGCGGTCAACAATCAAGAGGTGAAATCGGTCGAGGATCTCAACCGGCTGCTGTCCCCAGTGGACCGATCCCGGACGGTCGCCGTGTTGATCAAGCGCGGCGAAGGCTCTGTATATATCCCGCTCAAGCTCGCCGCCAACTGACCTCTACGAAAGGGGTGAGGGCATCTCGCTTGGGCTTCAAAGGACGGTGCAACGGTCGGATTTCAGATAGAATTCCGCCTTTTTCCGGAACTATTTAAAGGGCACTGGTGAGTGCCCTTTTTTTCCACCCTCCGAATGGAGCATATTCGCAACTTTTCCATCATCGCGCACATTGACCATGGCAAATCGACCCTGGCTGATCGCTTCATCCAGCTCTGCGGCGGCCTGTCGGAGCGGGAGATGGAGGCGCAGGTCCTCGATTCCATGGCGCTCGAACGCGAACGCGGGATCACCATCAAGGCCCAGACTGCGGCGCTCAGCTATCGGGCGCGGAACGGACAGACTTACCTGCTGAACCTGATCGACACGCCCGGGCACGTGGATTTTTCCTACGAGGTGTCACGATCATTGGCTGCCTGTGAGGGGGCACTGCTGGTAGTCGATGCTTCGCAGGGAGTCGAGGCGCAAACAGTCGCCAACTGCTACACGGCGACCGAGCAGGGCGTCGAGGTTGTGCCGGTATTGAACAAGATCGACCTCCCCTCGGCAGATCCCGATCGAGTCATCACCGAAATCGAGGACATCGTCGGCATACCGGCCCAGAACGCGATCCGTGCCAGCGCCAAGACCGGGGAGGGCGTGGCGGACATCATCGAGGCGGTGATCGAGCGCATACCGCCTCCCA
>Ga0335083_10004418_pt1 | contig 17910 bp, 16 predicted proteins | sample Lox_Sample_42_FD_206716 | JGI IMG/M metagenome (GOLD analysis project Ga0335083, IMG submission 206716) | Soil microbial communities from Loxahatchee National Wildlife Refuge, Florida, United States - Lox_Sample_4.2 | ecosystem: Environmental > Terrestrial > Soil > Wetlands | place: USA...
CTGCAGCATGTTCGCGTCGGCCGCGGTGTTCAGCGTGGCGTCCGGCGTCGTGCCCCAGAGCATGTAGGAGAGGCGCTGCGCGATCTCGGTGCTCGACAGCGTGAAGTGGCCGGCGCCGTCCGAGTTCTCCGTCGTCTCCGCGCGCTGGATGAACGTCGGAGAAATCAGGAACATGTAGAGGAGCGCCTGGGCGATCTCCATCGGTGCGCCGGTCGGCGTGATGGTCGACCCGGCCGCGATCACCTTGTCGAAGCGCGCGACTTCGTCGCTGGTGAGCGGGCGCCGGAACGCGAGCCGCCCGAAGTCGATGGCCGTTTGGTGCAAACACGTCGTGTCACCCGCGGTGGGGGTGCACTTCATGAAGTTCGCCGTGAGCGTCGGGTCCGCGATCACCTGCGCGGAGATCTTGTCGGCGACGTCTTTGTAGTTCGCCCACGCGAGATCCGTCATGCCGCCGCTGAAGTCAGCGGCGAGGAGCGTGGAGGGAACGACGCCGTTCGCCGCGTTCAGCGTGGTCACGCCGAGCAGATCGCGAATGGTGCGGTCGTACTGCGCGTTCGTCAGACGCGGGACCTGCGACGTGGTCTCGACCATCGGCGTGCAGTCCGCGCTCACCGGCGCGGTGCCGCCGGAAGCAGAGCCACCGGCGCCAGGCGTGGTGCCCCCGGAGCTTCCGCCGGCGCCGGGGCTCGTTGAGCCGCCGCTCCCGCTGCTCGACGTCGTCCCACCGCTGTTGGCGGAGGAGGACGAGCTCGCGCCCGAACCCGAGCTGGGACCGGCGCCAGAGCCGGGCGCTGCATTGCCGCTCGCACCCGAGCCGACGCCGGACGCATGAATGTCCGCCGTACAGCCCGCGCCCAACGCGGCTGCTACGAATACTGCACTCCTCCACATGACCATGAGACTGACCTCGCGGGTACTTGGGGTTTCGCCCAAGAAGGACTGTCGTGGAGTTATGCCCGCACCCCCCTCCCGAAATTGCATCTGTGATCGGGGATGATCTTTTCGACACACTGAGGTTAAATTTTCCAGCCCAGCGCGCTAATAGGCCGTCCTACCCAGCTCTCTCTATTCTCACGGGGTAATTTTTCAACCTGTCTGCTCGTGAATGGCCTCTCCGGAGAGCTGCCGCTCCAAAGGCTGAATCCGGTCGCGCAGTGACTTGGGCACGTCCTGCTCACGTCCATTAATGAGGAGAGGGGTCATGAGCGGCGACGAAAACGCCTCGCTCGGCCGCGTGCCGAGCACCAGCACCCTGAACCCGGGATTGCCCAAGAACTTCGCGAACGGCTCGCGCTCGGACAGCGTTCGCACCACTTCGGCGAGCGAGTCGCCGAGCACGTCGCGCTCGGGCCCGAAGTGGACGAGCTCGAGCCCCGCGGCCCGACCGGCGGCGGCGAGCGACGTGAAGTTCACGTCGGCGGTCATGTCCTGGCTGCCGGGCGCCGCGTAGGGGTCGTTCGGGCGCGGCACGTACTCGTCCCCCGCCCCGTAAACGCGAAAGGGGAAGTCGCCCCGCCGCGCGCCGTGAACGAGTCCCCACGTGCTCTGGCCGTAGTCGATGGTGACGACGAAGCCCGAGGCGAGCGCCCCGCCGAGCTCGCGAACGAAGCCGTCGGCGTGAACGTTGACGTAAACGACGACGCCCGACTCCTCGGCGGCGAGCGCGAGCGCGTACTCTCGTGCGTTCACGCGAAGGTGCGCCGCGAGCTCGGGCAAGACCGAGGTGGGCACGTAGGCCTCCTCGAACCAGAGCGCGGCGAGACGGGCATCGCGTTCGCGCTCGTCGAGCGCGGCGAGCGCGGCCATCACGTCGGCGAACGTGCGGGCATCGAGGTAGCGATCCGGCGCGTTGTGGGCGAGAGCGAAGGTTTGGCGCAGCGTCGCGTCGGTGCGCACGACGGCATCGCGCAACGCGGGTTCGAGCGCTTCGGCGAGGGCGGGCTCGATCCGCGGCAAGACGAGCGCGGCGCGCGCCACACCGTCCGCGGCGAGCGCCACCTTGTGCACGCCGAACGCGTCCGGCACCTCGTTCGTCACCACGAAGCCGCGAACGCCGTCGGGAAAATCACGGCGGAGCGTCGCCCCCGGCCTGCGCGCGTCGCCCGGCGCGATGATCGCGCGCTCCCCCACGAGCTCCTGCTGGCGAGCGCGGAGCGCCTCCGACATCTCGTAGACGTGATAGCGGAGGCGCGCGGCGAACGCGTGCCAAGACTCGCGCTCGCGGTTCGCTGCGTCGGCGGCCGCCTGCGAGACCGCGTCGAGAAAGTCCCGCGCCAGTCGTCCGTTGCCCGCACCGAACTCGATCACCCGAAATGGGTCATCGGCGCCGAGCTCCCCGCGCGCGAGCATCTCGCACCAGGCCTTGAACGCCCACCCGGCGATCCAACGACCGTAATGCGGCGCAAGCTCCTCGGGGTGCGTGTCGAAGTGGCCCCCCTTGCCGATGACGACGCGATGTCCGTAGTAGCCCCACGCCGGATCGTGGAGGGCCGCGTCCATGTACGCTTCGAAGGTGGGAAAGGTGCGCGCGGCGGCGGCGTGCAGAGCGGCCGGCAGCGACAGGGCGCCGAAACGCTCGTCGTTCGCGAACGGGCGGCGCGACGCGGCTTTCGGCGGCGCGCCGAGACTCTTGAGCGATCCCTCGTCCGCCACCGGAAACGCAGCGCCGAACACGAGCCGGCTCTTCAGGCGCCGGAGCCCGCGCGCGCGCGGGACGCGGGCGAGCCAGGGATCGAGGCTCCGGAACGGCCAGTGCGCGAAGGTCTCGTCCATCACCGCGTCGAGCGAAGTCGCATCGACGCGGGCGTCGGCGAGCAGGCGGCGCATGCCTTCGCCGTCGAGATCGTTCGGGCGGATCGAGTCGGGCTCGTCCTCCGGCAGGCGGCCGATCTCGCGCGACAGGCGCTCGAGGAAGCTTCGGAGCGCGCGGGCCGAATCCGCCGCCCCGGCGTCGCGACGGCCGCGGAGCTCGAGCAAGCTCTGCTTGCGCTCGAGCGGGAAGAGCCGCCACCAATGCTCGCGCGGATCGGCGCCGAAGCTCGGCTCGAGCTCGCCCCCGAGGAAGCGGTCGACCCAGGGACGATACGCGTGCCCCTCGCGCGAACGACCGAAATCGGCGATCCACGCCCGCGCTCGTCGCTCGCCCTCGGCCGGCTCCGCGCCGAGGTCGCGAGCGCGGTAAGTCGAGCCGCGCACCACGCCCTCGAACGCGATGGAAGGGTTCGAGAAGAGCGCCGGCAAGCCCGTGAGCGCCCCGTCCACGCTGAAGTCCTCGTAGGCCATCAGCTGGACGAGGTAGAGTAAGAAGAGGTTCGGACCGATCCCCGGTTCGCGCCGGCGCGCGGCCGTCAGCCGGACGTCGAGCGAGCCGTCGCCGCGGCGCCGCAGCGCGAAGTCGCCGTCGTTCACGAAGACGTCGGTGAGCGCGGTGCCGCCGGCGACTTCCGGCTCGTAGTGGTAGACGAGCGCCGCCACCATCTCGACCAGCACGTCCGCGGTGCCGGCCGGACCGAGGGGGAGCAGCCAGCCGTCCGGGAGTCGCACGCGGACGGCGCCGGCGCCGAACGTGACGGGAAAGTGCCGGTCGAGGGCGCCGAATTCGGCCGCGGGCACGCCGCCCGCGAGCGTCCAGGCTCGGCGCGGCTCGCTCACGAAACGCGCGAGGCCGCGCTCGCGGAAATAGCGGGCGTTCTCGAGGTTCGAGCGCGGCACGTCGCGCTTGGCGCGCCCGCGGGTCCCCGGTTCGTCGAGCGCCAACGGCACCTGAAGCACGAAGCGTCCGGTGTCGTCCTTGCAGACGACGTCCCACGTGAAGACGCCCATGCGACCCGCAATCACGTCGAACGGCCCGCGTTGCTCGACGAGATCCTGGATCAAGTAGTCGAGCGCCTCGGCGCCGAGTCGCTCGTTCACGCGGCCGTCGTAAAGTTGGGCTGGATGCGCCGTGACGAGGTTGTCCTGCGACCAGCGGCTCGACATCAACGCGGAAGCGGCGGGAAGATCGGCGAGCGTCATCGCGTGAGCGCGGAGAATACCCAAAACTCGGAGCCTGCCCTCGACCATGCCGCCCAAGCCGTCATCGAAACCTCGAGCTGACCCGGCCGACGCCGTGTTCTTCGACACGTACTCGATGCTGTTTCGGGCCTTTCATGCGCTGCCGCCGCTCAGCACCTCGCGAGGAGAGCCCACGTCCGGGCTCTACGGCTTCTGCTCCCTCTTCCTGCGAGTCATGCGTGAACACCGGCCTCGCGCGCTCGCCTTCGCGCTCGACGCGCCCGCTCGCACGTTTCGCGCCGAGCGCGACGCGACCTACAAAGCCGGCCGTCCGCGCACGCCGACCCCGCTCGCCGAACAACTCGAACGGCTGCCGGCGCTGCTCGCGGCGTTCGAGGCGCCGTGCTTCTGCGTGCCCGGCTTCGAAGCGGACGACGTGCTCGCGACACTCGCGGCTCGGCTCGAACGCTCGGGACGGCGCGGCCTCGTCGTGAGCGGGGACCGAGACCTCTTGCAACTCGTCACGGCGCAAACGAGCGTCCTTTTCATCGGGGCCCGCGGCCAGGCTCCGGTCCTCTTCGACGAAGCCGCCGTCGTCGCGCGCTTCGGGGTGACACCCGCTGAGCTGCCCTCGTACGCCGCGCTCGTCGGGGACAGCTCCGACAACCTGCCGGGCGTTCCGGGCGTCGGCCCGCAGACGGCGGCGAAGCTCGTCCGCGCCCACGGCAGCGTGAAGGCGCTCGTCGCGGCGCTCGACCGAATCACGCCGCCGAAGCTCCGTGAAGCGCTCGGCCGACACGCCGAGCGCGCGCTCTTGAACGAAGAGCTCGCGACGCTCCGGCGCGACGTGCCGCTCGACGACGGGCCGCTCGCGGCGCCGCTCACGGCTTCGTCCGCCGCGCGACTCGGCGGGCTCTTCGAAGCGCTCGAGTTCAAGAGCCTCGTTCCGCGACTCGAGGCCGTGGTCGCGCGCAGCGCGGGGCAGAGTGGCGCGCCGTGACAGGTTGCCGCGGCTCGGACGCGCGACTGCCGCGAAATGACGCGAGCCGAGCGCGGCCCGACACGTGCAACACCGGTTCGCATGCTCTCCGCCGCGACCGAAGCGTCCCATCCGCAGCGCCGGCTCGGGCTGCGCGTACCCGCCCGCGCGTGGTCGGTCTTCCGCGGGGGCTCGCACGGCGCCTACGCCATGGTCGTCGAGCTCTCGGCGACGGGGCTCGTGCTCCGCTTCGCCGAACGGCGCCTTCGCGAAGCCGCATTTCGACCCGAGCAGCGCTTCGGTCTCGATCTGTTCTTGCCGGGCGCGAGCGCGCCGCTGCGCTTGAGCGTGCGACCCGTGCGCGGACTCGGTGAGCTCGAGGCGTTCGAAATCGTCGAGGCGAGCGCGGTGGACCGCTTGACGCTCGCCGAGCACCTCGACCGGCTCGCGCGTGTGGAACGGCGCGCGCACGCACGCCGCAATCGGCCGCGGGCGGTGAGCCGGCGCTCGCTCGCGGGCGCGTGGAAACGCCTGCTTCTCGGCCCGTTCGGCGTTCCGCTCGCGCGCTCAGCGTGAAGCCGGGCCGGCGCCGCTCCAGAGCGCCGCGTCACGGGCGAACGCCGCCACGACGCAATCCATCACGGCCCGCACCCGCGCGACCTTCGCGAGGTCGGGGTGCACGACCAGAGACACGTCGCGCGAGCCGACGACGCGCGCCGTGAGGCGAACGAGCCGCGTCTCCGGATCGGCGAGGAAGCACGGCAGCACGGCGATGCCCACGCCGAACGTCGCCGCGTTCAGCGCGGCCACGATGCTGTTGCCCCGCAGCACGACGCTCGCCCCGGCGGCGTGCTCCTCGAGCCACAGCGCGCCCGGCACGAAAGCGAGGCTCTGATCGAAACCGACGACGTCGTGGCCGGCGAGCACTTCCGGATCGGCGGGCGCGCCCTTGCGCTCGACGTAGCTCGGCGACGCGTAGAGCGACCACCCCGCCGTCGCGATGCGCCGCGCGACGAGCTCGGGTTCGGTGGTCTCCCGCACGCGGACGGCGAGATCGGCCTCGCCGCGCAGGAGATCGTAGGCGCGATTGCCGCTCAGGATCTCGACCACGAGCTCGGGGTGCCGCTCCCGCAGCTCCGAAAACTGCGTGACGAGGTAGCCGCTCAACGCCTCCGACGTGGTCAGGCGGACATTGCCGGCGACGCGCGTGTCTTCGCCCGAAACACGCCGTTCGATGGCCGTCGCGCTCCGTTCCATCGCCTCGGCGAGCGGCACGATCTCGCGCCCGGCCGGGGTGAGCGCGAAGCCGTCGGGACTCCGCGTGAAGAGCTTGGCCTCGAGCGCGGTCTCGAGCGAGCCGAGCCGGCGGCCGACCGTCGTGTGTTCGACCCCGAGCGCGCGAGCCGCGCCGGCGAGCGTGCCGTGGCGGGCGATGGCGAGCAAATACCTGAGATCGTTCCAGTCCAGAGCCCGTGCACGATCGCACGCCACCCGTGCGCCTTCAATCATTGTGGGTGCTCGCTCGAAGCAGGCAGAGTGCACACCGTCACTCGACAACGAAACGGAGCACGAAACTCATGAATCCAATCGACGTGGTCAAAAAGCTCAATCAGGAAATTTGCGGCGGCGATCTCGGACGCGCGGCGGAATACATGGCCGACGGCTTCCGCTTCGTGGGCGCGCAGCCCGCGCCGCTCGGCAAGGGCGAGACGCTCGGCGTGTGGACGGCGATGCGCACCGCGCTGCCCGACTTCAACCACAACCTGCGCGATCTGCGCGAGGCCGGAAACATCGTGTACGGGGTCGTGGAAGTCACGGGGACGCACGAGGGAAGCCTCGTGGTGCCGCACGGTCCGACCCTGGCCGCGACGGGCCGCAAGCTCCGAAACCCGGCCGAACGCGTCGCCATCACCGTCCGCGACGGCAAAGTGACCGAATGGGCGATCGAACAGGTCCCGGGCGGCGGCGTCGCAGGCGTCCTCGGCCAGCTCAGCTGACGGCACGGTGAGAACACTCGGGCTCGCGAGCGAGCGCGTGACTACGATGCGGGCATGCCGCGCCAAGGCCCGCCCGACTCCACGCCGCCCGACGAGCCCGAGGATCTCACCTCGCGGAGCGATCTGAAGCGCGCCAATCGCGTCGTCGAGGAGACGCTCGCGCGCCTCAGTCTCGACCTCGTGAAGCTCGGCAAGAAGCAGCTCGCTGCGCTCGAGCTCCCCGAAGATTTGATGGACGCGATTGCCGGCGTGCACGCCATCAAGAGTCCGCCGGCCCGTCAGCGGCAGCTCCGCCTCGTGCGCATCGCGCTCCGGAGCAGCGAGTGGGGGTTCCTGCGCGAGCGCGTGAGTCACTTGCTCGAATTCGGCACGCTGCCGCCGAGCGCTCCCGCAGCGGGCGACGCCGAACCCGGCCTCGAAGCGAAGTGGCTCGCGCGCCTGCTCGGCGAAGGGTTCGCCGGTCTCGACGCGTTCAGCGCCGAATACCCGCGCGCCGATCGCGCACGCCTCGAAGATCTGATCCATCGCGTCGACCGGAGCTCGCACGAGCGGCGCGAGCGCGCGGAGCGGAAGCTCGCCGACGCGATCCGCGGCTTTCTGCGCGCGGGCGCACGCTGAACGCCACGTCGGGCGCGGCGCTGCCCCGAGCCGACGCGGCGTTCGCTCGCCGCCTCGGACGAGGTGGCCGCGATTGGTTGAACCAGTCGCTGAATTCCTATATTATTGATTTTATTGTATTTTATTCGCCGATGATTACGCCGTTGACATAGTAAACGTTGTTACCTATGTGTACGTCGTTCGCAACGGTGGACGCGCAGCATGGGTATTCCGGAACGACGCGAGCGGGAACGTCAGGAGCTTCGGCAGAGGATCCTCGACGCCGCGCGCGAGCTCTTCGCGGCGCGCGGCTACGAGTCGGTGACGATGCGCGAGATCGCGCGGCGCATCGAGTACTCCGCGACGGCGCTCTACAAACACTTCGCGGACAAGGAGGCGCTCGTGCGCGAGCTTTGCCGGCACGACTTCGACGCGCTCGCGCAGCGCCTGCTCGAGGCCGTGAGCAGCGGTGATCCCTTCGAGCGCTTCGCGCGTGCGGGGCTCGTCTATCTCGATTTCGCCGCCCGCCACCCGCAGCACTACCGCTTGATGTTCATGGGCGGCCTGCCGCCGACGACGCCGGAAACCGGCGAGCGTGACGACCCGCAGCACAACGCCTACGTCTTCGTGCGCGCGCTCGTGACGGCGCTGCTCGAGGCCCAACTGCTCCGTCCGGAGCTCACGGACGTCGATCTCGTGGCGCAGACGACGTGGGCGGCCGTCCACGGTGTCGCGGCGCTCGAGCTCACGCTGCCGAACGCCGAGCCGTGGCTCGAGTTTCGGCCGAGAAATCAGCGGTTCGCGGCGATGCTCGAGCTCGTCGGGCGAGCGCTCGCGCGCGAGCCGGAGCGCGCGTCGGCGACGTTCCGCCGCGTGCTCGCCGAAGACACGGACAAACCGTGGAGCCTCGGTAGCGGCGCCCTGCCCGCGCGAAAGGACGGATGACGATGGTCGACCTCGGCCTCAAAACGCTGCTCTTCGACAAGGTGCGCTTCCTCATCACGGTGTCCGGCGTCGCGTTCGCGGTGACGCTCGTGCTCGTGCAAGGCGGGCTCTTCGTCGGACTGCTCGACAACTCCACCATCACGATCGAAAAGCTCGGCGCCGATCTCTGGATCACTTCCAAGAACTCGCCGAACCTCGACTTCGTCCACCAGTTTCCGGAGTCGAACCTCTACCGCGCCCGCTCGGTGAAGGGCGTCGCACGCGCCGACAACTTGATTCTGTCGTTCATGCAGGTGGCGCTCCCGACCGGCGCCGAAGAGACGACCATCGTCTACGCGATGGAGGATTTCAGCCGCTGGGGCGTCCCCTGGGAGATCGCCAAGGGGTCGCTCGCCGGGCTCGAAAGCGGCGCGTTCGTCGCGTTCGACGAGTCGGCGTCGAAGCGCTTCGGCCCCTTCGACGTGGGTGATTACCGCGAGGTGAACGGCCAGCGCTTCCGCATCGTCGGCAAGACGCGCGGCGCGAAGAGCTTCACCACGACGCCGCTCGCCTTCATGGACTACCACCGCGCGCAGGAGCTCCAGCCCGATCTGCTGGGCGGCAAGACCTCGTACATCGTGGTCAAGCTCGAGCCCGGAGCGGACGTGGCGGCGGTCAAGGCCGAGCTCGCCCGGCGGCTTCCCTACAACGACGTGTACACCGCCAAAGCTTGGGCGGAACGCTCGCGCCAATACTGGGTCGTCAACACCGGCATCGGTTTCAACGCGTTCCTCACCGTGTTCCTCGGCTGCCTGGTGGGCGTCGTCGTGGTCGCGCAGACGCTCTACACGTCGACGATGGAACATCTACGCGAGTTCGGCACCGTCAAAGCCATCGGCGGCTCGAACCTCGACATCTACAAGATGCTCGGCCAGCAAGCCTCCGTCGCGGCCGTCATCGGCTTCGCCCTCGGTTACGTGCCCGCGCAGCTCTTGAAGCCGGTCGTCGCGCGCGCCGATCTCAAGCTCATCATCGTGCCGGAGCTCACCGCGACCGTGTTCGCGGGCACGGTCGTGCTCTGCCTGCTCTCGGCGCTCGTCTCGTTCCGCAAGGTCAAAAACATCGACCCGGCCCTCGTTTTTCGCACCTGAGTGCCCGAACCTCCACACCGCTTCGTACCCAGGGAGACGCCATGTTCACCGTTCATGCCGAAGACGTGACGAAGACCTTCCGCGAAGGCCGCGAGACGGTCGAAGTGCTGCGCGGCGCGAGCCTCAGGCTTGCGCCGGGCGAGGTCGTGGCGCTCGAAGGGCCCTCCGGCTCGGGCAAGACGACGTTCCTCTCGATTCTCGGCTGCTTGTTGACGGCGACGAGCGGCCACGTCTCCATCGCGGGCGAAACGCTCGACGGGGCGCGCCCCGCCCAGGCGCAAGCAGTGCGCCGGCGCCACATCGGCTTCGTGTTCCAGCAGTTCAATCTGTTTCCGGCGCTCACCGCCGCCGAGAACGTCGAGTACGCCCTCAACCTGAAAGGCGTCACCGGGCGCACCGCCGAGGAACAAGCGCGGGCGCTGCTCGACCGCGTCGGCATGACCGACCGCGCGAAGTTCTTGCCGCGTGATCTGTCGGGTGGACAGAAACAACGCGTCGCGATCGCGCGGGCGCTCGTGGCGGAGCCCTCCGTCATTCTCGCCGACGAGCCCACCGCGAACCTCGATTCGAGCGTCGCGACGCAGGTGCTCGAGCTCTTCGGTGAGCTCGCCCGGCGCGAGCAACGCTCGCTGCTCATCGTGACGCACGATCCGCGCGTCCGCCGCGTCGCCGATCGGGTGGTCGGCATCGCCGACGGCCGCATCGCCGCTTGAAGTCGTCTTTTTTTGAAGGAGAGGAGCCACCATGCGCATCGTCGAAATGCTGAAAGCACGCGCGAGTCTCATCGTTTTCGTGGGAGTCGGCCTCGCCGTCGGCGGCTACGAATGGCATCAGGCGAAGAGCATTTCGCTCGTGTCCGTCGCCGCGGCCCACACGAAGCCGGCCGCGGCCTCGGTGCTGGCGGAGGGACGCCTCGTCGCCTATCCCGACGCTCGCGTCACGCTCGGAGCCGAGCTCTCCGGCAAGCTCGTGAAGCTCCTCGTGCACGAGCGCGACCACGTGGCGGCAGGCGACGTCATCGCCGAAGTCGACGTGAAGGAGCAGCGAGCGGCGCTCCACGAAGCCTGGGCGCGGGTGAAAGAGGCCGAAACGGACGTGAACTATTTCGCGCTCGAACAGGAGCGCAGCGAGCACCTCTTCGCACAAGAAGCGGTCTCGCGCGCCGTCTACGACAAGAGCAACCACGACTCGGAGAGCGCGGGGCGTCGCAAGGGCGCGCTCGTCGCGACGGCCGCGCGACTCGAAGCCGAAGTCGACAAGGCGACGATTCGCGCGCCGCTCGCGGGCACGGTGACCGAGCGCTTCGTCGAGCCGGGACAATTCGTGAGCGCGGGCGCGCCCATCGTGACGCTCGTCGATCTCGACAAGCTCAGGATCGAAGCGGAAATCGGCGAGTTCGACGTGGGGCGCGTCGCGCTCGGCGCGAAGGTCACGGTGCGCGCGGAGGGCTACGCCCCGACCTGGCGGGGCACGATCGAAGAGATCCCCGACGAGGTCGTGCCGCGCCAGCTCCGCCCGCTCGATCCGGCGCGTCCGGTCGACACCCGCGTCTTGCTCGTGAAAATCCGCCTGGACGAACCGGTGCCGCTCCGGCTCGGGCAACGCGTCGAGGTCGAGATCCACTGAGGCCGACGGCCCGCGGCGCCGGCTTCAGGGCAAAAATAACAAGACGAGCGTGAGCACGGCCGCGCTCGCGAAGGACTGGACGTAGACACGGCGTGCCTGCGCCGCAAGCTGCCGGATTTCGGCCGCGTCGGTCACGGGCTTGTCGCCGTCGTCCATGTTGCGCACGTTGCGCGCGACGTTGGAAATGCAGGTGTGTTCGCGCGCTTGGAAGAAGCCGAAGCCGGCGAGCACGAAGGGCACGAACGCGGTCAGGCGCCAGACGTGCGGGGCGTGCGTCGCGACGAGCGCCGCCGAAAGTCCGACGGCCACGGCGGCGCAACCGACGCCCCAACGCAGGCGCCGCGCGCGCTCACGCGGACCGATGTTTTCGCACACGACGGAGTCGCTCGAAGCGTCGCTGAGGGTCGTCATGGGTTCACGCTTTCGCGTCGAGCGGAAGCTTAGCGCCGCTCACTGATTCCGGCTCGTAGGCGGCGCGAACGGCGCGCCACCACGGATCGGGCCGCTCGACGTGCGCCGGCTCGAACGGGCGCCCGAGCCGCGGCGTGAGCACGCGAGCCCCTTTCGCCGCGGCGAGCGCGAGCAGCGTCTCGGCGGGCTCGTCCCACGCATGCAGGGCGAGGTCGAACGTGCCCCAGTGGACGGGAAGCAGCGTCCCCCCGCCGAGGAGCTCGATGGCGCGGAGCGCGCCCGCGGGACCGAGGTGGATGTCGCCCCAGGTCGGGTGCCACGCGCCGATTTCGAGCAGCGTGAGATCGAACGCGCCGAAGCGCTCGCGGACGGCCGCAAACTCCTCGGTGAGACCGGTGTCGCCGGAAAAGAAGAGCCGACGCTTCGCGGTCGTGATGACCCACGACGACCAGAGCGTGCGATTGCGATCCGTGAGGCTCCGGCCCGAGAAGTGTTGCGAAGGCGTCGCGCTGAACGCGAGGTCGCCGCCCGGCAGCGTGTGCGTCTCCCACCAGTCGAGCTCGGTGATGCGCTCCGGCGCGAAGCCGAGCGCCTCGAGCCGCGCGCCCACGCCGAGCGAGGTGACGACGGGCACGCCGAGCTTCGCGAGCTCACGCATGCTCGACGCGCACAGGTGATCGTAGTGGTCGTGCGAGAGCAAAATGGCGTCGAGCGGCGGGAGCTCGGCGATGGAGGCGGGCGTCGGATGAAAGCGCTTCGCGCCCGCGAACGACACCGGCGACGCGCGCTCGCCGAAGACCGGGTCGGTGAGAACGCGCAATCCGTCCAACTCGAGGAGGAGAGTGCTGTGACCGAGCCAGGTGACGCGCAAACCCGAGCTCGAAACCGGAGTCGCCCAGGCGGCGAGCGGGCTCTCCAACGGCAACGGAGCGTGAGGAGTGCGAGCCGCGCCGCCGAAGAAGAACTCCCCGAACATCGAGAGAGGATTGCCCTTCAATTCCGCGCCGAGACCCGAGGTGTTGTGAAACGTCCCTTCGCGGAATTGGCGCGAAGCCTGGGCTCGTTCGAGGCGGAGACCGCGCAGGGCAACCATGAGACATACTTGGTGCCGGTGGTTTCCTTCGTCAACGCGAGCCTGCCGCGGGGCGCCGTGCTCGCGCTCGGCTTGTTCGGGCTGTGGCAGCTCGCCGCGTGCGGCCGCTCACGGCGCGAGCTCGACGTTCCCGATGCGGCGGCCGGCGCGGGCACCGGGAGCGGAACCGGCGGCGGGAACGGCGCGGGCGCCACGCAAGCCATGAGCGCGGGCGGGGCGAGCGACGCCGCCGGCGACTGCGCGCTGTCCGTGAAGTTCGAGGTGTCGTTCGCCGACGGTGTGGATCCCACGCAGTTTTGCGCACGTTGTGGTTCTGCGAGCGTCACCTTCTTCGACGCGAACGGCGACGAGCTCAATCTCGCGCCGCCGAACTGCGAAGCCCTTTGCTCCACGTGCGAAGAGCCGACTTGCCACTCGATCCTCGAGTGCGGCGAGATGCCGCTCATGAGCGCCGCCGAGACCGCCTGGTCCGGCCAATATTGGGCTACGAGCACCTGCGGCACGAGCGCGACCGCGTGCAAGGCGCCCGCGTGCGCGACGCCCGGCCGCTACTCCGCTCGCTTTTGCGTGAGCGCGCGCACGCTGCCGCCCATGCCGAACAGCGACGACTACTGCGTCGTCGACGCACTCGCCGACCCCGTGTGCCAGACCTTCGACTTCGAGCTCCCGGCGAGCGCGCCCATTGCCGTCGTGCTCGCGCCGAACGAATAAGGGGACAACGAATCCGCCAGGTGGGTCTTCCCGGCGGATTCGTTGCACAGGGGGCCTCCGCGTCGCGCCCGGCACCGAGCGCCGCGTCGTGCACGGACCTAGTGCAACGCCCGGGCCAACCCCGAACCCGCCCAAAACCCGCTTAAACCTGCCCTGGTCCTGTCCGGGAAACGGGACGGGCGTCGCGAAAACGATATACCGCGGCGCAATCCGCCGCTCGCGGCGTTACATCGTGTCGCGAGGCGCGGCGCTGTTCGCGGCGCTCGGGGCGGCGGGCGGCGCGCATTCGCAGGGGCCGAAGCGGGTGCCGTCGGCGACGCAAACTTGGGCGCCGGAGCAGGTCGGCGTCGCGCAGGCTTGGCTCGCCCCCGGAACGCAGCGCGGCGGACCGGCGGCGGGCGCAGGCGCGGCGCTCGCGGCGGGCACTTCGGGATCGTGACCGAAGAGCGGCTTCGCGTGGCGGCAGCGAACGGTCGCCTCCGAACGGACGAACGTCTGCTGCTCGGGCGGGGAACCCGTCGTCTCGTGCCGCTCTTCGGCGCGCACGATGTCGTAGCCGTACTCCGTGCAGGTGTCGGTAACCGGCTTCAAACAGGGGATGAGCGGGCCGTTGCACGCGACCTCGAGATCGCCGTTCGCGAGCTTTTGGGTGTGCGCGCCGAGCGCGCAGCCGGCGGCGGCGACGAGGGCGAGCGCGAGCGCCGCCAAGGTGCGTGCGGTGTCGGAGCGTGGACGGGACGTCATCGCGGCGCAGGGTAGTACAGCGAGCGGCACACTGACGCAACGCGGACACGACGCGCTGTGCCGCCGAGCAACGCGACGCACGCACTCCGGCCGAGCGAATCGCGATTCGAGGGAAAACATCTTGAATCCGCCTTCGAAAGGCCGTGGCACATCGCTTGCTGAATGCCTCCCGAGCGCGGCGCGTGCCGCGTCGATTCGACGGGTGAAATTGGTGAAAGGGAGAACACAGATGCTTCGAGGAAAAACACTCTCGTGTCAGATGGTGGTGCTGTCTCTGCTGGCGGCGGTCGGCTGCTCCGGAGGGCGCGACGTGGACGTGAGCGGCGACGTCTCGGCGGCGCCGGCCGTGCTCGTGACGGGGCCGATCAAGCTGAATTTCCTGGATGTCGTGAACGACACCGACCCGCCGAAGAGCGCGGCCACGACCACGCTCGACGAGCTCGGTCCGTTCGAGCAAAAGGTGAGCGTCTCGGGCGACACCGTGCGCGTCTTCGCGCTGATCGACGCGAACGGCGACGGCAAGTGCACGGCGGGCGAGGCGTGGGCCGAAGCAGACGCCCCCGTCGGCGCCGACGACAAGGTCGCTGCGGTCGCGCTGACGCTCGCCCCGGGCACGTGTCCGACCGACGTCGGAGAGTGAGCAGCACCCGAGGGATTGCCCGCGCGCGACCGTTCCGCGCGCGGGCACGTCGCTCACGCGCTCGATCGCGACTCGAGCTCGACCACGCGGCGCCGCGCGCTATTTGCCGTATTGCGCGGCGACGACGTTCGCTTGGACCGCGTCGAGCGTCGCCGCGGAGGCCGCGCCGCTCGCCATGACGCCCTCGTACCAGCGACCGCCGGCGCCGTTGCTGTTGTCTCCACCGATCCCCAAAATGATGGAGCCCTGCTTTTTCATCGGGACGTATCCCGCCTTCGTCGGACGAACGCCGTCGTACATGGTCTTCAACGTGCCGGTCGTCGCGTCGCCGCCGTAGAGCGCGAAGCGGCCCTTGCCGCCGTTTTGCGCGGACGTGTCGCCGATGAGCACGGCCGTGACGAAGTCGTGTTTGAGCGGCGTGTTGGTCGAGATGTTCTGATCCTGATTGTTCTCCCACCCCGCATAGAGTCCATTCTCGAGATCCGCCATCACCCAAGGACCGTTGTTGTGGCCGCCCGGGGAGCCGGTCCCCCACACGACGCCGCCGCCGAAATAGAGCGCTTCCATCGTGCCTTCGCCGTCGTCGTGGTCGCTCGTCTCGGCGTTGCCGTAGTCGAAACAGCAGCCGTCGATCAGATCCTTTTGGCTCGTCACGATGTACTGAGTCTCGGCTTGGTCGCCGGTCGCGGTTCCGACGCCCTTCGACTTGTCGCACCCGGTGCAGCCGGCGCGATAACCGATGTTCGCTTTGATGAGGACGCCGTACACGGTGTGACCGGCCAGCGTCGTCTTCGCATCGGTCGCGTTCGCCGGGTTGTCGGAGGTGTTTTTGGCGCCGCCCGGCGGCGCGGGCTTGAGGTCGTTTCCGTTCGGCGACTGGTCGTAAATGATCGAGATGGTGCAACTGCCGCCGGAGCAAAACGCGTCTTGCGCGGCCGAATCGGCGTAGCCGCCCACCGAACCGATGTCCTTCATCATGCCGCTCGTGCACGAGCTCGGCCCGGGCGCGGAGCTACCCTTGCAAACTTGATACAAGGGGCCGCCGTAACCGGGATAAAGCACACGCGTCGTGCTGTGCGCCGCCGCGCACGCGTTGCCCGCCGCCGCGAGGATGCCGCACACGGTGTCGCTCGCGCCCGCGCCGGCGCTGCCCCCGCTGCCTGCCGCGCCCGAACGTCCGCCGCCCGAGGTGCCCGCGCTCGCGCCCTGACCCGAAGTCCCGGCGCCGCCGAACCCCGCGGCTCGCCCGCCTTGGCCCGAAATACCGCCGCTTCCGGCGCCGCCCGGCCGACCACCGCGACCGCCGCCGCCGCTTCCCGCACTGCCCGCGGCGCCGCCGCTGCCGCCGCTCGTCGGCGGAGCACCGGCCGCCGACGTCCCGCCTGCGGAAGTCGTCGCGGCGCCCGCGAGGCCGCCGGAACCACCCGTCACGCCGCTCACGCCACCGCTGCCGGAGCCGAGCGTCGCGCCCGAGCCGCCATGACCGCCGCCCGCCTGCGCGGCACCGCCCGCGTCGGTGCCCGTCGTTTCGGACGGACTCGTGGCGGGCGACGTGCAGGCGGCGCCGGCGGCGCAGAGGACGCCGAGGCGCAGGTATTGATCCAACGGACTCAGAGCTCGAACTCGAGGGATTCGCACGTGGGTTCGAGGCAGTGGGGAGCCGCGCGATTTTCCGTCGACCCTCCGAGAAAACCCGCGCCGAGGGTGCGAGGCCTCAGTGTGACGCCGTCTGCAAGAAGACGAACGCCCCTTTTTTGTTGGAGATCACGATGTCGGGCGAACCGTTGCCGTCGAGGTCGCCCACCGTGAGCTGGGTGCCGACGCCGGAGTCGTCGTCGATGAGCGTCGGCGTGAAGACGGTGCCGCTCTTCGAGCGCTCGGTCTTGAACCAATAGATGCGCGCCGGCTCGTCGAAGTCGGGCATGCCGCTCGGGACGTGACCCCAAAAGCGCTCGCCGCTCACGATGTCGTCCACGCCGTCCCCGTCGATGTCGGCGACGGCGACCGCGTGCGGCTCGTGCATGATGACGGCGGCGTCGTCGGCGGGCGGCGCGTCGGGCACGATGACGTGCTCGTCGAGCGCGAGCGCGGGTGACGGCGCCGTCTGCTCGAACCACGCGAGCCCGTACGCGTGCGCCTCGAGCGAGGTGACGACGTCCGCGTCGCCGTCGCCGTCCACGTCGAGCACCGGCATTTGCGCTCCGCCCGGGCCGAACGACTGATCGACGCGCGTCCAGAGCGGATCGCCCGCGAGCGACGGCGGCTGGAGAAAATAGCCGGTCGCCTCGAGCACGTCGGCGCGCCCGTCGCCGTCGAGATCCCCCACGCCGAGGCCGTGCGTGAACGTGACGTAGCCGCGCTGATCGGAGAGCGCGTGGAACACCCAGGGCTCGCTCGCGCCGTTGTCCGGCGCCGACCAGCCGAGCACGCCGCTCGTCATGTGCACGAGCTCGGGCTCGCCGTCGCCCGTGAGATCGACGAACGCGGGCGATTCGTTATCGACCGGATTTTGGATCACGTCGTGCCGCGTCCAGACGCCGTCGGGCGTCTGCGGATTTTCGTACCAAGACGCCGGCACGCCCGGGAACCCGACGACCAACACGTCGGGCCAGCCGTCGCCGTCGAAGTCGCGCACCCACTCGAAAAAACAATCCGAATAGCCGTGCGGATCGAACGCCATGTGCGGCCAGATCGCGTGGCTGCGGCCGTAGCCGGGCCCTTCGTACCAATCCGGGCCGGCCACGACGTCCGTCACGCCGTCCAGATTGAAATCGCCGAAGCTCGCGCCCTCGCAGTAAAACTCGCGGTGCAACGTGATCTTCACGAAGCGCGCATCGAGCGCCGGCTCGCGCGGCAAGGGCGGCGCCGGTTCGACGCTCGCGCCGCCCGCCTCCGTCACGGCGCCGCCGAAGCTCGCGCCGCCCGCCCCCGTCGCGGCGCCGCCGACGCTCGCGCCGCCCGCGCCCGCTGGCGCTCCGTGCACGCTCGAGCGCCCGGAGCACGCGGCGGCGACGAGCACGCACGCCGCGCCGAGCGCCCGG
>Ga0335083_10004419_pt1 | contig 17906 bp, 19 predicted proteins | sample Lox_Sample_42_FD_206716 | JGI IMG/M metagenome (GOLD analysis project Ga0335083, IMG submission 206716) | Soil microbial communities from Loxahatchee National Wildlife Refuge, Florida, United States - Lox_Sample_4.2 | ecosystem: Environmental > Terrestrial > Soil > Wetlands | place: USA...
ATGACGCCGCAGGAGCCGTGGTGGATCGCGCTGATCGAGGCGCTCATCGTCGTCAACATCGTGCTTGGCCTCTTCGCATACCTGACGCTGATCGAGCGGAAGCTGATGGGAAGGATGCAGCTTCGCTACGGACCGAACCGGGCGGGCAAGTTCGGCCTCCTGCAGCCGATCGCCGACCTCGTCAAGCTCGTCCGCAAAGAGGCGTTCGCGCCCTCGTCGGCGATCGAGCTCCCGTATATCCTCGCGCCCGTCGTCTCGGCTTTCACCGCGATCGCCGCCTTCGCCTTCATCCCTTACGGCCCGGGCTGGACGGTGAACGGCTGGTACATCAACGGCGAGATCGCGAACGTCTCGATCGGCCTGATCGCGATCTTCGCGCTCGGCTCGATCGGGATCTACGGCTTCATCGTCGGCGGCTGGGCGTCGGAGTCGAAGTTCTCGATCCTCGGGTCGATGCGCACGTGCGCGCAGCTCGTCTCGTACGAGGTATCGCTCGCGCTCAGCGTGCTCGGCGTCGTCATCCTCGGCCGCTCGCTCAACCTGCCTGAGATCGTCGCCCGCCAGGGCTCGCTCCTACCCTTCGCCGCGCCGCAGTTCATCGGGTTGATCGTCTTCTTCTTCGCCGGGATCGCCGAGACGAGCCGCGCCCCGTTCGACCTGCCCGAGGCCGAGCAGGAGCTCGTCGCCGGCTACCACACGGAGTACTCGGGAATGCGCTGGGGCCTCTTCCAGATGGCGGAGTACATCAACCTGATCACGCTCTCCGGCCTGATGACGACCCTGTTCTTCGCGGGCTGGCACGGGCCGTGGGACATCGGCCCGATCTGGTTCCTGCTCAAGACGATGGCAGTGCTCTTCGTCTTCATCTGGCTGCGGACGACGTTGCCGCGGCTCCGCTACGACCAGCTGATGCGGTTCGGCTGGAAGGTCTTGCTGCCGATCGCGACAGTGAATGCCGTGATCACCGCGGCTCTCGTCGTGGGGTTCGGCGGATGAGCCCGCAGCCCGTCGAGACGCTGAAGGGCTTCGGGGTCACCTTCAAGCAGATCTTCAAGAAGCCGATCACGCAGCAGTACCCGGAGTACAAGCGGCCGATCTACCCGCGCTTCCGCGGCCGCCACCGGCTCTGGCGGCACGAGAACGGGCTCGAGAAGTGCGTCGGCTGCTCGCTCTGCGCCGCCGCGTGCCCCGCCGACTGCATCCGCGTCGTCGCCGCCGAGAACACCCCGGACAACCGCGTCTCGGCCGGCGAGCGCTACGCGCGGATCTACGAGATCAACCTCAGCCGTTGCATCTTCTGCGGCTACTGCGAGCTGGCGTGCCCCTTCGACGCGATCACGCTCGGCAACGAGTTCGAGATCTCCGAGCACAACCGCGACGACCAGATCTACACGAAGGACATGCTGCTCGCGCCGCCGGTCAAGCAGGTTCCGGTCGCGGATCCCGACCTCTACGACACCCCGATCCCCTTCTACAAGAGCAACTCGTGATCCTGGCCTCGGCAGGCAACGTGCTCGTCTGGCTCGTCTGGGTCGTCGCCGCCTTCTCGTGCCTCGCCTCGGGCGTCGCCGTCGTGACCTTCTCGAACCCGTTCTACTCCGCGCTCGCGCTGATCGGGAACCTCGGCTCGCTCGCGGTCATGTACCTCCTGCTGTCGGCGGAGTTCGTCGCGGCGGCGCAGGTGCTCGTCTATGCGGGAGCCGTGGTGGTGATGTTCCTGTTCGTGATCGCGTACGTCGGGCCGCGACGCGAGACGCCGTGGTCGGGCGGGCCGAGCTGGCAGACCTTCGGGGCGGTCGCGGCCGCGGGGGCACTGCTCGTGGAGATCGTCGTCGCCGTCGGCATGCAGGCGAGCGGCAGCCTCTCGCACGAGACGAAGGTGGGAGCCGACTTCGGCACGCCGGCCTGGATCGGCCGCGTCTTCCTCGTCGACCACCTGCTCGCGTTCGAGATCACCTCGGTGGTGCTGCTGATCGCCGCGGTCGGCGGCGTGATCCTGGGGACGCACACGCGGCGGCCCGACCTGGAGAAGACGGTCTGATGCTCGGCCCGAACGTCGCCTGGTACCTCGCGATCGCCGCAGTCCTGTTCGGGATCGGCGCGCTCGGCGTCCTCGTCCGGCGCAACACACTCGTCGTGCTGCTCTCGCTCGAGCTGATGCTCAACGCCGGCAACCTCGCGCTGATCTCCCTCGCGCGCCACTGGCACAACGGTGCCGGCCAGATCTTCGCGCTGGCCGTGATGGCCGTTGCCGCCTCTGAGGTCTGCGTCGGCCTCGGCCTCGTCGTCGCGCTCAACCGCCGGGAGCTCTCGCTCGACGTCGACACGCTCTCGGAGCTGCGCGGATGACCGGCGGCTCGTGGCTCTGTCTCCTCGCGCCGCTCGGCGGCACGATCGTGATCACGCTCTGCGGGACGCGGATCCCGCGCATCGCCGCCGCCTGGATCGCGACGACGAGCGTCTTCGTCGCCTTCGGCGGCGCGATCTGGGCGTTCCTCGGCGTGCATTCGCAGCACGCGCCGAACTCTGTGGGCCTCGCATACGCGCCAAGCGTGTATCACCAGGGCGAGATCACGACCGCGTGGACGTGGCTCCAGGCCGGCCACTTCAGCGTCGGCCTGCAGCTGCTCGTCGACCCGCTCAGCACGATGATGATGCTGATCGTCAGCGGCGTCGGCGGGCTGATCGTCCTCTACTCGATCGGCTACATGGACGGCGACGACGAGGAGCGCCGCTACTTCGCGTACATCGCGTTCTTCGTCTTCTCGATGCTGCTGCTCGTCGAGGGCGGCAATCTGCTGATGCTCCTCGTCGGCTGGGGGCTCGTCGGCCTCTCGTCCTACCTCCTGATCGGCTTCTGGCACGAGCGGCCCACCGCCGTCGCGGCCGCGAAGAAGGCGTTCGTGATGAACGCGTTCGGCGACGCGACGATGGCGCTCGCCTTCTTCATCCTGATCGCGCACACCGACTCGCTGTCATTCGGAGTCCTCAACGCCCACCTCTCCTCGACGCAGGCGAACCTCGTCGCGCTCGGCCTGCTCGGCGGCGCGGTGGCGAAGTCGGCTCAGATCCCGCTCCAGACGTGGCTGCCCGACGCGATGGAAGGCCCGACGCCGGTCAGCGCCCTCATCCACGCGGCCACGATGGTCACGGCGGGCGTCTACCTCATCGCACGCACGCACGCGATCTTCGAGCAGGCGCGGACGATCGAGCTGATCGCCGCCGGCACGGGCGCGCTGACGCTTCTCGTCGCGGGACTGATCGCGCTCGTCCAGACCGACATCAAGCGCGTCATCGCCTACTCGACGATGTCGCAGATCGGGTACATGTTCCTCGGCGTCGGGGTCGGGGGCTACGCGAACGGGATGTTCCACCTCATGACGCACGCCTTCTTCAAGGCGCTGCTCTTCATGACGGCCGGCCTCGCGATCCATGCGCTCGCGGGCGAGCAAGACATCCGCAACATGCGCGGGCTCGGCCGGCTGATGCCGTTCACGAAGTGGTGCTTCCTCGCGGGCGCGCTCGCGCTCGTCGGGATCCCGCCGTTCGCCGGCTTCTTCTCGAAGGACCCGATCATCGCTTCGACGCTCAACATCGGCTGGTACGGCTACGTCTTCTACGCCTGCGGCCTCGTGGGTGCGTTCCTCACGGGCCTCTACACCTTCCGGCTCTGGTTCCTCGTCTTTCCGGGCGAGCCGAGCCCGTTCGTGCGGGAGCACTACCACGACCATCACGGCAGCGAGGGCGCGTGGACGATGCTCCTGCCGGTCGGGATCCTCGCGGTGCTCGCGACGATCGGCGGCTGGATCCAGTTCCCGCCGCACTGGGATCCCATCACCAGGTGGCTGGCACCGGTCGCGCCGTCGCTGCCCGACGCCGTGGCGAGCTCCACGCAGGAGACCGTCACCTCGATCGTGAGCGTGCTCGTGGGCCTAACGGGCATCGCCGTCGCGTGGGCGATCTACTCCGAGCGGAAGATCGCAATCCCCGCCGCTCCGTCGCTGCGGCGCCTGCTCGAGGAGAAGTTCTACTTCGACCGGCTGTACGACCGGATCTTCTACGCGCCCGCCGTCGCAACGGCCAACTTCCTGCGCCGTGAGTTCGAGGAGCCCGTCGTGCTCCAGACCGGCCCCGACCTCGGTGAGGCCACCATCGAGACGGGCGGCCTCGTGCGCCGGATCCAGACCGGCCTGCTCCGCACCTACGTCTTCTTCCTCGCCGCGGGCGCCGCAGCCGTCGTCCTCGCCTTCCTCATCGCGAAGTGAACGCCACCTCCCTCACCTCGATCCTGATCTGGCTGCCCATCGCGGGCGCGCTCCTCATCTGGCTCCTGCCGCTCTCCCGCTACGCGACGGGAAGCCTCGCGCTGCTCTTCGCGTTCGCCGAGGTCGGCTTCTGGATCGAGCAGGCGGCGCGCTTCGACTTCTCGCAGTCGGGCCTGCAGATGGAAGAGCGGGCGAACTGGTTCGGCGAGCTCGGCGTCTCGTACCACGTCGGCGTCTACGGCTTCTCCCTCTGGCTCGTCGGCCTCACCGTCGTCGCGATGGCCGCGTGCACGGGCTACGGCTTCTGGGTCGGCCGCGACCGGCCGCGCGCGTACTTCGGGCTGATGCTGCTGCTCACCGGCGCGACCGTCGGCGTGTTCGAGTCGCAGGACCTGCTCCTCTTCTACGCCTTCTTCGAGGCGATGCTGATCCCGCTCTACATCCTGATCGGCGTCTGGGGCGGTGCCAGGCGGATGGAGGCCACGGTCAAGTTCGTCATCTACACGATGGCGGGCTCGCTGCTGATGCTTGCCGCGATCGTCGTCTACGGCCTGAAGGCCGGGACATTCGACCTCGTGGACGGGCCGACGAGCGCGAGCCGCTGGCTCTTCCTCGGCTTCATGGTCGCCTTCGTGATCAAGGCGCCGCTCTTCCCGTTCCACGGCTGGCTGCCGGACGCCTACCGCGAGGCGCCGCCCGAGATAGCCGCGGTTCTCTCGGGCGTGATCGCGAAGGCGGGCCTCTACGGGATGCTGCGGATCGCGATCACGAAGTTCCCCGAGCCGACGTCCTTCTACCGGACGACCGTGCTCGTGCTCGCGGCGGCCGCGCTCGTGTACGGCTCGCTGCTCGCCTTCCGCGCACCCGACTTCCGAGGCGTGGTGGCGTACTCCTCTCTCGCGCAGTCGGGCCTGATCGCACTCGGCCTCTTCGCGGGCACCGACCTGGGCTTCGACGGTGCGGTGCTGCAGATGGTCGCGCACGGACTGATCTCGGTCTCGCTCTTCCTCGTCGCAGGAGCCGTCGAGCGCCGGACGACGACGGGGGAGTTCCGGCTGCTCGGTGGGATGGCGCGAGGGAGGCCAGCGCTCGCGACCCTGCTGATGACGGTCGGCGTCATCTCACTCGCCGTACCGGGTTCCGCCGCGTTCGCCGGCGAGTTCCTCATCCTCGCCGGCGTGTTCCAGCGCGCCTGGTGGTGGTCGGCGATCGGCGCCGGCGCGATCGTGCTCGCCGCCATGTACATGCTGCGGCTGATCTCCGCCGTCCTGCACGAGGCGCGCGGCTCGACGGTCGTGGACGAGGCGCTCGACCTGCGGCCGGGTGAGCTCGCGCTCGTCGTGCCGCTCGTCGCCGTGCTGCTCGCGCTCTCGGCGTGGCCGGCGGGCATCAGCCACCACTCGTTCTTCGGGGACAACCCGACCGCGGCCGTGAGGAGCCAGTTCAAGTGACGCTCCACACGCCGCACATCGACTGGTTCGCGTTCTCGACGGTCTTCGCGCTCATCGGCTCCGCGTTCCTCGCGCTCCTCTGCGCCGTGCTCCTGCCGCGCGCCGTTCGCCGGCTCGCGGCGGCCGGAATCGCCGTCGCGGGCTTCACGGCCGGACTCGTCCTCGCCGTCTGGCTCTACGTCGACAGCCCGAACGGCCACACGGTGGCCGTGGACGCCTTCTACCGCGACCGCTGGACCGCGCTCGGCCAGATCATTCTTTGCGCGGTCGGGCTCGCCACGACGCTCGTCGGCATCGAGCACGTGCCCGGCTGGGGACGCGGCGCCGACGTCTCGCGGCGCGACGACCACGTCGCGGAGTTCTTCGCGCTCCTGCTCGCCTCGGCCGCCGGGATGGCGTTCTTCGTCGGCGCTGCGAACCTCATGGTGCTCTTCCTCTCGCTCGAGTGGTTCTCGATCGCGCTCTACGTGATGTGCGCGATCGACTACGACCTCGAGGGATCGCTCGAGGCGGGACTGAAGTACCTGATCGTCGGCTCGTTCGGCGCCGGCGCGCTCCTGTTCGGCTCGGCGCTCGTCTACGGCGCTACCGGCAAGATCTCGTTCAACGGCATCGCCGCGGCCATCGGCTCGCAGGGGCTGACGGGCGATGCGTTCGTCGTCGTCGGGATCGCGCTCATCATCGCGGGGCTGGGCTTCAAGATGTCGGCGGCGCCCTTCCACATGTGGACGCCCGACGTGTACGAAGGCGCGCCGACGACGGTGACCGCGTGGATGTCCTCGGCCACGAAGGTCGCCGCCCTCCTCCTCACGTTCCGCGTCATGACGACGGCGTTCCCGGCCAACCAGCACCTGTGGGGCTGGGCCTTCGCGATCATTGCGACGATCTCGCTCGCGATCGGCAACTTCGCGGCGCTCGTGCAGAGCAACGTGAAGCGGATCCTCGCGTACTCGGCGATCGCGCAGGCGGGCTTCATGCTGATCGGCCTCAGCACCGGCACCCCGCTCGGCGCGCGCGCGCTCATGTACTACCTCATCCCCTACTCGGCGGCGGCGTTCGGCTCGTTCGCGATCATCGCGGCGCGGGAGCGCGAGCTCGGAGTGCCGGTGACGCTCGACAACCTCGCCGGCTTCGGCTGGGAGCGGCCGTTCCTCGGGGTCGCGATGTGGTTCTTCGTGTTCGGCTTCGCCGGGCTGCCGCTCGGCGGGGGCTTCGTCGGCAAGTTCTACGTCTTCGCCGCGGCGTACGACCACGGCTGGGTGTGGCTCGTGATCGTCGGCGTGCTCGCGACGCTCGTCAGCCTCTACTACTACCTCGGCATCGTGCGCGCGATGTACATGCGGCCGGCGGAGGAGCTCCAGGTTCGGCCCAGCGGCGGAGTGGCGGTGACCGGCGGGGCGCCTGCCCGCGAGACCCTCCTCCAGATCGCGGTCGGAGCCGCACTGGTCGTCTCGTTCGGCTCGCTCTTCGCCGTCCAGCCGCTGATCGACGTCGCGCGCGATGCGGCGAACGCGTTGCCTTTCTGAAAGCTCGTTGCAAAGAACGTGCAAGGTCTCGTGCCGAGAGGTGACCGGCGGGGTGCGGCGCGGTAGGACTCGACGCACTTCTCACAATCCAAGGAGCCGGCCATGCTACGAGGGCACCTGACGCGAACGAAGCTGGGATTCGTGCCGGCGGTTGCAGCCGGCGTACTCCTCGGCGCCGTCTTCGGACAGCCGGGGGCGGGCCGGGCCGCGAGCAGCGCAAGACCGTCGCCCAAGACCCCGCCGACGATCTCCGGCACAGCCGAGGTGGGGCTCACGCTGATCGCCGTCCGCGGCACGTGGAACGGAAAGCCGACCTCCTTCCAGTTCCAGTGGAACCGGTGCGACGCCACCGGAGCCGCCTGCATCGGGATCGGGAGTGCGACGGCCAAGATCTACACGCCGACGACCGCCGACATCGGCCACACGCTCCGCGTTTCGGTCACCGCGAAGAACGGCAGCGGATCCGCCACGGCGTCGTCCGCGGCGACCGGGGTCATTCCCCCGAGCGGCTGTCCGCCCGGAACCGGCGCGATCCCGATCTCTCAACTCACGCCCCCGGCGCGGCTTGACATCGCCGACGCGACGGTCACGCCGAGCGTGAGGCGGTCGACGACCACGATCCATCTCCACGTCAAAATCGAGGCATGCGGCTTCCGGGCCGTCCAGGGCGCAACCGTCTACGCGTCCGCGATCCCGTACAACCAGTTCGCCGTCGGGCAGGCCCCAACCGGCGCCGACGGAACCGTCGTGCTCGCGGAAGCACGGAGAGGCGGCTTCCCCGTCAGCCGGCAGCAGCGGCTTCTGACCGTGTTCGTCCGCGCGTGGAAGCAGGGCGAGCCCGAGACCGCCGGCGTGTCGGCCGGCCGTGTCGTCGCGTTCCACTTCTCGCACCGCTAGGCAACCAACGGTGGCGCCTCGTGTGGGGCGGGTGCCACCGGACGTTCTAGGCTGCGCGGGAGAGAAGCTCGTCGACTTCGGCCGGGCGGAGGCGGCGACGCACGGGACGCGTTCTGCGCGGCAGGGCCAGCCCCTCGAGCACCCAGACCACGAGCGGAGCGACGTAGGCGAGCAGCGCAAGCAGGAGCGCCCAGGTCGCGAGGGGCGAAGCCGCGGATCCGGTGGGAGCGTTCTCCCGAGCGGCCGACGAGAGCACGACGAGCGCAAGCGCGACGCCGCTCGCCACGGCGCGTAGACGCATCGGCCGGCCTTCGAGCGCGTCGCCGGCCGTGACGAAGGCCGCCGCGGCCGCCGCAGGCACCGTCGCGAGGCCGAGCCAGAGCGCGAGACCGCCGAGCCCCAGTGCCCCGGCCGCCAGCGCAGCCGTCGCGAGCACCAGGGGCAAGAGCCGCGAACCCACCCCTAAAGGTTCAGGGCCGCATCGGACGGTCCTTCCTCAGTAGGCTCGCGGCGTCCCACTCCAAGGAGCCCACGCATGCCCGAGACGACCCTGACCTGGCTTGGCCATTCGAGCTTCCGGTTCGACACGCCGGGCGGGAAGCGCGTCTACATCGACCCCTTTCTCAACGGGAATCCGAAGTGCCCAGAGTCTGAGCTGGAGCCGGAGCGCATCGACGTCATCGCGCTGACGCACGGCCACGGCGACCACGTCGGCGGCACGGTCGACCTCGCGAAGAAGCACGGCTGCACAGTCGTCGCGCCCGTCGAGCTCGGCTGGTGGCTCCAGAGGAAGCAGGGGCTCGAGAACGTCCTCGACCCGAACAAGGGCGGCACGGTCGAGGCTGCCGGCATCAAGTTCACGATGACGAACGCACACCACTCGAGCTCGAACGACGACGGCGACTACATGGGCGAGCCGTGCGGCATCGTCGTCGAGGTGGAGAACGGGACGAAGCTCTATTTCGCCGGCGATACGTGCGTCTTCGGTGACATGCAGCTCATCCGCCGCCTCTATTCGCCGGACGTGGCGATCCTGCCGATCGGCGGCCACTACACGATGGGCCCGAACGAAGCCGCTGTCGCCCTCGAGCTGCTCGGCACGAAGCGCTGTGTCCCCTGCCACTACGGCACCTTCCCGCTGCTGGCCGGCACGCCGGCCGAGCTGCGCGAGCTGGCTCCGGACGTTCAGGTGGAAGACATGGAGCCGGGCGACTCGGTCACGCTATGAGGGAGCGCTGGTGGGGGCGGAGCGGACGGCGCGTGCCGGAGCTCGCGGTCGAGGGAGACCCCGCCCTGCCGACGGAGGAGGCGCTCGTCCTCGACGGCGTCGACGCGATCGACGCGATCGCCGAGGCGTTCGAGTCGGGCCGGCCCGTCGTCGTGCGCGCAGCGTCTCCCGAGCAGGTGCGCTCGGCGCTCGCGCGGCCTGAGGTGGCGGCCGTTCTCGTGCCGGAGGAGCGGCGCGACCTGCTCGAGCTCGACCTGACCGAGCTGACGTATGGCTGAGCCGGTCGTCGCGACCTACTCGATCGTCGCCTGCGACCTCGAAGCGCGGCAGTGGGGAGTCGCCGTCCAGTCGAAGTTCCTCGCCGTCGGCTCGGTCTGTCCGTATGCCGAGGCAGAGGTCGGAGCCGTGGCGACGCAGTCCTTCGCCAACCCGCGCTACGGCCCGGACGGCCTGGCGTTTCTCCGCGAGGGGCTCTCGCCCGAGGAAGCTGTCGAGCGGCTGACTGCCGCCGACGAGGGGCGCGCCGAGCGCCAGCTCGGCATCGTGGACGGCCAGGGACGTGCGGCCACGTACACCGGCGACCGGTGCCTCGACTGGGCCGGCGGCCGGACAGGTCCCGGGTACGCCGCGCAGGGCAACATCCTCGTCGGCGAGGAGACGGTGGCGGCGCTCGCGACGACCTTCGAGGAGAGCGCGAGCCTGCCGCTCGTGCAGCGCCTGATCGAATGCCTCGTGGCTGCGCAGACCGCCGGGGGCGACCGGCGCGGGCAACAGTCGGCTTCCGTCCTCGTCGTGCAACGCGACGGCGGCTACGCGGGCCTGTCGGACGTCCTCGTCGACCTCCGCGTCGACGACCACGAGCGGCCGATCCAGGAGCTGCGCCGCATCTACGCGCTCCACCGGCGCCTCTTCGACGCCAGTCCGCGCGAGGACTGGCTGCCGCTCGAGGGCGACCTCCGCGCGGAGGTCTCCGAACGGCTCGCCCGTCTCGGGTACGAGACACTCGACGCGTGGGCCGGCGTCGAGAACCTCGAGGAGCGGGTCGACGGAGACGACTCGATCGACCCGGTCGCGCTCGAGGCACTCCGGGAAGCAAGCGGATGAGCAGCGGATACGCCATCCTCTCCCTCGACGAGGTCGAGACCACGCCGCATCGCGACTGCGAGCTCATCCCGGTCCGCCACACCCTCGGGTTCCGGCCTGCCGGCGTCAACGCGTGGCGCGCCGACGCGGGCGGCCGGCTGATCCCGCCGCACGAGGAGGACAGCGGCAACGAGGAGCTGTACGCCGTCGTGCGAGGCCGCGCGAGGTTCACCGTGGGCGAGGAGCAGGCCGACGCTCCCGCCGGGACGCTCGTCTTCGTACCGCCCACCGTCTTCCGCACGGCGACTGCGGAAGAGGACGACACGCTCGTCTTCGTCGCCGGCGCCACGGTCGGCGAGGCCTTCAATGCCGCAGGCTGGGAGGAGATCGCCCTGGCCGAGAAGTACCGGCGGGCGGGTCGACCGGACGACGGACGGGCGATCATGGAGCAGCTCGTCATGGATCGGCCCGACTACTGGGCTTCGCATTACAACGTGGGCTGCTGGGAGGCGCTGGCCGGCAACCCCGACGCGGCGCTCCAGCATCTCCGTCGCGCCAAGGAGCTCGATGCCGCAGGCGAGTCCACGCAGTACTTCCGCGAGGACAGCGACCTCGACTCGTTGCGTGACGACCCGCGCTTCGAGGAACTGCTCGGATGAACCTGACGCACATCGACGATCTCGACCGGATCGAGCTGCCCGAGGGCTTCGTCTGGCGGCCCGTCCGCCGCCGCTTCGGCATCCGGGCCTTCGGCACCAACGCCTACACACCCGGAGCCACCGGGCAGATCGTGGAGGAGCACACCGAGCGGCGCTTCGAGCATCAGGAGATCTATCTCGTGCTGCGCGGCCGGGTTCGTTTCACCGTCGACGGAGACGACCACGAGCTCGGGCCCGGGGAGCTCGTCTTCGTTAGCGATCCCTCGCTGCGCCGAGGCGCCGTCGCGCTCGGCGACGACGCCGCCGTCCTCGCAATCGGCGGCAAGCCCGGCCAGCCGCACGAGGTCTCTGCCTGGGAGTACGAGTTTCTCGCGATCCCAAGCCTGCGGGAGGGACGGTACGACGAGGCGAAGCGGCTTCTGCACGAGGCGCTCGAGGCGGTTCCCGGCAACGCGTCCACCATCTACAACCTCGCCTGTGCCGAGGCACTCGCCGGCGAGACGGACGCAGCGTTGGAGCATCTCGGCGAGGCGATCGCCGCCGATCCGGAGCTTCTCGGGGCAGCGCAGGACGACGAGGACTTCAGCTCGATTCGCGACGATCCGCGCTTCCCGCGCTAGCCGCCCGGCAGCCGGACGCCGGTAGCGAGCTCACGCAGCGCCGGAACGGGATCCGCCTCGGGCCGGGCGACGAGAAGGACGGCACCGTGCCCCTCGTCCCGCACGAGCGAGTCGACGAGCAGCTGCAGGCCGAGCGCCAGCGCGAACGCCTTGTGCGCCTGCTCGCCGCCGAACGGCACGAGCTCGTCCTCGGAGGCAAGCCCGGCGACGACGTCGCCCCACGTGATCGCGCCCATCGAGACGTCGGCGACGACCGGGTCGCCGCCGCTGCTGGGGATGCCGATAGCGAGCGGGTTCGTGCCGGCGAGCTTCGGGCCTCCCGCCGGATGGCCCAGCCGCCGCGGCGAGGTGGCGGTGAGCACCGCGACGAGCCCGCCGTCGGCGAGCCGGCGTACGTGGTGGCCGAGCATCCCGGTCGGAAACGTGCGTTCGCAGACCACGACACGGGCGTGCGCCGGACGGCTCTCGAGCTGGGTGCGTACGACGCGGCCCAGCACGAGATAGCCGATCGCGCCGCCGCCGTGCCAGCGCTGGAATCCGGCCTCCTCCTCGACCAGCGACGGCTCGGCGCGCGGGTCGTAACCCTCGAGCCCTTCGAGCCACGGGATTCTCGCGTGACCGTGCCCCTGCTTCCCCCTGCGTTCGGCGGCGTCGAAGTGCCCCCAGAGCTCGCGCGCGTCTTCCTCCGAGAAGCCCAGCGCGCGCAGGCGGCCGAGACCCTCCTCAGCGTCCACGAGTCCTCGCTGCGAGTACGGCCGCCACGCCGGCGATTCCAACCCCAACCAGCGCGGGAGAGATCCGGCGCGCATGGGCGTAGGCACGAGCGCTGAACTCGAGCACGGGCCAGCCGCGCTCCGCCGCGACCGTCCGAAGCCTGCGATCGGGATTGACGGCGACGGGATGCCCCACGGCCTCGAGGAACGGGAGATCGGTGTGACTGTCGGAATAGGCCGTGCAGGCAGCAAGGTCTAGCCCTTCGCGTGTCGAGAACTCCCGCACACACGCAGCCTTCGCCTCGGCATGCAACGCCCGCACGGCACGACCGGTGTAGCGGCCGTCGCGCACTTCGCAAACGGTGCCGAGCGCACCGTCGAAGCCGAGGTCGTCGGCGATCGCCTCCACGATCTCCTGCAGCGTCGCCGAGACGATGAAGACCCGCTCGCCCCGTTCACGGTGGTGCTCGACGAGACGGAGCGGCTCGGCGTAGACGAGCGGCCGCAGAACCGGCTCCATTGCACCGGCAACGAGCTCACGCAGCTCCTCGGGTCGATAGCCGGCGAGCACGCGCAGTCCGTCCTCAGCTCCACGCCGGACCGCTTCGTGGCTCGCACCGCGAGCGACGAAGAGGAGCTGCCAGGCAGCCGCCTGGAGCAGCTGGCGGCGCGAGATGATGCCGCGCTCACGGAAGGAACCGGCGAGCGCGAGAGCGGAAGACCGGCGCAGCAGCGTCCGGTCGAGGTCGAAGAAGGCGGCCGCCGCCACCCGGTTCAGACCCGAAGGCCCGCCGCGGCGAGCGCCGCCTCGCGCCGCGGATAGTCCTGCATCCGCACGATCTTCCCGTCGCGCACCTCGACGATCTGGAACAGCCTCGGCTTGAAGCCCTTGGCGCCGAGCCGCTCCAGGCGCTTGCCGCGGAGCTGGATGAGCACGAGGGGGCCGAGCTCGATCGTCTCGCCCGGCCGCAGCTTGTTCGCACCCCCCGACCGCCACATCAGCGTCTTCACGACCATGTCGCCGTCGCGGCACGGATTCCACTTGCCCTCGCTCGCCGGGTGCCACGTGGCGTCGTCCGCGATCAGCTCGCGCAACCGGCGGTGCTCGCCGCGCCGTGCGAGATCGTAGGCCTGCTCGACGACCTCCAGCGTCTTGCTCATCCGACGAGCGGCAGCGACTTCACGATGCCGCTGCGCTCACGTCGCAGCGCTTCGATCTCCTCCGCGATCGCGACGATCGCGCGTGCGGACGCCGCGTCGGGCTGCACGGAGACAACCGGTGCGCCCGCGTCTCCCTGCTCACGCAGCGCCGGATCGAGCGGCACCGTGCCGAGCAGCGGCACGCCGAGATCGCCGGCCAGCTCTTCCCCCCCGCCGCTCCCGAAGATGTCCCCGGACATGTTCTCGACGACGCCGAGCAAGCGCATGTTCGTCTTCTGCGCCATCGCGGCCGCGCGCGCAGCGACGTCTTGCGCGAGCTTCTGCGGCGTCGTCACGACGACGACCTCGGCCCGCGGCAGGAGCTGGCCGAGCGAGATCGAGATGTCGCCGGTGCCTGGAGGCATGTCCACGACGAGCGTGTCGATCTCGCCCCAGTGGACGTCGGTGAGGAACTGCTCGAGCGCGCGATGGAGCATCGGGCCCCGCCACATGACGGGCTCGTTGCTGGTCTCGAGGAAGAAGCCGATCGACATCAGCTTGAGGTCGTCCTTCACCGGCGGCACGATCATCTCGTCCACGGCGATCGGCCGCTGCCGGATACCGAGCACGTGCGGGATGGAATGGCCGTAGATGTCCGCGTCGAGCACGCCGACCGCGTGGCCGCCCTGCGAGAGCGCGACCGCGAGGTTCGCGGCCAGCGACGACTTCCCGACCCCGCCCTTGCCGCTCGCGATCGCGAGCACGCGGCAGTCGGCCGGCAGCCGGATCACGCCGTCGCGCTCGGGCGCGCCGCCGCGGAGCTTCTGGGTCAGCGCCTGCCGCTCTTCGGGCGTCATGACGTCGAAGGAGAGCTCGACGCCCGTCACCCCGGCGACGCCGGCCAGCTCCTTCTCCACCTGCTGCTCGAAGGAGCCGCGCAACGGACAGCCGGCGACCGTGAGCACGATCGTGAGCGCGACGACTCCGTCATGGAGCTCGAGGTCGCGCACCATGTCGAGCTCGGTCACCGGACGCCGGAGCTCCGGGTCGATGACCTGCTCGAGTGCCTTCAGCACCTCGTCCCGCGAAGGAACCATGCAGGCGAATGTAGCGCTTACGCGCCGGGCTCAGGGGCTTCGAACCGGCCGCGAGGACCGGGACCGAGCTCGGACGCCGCGCGCCGCTGCTCGCCATGTTTCCCGCTGCGGCTGTGGTGGACGTCGCGGAACAAGCGGGACTGGGCAGGAGGCCGCTTTCGCGCGGCGAAGCGCTCGCCGATGGCGTCGGACTCCACCACCCGCTGGCCCTTGCTCGACGAGCGCGCGCCGTTCGCCACCGCGAGCCGACGCAGCCGCCGCCGCAGGCCGCCTCGCTCGATCTGGCTGCTCACCGGGCTCGCCTTCGTGTGCGGCGGTCTCGTCAGTGCGGCTGCCTTCTCGATCGGCTGGCGCCACCAGGCGCAGCGAAACACCGCGGCCCAGAGCGCGCTCGCCGCGGCGAGCGCGCGGACGCACAGGCTCACGCAGAGAATCAGTTCCCTCCAGGACTCGTTGGCCGCCTCGCGGACGGCTGCAGCGACGGCAGCGGCGGCGGAGCGCTCCGTCGTGCACGCCGCGGCGAGCATCGACAGCCAGGCCACGGCATCAAGCGGCGACGCCACCTCGATCTCCTCCGGAGCCGAAACGCTCACCGCTGCCACGACGCGGGTCGCAAGCGAGCTCAAGACGCTCGACACGTATCTCACGACAACGCCGACGGACGAGCTCGATCCCGGCTATATCTCGAACCAGGCGGCGTACCTGTCCCAGCAGCTCACTCGTCTCCGCGGAGACTCCGCGGACCTCGGCAGCTCCGTCACGTCGTTCGGGGCCGGCTTGCGCAAGCTCAGCCGCGACGCGAGGGCACTGAAGACCCACTGACCTGCTCGCGGATGCCGGCCGTTTCCGGCACTGTGCAGCAGGTATGAGAAGGATTCCCGCGCGCGTGACCGCGTTCGCCGCACTCACGGCGCTCATGCTCGCCGCGGCGGCCTCGAGCGCCGGAGCGGCGAGCCCGGCACGGGCGCCGATCGGCGGCCTCGTGCCACATGCGGGGCATTCGGCAGCCAAGGCGGCCGGCGCGAACGTCTTCCTCCAGCATCCGCCCTGCTCGCTCGGCAGCTTGTTTCCCTGCTGGGTCATGCGGACTAACACGACCTACGCCGTCTACTGGGTGCCGAGCGGCTACTCCGTCGAGACGGGATACGAGGCCGACATCGATCGATACCTGAGCGACGTCGCGGCGGCGAGCGGCAGCCAGACGAACGTCTTCTCCGTCGCCACCCAGTACTACGACGCGACGGGCTTCGTCGACTATCGGTCGACGTTCGGCGGCTCGTTCGTGGATACCGATCCGTTCCCGACGAGCGGCTGCGACGACACCTTCCAGGGTGTCCAGGATCCCGTCTGCCTGACCGATCGCCAGCTCCAGACCGAGATCCAGAGGGTGATCGCGGCGAGGGGCTGGAAGGACGGGCGAAACGCGCTGTTCTTCATCCTGACCCCGAAGAGCGTCGGCTCCTGCATCAGCGGTGAGTGCACGACGAACTCGTTTTGCGCCTATCACAGCGACTTCTCCGGCGCGAGCGGCGAACCCATCCTCTACGCGAACATCCCGTACGCGAAGGACATCGACGGCTGCGCACGCGGCCCTTCCCCGAACGGGGACGATGCCGACGCGACGATCAACACGATGAGCCACGAGCAGAACGAGGCGATCACGGATCCCGTGGGAGATGCCTGGCGCAACACCGACGGGGACGAGATCGCCGACATCTGCGCGTGGCAGTTCGGCACGCCGCTCGGCACCGCGAGCAACGGGCAGGCGTACAACCAGCTGATCAACGGCCATCCGTACGCGCTGCAGGAGGTCTACAGCAACGACGGCAGCCGCTGCCGGCAGCGTTACGTCGGCCGTCCTGCGCTCACGGCTCGGCCGACCCTTGTTGGAGTCGCGAGGCAGGGACATGTCCTCTCGGCGAGCCGGGGCTCGTGGAGGCAGCTTCCGACCCACTACGCGTATCACTGGCTGCGGTGCCGGGCGACCGGCGGCCGCTGCGCGGCCATCCGAGGCGCGAGGTCGGCGACGTACCGCATCGTCAGCGCCGACACCGGGCACAGGCTCGAAGCACGCGTGACGGCCAAGAACTCCGGGGGGACGACGAACGCGGCCACCAAGGGCAGTGCCGTCGTCGTCGGGGTTCCTGCGAGCCGGAAGAGGCCGCAGATCTCGGGACCCGCGCAGGTCGGAGGGCGGCTCGCGGCCGGCAAGGGCTCGTGGAGCGGCCCTCCGAAGACCTATCGCTTCCAGTGGCTCCGCTGCGACGCGAGCGGCGGCTCCTGCGTCGAGATCGAGCACGCAACGCACCCGAGGTACCGGCCGACGGAGCCCGACGCCCGGCACCGGCTGCGGGTGCGCGTCACGGCGCGGAATGCCGCGGGCAGCAAGACGGCGATGTCACCCGCGACCGTGCCGGTGTCCGCGGAGCCCTAGTTGCCCGGGCAGGGCAGTCCTATGCGTGGGCTCGCAGCGCGTCGGCGATCCGTGCACAGACCGCGTCCGAGCCCGCGGCCACGACCCGCGAGCGCTGCTCCAGGTCGAGCGGCGCGGCACCGAACGGCTCCTCGACGTCGAACAGGTCGACCGCGAGGCCGAGCTCGCGGCAGAGGAGCTGCGCCGCCGCAATGTCGACCGAGCGAGCCGGCTTGAGCGAGCAGACGGCGTCGACTCGTCCCGCGGCGAGATGGCAGAGCGACAACGCCAGGGAGCCCATGATCCGCAGCCGGTGAGCGAGGTCGGCGACCTTCGGCGAGTCTCGCGCGACGAGAGAGGTGCGCGTCGCCTCGAAGGAGAGGATCTCGACCTCGTCCTTCGGCCTTACGGCGCCGAGGGGCCGGCCGTTCAGCCGGGCCCCTTCGCCCCGCCGTGCCGTCCACTCCTCGCGCGAGCCGAAGTCGTGCACGAAGCCGAAGACGACGTCGTCCATCGTCTCCCCCTCCGCAACGGCGATCGAGAGGGAGAAGAACGGGATGCCACGCTTGGCGTTGAGCGAACCGTCGATCGGGTCGACGACGACGAGGGGCAGCATCCCGGTGCCGACGCGGCCGACCTCCTCCGAGACGACGGTTCCCGCCGCCGCCTCGATGCGCTCGAGGATCATTTCTTCCGCCGCCTGGTCGATCGCCGTCGTCTCGTCGCCGCCGCGGCCGGACCCGACCACAGGCTCGCGCTCGGCCCGCGTCGGCATGCGCGCGAGCACGGCATCGACGTCCGCCACCGCGGCGCG
>Ga0335083_10004420_pt1 | contig 17905 bp, 16 predicted proteins | sample Lox_Sample_42_FD_206716 | JGI IMG/M metagenome (GOLD analysis project Ga0335083, IMG submission 206716) | Soil microbial communities from Loxahatchee National Wildlife Refuge, Florida, United States - Lox_Sample_4.2 | ecosystem: Environmental > Terrestrial > Soil > Wetlands | place: USA...
TCGCGCGGCGCAGATCGGGCTCGCCAATCACGTGTGCCCGGACGGCGAGGTGCTGTCCGCGGCACTTGCGGCCGCCCACAAGATCGCCAAGCTGCCGCGACAGGCCGTCGAAGCGACCAAGCGGGTCCTGAACCTGCACGTGGAGCGATCGGTGCTGGCCACCATCGACTTCGCGCTGTCGGCCGAGACCGAGTCCTTCGAGACGCCCGAGCTCCGCAAGAACGTCGAGCGCTTCCTGGGACGATCGCCGACGGCGGACTGAGTCGCCTGCCCCTCGGCGTCGGCCCGACCCAGCGGCGCGGCGCTTCGACCCTAGGACCCGAGCAGGACGCGGGCGCCGGCGAAGAACATCTCGACCGCGATGGCGCCGAGGATGATCCCCATGATGCGGGTGATGACGTTCATGCCGGCCGCGCCGAGCACGCGCGAGGCGGGCACCGCGAGCCGCATGCCGAGGAACAGGAGCACGGCCATCACCAGGACCACGCCGACCAGTCCGGCATCCGCGGTGGCACCGCTCGCGCCGTGCGCGAACACGATCACCGTCGCGATGGCGCCCGGGCCGGCGAGGAGCGGCATGGCGAGCGGATAGACCGCGGGGTCGTCCTTCGCGTCGGCGTCGCTCGGCTCATGGTGCATGCCGCTCGGCCTGGCGTGGAGCAGCGAGAACGCGATCGAGAGGATGATGAGCCCGCCGGCGGCGCGCAGGCCGGCCACCGAGATCCCGAAGGCGCGCAGGAGCGCGTTCCCGATCAGCACGCACGCGACCAGGATCGCGGCCACCGCGCCGGCCGCCACGCCCGCGATCCTCCCCCGCTCGGCATCGGAGCGCCCTTCGGTGATGGAGAGGAAGATCGGGATGTTCCCGATCGGATTCATGATCGCGAAGAGCGCCGCGAAGGCCTTGACGAGCTCGCCCCAGTCCACTCGTTCCGCCTCCCCCAGTGCGTCAGAGCTCGATCAGCGTCGGCACGCGGCGCGCGGCGAGGAGCTGCCGTCCGACGTCGAGGGCGATGTCGTCGGCCGATCCGAAGAGCCCCTCGAGCGCGAGGGTCCGCTTGAGGAAGCGTTGGAACGGATGCTCGGAGGTGAAGCCGATGCCGGCGAGCACCTGCTGGCACTGCGTCGCCACCGTGCGCGCCGTGCGTCCGGCGAGGGCCTTCGCGAGCGCCGCGGTCTCCGGGCTCGGCGTCTCGCGGGCCGCAGTCAGCGCCGCGTCGAGCGCCTCGACGGCGACGAGCGCCTCCGCGAGCCGGTGGCGCACGGCTTGGAACCGCGCGATCGGGCGGCCGAACTGCACGCGCTCCTTCGCGTGTGCGCACGCGAGGTCGAGCATCGCGCGGCAGGCTCCGGCGATCTGATGCGCGATCGCGCGCCGGCCGAGCGCGACCGCCGCCCGCCACGCCGCGGGATCGACGCGGACGGCGCGCGCCGCGCTGCCCTGCACGCGGACACTTCGGAAGCCCGCCCCCGGATCGATGCCGCGCAGCGGACGGATCTCCGCGCTCGCTGTCGGAATCGCGACGCTCCACGGCTCCGACGGCGCGCCGCACACCACGAGCACCTCGGCGGCGTCGGCCCGGGCGGTGGCAAGGCTCTGCGCGCGCACCTCGCCCCCGTCGATCCGCCCCGGCGGATCCCAGGCGGCGAAGCGCGGGAGGAGGACGGCGAGGTCGGCGCGCGGCTCCCGAGCGAGCGCCGAGACGAGCACGTCGTCGAGCGCCGTCGCCGTGGCGTTCGTCGCGCCGAGCGCGCGGAACACGATGTCGATGGCATCGCCCGGCTCGTCGCGGAGCAGCTCGCGCCATCCGAGCTGCGCCAGGACGGCGTCGACATCTGCGCCCTCGTCGGCCTCGCGAGCGTCCGCGATGGCGGCGTGCACCGACTTCTCCATGAGGGCGCGTTCGTCGGCGTCGATCAATCGTCGCTCCCGAGCCCGAGGAGACGGCGGGCGATGATGTTGCGCTGCACCTCGGCGGTGCCGCCGTAGATGGTCGCGGCGCGCGAGTACAGGTACTCGGCGCGCCACACCTCGGCGGCCGCGCCGTCGTCCATCTCGATCATCCCGGAGAGGAGCCGGCGGACCGCGTCGTAGGTCGCCTGCTCCGCGGTCGCGACGAGCACCTTGTCGATCGACGTCTCGGCGCCGAGCGTGCCGGTCTCCGCGAGCCGGTGCTGCGTCGCGCGCGAGCGGGCGCGCAGCGCGTGGAGCTGCAGGTACGCGTTGCCCACGACCTCGGCCGCGCGGTCGTCGCCGGGCGCGAGCTCGACGAGACGTCCGAGCCGCTGGTAGAGGAAAGCGACCTTCTGCCAGAAGCACGAGGAGCGCTCGTACGGGAGGATGCTCATGGCGACGGCCCAGCCGCCGTTCAGCTCGCCGAGCATCCGATCGGCCGGGACGACGACGCCGTCGAAGAACACCTCGGCGAACTCGCGCTCCCCGTTGATCATCTCGAGCGGCCGCACGGTGATGCCCGGCGCATCCATGTCGACGAAGAACGCCGTGATGCCCCGATGCCGCGAGTCGGCCGGCCCCGTGCGCGTGAGCAGCACGCATCGGTCGGAGTACTGGGCGAGGCTCGTCCACACCTTCTGGCCGTCGATCACCCACGCCGAGGCGGTGCGCGCGTTGTCAGGGATGGCGCGGCAGCGCAGCGACGCGAGGTCGCTCCCCGCGTCGGGCTCGGAGAAGCCCTGGCACCAGAGCTCGGTGCCCGAGAGCAGATGGGGGACGACCTCGGCGGCGAGCTCCGGCCGCGCGAAGTCGATCAGCGTCGGCGCGAGCACCTCGATCAGCGAGAAGAGGCCGGGATCCGCGAGGTCGCGGGCCGCGAGGGCGGCCCCGAGCTCCGTCCGCAGCATGGGGGAGCCGCCTCGACCGCCGACCCGCTCGGGCCATCCGAACTGCATCCACCCCGCTTCGAACAGGATCGACTTCACCCGCTGCATCTGCGCGACCCGCTCGTCGAGCGTCCAGGGCGGGCCGTGGCGGGGCGCCAGCTCTGCGCGGTTCGCGTCGAGCCAGGCGTGCAGCGCCGCGCGGAAGTCGGCGACGTCGGCCGCGCGAGAATCGGGCAATCCCGTCTTTGAGAATGCCATTATCAGATGGTATGGTCCGGCGGCCCGGCCGGCCAGCCGGCCGGGAATCCGCCGCAGCGCGGCCCGTCGCGAAGGGGCAGAGATGAGCGAGGTTCTGTCTCCCGAGGCCTTCATCCAGGATCTGGTCGCGCGCATCGAGGCGCGCCGGACGTTCGGCCGTCATCCGCTCTGGCTCGAGATCGCCGACGGCAAGCTCGACCGCGAGGCGCTGAAGCGCTTCGCCGTCCAGTTCTTCCTGCAGGTGCGGGAGTTCCCTCGCGCGGTGAGCGCCATGCACGCCAACTGTCCCTTCTCCGACGAGCGCATGAAGCTGGCGGAGAGCGTCTACGAGGAGGAGACGGGCCGGGTGTCGGGCTGCAACCTGCCGCACCCGGAGCTCTTCATCCGGTTCGGCGAGGCGGTCGGCCTCGAGCGTGCGGACATGGTGGAAGGGCGGCCCCTTCCCGCCACCCGCGCGCTGATCGACTGGTTCGAGCTCTCGACCAAGCAGCGCTCGTTCATCGAGGCGGCAGCGGCCATCAACCTGGCGGCGGAGGGACAGGTCCCGGGCGCCTTCGGGCCGATGGCGCGCCGGCTGCAGGAGAACTACGGCCTGAGCCGCGATGCGGTTGCGTTCTGGGACGTCCACGAGACGGCCGACGCGGAGCACAGCGACGTCGGCGACCACATCGTCGGCCGCCATGCGACCGACGCGGTGACACAGGCGCGCGTCCGCGACGCGCTCCAGCACTCGCTGGACGCGTGGTGGCAGTTCTTCGATGGCATCCAGGCGGCGCTCTAGAGGCGCAGGAGAGGACAGCGATGGCCGCGTACTTCATCGCACAGTACGTCGTGAACGACCCGAAGCTCTATCGCGAGTACCAGGCCGGCGCGGGCGCAACCATCCGCGCCTCCGGCGGCGAGCTCGTGGCATTCGACGTCGCGTCGGAGACCATCGAGGGGACGCCGCCCGGACCGCAGACGGTGATCGTCAAGTTCGAGTCCAAGGAGGCCGCGAAGGCCTGGTACGAGTCGCCCGAGTACCAGGCGGTCGTGGGCAAGCGCCTCGCCGCGACCAGGGGGTTCGCGATCATCTCCCAGTCGATGAACCTGGGGCGCTGACCCTGCCAGCCGCGGCGCGGCTCGCTTCCGAGCGGAGCCACGCGCGCAGATCGACCTTGCGAACCTTGCCGGAGGCCGTCCGCGGAAGCGCGTCCACGACGCGCACCTCCTCGGGCCACTTCTGGCGGGCGAGACCGGCGCCGGAGAGGTGCGCGGTCACGTCGGTGAGGGTCACGGGCGCCGCACCGGGCCGCATCCGCACGATCGCGCAGGCGCGCTCGCCGAGGCGGCGGTCGGGAGCGGCGACCACCGCGATCTCGGCGACACCGGGCAATGTCTGGAGCGCCTCCTCGACCTCGGTCGCCGAGATGTTCTCCCCGCCCCGGATGATCACGTCCTTCGCCCGATCGGTGATCGTGAGGAAGCCGTCCTCGTCGAGGACGCCGATGTCGCCGGTGCGATACCAGCCCTCGCCGTCGAACGACGCGGCCGTGAGCGTCGGATCGGTGTAGCCGAGACACAGATCGGGGCCGCGGGAGAGGATCTCGCCCGGCGAGCCGGGGGGAACGTCGGCGCCCGCGTCGTCGACGAGGCGCAGCTCGACGCCCGGACACGCGCGGCCGTCCGTGCGGTGCCTGCGGTCGGCGGGGTCGTCGTAGCGGCAGCCCGTCGTGGACGGGTGCTCGGTCGAGCCGTAGGCGCGGATGATGGCGATGCCGTGCGAGGCCGCGCGCTCGGCGAGCGCGATCGGAACGGGTGCGCCGCCGAGCCCCACCCGGTGCATGCGCGCGGCGTGGTCCGGCGTGAACCCGGGGTGATCGAGGAGGCTCGCGAGGAACACCGACGCGCCGTGACCGGCGCCGACCCTAGCCTCGAGCATGACCTCGAGCGCATGCGCCGGGTCCCAGCGGTCGATCAGGTGGATGTCCTGTCCGATCGCGAGCGGGCCGAGCACGGCGCCGATCATCCCGGTTGCGTGCGCGACGGGCGAGCCCATCAGGTTGGGCGTGCCCGGCGTGAGCCACGCCTTCATGTGGAGGAGCTCGCTGAGCATCGTCCGGTGATCGTGGATCACGCCCTTGGGGTCGCTGGTCGTCCCGGAGGTGTACGCGAGCACGGCGACATCGTTCGGCTTCACCGGCGGCAGATCGATCGCGGGCAGGAGCCCGGCGCACGCCGCCCAGGCGATGCGCGCGACGCGGCCTGCGCGCGGCGGGCTCTCGTCGTCGCCGACGATGACGTGCGCGCGAAGCGAGGCCGGAGCCGCCGTCTCGACGATCGCGTCGTAGCGGACGTGGCCGTACGCGAGCGGCGAGATGTAGGCCGCCGCGCCGCTCTGCTCGAGGATGAAGGCCACCTCCTTGCGGCCATAGATGTGGACGATCGGTACGAGCACATACCCGCCGAGCGCCAGGGCGGCGAACGAGACGACGGCCTCGCGCCAGTTGGGGATCTGGAAGGCGACGGACTCGCCGGGCTGCACGCCCAGGTCTCGCAGCAGCGTGACGAGGCGCCGAGCCTCGTCGTCGACGTCGGCATAGCGGCCCCGCCAGGGGCGCGATCGCGACCAGATCGCGACGGCCGACCCGGCGTGGTCCGCGAGCTGGCGAGCCACCATCGCGCCGAGCGTGTCGTCGGTCCACCAGCCGCCGTCGACGTACGCCCGCTCGAGGTGTGGCGGCACGCGGCGCAGGCACCACTGCCCGCCTGAGCCGGGGTCTCCCGTCACGACAGGTCTGCCGCGGCGCGGGCGCGGAGCTCGTCCTTCACGACCTTGCCCGTGGCGTTGGTCGGCAGGGACCCGGTGGCGACGACGAACCGCGGCACCTTGTAGTTGGCGAGGCGCTCGCGGGCCCAGGCGATGATCGCAGCCGGGTCGATGGATCGCCCCGGTGCGGGAACCACGTACGCCAGGGCGACCTCGCCCATGCGCGGATCGGGAACGCCGATGACCGCGACCTGGCCGATCGCGTCGTGCGCCAGCAGGGCATTCTCGACCTCGGCCGGATACACGTTGAACCCGCCGACGATGAGCATGTCCTTCGACCGCCCGACGATGCGCACGTAGCCGCGGTCGTCCATCGTCGCCAGATCGCCGGTGTGCAGGAAGCCCCGCTCGTCGATTGCCGCGGCGGTCGCCGCCAGGTCGTCGAGATAGCCCTGCATCACGCCATAGCCGCGGACCAGCAGCTCGCCGGTGGTGCCGCGCTCGACCTCCCTCCCGTCGGCGCCGGCGACGATGACGTCGAGGCCGTCCATCGCGCGCCCCGCCGTCGTGGCGATCGTCTCGGCGTCGTCGTCGGCCCGCGAGCCCGTGCACGTCCCGGCCTCGGTGAGCCCGTAGCCGGTGAGGATCGAGCGGAAGGGCAGCTCGGCGCGCATCTCGCGGATCAGCTCGACGGGGACGTCGGCGGCTCCGGTCACGGCGACGCGAAGCGTGCCGAGATCGAACGTGCGGCGCTCGGGGTGATCGAGGATGGAGCGATAGATCGTGGGGGGACCGGGAAGCACCGTGATCCGCTCCGTCTCCACCAGCGACAGCACCTTCGGGACGTCGAAGACGGGGACCGGGACGATCGTGGCGCCCTGGAGCAGGCTCGCGAGCCATCCGGCCTTGTACCCGAACATGTGGAAGAACGGGTTGACGATCAGATAGCGGTCGCCGGCTCCGAGCCCGGCGAACGCACACCACGCGCGGAACTGCGCCACCGTCTGGCCGTGATTCATGATCACGCCCTTCGGGCGCCCCGTCGTTCCGGACGTGAAGAGGATGTCGCTCGGGTCCACGGGTCGCACGCCCCGCCGGCGCTGCGCCGCCGCCTCGGCGGGGATCGCCTCGGCGCGCGCGAGGAACGCCTGCCAGCGCTCCACCTCGGTGTCGCCGGGTCCCTCCACGGCGGGTGCCGACCCTTCGAGCAGCACGATCCGCTCGAGGTGGGGCAGCGGTGTCCCCGACGCGCGCAGCATGCCGACGGTGTCGGTCCCGAGGAAGCCGACGGTGGTGACGAGGACCGCCGCCTTCGAGGCGGAGAGGAGGTGGGCGGCCTCCTGGCCCTTGAAGCGCGTGTTGATGGGGACGAGGGCTGCGCCCGCGGACTGCGCGCCGAGGGCGGCGACGATCCATCCGAGGCCGTTCGGCGCCCAGACGGCGACGCGATCGCCCGGCCCCACGCCCGCCGCCATCATGGCTCGGGTCGACGCGTCGACGAGCTGGCCGAGCTCGCGGTACGTGATCCGCCGCTCGGGCTCCACGACGGCCTCGGCGTCGGGCCACGCGGCGATGCTCGCGGCGACGGCGCCGGGGATCGTCTCGTTCAGGGTGCGCTGCGCCTCGGTCGGGGGAGACACGTCTCGGATGTTGCCCCGGCTGCCCTCGCGTGGCGATCCGTATCGCCTCAGATGGGGAAGCCGTAGAGGCGCGCGGCGTTGTCGCAGGTCACCTTGCGCAGGACCTCGGGTCCGTGCCGCGCGAGCGACGACTCGGCCAGCGCCTTGCGCGAGTGGGGCCAGGTGCTGTCGCCGTGCGGGTAGTCCGAGGCCCACATCACGTTGTCGGCGCCGATGCGCGGGATCAGCTCGACGCCGAGCTGCTCGTCCTCGTAGGTGGTGAACACCTGCCTCGCGAAGATCTCGCTCGGCAGCATCGCGATCTTGTGATCGCGGATCTTCGATCCGTACTTGTGCGCCTCGTGGTCGAGCCGCTCGATCACGTACGGGATCCAGCCGAGGCCCGCCTCGCCCATCACGAACTGGACGCGGGGACGCTGCTCGAGGGTGCCCGAGAAGATCATGCCGGCCAGGGTCTCGTCGAGCTGCATCGGGACGACCGCGACGGCCGCCGGCATGCGCCAAGAGCCGGGCGTCATCCGGAGGCTGTGCAGGCCTCCCGAGAGGTGCACGTGGATCGGCACGCCGATCTCCTGCGCGGCGTCCCAGAACACCTTCCACTCGTCGGCGAAGAGCGGCTCGCCCCTGCCCACCGTGCTGCTGACGATCGCGCCCTTGTGGCCGAGCCCGGCGCAGCGCTGCAGCTCGCGCGCGGCGGCCTTCGGCTCGTACGAGGGGATGTCGGGAAGCAGCACCAGGCGGTCCGGCGCCTCGCGCTGGAACTCGGCCGCCCAGTCGTTGTAGACCCTGGACACCTGCTCGTGTAGGCCCGCGTCGGTGATCTGCAGGTGCGTACACGTCGGGCCGTAGATCACCTGCGCGCGGACGCCGTCGCGGTCCATGTCCTCGAGCCGCGTCCGCGGCTGGCCGGGCCGGAAGCCGTGGTCGTTGGCCGACAGGTAGCCGGCCTCCTTGCGGCCGCTCGGCGCGATGCGGCGGCCGTCGCAGATCCAGTACGGCCCGTCGGGAGTCTCCTCGACGTGCGGGCCGCGCTCGCGCCAGGCCGCGGGCAGGCGCGACGACCACACGTCGGGCGCCATGGCGTGGATGTCGAGGTGGTCGTCGGCCGAGATCACGATCTGGTCGGCGGGAAGGGTCATCGGCTGCCTCCAGGGCTGTTGCCTAGCTTACTGGCGCGCCAGTATAATCGTCAACCGCGATGTCCAGCCGAGCCGCCCCCGCTCCCGTCGCCCGCCGTGACCGCGGCCTCCAGACCCGCGCCGAGATCGTGGCCGCTGCCGAGCGCCTCTTCGCCGAGCGCGGCTTCGAGGCCACGCGCCTCGACGACATCGCCGCCGACGTCGGCATCCGGCGCGCCGCCATCTTCTACCACTTCGGCGACAAGCAGGAGCTCTACGCGGAGGTGCTCGACGAGGTCTTCCGCGGCGCGAGCGCGACGCTCCCGAGCCACGGCAGCGTCGCGGAGCGGCTGGAGGCGTCCCTGATCGGCTGGATCGACTACGTCACGCGACGTCCGAGCGTCGCGCGCCTGATCCTGCGCGAGGCGGCGAACGCGCACCCGGGCATGGAGTCGCCCATCGTGCGAGCGGGCCGGGCGCCCATCGAGACGTTCCGCGCGCTGATCCAGGAAGGTGTCGCGTCGGGTGAGCTCAAGCCGCGGGTCGATCCGCATCGGTTCATCAGCCTGATGGGCGCGACCACGGTGTTCCACTTCGCGGCGATGCCCTGGCTCACCGTCGACGTCTCGTTCGACGTCTGGAGCGAGTCCGCGCTCGAGGAGCACAAGCGCGAGATCCTGCTCGTGGCGCGGAGCATGCTCGGCATCGAAGAGCGGCGAGCCGGCACGGCCCGGAGGCGTCGATGAACTTCGAGGTCACGCCGGAGCAGCAGGAGCTGGTCGACTCGGTGCGATCCGTGCTCGCGAAGGAGTGTCCGACCTCGTTGGTGCGCGACATCGTCGAGAACGGCAGCGCGCCCGAGCAGCCCTGGCGAAGCGCGCGCGAGCTCGGGTGGACCTCGATCGATCTGCCCGAGGATCTGGGCGGTCTCGCGCTCGGCTTCACGTCCGTCGGCCTGGTCGTCGAGCAGCACGGCGGCCGCATCGCGCCCGGGCCGTTCCTGGCCACGGTGACCCAGTTCTTGCCGCTCCTGTGCGAGGCCGGAGCTCCCGACCAGCTCGAGCGGCTCGCGAGGCCGGCGGGAGAGGGCGCGCTGCGCGGCGCGCTCGCCATCGATCACGGTCGCGCAGCGGAGCACGAGCCCGGCGAGAGCCTGCACGCGCGACGCGCGGGGAGCGACTGGGTCCTGGAGGGAGAGCGCTCCTACGTGCTCGATGGCGACGCGGCCGACGAGATCGCGGTGGCCGCTCGCGTCGACGCGGGCGACGGCGTGGCGCTGTTCGTGGTGCCGCAGGGAGCCGCGAAGGCGCGCCGGGTGGTCGCGCTCGACCCGAGCCGCCCGCTCGCCCATCTGTCCTTCGACGGCGTGCGCGTCGGCCCCGACCGCGTGCTCGGCACACCGGGCCGCTGCGCGCCCGCCCTCGGGCGCGCGCTCGAGCGCGCCACGGTCGCCGCGGCGCTCGAGTGCGTGGGCACCTGCCAGAGCCTGCTCGACCGGACCCTCGAGCACGCCGGGAGCCGGCGCCAGTTCGACCAGCCCATCGGAGCCTTCCAGGCCGTCCAGCACAAGTGCGCCGACATGTTCGTGCAGATCGAGAAGGCCCGGGCCACTGGCTACTTCGCGATGATGGCCGTGGCCGAGGACGATCCCCGCCGCGCGCTCGCCGCGTCGATGGCGAAGGCGGCCGCGAGCGACTGCCAGCGGCTCGTCTGCAAGGAGGCGATCCAGATCCACGGGGGCATGGGCTACACGTGGGAGAGCGACGTCCATCTCTTCGTCAAGCGCGCCAAGACCCTCGAGGCGCTGTTCGGCACGGGCCGCTCGCACCGCCAGCGCATCGCGGCGCTGCTGGAGCTCTGACGTGCAGCTCCACTACGACGCCGAGACGGAGAGATTCCGCGCAGAGCTCCGCGCGTGGCTCGAGGTGAGCCAGCCGACGCAGGAGGAGATGCGCGCCGAGCCCCTGACCAGCTCCGGCCACCTGCCCGGCTGGTCCCGGCGCTGGCAGCGGCGGCTCTTCGACGCGGGGCTGCTCGTTCCCGGATGGCCGCCCGCGCTCGGGGGGCGGAACCTGCCCCCCGTACAGCAGCTCGTGTACCACGAGGAGATGGCGAAGGTCCCGGTCGAGCGCAGCACCAACCCGCAGGGGCTCGGGATCATCGCGCCGTCGATCCACGACTACGGCAGCGACTTCCTGAAGAGCCGGTATCTGCTGCCGACGCTGCGCGCCGAGATCTCCTGGTGCCTGGGGATGAGCGAGCCCGGAGCGGGCAGCGACCTCGCCGGTCTCTCGACCCGAGCCGAGGTGCGCGACGACCACTTCGTGGTGACCGGGCAGAAGATCTGGACCTCGGGAGCGCACCACGCGGACCACTGCTTCTGCTTCGTGCGCACCGATCCGGCGGCGCCCAAGCACCGCGGCATCAGCGTCGTCATCATCGACATGAAGGCGCCGGGGGTCCGGGTGCGGCCGCTGCCCGAGCTCACCGACCGGGACTACGTGGACTTCAACGAGGTGTTCTTCGACGAGGTGGTCGTCCCGCGCGATCACCTCGTCGGGCCGCTCAACCAGGGCTGGGCGATCTCGGCGGGCTCGCTGGCCCACGAGCGCGGCATGATGTGGCTGGCGGCCGCCCGGCGCCTCGACGATCTGCTCGATCGCCTGCGCGGGCTCGCGCGCCAGCCCGGGCCCGACGGCCGGCGGATCGGCGAGAGCCCGAAGCTCCGCGACGACCTCGCGAGCCTGTACGTCGACGCGCAGGCGATGTGGTTCATGGGCTACCGGGGCTTCGCGAAGTTCGCCCGCGGCCAGGCCTCGCCCGAGCACTCGGTGCTCAAGCTCTTCGGCTCCGAGATCGCCCAGCGCGCCGCGCGCCTGGCGACCGAGGCCCTCGGCGTCGACGCGCTCGACGTGGAGTTCGAGGGCTGGAGCTTCGACGAGAGCCGCGGACCGAAGCCGTGGATGAAGCAGTACCTGGTGAGCTACGCAGCCACGATCTCGGCGGGCACCTCCGAGATCCAACGCAACATCATCGCGCAGCGCGTGCTCGGCCTGCCCCGGCGCTGAGCCGCATTCGAGGAGGACGGTCATGAAGATGGACGACATGATCCTGGTGAGCGTCGACGACCACGTCTGCGAGCCCCCCGACATGTGGGAGCGACACCTCGACGCGAAGTGGAAGTCGCGCGCGCCCCGCCTGCTCCACAAGCAGGACGGGAGCGACGTCTGGGTGTTCGAGGGGCAGCAGATCCCCAACGTCGGCCTGAACGCCGTGGCGGGCCGCCGTCCCGAGGAGTACGGGATGGAGCCGACGGCGCTCTCGCAGTTGAGGCGCGGCTGCTGGAACGTCGACGCGCGGGTCGAGGACATGAACGCCAACGGCGTGCTCGGCTCGCTCTGCTTCCCGACGGTGCCGGGCTTCGTCGGCGAGCTCTTCGGCCGCCAGGCCGACGCGGGCAACGGCGAGCTCGCCATCACCATGCTGCGCGCCTACAACGACTGGCACATCGATGAATGGTGCGAGAAGCATCCGGGCCGCTTCATCCCGCTCGCGATCCCGCCCATCTGGGATCCCGCGGAGATGGGGCGCGAGGTGCACCGCGTCGCGCGCAAGGGCTGCCACGCCGTCACGTTCGCCGACAACCCGGGCGGGCTCGGCCGTCCGAGCCTGCACAGCGAGCACTGGGATCCGTTCTGGAAGGCGTGCGCCGACGAGGGGACGGTCGTCTGCATCCACATCGGCTCGGGCACGCGCATGAATCTCCAGGATCCGGGCGCCCCGATCGAGGTGATGATCGCGGGCACGCCGATCACGCTCTTCAACTGCGCCACCGAGCTCGTCTTCTCGGAGATCTTCAACAAGTTCCCGGCGCTCAAGATCGCGCTCTCGGAGGGCGGGATCGGCTGGATCCCGTACTTCCTCGAGCGCATCGACTACGTGCACGACCACCACCATCGCTGGACGCTGCACGGCTTCCCGAACGGCAAGAAGCCGAGCGACGTCTTCCGCGAGCACATCATCACCTGCTTCATCGACGACGCCGCCGGCGTGCGCAACCGCGAGCTGATCGGAATCGACAACATCACCTGGGAGTGCGACTACCCGCACTCCGACTCGACGTGGCCGAAGGCGCCGGAGACGCTCTTTGCCTCGCTCGCGGGCGTGCCCGAGGCCGACGTCCACAAGATGACCTGGCAGAACACCACGCGGCACTTCCAGTACGACCCCTTCAAGCACATCCCGAAGGAGAAGTGCACGGTCGCCGCGCTGCGCGCCCAGGCGAAGCACGTCGACCTCGCGCCGATCGTCGGCGCCGGCGGCAAGGCGCCGTCCGACTACGCCAAGGGCTACGCGACGGTCGGCGACATCATCAAGCAGATGGCCGGCGCGTTCTCGACTCCGTTCGAGAGCAAGCCCGGGGGCGCGGGATGAACGTCCTCGAGCGGGACTTCTTCACCGACCCCGGGATCCTCCAGGATCCGCTCCCCTACTACGCCGCGCTGCGGGAGCGCGGGCCGGTCTGGCGCGAGCCGCACCGCGGCGTCTTCATGCTGTCGAGCATCGACGAGATCCTCGAGGTCTACGCGGACCACGATCGCTTCTCGGCGATCGTGGGCCCCCTCGGTCCGCTCGTGAAGCTCCCTCCGCGCTCGGAAGGCGAGAGCCTCACCGACATGATCGAGCGCCGCCGCGGCGAGATCCCGATGGGAGACCAGCTCACCTCGCTCGATCCGCCCAAGCACACCCGGCATCGCGCGCTGGTCGGCAAGCTCTTCACGCCGAACCGCCTCAAGGAGAACGAGGAGTTCATGTGGACCCTCGCCGAGGGGCTGATCGACGAGTTCGCCGGACGCGGCGAGGTGGAGTTCTCCGCGGGCTACGCGCGGCCCTTCACGCTGCTCGTGATCGCCGACCTGCTCGGGGTCCCGCGCGAGCACCACGAGACGTTCCGCGGCTGGCTCGGTGGCCAGGCGGGCAACGTCGGCGACCCCAAGGGCCGGCACGCCGGCGACTCCGTGTTCGCGAACCTGCATCCCTACTTCACCCGCTACATCGAGGAGCGTCGCGCGGAGCCGCGCGAGGACGTGCTGAGCAAGCTGGCCAACGTCCGCTTCCCGAACGGCGAGCTGCCCGCCGTGATGGACGTGGTGCGCATCGCCGCCATCGTCTTCGCGGCCGGACAGGAGACCACCGCGCGGCTGCTCTGCGCGGCGATGCGGGTCCTCGCCGAGCAGCCCCCCCTCGCCGACCAGCTCCGGAGGGATCCCGAGGCGATCCCGACCTTCATCGAGGAGTGCCTGCGGCTCGAGGGTCCGATCAAGGGCTCCTTCCGCCTGGCGCTGCGCGACACGAGGCTCGCCGGCGTCGACATTCCCGAGGGCTCGATGGTGATGGCGGTGATCGGCGCCGCCAACCGCGACCCGCGCGTCTTCGAGGATCCGGACCGCTTCGACCCGAAGCGCTCGAACGCGCGGCGCAACATCGCCTTCGGCCACGCCGAGCACTTCTGTCCCGGCGCCAGCCTCGCGCGCGCGGAGTCGCGGATCAGCGTGGAGCGCCTGCTCGCACGGCTCGACGACCTCCGGCTCGTGGATCCGAGCGCGCTGTCCTACACGCCGACCTTCATCATCCGCGGCCTGAACGATCTGCCGCTGCGCTTCCGGCGCCGCTCCTAGGACGAGCATGATCGAGTTCGATCGCCCTCTCTACTACGACCCGTACGACGCCGCGATCGACGACGATCCCTATCCCGTCTGGAAGCGCATGCGGGACGAGGCGCCCCTCTACTTCAACGCGAAGCACGAGTTCTACGCGCTCTCCCGCTGGGACGACGTCGAGCAGGGGCTGGCCGACTGGGAGACCTATCGGTCGGGCCGCGGGACGACCCTCGACATCATCCGGGCGAACGTCGAGCTGCCTCCCGGCATCATCCTGTTCGAGGATCCCCCGATCCACGATCTGCACCGCAGCCTGCTGACCCGCGTCTTCACGCCGAGGCGGATGAACGCCATCGAGCCGCTGGTCCGGGAGTTCTGCGCCCGCGCGCTCGATCCGCTGATGGGCGCGGACCGGTTCGACGTCATCGCCGACTTCGCCGCGCTCGTGCCCATGCGCACGATCGGCTACCTGCTCGGAATCCCCGAGCAGGACCAGGAGGCGATTCGCAGGCAGACGGACGAGCAGCTCCTCCTCCGGGACGGCAAGCCGGCCGAGTTCGACCCGAACGCGGTCGACCACCCCAGCCAGCTCATCGCCGACTACATCGACTGGCGGGCGCAGCACCCGTCGAACGATCTGATGACGGAGCTGCTGCACGCGGAGGTCGAGGCGGACGGGGAGCGCCGCCGCCTGACGCGCAGCGAGGTGATCCTCTACACGAACATGATCGCCGGGGCCGGGAACGAGACGGCGACCCGGCTCATCGGCTTCGCGGCCCAGCTCCTCTCGGACCACCCCGAGCAGCGCCGGGCCCTCGTCGCCGATCGATCGCTGATCCCGCGCGCGATCGAAGAGGTGCTGCGCTACGAGGCGCCGTCTCCCGTCCAGTGCCGCTACGTCGCCGCCGACGTGGAGGTCCACGGCCGAACGGTGCCGAAGGACGCGATCATGCTGCTGCTGAACGGCTCGGCCAACCGCGACGAGCGCCACTTCCCGGACGCCGACCGCTTCGACATCCGCCGCGACGACGGCGCGCACCTGAGCTTCGGCTACGGCCTGCACTACTGCCTCGGCGCCGCGCTCGCCCGACTCGAGGGCCGCGTCGCGCTCGACGAGCTCCTCACTCGCTGGCCCTCGTGGGAGGTCGACTACGACGGCGCCGCCAAGGCGCACACGGCGAGCGTGCGAGGGTGGGCGAGGCTGCAGATTCGAACCGGCGGAGCGCGATGACCTGCGTCGGCGCGGGTGCCATCGCCGGATCCGCCAAAGGAGCGACCCGATGACTGGAACCGAGCTCTTCCGATACGACGGCAAGCGCGCGCTCGTGGTGGGCGGTGCCACGGGCATGGGGGCCGCCGCCGCGAAGCGAGCGGCTGCGCTGGGCGCCGAGGTCGTCGTCATGGACCACGCCGCGGTCGAGTATCCCGTCGCCGACGCGATCAAGGTGGATCTGAAGGATCGCGCCGCCGTGGACGCCGCCATCGACCAGGTCGGCAGGCCCATCGACGCGATCTTCTCCGCGGCCGGCATCGCCGACGGGCCCGGAGTGATGCGGGTCAACTTCATCGCGCATCGCCATCTGATCGAGCGGATGCTCGCCGAGGGTACGCTGCGCCGCGGCTCCGCCGTGTGCTTCATCTCCTCGGTCGCCGGCCTCGGGTGGGAGGGGAACCTGCCGACCCTGCTCGAGTTCCTGGCGACACCCGACTACGAGTCGGCCGCCGCCTGGATCGATGCGCACGAGGGCACGAACAACTATCTCTTCAGCAAGCAGGCGATCAACGCCTACGTCGCGCGCCAGGCGTACCCGTTCATCGCCAGGGGCGTGCGCATCAACGCCATCTGTCCGGGCCCCACCGTCACCCCGCTCGCCCAGGCCAACGCCGCCGTGTGGCTCTCCTTCGGGCAGGACTACCGAGACGCCACCGGCCTCCCGCACCTGACGGCCGAGCAGATGGGCGACGTCATGCTGTTCCTCAACGGCGACGCGGCGAGCGGAATCAGCGGCGTGAACCTGCTCGTCGACGCAGGCCACGTGATGTCGTCCTCCACGGGATCCTGGGCGGCCGGCAAGGCGCTCGTCGACCTGCTGATGGGCCGCACGCAGTGGAAGCCTTGAGGGTCGGACGACACGGAGAGGTGACATGACGTCCTACGAGAGCGCCGCGCAGCCCATCAAGCTCGGCTACCTCTTCGACTTCAAGCTCCCCGCGTTCTACCCGCAGGAGATGAGGGCCGACCTGACCCGCTCGTTCGAGCTCGTGTTCGAGGAGGGCTTGAAGCGGAAGATCATCGACCGCCGCGTGGAGATCGTGTTCCGCGAGGTCGAGGGTCTCCCGAAGGGAACCGTCAAGGCCGTGATCGACGCCTACGGCGAGCTGGTCGACGAGGGCTGCCTCGTCGTCTTCGGCCCGAGCATCACCGACAACGCGGTCCCGACGCGCGAGGCCATCGAGCAGCGCTTCCGCGTTCCGGCGGTCAGCGTGACCGGCTCCGAGGACTGGCTGGGCGAGTGGACGTTCGCGTTTCCGATGGGCTCGCTGACGGAGGAGCCGATCTTCTGGGTCGACCTCCTGGCGAAGGACGGCCACGAGCAGGTCGGCGTCCTGATCGAGCAGTCGCTGGTCGGCGAGACCTACCTGCGGAGCTTCCAGCACGCGTGTCGCGGCTCGGACATCCGCATCGTGGCGGAGGAGCGCATCGCGCAGACGGCGCAGGACGTCCGCGCGGCGGTCGAGCGGGTGCGCGAGGCAAAGCCGAGCGCGCTCGTCCACTGCGGCTTCGGCTTCGGGATCCTGCACGTCAACTCGGTGCTGGAGGCGCTCGGCTGGGACCCGCCCCGCTACACGAGCACCGCGTTCGAGAACGCATGGATCAATCCGGTGCTCTGGAAGGCGTTCCTCGGATGGACCGGGATCGACCAGTACGACGAGGACAATCCCGTCGGCCAGGGCTTCCTCGACCAGTACGAGGCCGCGTACGGGCGGCGCCCGCAGTACTGCGCGCCGGTGGTGAACCGCGACATCGCCACGGTGCTCCTCCGCGCCTTCGCCGATTCGCATCCGCTCTGTCCGCGCGGCGTGAAGGAGGCGCTCGAGCGGGTGAAGATGCTCCCTGCGGCGACGGGCGCGCCGGGAACCCGCGTGTCGTTCGGGAAGTGGACGCGCCGCGCCTGGATGGGCGCCGGCTACCTCGTGGCGCGGCGACTCGATCCGGACGGTATCCACACGCATCGCGTCGCTCGCTTCGGGGAGGTCTGACCGATGACCGTACAGACGATCCCGTCCGAGGCACCGAAGCGGTCGCTCGCGGCTGCGGCGTGGATCGTCCTCGCCGTCGCGGTCATCGGGTTCGTCGCCCATCACGCGCGCATGGGCGCCGTCTCGCCGCGCATCGCCAATCCGGAGGTCACGGGAGTCCCGCGTCCCGTCGAGTTCCTGCGGGCACCGGTCGACTGGCTCACCATCCATCAGGTCGGGACCGTGATCATGATGTCGATCCTCGTCGTGGCTTGCGTGCGCGCGTGGCGGAGGCAGCCCGGCCATCCCTACGTCCTCATGGTCCTCGCGTCGACGGCGATCGTCTGGCAGGACCCGATCATGAACTGGGCGCCCTACGCGGTCTACAACCCGCAGCTC
>Ga0335083_10004421_pt1 | contig 17903 bp, 13 predicted proteins | sample Lox_Sample_42_FD_206716 | JGI IMG/M metagenome (GOLD analysis project Ga0335083, IMG submission 206716) | Soil microbial communities from Loxahatchee National Wildlife Refuge, Florida, United States - Lox_Sample_4.2 | ecosystem: Environmental > Terrestrial > Soil > Wetlands | place: USA...
GCGATTGTGGGAGGCTGGAAAACGAACGGTCTGTGGCGCTTTTCTGGCGGACGGCCTATCACCTTAACCGTCTCCGACGGCAACCCCTTGCCCACGTATGGCACGCAACGTCCTAACATCGTGGGCGTTCCGAAGCGCAATCACGGCACGGACTGGATCGACAACTTCTTCGTCGACCCCAACGTTTTCCAGCGGCCTGACGATTTCACGCTGGGGAATGCACCCCGCGCTATCGGGAATGTGCGGACACCATGGGCGTTCGGCGCGGACCTGTCGCTCTCGAAGCAGTTCGTGATCCGCGAGGCGATGGGCCTTGAGTTCCGTATCGAGGCGCGCAACGCGTTCAACCATCCCGTGTTCGGCACGCCCGACACGTCGCTCGACGATGGCAGCTTCGGGACGATCAGTTATACGTCGAACACGCCCCGCGAAATACAGTTGGCGGTGAAGTTCAACTTCTAAGGAGTCCGACATCCACGCAGTCTAGGCAACGTGGCTCTGGCTTTGATCAGAAGGCAGGCTCATGGCCTGGCCTTCGGATCGGGCCAGGGCTCGCGAGGCCAGCCTTCGCGAGGCCAGTGCCGCGAATACGTAGGCGCCAGCCAAGGCTCCAAAGCCCTTCCAGATATTTGTCCACGTTGCCTCGCCGCCAAACAGTTTCACGAGATGCCCAAAGGCAAGATAAACATGCATGACTGCAATGCCCACAGCCGTAAGCGGGTGCAGGACAAAGGCCGGCAAAGGCAAGGCCGAGCGCAGAGAAATCACGCTTTTCACTTGAACAACTCCACCGCTTCGAACGGCTGAGCCGACCACGGCCGGAAGCGGTTGAGTGTGAGCTTCGTTGGCTGTCCCGGCACGACGTCCACGTGCAAGTAGCTGTATTCCTCTTTGGGGTCCTCGCCGTTCCAGTAGATGTCCTGGGGGTAGCCTGCAGGGAGCTTGTTGTGCGTCCTGCCGGGAAGGATCGGATCTTGCTCCGCCCCGCCGCCGCCCAGCAGCAGGTATTTCACGCCGTCGACCTGGTAGAGTTCGGTCGTGTGGACATGCCCGTTGAAGACCACAATATCGAGGTCTTTGGCGTATGAGGCAATTATTTTGTGAGGGTTCTGTGCTTCCGGAATCGGGCCTAAACCGCAGCTCGCGAAGGCGGGAGCGTGAAAAGAAATGAAAACCTTCTTGATGCTCTTCGCCTTGGCCTCGTCCAACCACGTCTGGAGCTGCTTCATCTGCGCTTCATAAATCGGCTGAGTGGCGTTCCACGCCGATGGTTCCTTGTCGTCGTACGGTCCGGTCCACAGGAAAATGAAGCGGGCGCCCTGGTAATCGAACGAGTAGATGAATCTCTTGTCGGAGACTCCCAGCTTCTTCAGATACGGGAATAGAGTCAGCAGCCCTTCTACGTCGGTGTCGCCCCACACTTCGTGGTTTCCAACAGCGGGAAATATGCGTCCATCCAGGCCCGCTTCCTTCAAACGTCTGTCAGGATGCGGCAACTGCTCGAGCACGTCTTTGTTTACCAGCCTCCAGTACGGGCTTTCGGATGGTTTATCGGCCTGCTTGCCCCACCACACCAAGTCCCCGGTGCTGAGAATGAATTCGGCCTGCCCGTTCTGAACATCCTTCACCACTTCTCTGGCGACCCACTCGCCGCCTGCAGCGCGATACATGGTGCGGCTCACTCCGGGAAGTAGCTTTACGTCTTCCACCGAAGCCTCCGTGACCCATCCTCGGTCGAATTTCAGAGTGGTCACTTCGCTGGCAGTCATGTAGGGCATGACCATCTGCACCAACTCGTTGCTGGTCGGGTCATAGGTCAACTTGACGTATTTCTGGACCATGCCAGCCGCAAGCTCCGGAGGAGCTGCCAGTTCGAACATGTCAACCATAAGCTTGCGGGCGTCCGCTTCCTGGTCGGCTTTATGCGGGAGGTACATCATCGATCGCGAGTCGCCGTACACATCAAACGAGAACGCGGCAGGGGCTGAGGTCTTCTGGGCGTAGATGCTTCCTGCCAGTACGAAAGTGATGCCGACCGTGCGGGTGGCCCACTTGAAGCGATTGAACCGTTCCATCATGTTGTCCGCTCCTGTAAACGCATGCTATGCAAATTGAAAAAATCTGTTAACTGTCAAAATGGACAGTGCGGATCGCATCTGGCCAGCGGCTCTGCCGTCGGTCACCTCCCATCGGAGATCCCTGCATTGGCATGCTTGCGCCGCCCGATCGAAAGGAGTCCCGCAATAGTCGCATCCGTCGTTCGGCCTCTCTTTGATTGGAATCAGATACCTCTGTGACGGGCAAGGGGTTCCGGTGTCCGCGCAGAGCTTGTTCGGTTTTCGTAACAAATTTCCCTCTCTGTTCGCGTTGGGTTGCATTCCGGTCTAAGATTCGCCGAACTTCTTCCCCTCAGTAGATGAGTAGCTCCCGTTTGCTAAGACGTCTGCGAGCGGCCCGGCCCATTTTTCAATGAATCCATTCTGACTTTTGCTGAAGGAGACTCTCCATGGCTGTAAGGAAACTGCAATCCGCGGCCGAAGACTCGCGCGCGAGCATCCGGCTGAAATCGGATCCGACACAGATCGATCCACTCAAACTCAAACTCGGGAAGGGCGTCGCGCGGCACGATCCGCGCACGCTGCTGCTGGCCTCGTATGTCACCCCGTCGCTGCCAGCGCCTCCGGCGAGTTTCGATCTCACCAAAAAGGTGACCGCACCGTGGGGAATGATGGACAACGATCAGCTCGGGGATTGCACCTGCGCGGCCGCGGGACACTTGATCATGGAGTGGACCGCAAACGCAGGCAAGAAGATGGTTGTCCCCACCGATAAGCAGATTGTTGCGGCATACTCGGCAGTCACCGGCTACAACCCCACGACGGGAGCCAACGACAACGGGGCGGTCGAGATCGATGTGCTGAATTACTGGCGGCAGACTGGCATTGCCGGACACAAGATCGGCGCCTACGTCGCACTCGAACCGTCGAATCACAATCACATCATGGATTCGGTTTACATCTTCGAAGGCTGCTACATCGGCGTGCAGTTGCCCATCAGCGCGCAGGCGCAGACGCAGAATCACCAGCCGTGGTCGGTACCTCCGGGAGGAACGACGGGCGACGGTAAGCCCGGCTCCTGGGGCGGACACGCCATTCCTGTCGTCGCTTACGACTGGCGCGGTGTAACGGTTGTGACCTGGGGAGCACTACAAATGATGACGTGGACTTTCTGGGAGGCGTATTGCGATGAAGCGTACGCGATTCTCAGCCCTGACTACCTGAACAAGAAAAAGCAGGCGCCGCAAGGATTCAGCCTGGCGCAGTTGCAGGAGGATCTGGCGGACTTGAAGTAACCACAGCGGATGTTCGACACAACGGCCGTAGGAAAGGACTTGCGCATGAAAACCGCAACGAAAGCGAAGAGTCCGAGAAGCGCGGCACCGCTTCGATTTGCCCATCCATTTTTCACGACCACTCCGGTGGCGCGGCGCAAGGCCGTGCCCGGAGTGGGGACGTCGCTGATCGACCACATCGAGGGAAAACTGCAGAAGGTTCCCCCGGTGAAAGGAAAATCGGTGATGCAACTCGCCGACGTGATTGGCGCGCAGGCCAGCCAGGAAATTCAAGCGTCGGGATCGATTTCCTTTCATTCCGTCGGGGACACCGGCAAGAGTGCGAATTCTCCGCAGGGCGATGTGGCCGAAGCCATGGCGACCGACTTCGACACGTCAAAACCGCAAGCCGCATCGCCCGCATTCTTCTTCCACCTGGGCGACGTGATCTACGGGCCCGGCAAAGATAACGCGTATCGTGGCGAGTTCTACGAACCCTATGTGCATTATCCCGGGAAGATCATTGCCATTCCGGGCAACCACGACGGCGAAGTGTTTCCGAAGACGGATCCCAAGACGCTGGAGGCGTTCCGGGCCAATTTCTGCGCGCCGTCGCAAAAAGTGCCGCCGATCGCGGGAACCATTTTCCGCCAAACCATGAACCAGCCTGGCGTTTACTGGTATTTGAACGCTCCGTTTGTGGACATTGTGGCGTTGTACTCGAACGCGGCGGAGAATCCGGGATTCATCTCAGGAGCGATTCCGGGACAAACGCAGAAGAACTGGCTCATCCAGACCTTGAAAACAATTGCGGCGCAGCGCCAGGCAAGGCCACGCAAAGCGCTGGTGATGGCGACGCACCATCCGCCGTTTACAGCGGGGGGCCATTCCCCCAGCACGCAAATGCTGGCCGACATCGATGACGCATGTGCGCAGGCGAAGCTCATGCCCGACCTGTATTTGGCGGGCCACGCGCATAGCTACCAGCGCTACACGCGGGAGATGAATTTCAACGGCAAAGCACTGCAGATCCCGTACATTGTCGCGGGAACGGGCGGCATCAACGATCAGGCGATCATTCCGGGGAATGGCGTGAAGACCGGCGATCACATTTTTGTGAAGTCGCTGAAAGGGTATGGATATCTGCTGATCGACGCGCAGTCGGACGCGCACGGCAATACTGCGACGTTGACTTCGACGATGTTTCAGGTGAATACGACGACCAAGCAGAAATCGCAATACGATCAGGTCATGGTGAATCTGGCGAACAGCACGGTGCGGTGAGCAGTCGGTCACGTCAACTGACAGAACTGCTGTCAACAATCCTGCTAGGCAAAAAGACAGGCTTCGCTTCACACGCGACGAACAAGCCACACAATCACGAGAACCACCTCGCTCATCTGGCGAACAAAAGGCACAACTTATGAAATCGCGTGATAGCAATAATCCAGATGTGGTTTAATCATGCGGGCCTGCCTTATGCCGCTCACAATCAAGGTTAAGGCCAAAAGGTATCCACTGTGGCACTACGCCATTGCGGGTCTTTTGGCGCTGTTGGGCAGCGCGTTTTGGGCGTGGATCTCCTACACCGTGTTCGGTTTCGGCTTGTCAATGGCATGGCAGGTTCTCTTTGTGTTTGCCGGGGTGCAACTGCTCTTTCTTCCTGCTATGTATTTTGCTTACGAGCGGCAATTTCGTAATCACAGTTCGAGAGCAGTCCAAACAATGGCCTCGTGTTTTGCGGCTTCTCTCGCATTCTCGGTACTGTTTTTCATCGCTCGGTTCCCGCTGGGCAGTCCCACCGTAAAGGCGGCAACTATCACCATCTGCGTAATTTCCATTTTGCTTGGTGTGATCGTCTCAATATTCCTGATTCGGTACGAGTTTGAATAGCGCCTAAGGCGCGCTGAAGCGAACAGCGCCCATTTGACCTCTCCTATACGACAAAGAACACCACAAATGCCACGCGCGTGGCGTTGGGGTGAAACCAACCTCGACCTTTTCCGATTCGAACGGATTCCAGTCTAGTGGGGCCTCTCGCCAGACCCAGGCGCACCAATCCATATAGTCCGCATAAGTCGTCAAGTCGAGAAGCCTCACCATGTCCGACTTGGGTATTGCACCCACGTAATCAAGAACCGGGATGTTGCGCTTGAGATCGTATAGTGCGTATGAGGCGGGACTGCGCTTGGTTGCACGGCGGATGCACTTGACAGCGAACCGTTTCACAACCCTCCCTGAAGGGGTGATCCACGTTTGGTCTTTGAGCCATCCCATGACTTGGGATTGTGGCTCAAACGCAATCAGCGGTTCAAATTACATCGGTCATGCCCGTCGGATCTTAGCCACAGGGACTAGAATCGCCGAGTACTGCACGAGAAGCTGTGACTGCACGAAAGAGCGAACGGCCGGGGAGTGGTGTCGACGTTATCAAAGGGCCCACCCTCCCGCACAAACCGCGGGAAGGATGGGGCAACCGCTGCCCGCTTTTGTTGGGAACCTGTTGACATTCGTATCGCTTCAGACGGGGTGGGCGAGGACGCCCACCCGACAGCCGCCGGGACGGCGGCGCTACTCTTAAACTTCCAATCCTACGGAGCAGTCGCGACCACTAAGCTGCACTGAGTTTTTGTTGGGAACCTGTCGACATTCGTATCGCTTTTTGCGAGGTGGGCGAGGACGCCCACCCGACAGCCGCCGGGACGGCGGCGCTACTCGTTACTTCCTACGCTTCCAGGCCTACGTAGCAAATGCGGCCGACCAGGTAGTCGGCGGCGGTCTTGCCGTCTTCCATGGTGATAACTTCGATGGGCGAGGACTGGTTGTGGGGACGCAAGATTAGATGATTTCCCGCCACTTCGACGTATCGCACCGTGCAAGTATCGTTTTTCAGAACAGCGTACATATTGAATTCACCTTTGCGATACGGCTTGAGTGCGTTGTAATGGCGGTCGATCAGGAGAGTGGCTCCGGGCATGAGGCGGGGATACATGCTCATGGCTTCGCGGGCCTCGACCTTGATGAGAACAAAGCGCTGCCAGGTGGAACGATCGCCAACGGTTTCGGCTTTCAGCTTGCGCAGGAAAGTCTTCTTGAACTTGAGGATCTCGTTGACGTGCATGCTGGTGATAAGAGGCTGGGTGGCAGCGGTGGAGGCATCGGTGAGCAGGACATTTTCAAATTCGTCGCCGCTGGGGGGAAGGATGGAGGCACGCTTGTTAACCTCGGCGGGATCGAGCAGATCGAGGACGGAAAGATGCTGCACGGCCAGGACTTTGTCCATGCCTTCGAGGCTGAGGCCGCGCTTGCGATTGAGGAAGTTCGAGATGTGGGCTTGTTTGAATCCGGTCTGCTGGGCGAGGTGGAGGCCGGTGAGCTCGCCCGCCTCGATGCGTTCCCACAGGATCTTGCGAAGATTATCTTGCAAGATTTTGAACTTCATGGAGCGGAGTATAGCACCGCTATAGCATGGTGCTAAGCCGGAAAAAGATTTCCACAGGACATCTTTGGCCATTCAACCTTGACTGAGAAAATTCAGCGTAATACGATCGCGACATCCTAGAGGCCACTATGCTCGAAGGCAGAAAAGCAATGGCGGGGCACAGGGATAACTTGAACGAAGAGAAGAATTTCGGCGAATTTCGCAGGAAAGTGAAGTCGGCGGAAGTGTTGTCGGCGTCGATGGAGCATCTGCTGCTGTCGCTGGGATTTACGGGGCGAGTGAGCGTAGTGATGCAAAACGGGCGCGTGCTGAAGTCGGGATACGAAGAAGGCTACTTCCACCAGCGGCATGGCGGCGGGGCGGAAGACGAAAGCGCGCACAAATTGTAGAAGTGGAGGAAGTTGGCGACGAACAGAAGAGGATGAGGTGGCGATGGGGCGTTTTTACTGGTCTCCATAAAAACTAAATAGCGCAAGCAGGTCGTCGTAAGAAAAACGAGCCCTGCGTTCGGTTCCCGAGAAGTTATGCGGGGATCGACGCAGGGCTTTTTGTTTTAGGAAGTCAGAGTTCTTCGATGCGGTCTGGCGAGAAGCTTTTCACCGCAGAGGGCGCGGAGGAAACAACGCCGAGAACGCAAAGAAAGAAAGAGTTAGCCGAAATTCATAGATCAACTTCTTGGAGGAGTGATGCGAAGCAATCATAACGGCAACAAGAGCAACGAAGTGGGTGTGGAGTTGAAGTATTGCGAGCACTGCGGAGGGTTGTGGGTGCGGGAGCGGGGAGCGGGAACCGTGTACTGCGAGAAGTGCCAGCCGAAGGTGGCGGACTTGCCGGCTCCGAAGCTGAAGAGGAGCAGACTCACGCTGCCAGTTCGTCCGCCTACGACGGTAGAGGACTACGGGTTCGACCTTGATGTGGAGGACTGCAGGGACCTGGAAGCGGCGGGAGGTGTGGCATGAGCGGCGTGATTGAGATCGCGGCGGAGGCGGAGCGTCCGGAGGTTGAGGCAGGCAGCGACGGAATACAACAAACGTGGCCTGCAAGGCAGGAGGAGGAGGAGCGCGAGCGCGAGTTAAGAATCTACCGCGGACGAACGGTCGCGATGCTTCGGAGATATATGCAGTATTCGATTGAGACGGGGCGACTGCCGTCGTTGCTGGGGCGTGAGTTCTTCCGAGCAAAGGTCACTTCGTATCGAGTGACCACGCTGGAGGATCGAGTCATCTTCGTGCATGACATGGAGACATGCCTGGGACGACTGGATGAGTTTTCGCGGCAAGTGCTGGCTCGAGTGGTGCTGCAGGAGTATGAACACGAAGAGGCGGCACAGCTACTCGGCTGCACACGGATGACGGTTCATCGCAAGCTTCTGGAGGCATTGGACCGTCTGAGTGAAATTCTTGTGGACGTGGAGTTGTTGGATGCTCTTCCGTCGCGTTCAAGAAAATCTTGTCAAGAGGGGGAAACGAGCGATTTTCTTGTAAGTGATTGCGAACAGGGCGAATAAAAAGTTGGAAAGTGTGTTACATGTACCCTTAGCAATTTGCTATTCTAGATTTAGAGAGTGAGAAAAAAGAAAAACTCTCGCAGAGGGCGCGCCTGACGGTGCGCCCTTCGTGTTTTTGGTAGTTGAAAATCCAAGAGAAGCTGAGTACGGGACAAATGATCAAGAAAAAGGCGAAGAGAAAAGCGACGACGAAGACGAAGAAGCCTGCAAAGAGGGCAAGCGCTCTGAGGAGCAGGAAAGAGCGTAATCCGGCGGCGGTGCACAACGACATCGCAAGAATTGTGGAGTCGGGGGCGAAGAAAATCACGAAGGCAGTCATGGAGCAGGCGATGGCGGGGCAGCTTGGTCCCGCGAAGTATTTGCTTGAGATGGCGCAAATCTTTCCGAAGGCAACGGACGGGAGTTTCACGACCGCCGACGAAGAGTGCCTCGCGGCAACGTTGTTGCGCAGGCTGGATATTCCGGACGAGCCGGTTCAGAGGGACGAGGAGGATCTGCCGAAGGCGGCAGCTCCTGCCGGGAAGCCTGCTGCCAAGCCGGAGGATGAGGATGGGGAGAAAAAGCCGGCTCCGGAGCCGGCGGGCTGCGAGGAGAGCAAGGAAACTGTTCTGGTTTGAGTGCGAGTATGGGGTACGGGTCCCAAGGTCCCCACCCTTCGACAAGCTCAGGGCAGGCTTTCTCGCGAAACAACGCGCAAGAAATGGGCAGCCCGGGTTGCAGGGGCATCGAAAATATTGAACACGGCAATGCCGTAGAATTAGGCGGAGTTGGTGCGACGAGAACTGGCGGTGGCGGTTTGGGTGGGCCGAAAGCGGAGAGGAACAGCAGGTCCCTCCACTACGCCGTCGCTCGCGCTCCGGCTCCGGTCGGGATGACAGGGGGGGCTGGCCCTAACGACATTCTTTATTCTTTCCTGCGCGGGTTGAAATCCCCACCCTTCGCAAAGAACGCGAAGGATGGGGCACCCAGGGACAGATTCGATAGGACGATGGACATCAGCTGGCTGGATGACGAGAAACGGATCGGGATCGGGGTCGCGATTTGGCATTCCATCGACAAGATGGCAAAGCTCAAGCGCGACGGGGTTACGCACATCATCAACATGCAGCAGGAGTGCGAGGACACGGAGGAGGCCGCACAGTTCGGCATCGAAGTACTTGAGAATCCGACGGATGATGATTTTGAACCGAAGCCTGCGAAGTTGTTTCGGCGGGGCGTCGAATTTGCGCGGAAGGCATTTGCGGAGCGAGCGGATGCGAAGTTGTACATTCATTGTGCGGCGGGAGTGCATCGGGCACCGATGATGGCGTTGGCGGTGTTGTGCTCGATGGATGCGGGGTCGCTGAAGAAGATGGAGTTAGAAGACGCGAGGGATTTGATCGAGGATCGGCGTGAAGTGGCCGATTTTGCTGAGGTGTATGTGGACAGTGTTAGAGAGTTTCTGGCGGGGCGGGAAGCGTAGAGATCGAGGGAAACAGCAGGTCCCTCCACTGCGCCGTCGCTTGCGCTCCGGCTCCGGTCGGGATGACAGTGGTTTTTGGAATGACAGAGTTGGAGGGGATAGCGGGATTTGTTTTGGTGGAGTGATGGAGGAGACAATGGTTGACGCGGGTGGCCGCCCAATGGGGCGGTTTTTTTATTGGCTGCTGCTGGCGGCGGTTGCGGCTTTCGGGTTCCGGCTTTCGGCTTTCGGGGCTCCCGTGCCGCCGAGTGGGCCAGGCACTACCACGGTTGCAGACACCGTTTATATGGCGGATGGAACGAGCGCGGCGGGGAGTCTGATTATCACTTGGCCGGCGTTTGTGACTGCGAGTGGGACCGCCGTGGCGGGGGGCTCGACGACTACGACTTTAGGACCGAGCGGGGAGCTGAGTGTTGCGCTGGTGCCGAATGCAGGAGCGACGCCAGCGGGCGTGTACTACACAGTCGTCTACCAGATCGGATCGGGCGATGTGAAGACGGAGTATTGGGTGGTGCCGTCGACCTCGCCGGCAAACCTGGCGGCAGTGCGAACGACGCCGGGGTCGGGCGTGGCCGCGCAACCGGTGTCGGTTCAATATGTGAATTCCGCGCTGGCGACGAAAGCGGACGACAGCGCAGTCGTGCACGTAAACGGAGCGGAGACGATCAGCGGCGCGAAGACCTTCGCGACTTCCCCGAGTGTACCTTCGCCGCAAAATAATGGCGACATTGCGACCAAGGGTTACGTGGACCAATCGGTTTCGAACGTGGGAGCGGGTAGTTATTTGCCGACGACAGGCGGAGTGCTTACGGGGCCGCTGACTTTGCCGGGCTCCCCCTCGGCACCGTTGCAGGCTGCACCGAAACAATATGTGGACCTGGGGCTGACATCGAAGGCGGATTTGATTTCGGGAGTCGTTCCGGCAAACGAGTTGGGGACCGGCACGGCGAACGCGGGCAGCTGCCTGCTGGGGAACGGGACCTGGGGAGCGTGTGGAAGCGGAGGCGGGTCGGGGAACGTTTCTACGAATCCGGGCGCGGGCGTGAGCCAGAACATCACGCAATCGGCGGGCACACAGTTTTCGATCAACAATCTGGCGGGCATTCCGTATGTGGTTTCGAGTTACAACTGGCCGCAAGGGGGAACGCCGACGGAGAGTTGCACCGGGGGATGCACGGGCGGCGCACTCGTCGCGGGGACGCAGGCGACCGTCACTCTGACACCATGCCCAGCTGGAATTGACACATCGAACAATACGACGGCGCCATACGGGGTTTACATTTCGGGCACAGGGACGGCGGAAGCCGTGGCGGTGACGGGCGGGAGCTGCACTTCGGGGGCTGCGTCGGGAACGATCGTGTTTACGCCGGGCAACAGCCATGCGGCGGGATTCACGGTGGGAGCGGCAAACGGTGGAAATCAGGAAGCAGTCAACATCGCGAGCAACACGGCCAGCGGGCCGTTCGCGGTGGTGCAGGAAGTTCCGGCGGGATCTTCGACGGCGAACTACAACATCTACTGGCCAGTGTTTTTCAATCTGAGCAAGGCGACGCTGGTGGGGGACGGAGCGTTCTGGCAGTGCTTCACGCGTTCGGTTTGCCTTCTGACGACGAATTACATGGGGAGCAACCAGGGCCACAACGTGATTCGCGGATTGACGTTTGAGTCCGCGGTGAACGTGGATGGGGCGCAGATCTCATCGGTGGCGGCAGCATCGGGAATCTTCACGGTGACGACGGCGAGCAATCATAATCTCGTCGCCGGCGATTGGGTGATTCTGTATTATTCGACCCCCGCGGGAACGCAGGAGGCGCGCGTCCAGGTTTTGGCGTCAGGGCTGACCGCAACGCAATTTCAATATCAGATCGGCACGACGGCGACGTTTGCGACATCGAGCGGATTTGGGTGGGTGGCGCTGGAGAACGCAGCGATCGAAGTGGAGTCGGACGGAACGAAGCTGGCGGACATCCGGTTCCAGGCGCCGGCGGTGACGGGAGCCAGATTCCATCAGGGTGTGGTGGTCGGCAACGATCAGGATTTCGTGATTGATGGCATGACGGTGTTGAGCGGAAATGCTTTCCGGTCGGGCGCCAATTTTGTGGGGAACGTGGTGTACATCCGCGGAGACCAGGGAGCGGCAGCCGTTCCATACATCCATCACCTGGAAGCGAGCATGCAGTGCGGTGGCAACGGGATCCGCAATCTCGCCGGGAATACGATGCACGTGTCGGACAGCGTGATTCAAGGGACCAGCCAGTATTCGATCTACTACGCGAACGGGATGAATCCGTGGGAGATCGACAACGTTTACTACGAGACGGGCAACTGCTCGAATCCGTTTTATACCGGGGGATCGTTCGGAGCGGAGGCGGGCTTTGTCTCAAATACCTCGAGTGCGCTGACGATTCAGGGGAATGCGCCGATTGGCGGCGGGTTTCCGTCGTTCGCGACCGGAGGAGGTGTGAGTTCCCAGCGAAATTATTATGTTGTCGCTCACGATTCGGTTAAGGGAATCTCGATGATGCTGTTTATCGGGACGGCGCAGCCGGCGACGAGCGGGACGAGCATTCCTTTGTTTTGGCCGAACCTGGAACTCGGCGGGGCGGGAACGCGCACGTGGGACATCCTGGTTTCGGCGGGAAACAATCCGAGTACGGCACCGTACACGGGAAATGCTTTTGCGGTTGCCACTGGCGTGACTGCGACTTGCACGACGACGGGCATTTGCAGCTACACGGATACGCAGGGAGCGACGACGCCCTACACGGTGACGCCGACAACATGGTCATCGCCGTCGTACTGGTTCTGGCCGGGATCCATCATCCTGGGCAGAGGAGGCGTGGTGTATCTGGATATGGCTGGACAGGCTTCGTCGTTTGTTCCGAGCACGTATCTTCCAGAAGTCTTTGCCAAGCGCTGTCCGGATCTTGGGCAAAACTATTTCTATAACCCGGTGTGGATCAGTTGCCCGGCGGGAGACTCGATTGGAAATGCGAATCCGAAGGTGGGAGCGCAGGTAGTACAGATCGGGGCGGCGACGGTCATGAGCTCGGGAATCAGCGGAGCGCTCAACTTCAGCCCGGGGCCGAATGCAAATGCGGCACCGCGGCAGATCATCACTACGTTTGACGGCAGTCCGCAGCAGACGTTTGCGACTCCGGGATATGTGCGCACGGGAAGCGCGAAAGACAGCTTTATTGGGACATCGACGGCGGGAGCGGCGGGGACGCAGGATCAGAGTTATGGAGCGCCGGGCGGACACAACTTTTTCGTGAACGATCCGGGGACGAGCGCTTCGAATGCGAAGTTCAGCATTTTGGCGTCGGGAGCGAGCTTCAACACGCCAGTGAGCTTTGCGAACGGCGTGACTCTTGCGGGGATCACGGGAGCGGTGCAGTGCCTGCATGTGAGCGCGACGGGAGTCGTCACGGGGACCGGCTCGGATTGTGGAAGTGGAGGCGGAGGAGGATCGGGGACGGTAAACAGCGGCGGGGCATCGCAGGTGGCGATGTATTCCGCGAGTGGGGCGGCGGTGAGTGGAGACAGCGCGCTGACCGATAGCGGGACGGTTTTAAATTATGCGGGAAGCGGCGGGATTACGGCGGCGTCGGGAACGTTCAGCGGGAACCTAACGGTGAATGGGCAGCTGCAGGTCGCGGGGCCTTGGGTGGTGAATTCGCCGATTCCAGGAACAGGGATGGTGACGGCGGGAACAGGAGCGTCGGCGCTGGGAATTTCGAATGACGGGAATTTCTATATCTCGACGAATGGAGGAAGTCCGCAGAGGGTGGCGACGACTGCGACGAGTTCTTATTTCTCGAACTTGTGGCAGGAAGATGCGAACGATCTGGGAGAGTACAACGGGACGACGGCGCAGGGGCTGCATGTTTACGGCACGTATACGAACTCGTCGAACTACGAACGTACCGGGCTGGGTTGGGACGCGGCGGATAACTATTTTGTGCTGCGGAATGAAAATGCAGGGTCCGGAGCGCAGCGCGGGATTGGATTCTGGATTGGGTCGGCGGTGCGGTGGGGGATCGATACCCAGAGTGCGTTCAAGCCGTTCATGACGAACTCGTTCGATGTTGGAGTGATTGCGCCGGCACAACTGGTACCGCGGACCGTTTATGCGGCGACGTCGTTTGACACGCTGACGCAAGGGCGGCTGAACTTTGAGTTGTGCAACGACTCGACGACGGGGACGGCGCTGAATTTCCTGGCGGTGTACAACTCGGCGAATCCGGCGTGCGTGGTGAAGGCGGGCAGTGCGAATACGGATGGCGTGGTCGGGATCGTGAGCAATGGGTCGGGAACGAGCGGGAATGCGGTGGTCACGTATCGGGGATATGTTCCCTGCTCGTTTGATGGGTCGACGGTGGCGGGAGATTACGTGGTCGCGAGCACGACGAATGCCGGCGACTGCCACGATGCGGGATCGACGCGTCCTGCGGGCGTGCAGGTGCTGGGAAGAGTGGAGTCGACGAATAGCGGCGTGGGGACTTATGGAATGCGGGCGTCGCTGGAGGCGCCGGTGAACTCGATGGCTCCAAATTCGACGGCGGTGCCTTGGATTCCGACATCGCATTACAGCGCGGGGATCAATTTCTCGACGACCGCGGGGAAAGCGATCTTCACGGGAGTGATCCTGACATTTCCAAAGACGACCTCGCAGGTGACGTACCTGGTGTCGACAGCGGATGCTTCGGCGAATACGTACGACATTGGAATTTATTCGGGGACTTCGGGCGGGACTTGCACTCAGGTCGCGCACACGGGACCAACGGCGGGATCGACATTTGCTCCGACGAGTTCGACGTGGAAGACATTGTCGTGGATGGGTGGGACGGTTACGTTGCAGCCGGGACGGTATTACCTGGCTTATACGACCAGTTGCACTGCGAGTTGCGCGACGATGGGCGGAGATAGCGCGGGGATGACGTTCGCAGGAAGTTCGGGCGGGGCGAACTCGAATGTTGCGGTGACGACGGGAGGGACATTGCCGGCGTCGGTGACTTGTCCGGCGGACAGTTATACGACTAGTAGTATGCCGAACTGGGCGATTAACTAGCCCTGTGGAATCCCCACCCTTGCGCAAAAAGCGCGCAAGGATGGGCCACCCGGGGATTGACTAGGTCCGGGGAATCCCACCCTTGCGCAAAGAGCGCGCAAGGATGGGGCACCCGGCGACCTGGATGATTCGCTAGGTCGGGAAGACGGAAGTCAGAACGTAGTGCCACGACCACCATGGGCCACCGGAGTTTCCGGTGGCTTTTTTATTGGGCACGAACACTTTTCACCACAGAGGACACAGGGGACACAGAGGGTATGAAGAACTTTTTCATCTTGGCGGTGCTGCTGTGGAGCGGGATCGCGCCGGCTACTACTTATTACGTGAGCTCGAGCACGGGGAGCGACTTGAATAGCGGGACTTCTTCGGGGGCGGCGTGGAAGACTTTGGCGAAAGTGAATGGGCAGGTGTTTCAGGCGGGGGACTCGATTCTGCTAAAGCGAGGCGATGTTTGGAGCGAGAGTCTGGTGCCGCCGTCGTCGGGAGCCTCGGGAAGCCCCATTTCGTTTGACGCTTATGGAACGGGGGCGCCGCCGAATCTTACGGGATATTACGCGGTGCCGTCTTCGGCGTGGACTGCCGTGACGAGCACGGCTTGGAAGGCGCCGGTGCCTTCGAGTTATTCGACGATCAATTTTTGTCTGTTCGGGTCGGTGTGGGGACAGAAGGTGGGGGCTTCGTCATCGAACCTGACGGCGCAGTGGGATTTTTATTTTGCCAATGGATACCTCTACGTTTATTCGGCTTCGGGGAATCCTGCGAATTACTATGGTGCGCCGATTGTGCCGATGGGGTTGAGTAACGTGCCGGTCATCCAAGTGAATGGAAAGTCGTGGCTGACGTTTCAGCATTTGCTGGTGAACTGGTTTGATGAATATGGCGTGTACGTGCAGGGGGCGAGCGATCACCTGGTGTTCGCGAACATGGAAGTGGATTCGATGATCCCGCAAGGCACGCAGCCTTTGGGGTTCTACGTCAATGAGAGCGCGCCGGGGCCGGGGGATATCAAGATCTACAACTCGGAATCGCACATGAACTATGACGCGTTTCGTTTTGACGGCGTGGCGACTGCGATCTCGATGGTGAACGACAAGGCTTACGGTAACCGCGACGGAGCGCTGGTCGACAACACCGGGGCTGTTTCCTACAGCTACTGCCACTTTTATGCTTCGAGCCTGGCAGTGGCGGGATCGACGGATGTGTTGTGGACGAGCGGGAACGGGCCAACGGCGGGAGTTGGGAATATTGCGGCGGATGTAGCGCCCGCGGTGCAGGCTTGGCAGAGATATCCCGCGGAGGTGACGCTGACGGTCGATGATGCGGGAATGACGGCGGGAGCGGATACGTACTACGCGAACACGGTGCTGCCGATTGCGGACACGGCAGGAGTGCCGGTGGGAGCGGCGATCACGGTGGGATATCCGCTGGCGCAGATGCTGATTCCGGAGTTTCAGGCATGGGTGAATGCGGGGCGGGATGTGACTTCGCACTCGATGTCGCATACGTACTACACGAACACGAGCGCCCTGACGATTCAGTACACGGGAAGCGGGACGGCGGCGACTTTAAGTATCAGCAACCAGACGTTGACGATCACGGTAACGGGTGCGGCCGACAGCGTGAGCTACAACCTGGCGCAGGGGCAACCACAGGGGACGATTGCGGGATTGCTGACGGCACTGAACAACACGGGGAAGTTCACGGCGACGCTGCCTGCGCCACCGTGCCAGGGGCCGTACGGGACGGGATGTTCGTATTACACGGCGTCGGCGCTGCTGGCGCAGGATCTCGCAGACGTGAACGGGCAGGATGTGAAGAGCAGCGGCTATCTGATGCAACTGGACGTGACGCGGCTGACGACGGATGAGATTACGCTGTCGCGGCAGTGGATGACTTCGAACCTGACGGGGCTGCCGGCGACGCCGGTGTATGTGTATCCGGGAGGGTTTGAGACGACGGCGATGCAGGGGATCGCGGCGGGCGTGCCGTATACGGGAGCGCGCGGTGCGTTGAAGGAAGACCTGGGCGTCAAGGATACGTATGCGAGCGGATTCGACGTGCAGAACGTCACGAGTTTTGGAGTGAATCCTTCATGGATGGGGTTGCAACCGGCCGCGTTGAACCAGAAGGTACAGGCTCTGGTGTGGAAAGAGATGGTGTGGGGAGTACCGTGGGGAATTTTCTGGCACTTCAATGCTTCGACGGGCGCGGGCGAGCTGAGCGCGACCGAGGTCACGAATCTGATTGCAGATTTGCAGGCGAGCGGGGCAACGATTCAGAGCAATACGGGGCTGGTGAACTGGTTGATGGGCGGAACGCTCGAGGCGGGAACGGACGGGAGCTTCTATTACAAGTCTCCGGCTACAAGCATGACACTGGATTTTCGGCCGACGGTAAGTTCTCCCGTGGTAGATGCGGGACTGAATCTGGGAGTGGCATATCAGATCGACATCAATGGATTGAATCAGAATAGCTACGGGAGCGGGTGGGAGATTGGGGCTCATGCGTTCGCGGCGTATTCGACCTACGGGCAGCCGAATGCGGGAATGAGTTCGCACTTTGTGATTGGAACCGCAGCGACGGGTGCGCCGTCATGCTCGTTCGCCGCGGGCGCACTGGGAGGAATCGAAGCCAGTTGCAACAATCCGAACGTGTCGACACCAACAGTGATGTGCGTGGCGTTCAATGCCGCACCGTCGTCGAACGGACTCGGGACGGGATGCTCGACGGGCTTTGCGCTTTCTCCAGTCGCTTCCGGTGAAACGGAATACTCCGGATATTTCAATTTCAACCAGCCACTCACGGTCAAGGTTGTAGCGGGAGTGAACGGACAAGCGGATAGCGCGGTCGTTTCCTACAACGAGGCGGTACCGACGCAGGCGATTTTGGCCAACGACTTTGGGTGGCAATGTGGTTTTGGAGTGAGCACGAACTGTCCAATTACGGCAGGAGTGCTTACGTGGCCGACGTCGAGCGCAATGCCGGCCACGATGCGGCTACACGATACGGGCTTCGAGTGGTCGGTCGTACAGCCTTACGCTACGACATGGAACTGGCAGTATGTGGACGCTTACCTGGACGCACTCGCGA
>Ga0335083_10004422_pt1 | contig 17902 bp, 36 predicted proteins | sample Lox_Sample_42_FD_206716 | JGI IMG/M metagenome (GOLD analysis project Ga0335083, IMG submission 206716) | Soil microbial communities from Loxahatchee National Wildlife Refuge, Florida, United States - Lox_Sample_4.2 | ecosystem: Environmental > Terrestrial > Soil > Wetlands | place: USA...
CCTCCTCCCTCCTCCCTCCCTGTTTTTTTAGGCTCCTTCGCGGTTTTCAGGGCAAAAAAATACCCGTTAGGAATTTCTAACGGGTATATACAAGCGATGTACGGAATTAAAAACGGGAAGAGTACAATTTTATTATTTTGTATATACTTCCGGATTGAGGGTTGTTGAGAATAATATCATTGATAACAGTTTCAGCTCCTTGGTATGTATCTATTTTCATAGCATCGTATATGGAGCTTGTAAATATGGGAGGTGTGCCGGGGGCGCCCATAACCGTATCTTTTAAATACCATTCTGAATTGTGTTCTTTAACTAAGAAAAAAATTTTCATTGATTTATTATTTTAAATTTTCTTATTTTAAATACGGCAACGCAATTAAATGCGTTGTCAGGCGGCTTATGTTCAGCAAACCAAACGCACTTTTTTAAATTGATTTGATAAAAAATTGTTACGCCCTTTGTGAATTCCTGATACATTGTTTTCATACAGCTATTTGGAATTGTTAACGGAAGGAACATCCGGTTCCACAAATAATTCCCCGCAAGTGATTGACATTTTTTGAAAACCTAACCTTTGAGCAAGATTTAAAAAAGTTGTTTCAATTTCCTTACGTTCTTTCTTTGTAAGCGGTTTATTTTTTCCGTCATTAACGTGAATTTTTCCTTTCATGTTTAATGTATTGAATAACTAAAATAAAAATCCAGATTCGCCCCGCTTGTTGCTTGCGGCTTCCAACGAATGTTTATTATTCCTAACGAATTACCAAAAACGGAGCCGTTGGAAGGTTGCTGAATTCCCGGTTCATGCACGGTAACCTGACCGAACGTATTGTAAGGAGGTTGCGACAAGTTAGAAGGTATGGGAATAGATATTTGCACATTGGAATAAGCCGTTAAACTCATTCCCCCGATAACAACAACGCGTCCGCTAACGAATACTTCGTTGCATACGCGCGTATAATGCAGACTATCGGCGAACACTTGACCCGCGTTTATTTTATCGGTTACGTTTGCGCTATACGTTCCCCCGGCGGTTACACATTGCGCCCGGACTATTCCGGACGCGCATAATAAAAAACAAATGATTAGTTTTTTCATTGTTCATTTTTTTGAAGTTTCAAATTTAATTCCTTCAGTGTTGCATTTTCTTCCTGCAAACTTTTTACTTGTCCCTTAACGGTTTCAAGTTGCCCGTTTAACTGAAGGGTTAATTCGCGTTCAGCTTGTAAGGAATTTCTAACGGCGTCAATTCCCGTTTCCCGGCGTTCATAATCGGCGCAACGTTCCCACAACTTTTTTATTTGCATTTCACGTGGCGCCACGGCGGCGGTTAATACTTGAACCTGTTTGCGAAGGTCGGCAATTGCCTTGTCTTTACTGTCCATTGTTTTCAATTTTTAAATTGTGAATATAATTGTTACGAATAGCTAACAAAGGTTTTACGTAAGGCTCATTAACATCGATATATCCTTCGATTTTTCGGACCGCGTTTAAGATGGTTGTGTGGTCCTGTTCAAATATTTCGCCAATGTTGTGAAGCGACAATCCCAACAGGTCTCGAAGTAAATAGATAACAGTGTGACGTGCGCGCACAATTTCAGCCTTGCGGCAATGACTAAGTAAGTCAATGTAAGAAATTTCTAACGCGGTGCAAACCGAAGAAATTATTTTCATTGCGCTGGTTGTGGTTTCTTCATCTTTCATTTTGCCATCAAACTCTATTAAGTGGTAACGATACCCGTTAACAGTTATAATTTTTGGGGGGTTCATGGTTTACTTATTTAGTTTCGTTTGGAATTTCTATTAATTGTTCTATGGAAAGGTATTGCAGCATTTTTTTGTTTTGACAGATTATAGAATCTTTGTTTTCTATTTTTAAGACGGTTACTTTTTCGCCGGGGGTAAAATGATGTGAAAATCTCAATATCTTGGAAACTATATATTCGTTGCCCTCTTTGATTTGTTTCAATTTCATCGGTTGAGTTTTCTTGCTGATTCTTTTCATAATTTTTACATTTAATTTTGTTCGGATTTTCTCATTTCCTTTACTTCATCAATGGTTGCAATAAAACAACCTTCCATGCCGATATTCTTAAAATAAAATTCAGATTCTTCCTTTGTGAAAAACCCGGCGTGATCCTTAAGGTCATCGAAATGAATTGTCCAAAGGTTCGTAAGCGTTGGCGTAACGCCGCCAAAACGGTTTGGCATATTTACTTCGTGTATTCCCTGAAAGTAATTTAAACCGTCAGGCAAGCGCGTCCAGATAATGAAGTTTCTTTCTTTACTGTTAGATTTAACTAACGACATTATACGTAAAGCCATAATTAAAAATTAATGATGTATTGTAATAAACGCCAAAAGCCGTACCCTAATAAAAGGAGTACGGCTAATGGAACAAGTATGAAAATAAAAACCCTGATAGATGCAGCAAGCAAATTAAATGCTGCCTTTGTTAGTCGTTTCATTGTCCCTTTGTTTTTGATACCTGACTTCCTGAAGTAATTCCTGAAGCAAGCGGGTTAAATTATCTCTGTCAACTTTAAGAGATAAAACTAAACGGTCAAAGGGATTAAGATCAACGGTTTTGAAATGCTCCTTTATCAATTCAGGAACTTCAAATTCGACAAATATACTTGCCATGTTATTTGGATTTAGCAACGGTTATGAAATAGGTGTTAGCGGGTTTACCTAACCATGCTAACACGTTGGCGAAGTTTACACATGAAGGAACCATTTTCCCGGCTTCAATTGAAAATAAAATATGTCGGGCAATTCCATGAGATTTTTCAACGTCCGAAAAAGATAAATCTTCTTTTTCGCGTTTGGCTAAAATGTCAGCGCTTAAACTCTTATAGTCAAATTTGATTTTAAGCGGTTTTACTTTCTTGGCCTTTTTAGTTGCGGGGGTTGTTGCGTTTTGAGTTGTCATGTTTGTAAATTTTAATTAATGATTAGAAAATATTTAAAGTTTTATTTTTCCCGTATGTCAAAGAACTAACGCTAATATACGTTAGTTATTCCAAACGTGCAAACTTTTTCCGGTTTATTATATTGCGAACACATGATTCCCGGAGTAAATATTGTAATTCCTTCAGTTTGGCGGCGTAACCGTGTTCGTCTTTTTTCCGGTCGATAAGACGCGCTTTTTGAAGCACAACTTTACCATAACAGGTTGTGCAAAAATGAACGTTCGTTTTTTCACAATTGCAGATCGGATAACTTGCCATGCGGTCAAACATATCTTCAATCGGAATTACACCCGTCATTTCATCCAGTTCGCGGATTTGCCCGCAATAGTCGCAACGGTAAGCCTCAACTTTCATTGGTTAAAAGTTTTAAGCAAGCGCAAACATCTTGCATGGTAAAATTGATTGTAAATAACTTCAGCTTCGTTAATTGCCTTGCCGCAATGAACGCAATAAAAAGTTGTTTTGCGCGGGCGCGGTTTTCCCTGCCATATTCGGAAGGGTTTACGGTTTCGGGGGTTGTTTCTTTCCATTGAAATATTGATTTAGGAATTCATTTGCTTCGATAATCTTGCCTTTTCTTATTTCGTCCCGGTTCAGCTTCCCGGCGTACTTTTTACGGTGTTCGGCTTCCTGACGTTCCAAACGTCGCCGATGCGCCCTGTTAGGCTTAATTTCAGGCGGTTTTTCGGGCGTTTCAGGCTCCGGGGTGCTGTTTGGTACTATAAAGGGCTTCCCGGTCGTTAAAACGGTCCTTATTGCGTCCCGGCGCCCCAGGCGAAACCTGACAAACCGGAACACCGCCCAAATAAGCGCCGCCCCGGTCAGGATAAGAAGAATGACTTTTTCCATGTTATAAAAGTTTAATTATACGATTCGCCCCGTTAGGCTCCGTTTGCAAATCGTTGTAGGCTTTGCCTAGTTGAATAAACTTACGGTAAACCGTTTCCGGCTGGTCGTTGGTTTTAAACAATACACAAAGATTTGCAATTTCCATTATTCCGGGCGGTATGGAGTTAATGGAATGAAAAATGAAAACATAAGTGTTTTGCGTATGAAAACGATTAATGATTAATCGCATGGTTTCTTTTGAAGTTGGACCGCGAAAAAATCCGGTTGCTTCCTCAAAAACACAAATGGTATTCCTTTTTTTTGAACATAGCGAAATGAAATAACTCAAATTGTCGCCAACGTAACGGCTTCTTAAATCGTTAGTATTAATTGACAAATTAACCGGAACTTGTCCGGCATATTTTGTACGGCTTCCATATTCGTTAGCAATATCGAATACAAGGCAACGGTTACGGTCAGAAATTAATTTTCTGACGAACGGGCTTTTTCCCATTCCCGGCGCGCCGCAAACGATTATCAGGTTCATTTTTTATACGGCGGTTTTTTAAAAAATTTATCTAACGTCCCGGCGGCGTGTTCGCGCTGCATGCGCTCTATTACTTCCTTCTCTGAACCCTTCACGCGCCGCTTACCTTCCCAAAGTTGCTCCGGTGTTGGTTGCCAGTTTTTAGACAACGGCTTTTTTTCAGGTCCAAACCTCCCGGTTTTATTTGGTGTAACCGTTGTAATTGGAACAACGGGAACAGGTTGTTTAGGTTGTTCAGAAATATTAACGGGCGCGGCGGTTGTCTTAATCGTTTCCGCTTGCTTCTTTTGTTCCCGGTCCCTTGCCGCTTTTTCCGCTTTCTTATCAATAATTTGAATTACGCCGTGTTCAGTAACCTTCGCCCCGTATATGACAAGCAATGAAACTCCTAACGCCGCAAAAGGGCTTTGGAAATTAATCATTAGCTGGTCCATACATTTTTGCATCAGTGGCGTCAATGTGTTTTTTTCTTTTGCTGTCAACTGCAAATCCGTCTTTTTCATTTGCGCGCCAATTGCAGCCATAAGAGCGACTAAAAGGGAAGGGAGCAAAGCATCCATTAACTCAACCGCCAAACCGCCGTCAATTAATCCTCCAACAGGGACACTACTACCTTGTTGTCCCAAAGGTTGACCCATCAGGGGGTCTGTTTGCATTGTTGACAGCGTAGAAATTTTGGTTCCTTCTACCGCCTTAAATACTTCATTTTCGCTGACAGTTCCGGGAATGCCACTCACAGGCGGTTTTTGGCCTGTTTCAGGCGGTTTCCCGGACGGGTTGGATTGTTGTCCCGGAAGGTCCGGCTGACCTTGCGGCGGGGCTTGTATGACGTCAGAATTAGCTATCTTGATTGTCTGCATTTGCCACAGTTGTTTCGGTTAATAAATTAGTTTGATCCGGGGCGGTCGTTGCATGAATGGAAATAACAGCCTCCCCCGGTTTATACATATCAATTTCCAGTTCGTCCGTCTCCTGATTTAGCCGGACAACGATAAGCCCTAAGTTTTCCGATTTGATTAATTTTTTCAGTTGTCCAAAAGCCGCGTTTTTTATTGCGGGATTGTCGAATACATTTCCTAGTAGTCCCATGGTGTTAGTTTTTAATTACGCTTTGAAATTTGGCTTGAAACTCTGCAACGGCTTCGTCAGGGACGCCACAAATGACAACAATTTTTGAATCGAAAAATTCGTCTTTTGAATAAGACAATAAAACCCTGACGGATTTTTCGAAAAGCCATTGCGCCGTTGCTTCCGCGGCGCTCGGATTAATTACGATTGTGAACCTTTTCATTTTGTTTTCTTTTTTGTATTGTTAACTAATGCTAAATGAATTGCCTTTTTAAATGCGTTGTCAGGCATGGGAAGGTTGAACACTTTTTTGCAGCCTTCTTTCTTAAAACTTACATTGATATGGTCCGACAAAAATTTTACTTCGAATTCGTCCAAGTATTCAGCGGAATAAGGGAATTTTATTTTCTTCAAGTATTCCTGACACTTTTCACGAAGCCCCGGACGCGGTAAAAAATAAATTCCGTCAACCCATGTGAATAAATAATCTTTTCCGCAAATGGCCTTTAGTTCATTCATCATTTCAAAAGTCTTTTGGACGGCGAAGAAAAAGAAGCGCGAATTTTCTGAACGTTCTTCCTCTACTGACTGAACAACGCCGCGTTTAAATGTGAAGATTTCCTTACGCGCCGCAAGCATACCAACGGCGGCAAGTCGTTCGGCTTTGCTAAGATTAGAAATATACTTATGCGTTTCGTCTGAAATTATTCCCTCCCGGTGAAGTATATTATTGTAACAACTTTTTAGATCAATATTGCAAACACGCTCAACGTAAAGCGGTTGCTTAAAATCGTGCTGGAAATAACGAACATCTTCGACGTCCATTTCTTTAACGTTTGCTTTTTTAACGTCAACTTCCAATTTGCGAAACGCTGCAAAAACCCTGTTAGATTGTTTTGAACGAATAAATTTTGTTACGTCACCGTCTAACACAACTTTCATTGTGTAATTACTTGCATAGAGTTGAAAATCTGTTTTCGTTTTTATTAGCATATCAACAAGAATTGCGGCGTTCCCTTCATTGATTAGGGAAATGCCCATAAGTCAGGGGGTTTATTTTTTTCCTTTGTTTTTGGAACGATAAAAATCTATGTCATCGTAATTTTCTTCCATGAATTCTAAAAAATCTTCGCCCTCAAATTCGCTGTATTCATCCGGCGTTGGGATTTCCAAATGAAGATTTCCCGCGCCGTCATAGAAATGTTTAACGCCTAAACGTTCACTAACTTCAGAAGTACCCTGAAACTTGTTATAAAGACGGGTTAATAAATATTGCGCTTGTTCGCGTTTAATCTTTTTGCCCTTGTTTATTACGCGCGCACCTTCAGGGAGAAATTTAATATCATTTTTAAGTAGTTGCATATCCCTAGAAAATTTCAGCGTCATTGTCCGCTCAAATTCTTCCGTCTCTTTTGGGAACTTCCGGCGAAATTGCTTTTCCGTCAGTCCATTTGCTTTTGCTGCTTTAGCAACAAGATCAGAAACTTTTTCAGGGGCGGCTTCGCTTAATCGTTTAGGTTGTTTATAATGCTTTTTTATTTCCTTAGTCTTAGCGGCTTTTCGCGCGCCCCGGACACGATGCAAATATTTTAACGCTTCCCCGGAAAAGTCCGCTTGCCTTAACCTGTAAGGATTTTCTAATATTTGCTTCTTTACTTTAGCGGTTAACTTTCTTTTTGGCATTGGTGTTAGGAATTAGTAATTAAAGAAAAAGAAACAGGGCTTAGACAAGCCCCGTTATTATAAACCCCTAAACCCTAAAAGGGCAAGTCATCAGGAATATAAAGTTCGTCAATTTCATCCTTAGAAAGCTTTGACGTTACTTTTTTTTTACTTCCGTTTTAGTTGTCGTTTTAGGCTTGCTCTGAGATTTCGCAACGCCGTTGAGATTTCCTAATATAGCGGGGCGAATTTTTTCAATAAGTAAGCGGTGAAAAAAATCATTGCGTTCGGTAAAATCCCAATATTCGCCGGAACGATCTTTTGCCCTTACCCCGGTTGGAACTTCTTTTGATTCTTTGGTATAATACCATTTCAGATTTTTCCAATTTCCGTTTTCATCGTGCTGACGGATAAATAACATTCCATAAGATTTGTCATTTTCCATTTCTTTAATACCGCCGGAAATTTTTACGGGTTGGGAATAATTAATATTCAGGGCAAGCGAACAAAAAGCATTGCCGTAACCTGATTCCAACGGGAAACCTAATTTCCATTCGCTCCCTTCATCGTCAGTAATAAATAACACAATCTTCCGGTATTCTTTACCCTTGTATTCTTCGTCAACAATATCAAGTTCGGTTAGCATACCTTCAACGGAAGTGTATTCCTCCTTTTGACCGTTAACGGAAGAAATAATTTTCCCGTCTTTAAAGTTCAGAAATTTGCCGCCCTGAACGGGTTCGTTTTTTAATCCAGACATTTTAATAAATTTTAAATCGTTAATAATAATTAATAACCCTGCTTTGTAAGGAAAACACCCGTTGCAAGCCTAATCACTTCCTGAAATTTCAGAATTCCGTTAGCCGCTTTATACTTATCTATTCGCGCAAGCGTATTATTGTCAAAGGTAACTTCAATGACGGTTGTCCCGGTAACGGGCGGCTTGGCGGGGCTTTTCTCTTTCTTAATTTTCGGTGAAGCGGTTGGCATAATCGGTATATTTTCCCCTTTTTACAGGGCGTTTTCAAGGGCAATATAAAATAATTTCCCGGTTTTCAAAGAACCTTTCTAAATTACTGGTTCACATATAATTACAAACTCAAAAATCAGTACACAATGAAACAATTCTTAGGGGTAGTAATCGCCGTTGTTGTTGGTGTAATTCTCGCCGGATATGTAAAAAGCGCGCTGAAAATTTCCTAACAACGCCCTGAAAAAAGAAGTTTTAAGACATCATTCATTTTTCCAAACGAACAAAAAAATTAAAAATGTTCAAAAACAAACAAGGGGCGGCGTTTGATAACTTCGACCCCGCTTTAAATCAGTTCGATCCTTCCGTTGCGAACAACGCAACCGGAGACAGCCCCGGAAGTACAACCGTTGCGGCAAAAGTTGGTCAGAAAATGCAATTCAACGTGGTGTTGAATAATCCAACAATCCAGACGCTTACGCTGGAACTTTTCAATTATCTGAATTCATACGTTAAGATTCTTAACTCAGCGTATGTGAAGGGAAATTATTTGTATATCCCGCTTTTGTCTTATGAAGGTCTGGCACGTTTTAAAGCGGCGCCAGATCACGGGGGAACAATTGGTTTCAATGATTTGGGTAATTTGGAAATTCGCGGAGATACCGCCGCGGCTGATCCGTCAGCAACAATTTCATGTAAAGAAATTGCGTACAGCGGTCTTTTCGAAGCGTCAGCGGTTACACCGTTTAAGGTTGACTTCCTTCGCTTCACTTGTCTGACTGACCCGCAAATTGACGAAAATATTACATGGTTCCAAAAAAGTTATTCAGGAGGTGTCCAGCAAAACCCGATAAGCCCCCGCGCTTATTTCAAGCCGAACCAGTTCCAAAACTTTACCATTGATATTACGGTTAGTTTCACAATCGGAATTGATAAAGGTTTGAAAGTTGACGTTTTGCCAAGCGAAAACGTTCGTCTTGCCTTCTTTGTTACAATGTGGACTGACCAAACTTTGGGTTAGTAAAGTGCCGCGTTTTGATTTCCTAACGAAAAGCCCGTTCCAAAAATTTGGGCGGGCTTTTTCAAATTAATAAAAATGCTTAAAGAAGTGCTTCACGCGAATAGTTACGGAACAATGGGTTCCGGGAACTTAGCCGCCCGTTATACGGAGAATTCAGAAGATTTTTCCGGTAATAAAATACCAGCGTCAAAAAATCCGTCACTGATTGAGACGCAAACGGATGCGGCTTACAGAAAAATAAAAGCCGCCGCAAGTAGTTCGGATTCCACAATGGAACAAATCAGTTTAAATTTCCTGTTAGGAAAAACTGATAAGTTGGAACAATACATTCGCTCTAAAGGGGAAACCCCGGTGAATACGGATAACGGCGTTATCATGCAGGCCGTTATCCTTCGCATGAATGACATACACGTAATTGCAACCGCCGGGAAGTTAACGGAAGATCAGGCTTTTCGCGAAATTCAGGAAGCGGAAAGTGAAGCCATTGTGAATTCCACAATGGATAAAGATTTGGTTTTGGCTCCCGATGTGCAAGCGGCGCTGAATTGCATTATCATTTATTTCCTGACAAAGTTCCCGTCTAACTCTATTGCAGACGCAATTGCAATGATTAAGGAAACGAATGTAACGCCCGTTAATAATGCCATTGGCGATACCATTGACCCGACAACGTTGCAGCCACTAAATATAACACTGACGCCCGCAACCGCTGACACCAACGGCGCAAGTTCAGACAGTTTTTGGGACACGCTGAACAAAATTGCAGCAACAGCAACAACGGTTGCAGGAGCTATAAAACAAACATCCGGCGCGGTCTCTTCCGGGGTTTTAAGCGTAAGTAACGCTGTACAAACAGTGGGCGCGAATACCGGAGCAAGCGCAATCAGTTTATATTTTCAACGCAACGGTTTGACGATTTTGATAATTGTTTTACTTGCAATTGCCCTAACAATAATTCTTGTTCGTGTATCTAGAAATTAACAGGCCTGTAACGGTCTATATTAAATTCACGGAAGAAAAGCCGTTATGTTTCACCCTTACGGGCGAACGTTACGGGCTTTACTATTTTCGGCATTTGCCGCCGGGAACGCCGCGCATAAAATTTAATATTGTTGACCCGGATAAATTCAAACCGAACGTTCCATTGGAAATTGTAAAGGTTGTTGCCATTGAGACGCCCGCGCAATATCCAATACTTCCCCCGGCGCAAAGGGACCGGATTAAAGACGTTACGTTTGTTTATAATAAAAACCTTATGGGAACACCCGCCCGCATATACACCGCAACCGGGATAATTGAGCACGGTCCGGAGTATATGCGTTTGCCGCGTCCGATCAGGTTATTCATAGATTTACATGAACAAGGTCATTTGTTTTACGCAACGGAAGAATACTGCGACCTGTGGGCGTTGATTAATTATTTACGCATGGGTTACAATCGTTCAATGGCATTTTACACATTGTTCAATATTTTAGGAAAATCCGAAGCTAATATTAAGCGTTTGGAATTCCTATTAACACAAATAAATATAACAGCCGATGCAAGTAACAAGTTTAAAGCCTGAAAACGCAAAAGCGTTGGTAATATTAATTGCCGGGCTTGCCGCCGTGGTAATTATTATTGTTTTCCTGAATAAGACGTTCGGGGGAATTAAAAATTTTCTGGGATCAATAACTGACGGGTTAGGAATAACTGATAGCCCGGACCGCGCCGCGCAAAAGCAAGCCGTAGCAAACGCGCAAACTGAAAGTGCGTCAACAAATTCGCCATGGTCGCCGCAATATTATAAGAACGCTCCCGGCGGCGCGCTCCTTACAACGCAAGCGACCGCCGATAAATTAGCGGGTCAAATTTGGGATAGTGTCGGAATATTCACCGCGGATATTGACGAAGTATATGGAGCAATAAAACAACTTTCAGCAAAAAGTCAGGTTTCATTTTTAGCTGACCGTTTCAATGCGCTTTATAATAAGGATTTACTTAGTTGGATAACGCTGCAATATACAAAATGGGGAACGCCGGACCCTGTCTTGTCTCAGATTATTGACTATGTAAACGGATTGAGCAATTATTAATAATTCCTAACATGGCTTTTTTAGTCGCAAAAAACGGAAACGCCGCCGGACCCAATGATCCGGATTTTGTTCACTTCGCTGACGAACAAACGGGAATATTATTGCCGTCTTGCCCCGGTTACCCTGACTGGCTTCCGCAATTACAGTTAACGCTAAAAGGTCGTTTATGCTTTTGGAATTTTCCTGCATGGATTTATAAAGTTGACGCGTGTAAAATTTCTAATCAGGGAACTTCACAATACTTGCGTGACAGCAAGCAAGTAACCGCGTCAAATCCTTACCCGCCGATACCGGCGGACCGTTTGGGAACTAATGGACCGGATAATCAGTATTTTTGGGGCGCTTGCAATATCAGTTATAAAATGACTGACGAATTGTATAATTTCCTAACAGGTCAGGCAGCTTTTCAAACGTACGTCAACAACCAGACAAACCCTTTGAGTGCGGCGAATAAAGGAATTCCTTACGCAACAATTTTACAGGAATTGCAAAGCGTTCCCGGTTGGTGGCCTAAGCCGGGGGAAGACAACAAGCAGGGAATGTTAGGCCAAGGGTTCAATTGTTGGGATTGGATAGGGATAAATATTCAATACTATCTGAACAAATATTTGAACGTTCCCTTCGATATTAACGGCAAGGTTCAATATGGAAAAAGTTGGATAACGATTTTAATGAACGCTTCAAATAATACCGACCTAAACGGTTGGTTGGGCGTTTGTAATTTCTTACTTCAACCGCAAGCCGACCCGTCAACGTGGGATAAAGTTGCGGCCGTTTTACCCGCTGCAATTTTAACCGTTGTCGGAGGCGTTCTAACTATCGCAACCGCCGGGGCTGCAACGCCACTACTTGCCGGAACAATTTCTAAAGTGTCGCAAGCGGTCAAAAGTTCGTCAGCGCAAAACGCGCAAGTTGCAGCGCAAACGGCTTACGATAGTTTAGCAGGCGGGTTTAATACGTCAGCGATCAGTTTGGACACTTCAGGAATAACTAATTTTTGGAGCAACGCAAGCGACACTGAAAAAGAATTTATTTATATCGGCGCGGCGTTAGTGGCAATCTTAATTATTGTCTTAATCTTAACACGTAAAAAATGAAAAGCGTTTTAATTGTAGTTGTGTTCGTTGCCGTGTTGGTTGCTATTTATTTTTTCGTTATTAAAAAGCAACAAACATACGTAAGTCCCGGCGTTGCTTCCCTTCCGATAGCAAACCAGCCGTCAGGGGGTTTTTATTCAACGGTTCCGGTCGGACTGTCTGACGCGGCAAAAGCGTTGCCCGTTGGTTCCGGTTCGGGTCCAATAGATCAATTAATTATTTCAGCGTTGCAAAATTCTAACAAATCGTCTTTTAACGGTCACTATTAATTAATACAAAATGAAAACAATGAGAAAAATTGCAAAGAAAACAAGCGCCCTGATTTTACTTTTATTACCTATTGCAATAATGGCGCAAACAGACAGCGCCGCGGCGCAAACGGGCGGCGGCTTCTTTTCTAAGTTACCCGTATGGCTCCCTATTGTAGCCGGGGCGGCTTACGAAATTTTAGTCAGGCTTGTTCCAACGAAAAACAATTGGTCTGTTTTGGGGCTTGTTGTGAATTTATTACAAACAGTTTTTCCTAACAGGTCAAGTGACCCAACAAAAACGCAACACCCGTGAAAGATATTTTAACCCTTCACTTAAACGGCAATGCCGTTTCGGTTACGCTCAACGTCGAAGCTATCGAAGGGTTAATTTTTTTATTAACAATCAAAAACAAAATCAAATGAGTAAGAACGCAATGATTATTATGGCGGTTGTCGCAATTGTAATTTTCAGTTACATATTCTGGAAAAAAAGACAGGCTGCAAGCGGTTCAGCAGCAACGGCAACGGCAACGGCTCCAACAAGTTAATTCATCAATTAAAACAAACGAAAATGAGTAAAGGAATTAAAATATTATTGATTGTCGTTGTTGTATTGATAATATTATACTTCGTAACAAAACCAAAAACGACAACGCCCGCCCCGACATCGTTAGCGGGAATTTGGCAAAACATTAAAACGCAATTTGGAATATGAAAAAGCAAACTGTTATAATAATCGTTGCAATTGTCGCGCTTGCCTTACTTTGGTACTTCTTTGTCTATAAGAAAAACCAAACAGCGGGGGCTTCACCGGTTGTTGCGCCCGGAATTCCGCAAGCCGCGCCCGTAAGTCAGGCAGCGGTCGTTAACGGCCCGCCCGCGCAATTAGCGACCGCAACCGGGGCAAGTCAAACACTTGCAACACCCGCAACCGCTTTAGATGTATCAACGGCGGTTCAACCTGTTTACACAACGGCAATTGATTCGTCTCAATATGACGCAATTATTTTGCCGTGGATGAATTCATTAGGCGTTAATAATAAACAACAGGCATTGGCAATGTATCCGCAAATGACGCAAACAGAAAAAGCAACGTTAGCGGATATTATTACAAACGTTTGGGGCGGCAAGCGTCCACAAACTTCAGCGGACACGCAATTTTGGAATACTTGGCGCGTAAAATATCATATACTGGACGGAACTTACAACCCGTTCAGCGGCGGCGACCCGCAAAAACCTTACATGGGAGTTAATAATATGGACAACCCGCAAGATGCTTACGTTTCGCACGATATTGACCCGCTGACGCCCGTTTCGAATTCACAACAACCGAACAACTTTAAAATAAAAGGAAGTTCACAAACCGCTTACAACGGCTTTAAAAAAGCCCGTAAGAAAAAGTAAACGTTATGGCAAAAGATTTTTCAGGCAATGCCGCGCTTCCGATAGGGTTGCGGAATAACAATCCGGGCAACCTTCGCCCGTCACTAATTCCGTGGGTTGGACAAACGGGTTCTAATAGTGGTTTCTGCACGTTTAAAGATTGTTCCTATGGGTTGCGCGCCCTTGCCGTTGATTTGAGTAATAAAATAACTTCTGACGGTCTGGACACAATTACAGACATAATAAATAAATACGCGCCGCCGTCAGAAAACGACACGCAAGCCTATATTAACGCGGTGTCAGATTCAACGGGTTGGGACCCTGACCAAACTATTGATTTCAATTCTGCTAACCTTGCAAATTTGATGCAGGCAATTATTGAACATGAAAACGGTCCGGCTTCGTCACAAATTACTAACGCGGATATTGTTGAAGGTATTAACATGATTCCGCAAAGTATAATTAACCGCGTGAAAAGTTTTTTCGTAGATAACCCCGCCCTTGCTACCGCGTCAACGGTTGGGGTTGTTGCAATTACTATTGTTGTTGTGTTGGCATTGTTTAAACCTAACTCATTAAAACTAAAGAAATGAGATACGAAACTTTTAAATTCATAATGGATAACCAAAAGTTATTTCTTTACGACAATGCCGCAACCGGAGGAAGTGACAACACAACGGACGCGGGCGCGGCAACGTCAATTAATCCTAATGACTATTTGCAGCCTATTATCGGCGGTTCAGGTTTGATGAAAACGCTTGTAACCATTGCGCTAATACTTGGGATAATTTATTTAATCAAACTAAACTTAAAGGCATGATAAAAGTTTTCAACGGCGCTGTATATGACGTTGATACGAACGCGCCAATACAAGGGGCAAAAATTTATTCTGACAATGTTCCCGGAGTTGTCACCGATGACACAGGAAATTTTTCGTTAGCCGCGGACGATTCCGATTTGGGCGCGTGGTTTCACATTGACGCAACCGGACAAGGGTACGGCGACTATGTTCAACAGCTTGGCGGTCTGAATGGAGATTTTTTTCTTTACAAAACTGACGCGGGTTTTGTGTCAAAAGCAAAAGCCTATGTTAAGAATTCCTTTTGGGGTTTTTTCATAACGGTTCTTGCGATAGTAATCATTTTATTCATTGCTAAAAAATACATTCAATGAGAAGTTGTAACAAAAAATATTGCACAAATTTCTCCGACACGCGCGGCCAACTTGCCATGATGCCCGGAGTATGGAATAATATTACGCAAACCCTTTCTTTCTTTGCAACAAACCCGTTTTTATTCTTAGGGTTGTTAGACGTTTTGTCATTGCCGACCGTTGCGGGTCCAACACAATACCCTAACTCAAAATTTGTACTCAAATCAAATGCCATTCAAAAAGCAAACGCGGAATGGTTGCAGGCAATGTTTATTGCGTTCGGATTTGCTAACGCTCAACCCGAAGGGGCAAGCAATGGAATGACGGCATACAACACGCCCGGAAATGCAGGATTTTCGGAATACATGTATCGTTATTTAAACCCTGCAATTTTAGGAGGTTTTTATAATGCTTACATTATGCCGGGAAGCGAAATGATTCAGTTTTGGACTGACGAAGTTGCGTTAGCGGACCCCAATAATACTAACGCCCGCTTGCGTCAAATTGCTTATCAATTATTCCAAAATGCAGCCCTTCCATTATACAACCCGCCCGGACTATATGAAGTGAATTTAAGCGGCGTTCCCGTTGCGAATACTGAGCCATACCATGACGGCCTTGTTGCCTATCTTGCCACAACAACGAACACAATATATATTTTGTGTGAAATGCAAAACAGCCCTGACCTGTTTGATTCAGCAGTTCCAAATCCTTTTGCAGACTTAATTGATTCGATCAATTTCACTAACGCAATTCCGGACGCAATTCTTTGGACATAAAATTTATTATTAATAACTAATAAAATAAAAACAGTATGGGACAACCGAAACCAATAGACGCGTTAGACCCTCGAATTGACCCGCTAACAGATACAGACCTTTTCCCTGTTAGAAAAGCCCTGACAGCCCCGGCGCAAAAAACAACGATGACGGAATTAATCACTTATGTTGCCTCAAAACTTGCGGGCATAAACGGGCTTACAGCGGAAACCATTGCGGGAATACTGACGTTTAGACTAGGTCAGCCAATCGGCGAATTTGGTGACCCCGGAAAACTTTTGGAGAATACAGAAATTCCGTTTAATAATTTCCGTTTGTTTTTCGGAAAGGACGACGGCGTTAGTCCCGTTATTGCTTTTGATGTTGACGGCGGTCAGGTATTAATTTCTAACAACGTTATTCCCGGCGGCTCTTATGCAATTTTTGACGGCGACAATTGGGCGATGGAAACTTTTGGAGACGGAATTTTGCACATTGGACCGGAAGGTAACGCGGTTATTCAATTGAACATGGATATTTCTTTGGATAACGGCAACGGACAATGGTACACAAACGCGGCAATAAATCCGCGCGGCGGGCTTATGCAATTTGCGCGCTCCGTAAATCATGCAGCAAGCCCATTCAATGCTGACCGGGGACATTATTTTTATAACGTTGATACAAGCGCCGGAGACGTTATTTTGTCGCTTGACCCCGTTCAACTGGACCAGCGAACAATTGTTGTTAAAAAAACAACTTCTGACGCGAACAACGTTGAATTGCTTCCTTCGTCCGGAACCATTCAGGAACTTGGCGCGCCCGTTGCAAGTATTTCCTACAACACGCAAGGCCAGAGCAAAACAATTTATTGTGACGGTACAAACTTTTTCATAATTTAAAACTAACATACTATGAGTTTAAACCCTTCAACAATAGTTGACGTTTTTCCGGTAGGCTCAACCCTTTGGAAAAAACGCGCCGGAGCAAAAAAAGTCAAAGTGCAATTAGTTGGCGCCGGTGCTTCAGGTCAGGGACAAATCAACGCAGCAAACGCCGCCGAAAATACCGGTGCTTTATTTGGCGGCGGTCCCGGAGGTTATGCAGAATTCGAATTTGCCGCCGATATGTTAGGAGCAACTGAAACCGTCATTGTCGGAGCGGGCGGCGCTTCCCTTCCTGCATCTTCAGCGCATAACCTTGTCGCCGTTGCGGGCAATCCCGGAGGAAACACATCTTTTGGGGATTGGATGGTTGCCCGTGGAGGCAAAGGAGACGCCAATCAGGGGCGTTCCTTCCTTGCTAATACAAACTCAGGGACGACAGGCAACACCTATCAGGGAGGCTCTGGAAACAGCTCTCCGGCGGCTCAAAACCCTGCTTTATTCATGGGAGGCGGCGGCGGAGCCGGACAAACGCAGACAGGGGGCGCTTTACAGGCATTAGGCGTAGGATCGGACGGCAACCCGATACAAACCACAACCCCGACACTTCCGGGAAATTTGGTCCCCGGACGCTTCAATCCGGCGCTTGGCGGTTTGGGCGGCGGTCGCCCCGGGAACGCAACGCGCAACGGTCAGGCCGGATTATCGTTTGGAGCCAGTTCAGTAATTGCCGGAACGGGCGGCGGCGGCGGTCAAACCACTCAGGACGGCGTTGCAGGCGGTGACGGTGGAGACGGCGGGTTTCCAGGTGGCGGCGGCGGCGCTGCCGGTTTTGGCGTTGGCGTTGGCGTCCCTTCAGGAAAAAGCGGAAAAGGCGGGGACGGTATTGCGATTGTTACAACTTACTTCTAATGCAAAAAAAGTTCACACCGTTTGAAGAATTATTAATTGCGTCCATTGCCGTTTTGGTTTTGGGCGCAATTATCGTTATCCTGTTTCCTGAAACTTTTGGAGCCGTATCAACTTTCATAATCATTTCACCAATACCGCCCGTGCCATGAAATATTTACTTTTTTATTTAGTCGTTGCGTTGTTTATATATGTCATTGCGAAAAACCAACAAAAAATTACTGTATGAAAATTGAAATACATCTTTATAAGAGCCTGTTTTGTTTTCACAATGGTGTTGTATTATCGCGTAAACGCGAATTAAAAATACTTCACGGTGTGACAATAC